>Ga0209006_10004938_pt1 | contig 12117 bp, 7 predicted proteins | sample JacPin_JW_Ref_O2_FD_188567 | JGI IMG/M metagenome (GOLD analysis project Ga0209006, IMG submission 188567) | Forest soil microbial communities from Algoma, Ontario, Canada - Jack Pine, Ontario site 1_JW_Ref_O2 (SPAdes) (version 2) | ecosystem: Environmental > Terrestrial > Soil > Boreal...
GCCGGGAGCGCAACCGCAAGCTGATCGCCAAGCTGAATTCGCTGGGCGTGGACATCACCCTCGAAGAAGTGCAGGCGCTCGGCAAGCATCTCACCGGCCGGCCGCACTTCGCCAAGGTGCTGTTGCGCAAGGGCTACGTGAAGACCAACCAGGAAGCTTTCGACCGCTATCTGGCGGACAACGCCTCGGCCTCGGTCGAGCGCGACGAGCCCGAACTGGTGGAAGGTGTGCGCCGCATACGCGACGGCGGCGGCCTGCCTTCGCTGGCGCATCCCGTGCGCCTGCCGGTGCGCGACCGCGCCTCGCTCGAAGCGCTGTTACGGACCCTGATCGACAACGGGCTGCAAGGTATCGAGGTCTACCATAGCGAGCACAGCCCGGAAGACACCGCGCTTTACAAAGAGTTGGCCGGGCAGTTCCAGTTAATCGAAACCGGCGGCTCGGATTATCACGGCGACAACAAGCCGTCCATTCATCTGGGTACGGGCAAGGGCGGCAACCTGCACTTGCACTACAGCCTACTGGAGAATATGCGGCGGGGCGTGGCGGAGATGACGGCGCGGTGAGCGCAGGCCTTTAGGCGCGTGCCATAATCAAAAAATCTTTCTGTGGACGACGGCAGAGCGGGTTCTTGCGCGAAGCACCTGAGCTTCAAAACGAGAAAGCCCGGGGATTAGGCCCGGGCCGCTATCGGAAGCAGAAAGGAGGATCTGCTTATGATCCTTATGCTGGTGATCCGGCTTGCTTTTGTGGGCCGGGTTTCGGCGCTGATCATCTGGACCCGTAAGGGCCGGAAGTAAGCGTTCCGAGGTGGGATCGGCGTTCGCAGCGCTGGTCCCACTACCAGTATCATAACAAGTTTTTTCGTGGGCATCGCCTGCCAATAGGCTCTTCCGAGCTCCGCATGGTACGCAACTTACTGGTGCTGCGCGGCACGTAAGTATATAATGAAGAAACTCCTCAGCTCCCCGAAAGGAAATGAGCTCTCAATGAACGATCAATTCGACGTGGCGATTTTAGGCGCAGGCTTCGAAGGCGGCATGCTCGCGACCATCCTGGCCTATAAGGGCGCCAAAGTGGTGCTGATAGACGCCGGTACCCATCCCCGGTTCGCCCTGGGGGAATCCACCGTACGCCACACCTTTCGCATGATCAAGATCATGGCGGAGCGGTTTGGAGTTCCGGAGTTCAAGACCGAGTTCAATTCCGGCGAGCAGCTTCACAAGCACGTATCCGCCGGTTTCGGCGTGAAGAAGAATTTCGGCTTCGTCTATCATCGCGCCGGACAGCACCAAAAGCCGGAAGAGTCCACCCAACTGGTCATCCCGCCCTACCGCGAAGGGTATGAGGCCCACCTGTTCCGCCAGGATACGGACGCCTATCTGACCTATACGGCCATTCACCACGGAGCCACGGTCAAGTACAAGACCTTGGTCAAGGAAGTCGAGACCGACAAGCAGGGCGTCACGCTCAAGACCGACAAAGGGGAAACCATCCGCGCCCGCTTCATCGCCGATGCGTCCGGCGGGGGCCATGTGCTCGCCCGCATGTGGAACCTGCGCGATAATCCGCCGCGTGTCCGGCTGCAGACCCGCTGCCTGTTCACCCACATGATCGACGTTAAGCCGTACGACGATTTGATCCTTCCCAACGGCGTTCCCAAAGCTCCGCGCCCCTGGTATTCGGGGACCTGCCACCATATCTTCGACGGCGGCTGGCTGTGGGTCATCCCCTTCGATAACCGCGAGGGCTCCACCAATAAGTTGGTTAGCGTGGGGCTGAGCTTCGATATGCGCAAATTCCCCAAGCCCACCGATATCACTCCGGACCAGGAGTGGCAGCAGTTTCTCGACCGCTTCCCCAGTATCCAGGCGCAGTTCAAGGACGCCAAACTGGTGCGCGACTGGGTTTCGTCGGACCGCCTGCAAGGTTCGGTCAAGCAGAGTGTGGGAGATCGTTGGGCGATCATGGCCGGCGGCGCCGGCAGCGGCTTCCTCGACGCGCTGTTCTCCCGCGGGTTGGCCTCTTCAGTGGAGGTGATTAACGCCTTGGCCGCGCGCCTGCTAGTGGCTTTCAAGGACGACGACTTCCGGGCCGAGCGCTTCGAGTACATCTCCCGTATTCACGAAGCCAATTTGAGAAATAACGACCGGCTGGTGTTCGGCGCCTATACCTCCTTCCGGGACTTCGATCTGTGGAATGCCTGGTTCCGCATTTGGGCGCTGGGCGTCGGCCTGGGCGACCTGAACCTGGCAAGTATCTACCGACGCTACAAGAACAGCCACGACGATTCCATCCTGCCGGATGCCGAGGAGCCCATGGGGCTTTTCTACAGCCAGCACAAGGGCTTCGGGATACTGCTCGACGCCGCCGTCGCCAAAATGGACGAAGTGGAGGCCGGAACCACCGATCCCAAAGAGGCTTCCCGCTACATCTTCAACCTGGTCCAGAACGCCAAATTCAATGCCACGCCCACCCGCCTGGGCGACCCCGAAGCGCATTTCATCAACGCCGGAGCGCCCCTCACCACGCTGAAAACATTGGTCTGGCTGGTAACCTCGGCGCCCCCCGACATCCGCAAAATGACGCTGGGCCTGTTGGGTGACGTCGGCGGCAAGCGCAAAGCGCACCCTACTCCTTCGGCGGGTACGGCTGGAGCGTAGCGGCCAGATATTCATCGACACTGCGGCGGGACGAACCTCCCGCCATCAAGCCTATATAGCCGTCCGGCCGGACCAGCACGAGCGTGCCGGCCGCGACGTCATAGGCGCGGTACGCATGGCCCGCGGTATCGACGACGGTCGTGTCGAGCGCAGCATTGTCGGCGGCCTCCCCCGCGCCTATTATCGTATAGACGTGGACGGATGACCCGTAACGCCGGGCTATCGCCCCGGTTGCCACACCCCTTCCAAAAGCGAGCAGCGTGAAATGCGGGCCGCGGAACAGGTCGAACAGTCGAATGGGCTTTCCGCCGGCATCATGGCAGGGCGCGTCAGGTGCGCGGTCTCCCGCTTGCACCGATGCCGGCACATCGCGCTCGTCGCGGGCGAGTGAACTGCCCCGGTAGTTGAGCCCGAGTTGCAGTGTCTCGGGTCCGCGACGCAGGTCGCTCAGGTTTCCCGGGAAGATTGCGCGATGTAGCTTCGTCGTAATCCCGAGCAGCGCCGCGGCAATGGGCAAGCGTTCCTCTTCATAGGTATCGAGCAGTTCGCCGGACCCCCCGGCCAGCACCTCACCGAGCTTCCAACCCAGATTGTAAGCATCCTGGATTCCAGTATTCATGCCTTGGCCGCCCGCCGGAGAATGTACGTGGGCGGCGTCTCCGGCCAGAAAAACCCGGCCCACCCGATAGCGATCCACCATCCGCACGTTCGCCCGATAGAGCGACAACCAAGTGGCATGGTGCAGCCGTATGTCGGACCGCCCGGTCCGTTCTTCGATGATTTGCTGGAAGCGCTGCAGCGTCGGTTCGTCAGGCTCATCCGCGGCGATCTGGGCTTGGAACTGGAACGACTCGGTGCCCGGCAGCGGACAGAGTGCCACCCAGCCGGCCTCGTGCTTCGGCCAGGAATGCCAGTGCTCACGGTCCACGCCATCTACCTGGACATCGCCCACCAGCATCCGTTCGCTCTTCCAGGTCTCGCCTTCGAAGCCCACGCCCAGCTCCTTACGAACGAAGCTGCGGCCGCCGTCGGCGCCTACCATGTATTCGGCAACTAGCTGTTCGGTCCCGTCCGGACCCAAAGTGGCTGTCACGCCATCGCCGTTCTGCTCGAAGCCCATCAGTTCGATGGCGAGCTCGACTTGGCCTCCGTATTCGGCGAGCCGTTCGCGTAGGATTTGTTCCACACGCCACTGCGGGATGATCAGGGGACTGGCATAGGGAACGTCCGGGGTCGGAACACGGTCTGCATGCATGTCGTGATCGCCCAGCACCGTCGCTCCGTCGTAAGCGCGAAAGGGCAGGTGGAACCGCCCGTTCGCCAATATGCGGTCGATCGCGCCAAGATCTTCGAGCACTTCCAGGCTGCGGGGTTGCAACCCTTTTCCCCGCGATCCGGCGAAGTATTCCGCCGTCTTGTCGATAATCCGGAAGGCCACCCGGCGGCGGGCAAGAACACAGGCAAGCGCGAGGCCGGTGGGGCCGGCTCCCACGATCAGCACGGAAATCTTCGCGCTACTCACCTAAATCATTTACGTCGGTAACTCCTCGTCCGTTCGTGCATCGTCTACCCCAAACTCCGGTACTCGCTGCAGTAGAACACCAGCGGATCGCCGTCCTGACAGTCGGCGTGTAGCACTTCGCCGATCACGATATCGTGGTCGCCGGCCGTCACCACGTTGACGCGTGCGCATTCGATGGTCGCCAGCACCTCCGGCAGCAGTGGCGCACCGGTCTGTCCGGGATACCATTCGACTCCCTCGAAGCGGTCGTAACCTCGGCCCGCGAACTTGTCGGAAAGATGCCGCTGCCCGGCGCCCAGGATGTTGATCCCGAAGTATTCGCTCACCCGGAAATGCTCCAGAACGCGGGTCCGGTGGTCCACGCAGACCAGCACCAGCGGTGGTGCCAGCGACACCGAGGTAAAGGAATTGGCCGTCATCCCATGGGCGGCCCCGGTCGCGTCCCGGACCGTCGCCACTGTGATTCCGCTGGCGAACTTGCCGCAAATCCGGCGGAAGTGATGCTTTTCAATCTTGGACAACGCCGGCGGAGGTTGACTGGCCATTGGCGTCGAATTTACCACATGTGGGGCACTCACCGAAAGTCCGATAGTACCGTTGCTATAATTGAGCCATCCCATGGACAGTCCTACTTTAACCCTGTTCCTGGTGCAGATCAGCCTGGTTCTGGCGATCCCCCTGTTCATCGCCAAGCTATTGCAAAAGCTGGCATTATCGCCGCTAGTGGTGGAATTGTTGTGCGGCGTCATGTTGGGGCCAAGCGTTTTCGGCATGTTCGCCCCGACCCTCTACGCAAGAGTCTTTCCCGCCCTGGGCCGCGCCACTCAGGCGCGCGAAGCAGTGACCGAACTGGGGCTGCTGCTCTTCGTCTTCATGGCCGGCCTGGAGCTGCAGCCGAGGCGCCTGCGTACCCTGGGCCTGCCCATCATTTGGTCCAGCTTATTCGGCATCCTGTTGCCATTGGTACTGGGAGTTGGATCAGTACTGCTATGGCCGGACTTCTGGCACAATAAAGCCCAGAGCAACATACCGCTGCTGGCCCTGTTTGTGGGAACTATCCTGTCCATTTCTGCCCTGCCGGTAATCGCCCGCATCCTGATGGATCTCGATCTGATCAAGACCGAACTGGGCACCATCGTAATGTCCGCGGCAATGCTCGACGACCTGGCCGGTTGGGGGTTATTTGCGGTCATCCTGAGCAATTTCGGAGGCGACGGACGCTCTGGGCGAAATCTGTGGGCCAGCCTGGTCATGGTGTTGCTGGTGTTCGGACTGCTGCTCAATCTTTCCAATAAGAGAATGCAGCGCGCGGTGGGCTGGCTGAACCTGCCGAAAGATACCCTGCAACTGAAATTGACGTTCCTGGTGGTGATGACCGCCGCCATCTTTACGCAGGTGGTGGGCACCCACGCCACGCTCGGCGCTTTCCTGGCGGGCGTAGCACTTGGACGCATTCCGGAAGCGCGCAAACTGGCGCACGAGAGCTTCTACCAGACCACCGCTGGGATTTTCGCCACGATGTACTTCGTATCCATCGGGTTGAAGGCTAACTTCGTCGCCAACTTCGATCTGGGACTGGTCGTCTTCGTTCTGCTGGTGGCTTGCATCGGCAAGATCAGCGGCGTTTATCTGGGGGCCAGGCTGGGTGGAAAGCAGCCGCGCGACGCTCTGATTGTGGCCTTGGGTATGAATGCCCGCGGCGCCGTAGGTATTGTCCTGACTACGGTGGCGCTCGAGTACGGGCTCATCGATCAGCGCATTTTCGTCGCCTTCATCGTCATGGCCCTGGTTACCTCCGTATTGAGCGCGGTGGGCATTAAGCACCTGCTGGGTCAAGGGCAAGGACGGCCTGAAGAAGAGCCGGAATTGCTGCCGTCCGCATGACTCCTGGCGTCTCCTGCCGGGTGTGCCGGTCAACTAACCATGACAGCGTGCATCCATTAGCCGTGTGATACCATCGTCGAAATTGATAGCCGGCTGTACCGGCAAAGTAAAGTAACGAGGATAAAAGCATGGACAATGCGACCAATCTTTTCCCGCGCCGCTTCGTGTTCCACGGGAACGCGGTAGCAGCCGAGGTCTTCCTTACCCGGATCGGCGACACAGACCTGGATCTGGTGCAGCCGGTCGATGGGCAAAGCAGCCTGCCCGTCATCGGAGGATACTCTGAATCCTTAGTAGAGAATCCCACGCTCCGAGACGATCTCGCCAAAGTTTTCGCCTACAGCCAGGCTCACACTATGGCCAATGGACGTCTGGACTCGAACGGTGCGGCAGTTACCAACGTCCAAGCTTCGGTGGCCGCTGTGCGGGTTACCAACCAGCCCTCGCCCGGTGAGACCGCTGATCAGAGTCCCATCGTTTTCAGGGCGGACGCGCTCTCCCTGAGTATGCTTTCCACATGCGCGCCGGACGCAGACCAGCCCACCATTGAATTCGTGGATGGCACTCCGCGGTTTCAAGGATTGTCCCTGGCCGGGTTGCCCATTGAGCTCGAGTTGAACACCGGGCTGATGCAATGCTCGCGCTGGGACGATCTGGTGAACAAATTCCGCACCGTTCGCGCCTTCTTCGACAACGTCTGTGAATCTTTCGCGCGGCTCGATCCGGAGCGTGCGCCGTCCTTCGGCGATGACGTCCCGTTCGTGCGCGGCGCATACGCTTTATGCTCCTTTGTGCGGAGCATACGATGGGGTGACCGCACCATACCGGGCCACGTGCTCGTCCAGCCGGGCTTCGGCGCCATCTATTTTGGTGAAATGCTGCTGAACGACCGCGAGTGGCGCGTGACCATGGTGCGCATGCGGCTTGGGTCGAATAACGCCGGCCAGGCCGTGTTCGCCGAAACCGATCCTAACGGCACCATGTGGCCGCCGCATCCCCAGTCCACATGAAGCGGCTGCTGGCCGCCATTGTGTTGCTGTGCTCGTCGTGCGGTCAGCGAACCTCAAGCTCATCGGAGCGGGACTTTACGCGCGCTCTTGCGTTCTTCCAGCAAGGTAAGCTGGCGGAATCTCGCGACCTGGTCCACTTAGGATCGAAGGGCTGTGGTTCCGACTTGCAATGCCTTTGGAGATTTCGCCTCCTCGAAGCCGAGATCCTGATTTATATGGCCAAGTCGGAGGATGCGCGTGCCCTGCTTTTCTCCGGGAGCCCGCCGCCGGGTCCCGATTTCGCGGCCCTGGCAGTACATCGCTCGATGCTGCAAGGCCGGCTGCTCTCGTTTTCCCGGGTGGGGACAGAGGTCGACGCCGGCCTCAAGCTTCTCGATGAAGCTCATCAGCAGGCTTTGCGGCTCGGCTTCCGGAACTTGCAGATCGAGATTGAAATCTTCCAGGCGGACGCGCTCCATTCCCGGCACCCTGAGGAAGCCCGCTCTCTTTTTTTTAAAGCGTGGGAACTGGCTGTAAAGCAAAACGACCAGTACAATGAGGCCACCGCGGCGAATGATCTTGGCGTCATGTCTCTCGAAAAGCGGCGTTACGACGAAGCCATCCCCTGGTTTGTGCAAGCGTTGGATCTTGCCAGGCGCGTGGGCGTCCGCCAACTGGTTACCGCGGCATTGAGCAACCTGGCGTTATGTCACACCCAATTGGGGGCTTATGACCAGGCGGTCAAGCTGCAGCAGGAAGCCTTGCTGTCGCTCGGGGCCGGCGAAGTAAAGGTAGTGCGCCGCGATCTCCTCGGAGAGATGGGGCGGACCCTTGCGCTCAAGGGTGACACGGTGAAAGCTATTGAGGACTACAGGCAGGCTCTTGACCTTTCCAGAAGCATGCAGGATGCCGACAACACCAGGAGGTGGAGTAGCAACTTAGCCTCCGCGCTCGCCTCTAATGGGAATTGGGATGCCGCCGGGGAAGCCAATCGGCTGGAACTGTCCCTCGCACAAGATGACCGGTCCAGAGCTTACGCCAATCTGAACGCCGCGGCTATAGCCGTCGGACGCGAACGATCCGATGACGCCCTCGTCCTTTACAACAAGGCGCTCACGGCCGACGCGCACGACCCATCCATCCTCTGGGAATCCCACGCCGGACTGGCCAGAGTCTACGCCGGCGCCGGGAAGAAGTCCCTCGCCAGACTGCACTTCGAAAAGGCCATAGAGATCGTCGATGCCAATCAAACCGTGCTCTCTAGCGACGATTACAAGATGACTTTCCTCGAGTCACTCATCCGCTTTTATCGGGACTATGTCGACTTTCTGATGCAAAGCGGCGATTCTTTTAAGGCCCTGGAGATCGCCGAATCCAGCCGTGCCCGAATCCTGGCGGAGAGGACCGCGCCGGAGAAAGCCGCGCGCCGCCTCAGTGGGCCCGAATTGCAGACAGCCGCCCGGCGCTCGGGCGCCATTTTCCTCTCTTATTGGCTGGCGCCCGGCCAGTCCTACGTTTGGGTGATTTCGCCTGCGCGAATCAGGTCTTTCGAGCTCGGTCCCGCTGGCGGCCTGGAGTCTCTGGTGGACCGGTTCAGCCTATTGATAGGTTCTTCCTCCGGTTCTCACACCATCCCGCAAGATCCCTTCAACAGCGCGGAAGCAAGACGCCTGTATGAAGCCGTAATCGGCCCGGTCGCTGCGCTCATTCCCGCCAACGCGCGCGTCGTAATTGTGCCCGACGGCGCGTTGCACTATCTGAATTTCGAGACACTGCCCGTCTCTGGGGAAAGACCGCACTACTGGATCGAAGATGTAACCGTAGCCATCGCTCCGTCGCTGGCCATCGCCGCGGCCGCGCCAACACCACGGCCGGGCGCGCCCAAGTCTCTGTTGATCATGGGGGACGCCGACTACTCGGGCAAAGACTTCCGCAAGCTGGACTATGCTCCCGCGGAAATCGAAAAGGTCAGCAAACACTTCGTCCCGGCGGAAACGAAGGTAATCCGAGGACCTGGCGCCAATCCTTCAGCCTATCGCCAGGCCGGTCCACAACAGTTTGCCGCCATTCACTTCAGCGCTCATGCGGAAGCCAACCAGCAGAGCCCGCTGGATTCGGCTATCATTCTCTCGCCTGGTAAAGAGGGGACTTTCAAGCTGTATGCGCGCGATGTAATTGATGTGCCGCTTCAAGCCGATCTGGTAACCATCTCCGCCTGTCACAGCGCCGGGGCGCGGGTATACTCGGGCGAAGGCCTGGTGGGCTTCGCCTGGGCGTTTCTGAGAGCGGGCGCGCGCTATGTGGTCGCCGGGCTCTGGGATGTTACCGATAATTCCACTCCGGACATGATGGACCGGTTCTACGGAGCCCTTGAAACGGGCCTCGATCCGGTGGCGGCCCTTCGCATCGCCAAACTGTCTATGATTCAGTCCGCTGGCGCTTTCCGAAAGCCTTACTACTGGGGGCCATTCCAGATCTACATGCGTTAGCCGCTGGAGAGCAGGGTGCTGGGTTCCGGCAAACTCTTAAACCGTCTGCGATGAGTACGCCAGCACCGAGCACCTAACTACCAGCGCCCATTAGGGTTGGGGAGTCAACTGGAACACCGTTCCGTAACCGCCCGACGTGCCGCCAACATACGTCGCGCCGTAGAAAATTCCGTTGGCACCGGGGACGACGCCGTTAGGGCCGCCTCCGTCATCGCCGCCAAAGTCGTGCAGGACGCTTGGGGTCCACACGCCGCCCGGAGCCGCCGGCGGGTTTAACCGGAAGATCGTGCCGCAGCCTGGGTAAGACGCCCCGAAGCAGGCATCCGCTGAAGATCCGCCGCTGAAGGTCGTACCGTAGATCACTCCCCCACTGTTCATGAACAGGTTTTGAGAGGGATGCGCTCCTTCATTGCCGGCCCCTGTGAACGTGTGCAACGTTGCAAAAGTCCAGGCCGCACCGCTGGTTGTGGGGGCCGTCAGCGAGAACACCGTGCCGCATCCGGCCGCATAGCCTCCCACGAGACAGCCGGTGCTGCTCCCAGCCCAGAAAGTCGAGCCGTACAGCGCACTGATCGTGCCGCCGGTCTTGGCGTACTTAATGATCACGCTGCCTTCCGGACCGCTTCCATCGGTAAGGTTGGTGAACGAGTAGATCACGCTTTCCGTCCAGGTTCCCGCCGCCGGCGTCAGCGAGAACACCGTACCATAACCCAAAGCTCCACCCGTATAGGTCGTCCCATAGACAACTTCGGAGGTAGCCACTGCCAGACTCGCCACGGGATTACCCCCGTCGGCGCCGCCCGTGAAGCTGTAAAGTACTTTCTCGGTCCAGCCGCCACCGGTCGATGGCGCCAATTCGAATACCGTGCCACAGCCGACGCAAGTCGCCGTAGTCCCGCCCGCGTAGGTCGTGCCAAAAAGTATTCCGGACTTGGGCACCAGGACCAGGCCCGCTTCCGGTTGCGCTCCGTCAGTGCCCCCCTTGAAGCTGTGGATTATCTTCTCGGTCCATGATCCGCCACTTGTAGGCGGCGTCAGCGAGAACACCGTGCCGTCATCGGAACTTCCTCCCCCGTAGGTAGTCGTGCCATAAAGCACGCCGCTCGTGCTGAGGGCCAGACTGGCTTGAGGGCTCGCCCCATCACCAGCGATACCGATAGGATTGAAGCTGTAGAGCACTGTCTGAGTCCAGGCTCCGCCTGTGCCCGGCGTCAATTCGTATACCGAGCCCCACCCATAAGCTCCGCCGTCCGCGGTCGTGCCATACATCACTCCCGTGGTGGGGTTAAAAATCAGACCGGCTTCCGGAAAACCACCTCCTGCTGGGGTTCCCGGGAAACTGTAAAGCGTTGTCAGCTTTGGTGGGTTAGCGGCGGGTGCTGTAGCGGGCGCTGTAGCGGCGCTGCAAGGCACGAGAATGGTCAGTGCCATCGCCAGCGCGTAACTCGACATACGCAGCCGACGAGCGCCCTTAGTGCTCTGTCGAACTATATCCATATCTCCGGATTCTGGGCTTATTGGTGCTCTAAAGTCAACCTCTTCAGCCCATTCGCGAGCCGTAACAGTACCATGCCCCCCGTCTTTTGCCATTGCCGGCACGCGGCGCCTGGCTCTTCCCAATGCATTGTGATAGGGATGGTACACTTTGCTCATTTTACAGTCCCGGTACCCTGAAATGTATGGCTATAATTGTGGTTGAAAGGGAGGGTAGTGTTGAGAAAACTACTGATTGGTACGGCATTCGGATGTCTTTTGACCATGGGCGCGTTCTGCGCGGAGGTCGTTGTCAGGGTAGCTCCCCCTGCCGCAATTGTCGAAACACGGCCGGCGTCCCCTGGCGCGGGCTTTGTCTGGGTACCGGGCTATCACCGTTGGGACGGCAATGCTCATGTATGGGTGGCGGGCACCTGGCAGCGTCCTCCCCACCCGCACGCCAAGTGGGTGGAGCCCAGGTGGCGCCATCGGAAGGACGGCTATGTGTTCGTAGAAGGGCGCTGGCGCTAGCTCTTTAAGCCGCTCCGCGCGCGAAGCGCTTTGCGGGTGGCGCGGGAGATCGCAAAGTACGCCAGGCGGGGAAAGTGGCGCTGCAGGAAGATCCCCATCCGGGCATGCATCGGCAGGATATGACTGCGCTTGCGACGGTAAGCGGCGGAGACAATCTGCCGGGCAGCCCGGTCGGCGGGTAGCCTCAGCATTTTGGGAGGCGGAGGGCGTAGCGGCCTGTCGCTGTGAACGCCCTGGTTATCCACTTGATAGATCTCCGTATCTACGACCCCGGCCATCACGTGAGTGACGCTTACTCCATAGGGTGCCAGCTCCAGAGCCAGGCCGTCCGCTAAACCGGCCAGCGCGAACTTGCTCATGCAATAGGGCGTACCGCCCGGAATGGACATGGTCCCGAACATGCTGCCGATGAGCACGATTCGGCCGCGCGTCTGCTGGAGTGCGGGGAGCGCCGCAAGCAGCGTCCGCAGCACGCCGAATACATTGGTCTCCATTTGCCGGCGGTAGTCGTCCAGGGTCAGATCGAGGAACCGTCCGGCCACCGAAAAGCCAGCATTGGCTACTGC
>Ga0209006_10004939_pt1 | contig 12116 bp, 14 predicted proteins | sample JacPin_JW_Ref_O2_FD_188567 | JGI IMG/M metagenome (GOLD analysis project Ga0209006, IMG submission 188567) | Forest soil microbial communities from Algoma, Ontario, Canada - Jack Pine, Ontario site 1_JW_Ref_O2 (SPAdes) (version 2) | ecosystem: Environmental > Terrestrial > Soil > Boreal...
CTGGTTTTTGCTCAACGTCAGCCCGACGACGTTCACGTCGAGGTTGACGCGCCCTTCGTCTTCAGCGCCAAGAACCGCGCGTCCGGGCCTTCGCCTGTGATTCAAGCGGCAGCCAGATTGCCGGTCGAGGATTCCGCGGCCCGCCAGGTTGTCCTCGATCCGCTGGTGCAGCCTCCGCCGCAGCCAGCGACCGCGGCATCGGTCCAGCCGATCCATCATCGGTTCCTGCATCGGCTGAAGAGATTTTTTGACGCCATATTTCAGTAGACTCGGTTGAATCATCCGGAAATCCTTTTTCCGGCCGCCCGCGTCCTACAGCGTGACGGCAGCCACGATCCCAGTCCGTCCAATTGGATTAAAGACAGGACTAAAGACTCATGACACTCGCCATTCCGGGTCGCACCGGCAGCGGCCTCGTCTCGATCTTTTCGTCGGAAAGCAATGACCTCTGTCCCGCCAGACGAGAAACCTTCGCTTTCTCGCTTCTGGGCCAAGCTGCAGTGCTGGCTGTGCTTGTCCTGCTGGCTGGAATTACTACCCACTATCCTCCAATCACGGCTGGTCAACTCTCAGAAGCTTCAAAGAATATTCTTCCAGTGATCTTTACCGGGCCGAGCGGAGGAGGCGGCGGTGGGCTCGATCCCGTCCCGGCGTCGCACGGAGCCCTTCCCAAAGCTTCGTTGAGCGATCAGATGACACCGCCGACTGTGATTGTGCCGAAAGAAATGCCTAAGCTGCCGGTTGAGCCGACGGTGATGACTGCGCCGCAGATCAATCTGGTCGAGAGTAAGGAATACGGCGATCCGCTGGCCAAGCTATCGACCCTGCTCTCGAACGGCCCGGGTGGGCCGGGAGGGATTGGACCCGGCTGTTGCAATGGCGTGGGGCCGTCGCACGGGCCGGGCGTGGGGCCCGGACCGGGAGGAATTTACCTTGCAGGAGTCAAAGGCGTGACGGCTCCTCGAGTAATCTATAACCCGGAGCCCGGCTTCTCCGACGAAGCCCGCAAAGCGAAGGCTCAAGGCCGAGTTGTGCTGCTTTTGGTCGTCGGCCCCGACGGGTACACGCACGATCTGCGCGTGCAAAGCAGTCTCGGCATGGGGCTGGACGAGAAGGCACTGGAGGCAGTGCGAACGTGGCGTTTCCTGCCGGCGACGCTGAACGGCCAGCCAGTGGCCGCGCAGATCGCCGTGGAAGTGGACTTCCATCTTTACTAGAAAATTGTTACAAGAAAATAAAGCCTAGCCGCGATTCATCGCCCGGCGCAGCGGCTCGACTTTTTCCCGCAGAGTGTCGGCCAGGTCGGCGCCACGTTCGGCCGCGTCACGCACCCGGTCCTGCACGTCGCGGACACGATCTTTGGCTTCGTCAGTCCAGTCGTCGAGAGTTTCTTTGGCGTCTTCGTATCCGCGTTTCAAATCGCGCCGCAATTGTTTGCCGGTCTTGGGAGCCAGCAGCAGCCCGGCTAACGCGCCCGCACCTAATCCGATGAGCAAAAAAGTGATTGCCGTTCCCACGGTGTTGCTGTCGGATGATTCATATTTTCCCAAACGCATATCAAGCCTCTTTTCCGCCCGGTGTTGTGCCGGACATAAAAACGTTGGCGAAGACTTTGTGCTATTTCCATTCTAGTCTCCGGAGGGAAGTGGCCACTGATCACTGGCCACTTCTCTTTTCCAGCCTCATTGCGATGAGAAGGCTGGGTGAAAGGTTTTCTTTCGCGCCGCATAGCGTGTAAAATCACTTTTTGGCCTTCGTGGCGGCAGAAATTGAGCTTCCTGCCCACCGCCGGCTCTGCGTTGCGACGCAAAAGCGCAATCTTAAAAACGCAATGTAAGATGTGTGATCGTTAAAGGAGATTTATCGTCGATGTCGATCCCTGCCACCCAGCTCCGTCCCGGAATGATTATCAAGCACAACAACGATCTGCACTCGGTGTTCAGCGTCGAGCACCGCACGCCCGGCAATCTGCGCGCCTTCATCCAGGCCAAGTTGCGCAACCTGCGCACCGGCGCCATGTTCGAGCACCGTTTTCGCTCGCCCGATCCCATCGAGAAGGTGAACGTGGATGAAGTCGATATGCAATATCTCTACAACGACGGCGACAGCTATTACTTCATGGACACATCGAATTACGAACAGACTCACCTGACGAAAGAGATTCTGGGCGATGCCGTGGATTACCTGATCGCAAATCTGGAGATCAAGGTGGAATTTTTCGACGGCAAAGCGGTGGGCATCGAGCTGCCGCAAACGGTGACGCTCACCGTCATCGAGACTGAACCCGGCCTGAAGAGCGCGACCGCTTCCAGCGTGACCAAGCCGGCCAAGACTGAGACCGGGCTGGTGGTTCAGGTTCCGCCGTTTATCAATGAAGGCGAGAAGATCAAAGTGGATACCTCGGAAGGCGCTTATTTGTCCCGTGCGTAGTTTCCTGTCAGGCGAGCGCAGCCTCGGGTAAGCGCGGAAGAGTCGAACGATTCTTTCGCTTTTGCTCGATAAATCCTCTCTAACCTTTTCTGGCTTCAGTAACCAGCACGCTATTACAAGCGTGACTTTACGCTGGCGCTCCGCGCTCGTAACTTGGACTCATGCATCGCTCCGCCGCCGTGCTGTGTCAGGATCCGTCAGCCCTTCAAACGCTAAGAACCGTCCTCGCACAAATGGAGATCGAGCCAGTGATGTGCCACTCGCAGCCGGAGGCAATGGAGCAGATTCTTAGCAATCGCTGCACGGCCCTGGTGGTGGATTTCGACTTGCCCGGAGCAGCGGACGTGGCCAAGCTGGCGGGACTTCTGGACGCTTCGCAGCGCCCGGCCGTGATGGCCATGACTGGCATATGGCCGGGTTCAGGACAGGCTTTTCAATCGGGCGCGAATCGCATTTTGTACAAGCCGCTGGATCCGTCGCAGATCAGAGACGCTTTTGACAGCGCGAGCAAAACCGCCAGGCGCGAAGGCCGGAATGCTCCGCGGTACAAGGTTACGTCGGTCGTCTGGCTGGAACTGGAAACGGGAACGCTGCCCGCGGTCGCGGTCAATTTGAGCGAGCACGGCATGGCGATCCGCGCCACCGAACGGGTTCGTCTGCAATCGAGCGTCAGCTTCCGTTGCACTCTGCCCGGGTGTGTTCAACTGCATGGCCATGCGGACGTAATCTGGTCCGATGCCGAGGGGCACGCCGGGATGTTCTTCTCCCGCATGTCTCTTTCCGCGCAAAAACACTTGAGGGATTGGCTGCGCCAGCGCGCCAAGATGGCAGGAAAGATGGTGTCAGGAGAAATGGCCTCAGGGAAGACGATGTCGGCAAAGAACGATAGGAGAAAAATTTCGCGCGCAGGAGAGTCAGGTGCCAAAGAGCTTGCAGCCCACGGATCGATTCGCGACCTGCTCCAGCCTAAAGACTCGCAGCTCAGAATCGCGGCGAAGTAACTTCGCTCAGCTTGCGGCGCGGCGGCGCTTCTCGCTCTTTGTGCGGTTGCGGAGCGGCTTGCGCTTCGATTTCCCCGGCGATACTTTCTCCAGTAACACCACGACATGAGCGATCGCGGTGTTATCGAGGTTCAATCCCTCGGGCGTCTTCGCTTTCACCCCTACGCAGTCGGCGTCGATGCCGAGCAGTTCGGCGACTCGCACGCGAAGTGCGGCAGAATGCGGACCGATCTTGGGCGCAGCCAGCACTAGACTTGCATCCACATTGCCCACGCCAAACCCCGCTTTTTTCACCCGCTGCAACGCTTCGCGCAGGAAGACGACCGAATCCGCGCCCTTCCATTTCGGATTCGACGGGGGGAATAGCGCTCCAATATCGGGCGCGGCAATGGCCCCGAGCAGGGCGTCAGTGATGGCGTGCAGCAGGACGTCGCCATCGGAGTGGCCGCCGAGGCCGCGGTCGTGCGGCAGCGTGATCCCGCCAATCTTCAGAGGAATCCCGGCGCGAAACTCGTGCGAATCGAAGCCATAGCCGATGCGGATTGACGGTCTGCCTTTGCTTGGAGGCATTCGGGGTCAGTGTCGGTCGGAATTTCCTAAGTAGAACTCTGCCAATCGCATGTCCGCCGGCGTTGTGATTTTGATATTCATCGGCGAGCCCATGACCACGGCTACATCGTGCCCGGCCCTTTCGACGAGCGACGCTTCATCGGTTCCCAGAAACCCGTCGGCTGACGCTTCGTCGAAAGCCTTCTTGATTACCTCATAGCGAAAGCCCTGCGGCGTTTGCGCCATCACTACGCTGGCCCGGGGAATCGTGGCTTTGATCAAGGCGCCTTCCGCTGTGCGTTCTACTTGCTTGACCGTATCCACGGCGGGCAATCCGGCTATGGCCGCGCCATATTTTTCGGCTGCCGCAATTATGTCGCGAATAATTTCCGAAGTCACAAACGGGCGTACCGCATCGTGCACCAGCACGATATCGTGGGGCGATGCCGTGATCGCATTGAGCGCATGCTCCACCGACTGCTGCCGGTGTTCGCCGCCGGAGACCAGTTCGAATTTCTTCGCCGGAACATTCTTGGCCTCGAACTGCAAGCGCGCACGAAAACCTTCCATTTCATTTTCCCGGAGCGCAATCCAAATCTCGTTGACGGCCTCGATTGCGGCAAACTTGCGCAACGTGTGAATGAGGATTGGCGTTCCGCCCAACTCGGTGAATTGTTTGGAGGGCGCGCTCTGTTTTTTCCGGGATTTCGCGCCGTTCGGAACTGGGGCCATACGAGTTCCCAATCCCGCAGCCGGAATAATCACGATCACCTTCATGGCGGGCTGTAAGTATACGAGCGGGGAGCAGTGAAGTTCAAATCCGTGGCCGGCGGCATCCGGGTTAGCCTAGACCAATCGCCGAACTGATTCGCTTGGTTCGGTCTGAATTATCGCCGCAAGCTCAGGCATGAGGAAGTTCTTTCCGGTTCAGGGCGTTTGCCGGTTCATGCCTCTGGGCCCGCCACGGCCATCAACCGTTTGTTTCTCAGCAACATGGAAAACTAATTCGGGTGTTGCCGGTTCTGGCAGGCGAGTTGCACATAAAACAACAGCGCTGCCTCGCTGTATTAAGAATGGTTAACAACCCTGGCAACCATCACTGGGAAAGTCGCTAACTAATAGCCGAGATGAAGACTCAGTCCAGCCCGTGGATGGAGATTGTGACCCGGAGCACGGCTGGTGCGTGCGCGGTTGCGCTTCTGTTTGCCAGCCTGGGGGCCGCGGCTGGAGCGGCGGGCGCAGGCAACGGAGTTCCTCAGGCCGCAGCACAGCCGCCGACATCCTCGCCGGCTACGGCCATGTTACAGACTTATGATGGTTTTATTACCTGCTCGCGTTGCGGCGCCAAACACCCGGCTTCCAGTTCCCGGAATGCCAGCGATTGCACACGGATTTGCGTTCACGGGGGGGCGAATTTTGCTTTGATTGACGGCGATGAGATGTACATCCTGGAAGGGAATTTGAGCCAGGTGAAAAAAGTTGCCGGCCAGCGCGCCGCGATAACCGGCGTACTTACCGGCCACACGATCCAAGTCTCATCTGTCGCCACGGGAACGTAGGGCAGTTCCGCTTATACGTTCCCCACATCGGTTAGGAGGATCCGGTCTTGCTCTCCACCCCGCCGGATGCAATATTGGTCGGCACAATCGTCGAAGCGGTCGTCGTTTGTACCACCGGCACAGCCACCGGAATCGCTCCCGAAACGCTGCCGCTCCGGGCATATCCCGACCGCTCATCCCACTTCCCGAAGATCATCTTCCCAGCTGTGGTCTGCAACACCGATGTCACCGACACATCGATCGTTTTGCCAATCATTTTTCGCGCGTTGTCCACGACCACCATCGTCCCGTCGTCGAGATAGGCCACACCCTGGTTGTATTCCTTGCCTTCTTTCAGGATGAACACGCGCATGGTCTCGCCGGGCAGCACGATGGGCTTCAGGGAATTGGCCAGCTCGTTGATGTTCAGCACCTCAACGCCCTGCAATTGCGCCACTTTGTTCAGGTTGAAATCGTTGGTGATGATCTTGCCTTCGTAAACTTTGGCCAGTTCGATCAGCTTCAAATCGACTTCGCGCACGGCCGGAAAATCATCCTCAACAATCTGGATTTGCAGATTGGCCATCTTTTGCAGGCGCTGCAAGACATCCAGTCCTCGCCGTCCGCGATTGCGCTTGAGCGAGTCCGCCGAGTCTGCCACCAGTTGCAGCTCGCGCAACACGAACTGCGGAGTCACGATTGTGCCGTCGAGAAATCCAGTTTCGGCAATGTCGGCGATGCGGCCGTCGATGATCACGCTGGTGTCGAGAATCTTGTAGCTTTTCTTCGACTGTTTTTCGCCGCCGAAGATTCCGCCCAGCGCCGCCAGGTTGAGCAAGTCGCCCTTATTGGCGCCCACGATCAGGCCTACGTAGGCCATGAGCAGCATCACCAGGATTTGAAGGAAGTTGCGGGTCGGTCCCTCGGCCACGCTGTTGCGGATTACCAGCGCGAACAGATAAGCGCCGCAAATTCCGAGGATGCTGCCGATGGCCGCCCCGATCAGCCGCTTAAGGCTGACCCGGCGCAGGTTCCACTCGAACGCAATGATGGCGGCTCCGACCGCGGCGCCTACGGCCGCATCCACATTGCGAGGCTGTCCGAACGGCTCGATGAAGTAGCAGGTGACGGAAACTACGATGACAAAAAGAAAACGTACCAAAATTAAATCCATAAACACCTCTCCGGACGCCACACCGTTGGGAGATACGGCGCATACTCGTCGTCCGTGCCTCATCCTCGCCGCCCCAGCGGGATTCGGCATTGCATCATTCGGGGCGCGCAAGAATCAGGGGGATGAAGTTGCGCCCCGCTCCGGCCCTTACGGGCTATGGCCGGAATCTAGGTAAAACCGACGCCAAAAGTATATACCCGACCGCAAACCGCGGGCGAGTTCCTTGGCCATTGTCCATTGCGCTGGTTAGGTGTGGAATTAGTCCAGGGGTAACGTCAGTTACCCCCGCCAAGCAGATGGTCCAAATGCCAAGGTCCGGGCGTGACCCTCGGACATCTCAAAGTGGCAGGCCATCCTTGCTAGGCTGTCACATATGCCGATCTTTATCGACGAACCCAAGGCTGTCCCTCGGCCGAAGTTTGCCCCGGAGTCCAGACCCGGAGACGATGTGCCCGCGCTGGTGCAACTGTTGCGCAACCGCTCCTATGCCGAGATTCGCCAGCGCATGTACGACAGCGCGCCGGGAAGCCCGTGGTTTGCGGCTTGCCATGCCGAACTTGAATTGCGCAACGGACAGCAGGTGGCGGAGGCGTCGCTGGCCATGTCCAGAGTGTCGGAGAAAATGAGATCGTCGGTACAGCACTTCGAGCAACTCGCCGATACACTGCAGGAGTCGACCGCCGACATTGCCGACCTGCTGCGGGGAACACAGGAGGCGGCTCGGCGGCTGGAAATTGCCGTCTATGTCATCATCGGCGTGACCCTGGTGCAATTCTTCAATCTCGTCTTCGAAGTCTTCCGGAAGCACTGACCAGCCCACTCCGGCAGTGCGATTCCGCGCCGCTCGAAAATCTCGCGCAGTTTCTGTATATTCAGTCCTTACTGAAGGAATGATTATGGCGGAACTGACGGGAGTGCAAAAGCAATACATTCTGCATTGGGGCGAAATGGGCACGCGCTGGGGCATCAACCGCACGGTCGCCCAGATCCACGCGCTGCTGTATCTGTCGCCCAAGGCTTTGCCTGCCGAACAAATCGCGGAAACGCTGAGCGTAGCCCGCTCCAACGTCAGCACATCGATCCGAGAGCTGGAGACCTGGGGAATCGTGCGCGCCGTCCACGTGCTGGGCGACCGCCGCGAGCATTACGAATCGATGAAGGACGTGTGGGAGATGTTCCGCGTGGTCATCGAGCACCGGAAGCGCCGCGAGATCGACCCCACGCGCGAGATGCTGCGCCATTGTCTGGCGGAACTCGATCCCAAGGAACAGGGGGCAGATTACACGCGCGACCGGTTGACCGCGATGGCCGGATTCTTCGAAGCAGTGACGGAACTGCACGAGCAGACCAAACGCCTGCCCACCGGAGCGGTGAGAAAAATGTTGAAGATGGGGATGAAGGTGAGTGGGAAGAAGAAGCGGTGATTTGGGCGCGTGGGATGCTTCGACTTCGCGGGGCATGACAGAAATATTTGTATTCGAGGATAATTAGAAGCAATGACTCAGGACCAAGAGAAGAAAATCTGGATGACCCTGACCGGTCTGCCGTTGACTTTCACGCTGGAGTGGCCATTTCACAAATCGACCTCGGGCGCGGATTTCTGGGTTTTGCACGGAGACATTCGTCTTGAAAACTCGGAGGGCTTGCATGCTCCCGTGGCCGTGAACCTTTCGGCGACGGTGCGCGAAGTGATGCCGTCTCTCGAAGCCAAGGACGCGGAAGCTCCGGTGATCAACGCCCTGCGCAAAGAAGTGGACCGGCGGCAGATCGAGTTTGTGAAATCGGGAAAGCTGGTTCCTGTCCCATTTTCCAGCCGCCATTATGATTTCAAGCGGCAGAAGTGGGTCTTTGGCAAGGCGGCCGACGACGTGATCGCGGAATTCATCGAGCGTAAAGCTTATTGGCAAACAAAGCTGGGAACCGAGAAGCGTGTGTGGATTGCCGATCCCACAGAAGCGCAATACCTGGAAACCACGCCGGCTCATTTGCTCGAAGTAGCTGCGCGTCCGGTGGCGGCGCAAGGTTTATTGCGGATTGACGGCGAGTGGGCGGAGGCTACTGCCGGGTTGATGGGGCAAGGGCACCGATTTGAGAACGCTATGCGGGATGCGGTGGAGGAACTTGAGAAAAAGCACGCATTCGAGAGAGGGTAGCTAGTCCCCGAGCGCCGGTCAGCGAGTATACGCGACCGCTCGATTCTTCGATCGCCAAGCGGTCGGCAGGGTCCTCAACAATGTCCAATGGGACGCCAACCGCAGCCGGATTATCCTCCAGCGAAATTTCTTTCGTTGCAGAAATTTCAACGGTGTCCATATATCTACCATGCAAGCTGGAATCCGGAGAAACAGACCTCAAGCGAATTTTCCTCGAGTACTCGAGGACGGATCTGGTTAAACAGGTGGTTCAATTAGTTGGAGATGATCCTGAGCTACTCATTAACGACGATTTCGGAACTGTGCTACCCGGCGACCAGTTTGCAGCCCGGCTTCGAACCGACACTGCTTGGCAATGGCGGACTTGAGATCGAAAACCGATTACCCGTTGGACAAGCGACAGACCCCCAGCGGCTGAAGCCGTCATCCTTGTCGACTGTTACGGCACGGCTGAAGCCGTGCCCTTCCCGAGCCTATTTTGAGCGGGCGCGTCTAGTCTTCGTGCCTTCTCGAGAAGATTCCCCAACAAAATCTCGGCGCGATCGCGTAATTCACCTGCACCAAGACAATTGCCGCGATGCTCCAATAGGTGCCGATGAAGCATAGCGATGCGCCGATGGCATAAAGAGTCTGTGCGATCACGATGCGGCGCACGATGGCCGGATGAACTTCGGCGGGAACGTCGTTGGTGAGCAGGCTAGCGCGCACCGCATAGCTCCAACATGCCCAGCGTCATCAAGCTCATCAGGAAGATGACCAGCCGCGGCGCCAGAGGCAATAAAATATGCCAGAGATCGCGCTCGGAGTGTACGGTTTCACCCGAAGGCACACGCAGATCGAGCACCAGCAGCGTCATGGCGACGGCGAAGATTCCGTCGCTGAGGGCTGCCAGGCGTTCCACGCTTTGCCCGGCAACACGGTTATACGAAGAGTGCATCGAAAGGAGTCTAGCACCGGCGGCAGAGCGTTTATGAGCCGGATGCAGGCCGAGGTGAAAGACGCGTGCCTTCCGCTCCGCTGCGCCTTACGATCCGAAACTGCGCTACCTGCCTTGTCGCAGCATTCCTTTTTCTTTCAATTTCCGGCTGGTCGCAGGATCAACAAATCCCACCTGCACCGCAAACACAAAATCCGCCGCCAGCTCCGCAGAATCCACCGCCAGATGATCAGCAGAATCCGCCCGCCGAAAATCCACCTCCACAAAATAAAGACACCAACCCCGCGCAGGCCGTCGCCGATAAGACAAAAGAAGTCACGGTCCAGGCTGTGCAAACCACCAAAACCGCGGCCGAACAGGGGTTAGTGCAGTTGCGCGACTGGGAAGAGGGATGGTTTACCGGAGCTTTCGTGCCTCGGGACCGAACTCCGAAGCCTTTGAGCGGGGAGCAACGGATGCGGATTTATCTGACAGAAACACTGACCCAGCCGGGAGATTATTTCAAACGCGCATTCGCCGCGGGCATCGATCAGGCGCGGGGATCTCCCTATCAGTGGGGCGGCGGACTGGGAGGGTACGGCAAACGATTCGCATCGCGGGAAGGACAATTTATCTCAGCGAATAGTTTGGCTGCGCTGGCCAATGCGGGCCTCGGTTACGATCCGCGATATGACCAGTGCCACTGCAGCGGATTCTGGCCGCGCACACGGCACGCGATTCTGCGGAATTTTGTCACCTACGATTCCTCGGAGCAGCATTTGCGCCCGCAGTTGGGATTGTATGCAGGAGCCTTCAGCGGAGGCGTGATTTCCGCCGCCTGGAAGCCCGCTCCGCGCAATGCCGTAACGGAAGGAACGCGCGCCGCGCTGGAGCAGGGCGGTTATGGTGCGCTGCTGAACATATTCATCGAGTTCGCGGGCGAGATTAACAAAAAGCTGGGATCGAAGAAATAGTCTCGGCGGTCTTTGCGGCCGCTGCGATTCAAAGCTTTTTAAAGCAGTGATCGCGAAGAACGCAGAGAAAAGAGAACCTTTTTACGATGAGGCTGCGGCGGCGGGTTTCGGTTTGCGAATGAATCCCGTGACCGCAGCGACCAGCGCCAGCAGCGTGATGGTCGAGATATCCGCCAGAGAAGCCACGCAGTAGACGCACCACACTCCAAGAATATGGGCTTCGATGTGGGCGAGATAAAGCGCAAAGGCCAGGCCGGGCACGGCGCAGGCTAGAACCAAACGATACGCGCGGCGAAACGCCAGTCCCCCGAGAAGAAGATATCCTGTAATGCCAATGACGGCGACCGGAATCGGGCCGACCATGGCGTAGGGACTCTTGTTGACGATGCCGCAATCCCAGCGCTCGTTGATGCTGCACGGGGCGTCGCCCTCCTCGCGGTAATGTTCGCGCAACGCGAGCGCGGAAACCACAATCCCAATCACAGCCAGGATGACCAGCAAATATTTCATTTCTTCAGTCTCCATTATTCAGCGCGCTCGTTTTTTTTGATCCCTACCCCTGCGCATGCAGCGCGGCGGTTGCATCCTTCACCAAGTCTGACACCTGCCAGTCGCTGCCGTAATACCAGTTCACAATTTTGCCGTCAGGGCCGATTACCGTGGTGCTCAGCGAGTGAGTGATCAAGCCATTTTCGGGGATGTAGGTTAAGGCGAAGTAGTCGGCGATTTGCGGCAGGTCGGCGGCGCGAGGAACGGCAAAATCCCAGCCGTCGGAGAGCTTTGCCTGATGGCTGTGCATCAACGAGAAGCCATAATCGCGAAGAATTTTTGGCGTGTCGTGGGCCGGGTCGAAGCTGATGCAGAGGAGATGCGTCTCGGCAGAAAGCGACGGATCGGCGTCGAGTTGCTGGCGTAGTTGCGCGAATTGCGCGCCGATGCGCGGGCAATAATCCGGAAACGGACAGCGCGTGTAGATGAAAGTTACGAACAAAACCTGTCCTCGATATTGCTTGAGGGAAATCTGCTGAGAGTTCTGGTTGGTGAAGTGGAAGTCGGGAACTTCTTCGCCGCTGGCTGGAATGTGCTGCGCGGTGGGTTTCGCTGCCGGCGGCTTTGAATGTCCGGTGACCTTGACCTTTTCCAACCAGTAGTCGGGGTCCGCGTCGTTGTTGTTGTTATCGGCATTCTGCATATCGACAACGACGATCTCGGCGGTAATCGAATCGCCGGGGGCAAGACCGCCGAAATCTCCGGCATCCTTGATCTTGTACGACATCTGCATGGCTTCCATGTAACCCTGAACGGTGTCGCCGTCGATGACCGCGGTTTGCCTGGCCTTATCGAGGGAGACGATGCGGCCGGTGAAAGGATAGCGTTTTAG
>Ga0209006_10004940_pt1 | contig 12115 bp, 5 predicted proteins | sample JacPin_JW_Ref_O2_FD_188567 | JGI IMG/M metagenome (GOLD analysis project Ga0209006, IMG submission 188567) | Forest soil microbial communities from Algoma, Ontario, Canada - Jack Pine, Ontario site 1_JW_Ref_O2 (SPAdes) (version 2) | ecosystem: Environmental > Terrestrial > Soil > Boreal...
CGTCGGCGCGCCGACAACGAATGCCCGCCCGGGAAACGGAAGCCATCATCTTAAAGACGTTCCCTCTGGGCGAGGCCGACCGCCTCGTCAGTTTTCTGGGGCGCAGCTCCGGTCGCATTCGTGGGGTCGCAGGTGGCGCCAGGCGCTTAAAGAACCGCTACGGCTCCACGCTCGAGGTCCTTTCTCACGTACAGCTTTGGTACGTTGAAAAGGAAACGCGCGATCTGGTTCGCATTCAGCAGTGCGAGCTGATCGAGTCGTTTAACAAATCGCAGAGCGACTACGGACTCAGCACCGGCCTCGCGGCCGTCAGCGAGATCTCCGAACTCGTCTTACCAGAGCACGAAGTCGCCGAGCCGATGTTCCGGCTCATTTTGCTGGTCGCCCGTGAGATCGAGCGCACCGCCGACTGGGCAGTTCCGCTGAGCTATTTCGGCTTCTGGACCGTGAAACTCGGCGGCTGGCTGCCGCGTTTTGATCGTTGTGCGCTTTGCAGCGAACCATTTGGCGATCGGCCAGCGTTCTTTGCGCCGTGGGAACCGGGCCTTCAGTGCGAAAAGTGCCGCCGGCAGGGAATGAAGTCGTTGCACATCGCGGCGCGACAGCTAAGCGAAGTATTCGCCGCGCAGCGATTGGATAAGATTGAAGCCACTGACGAACAGAAATCGGCAGCAAAGGAACTTCGTGAAGCAACACTGGACTGGATCGAGCACCATACCGAGCGCAGGCTTCACACTCGGACACTGTTGGAGACGACTTGAAAGCTAAAGCAAAACTAGAAGCCAAGCCTCGCGGTCTCGACTTTCAGGACCTGATACTCAAACTCTCGCACTTCTGGGTGAAGCAAGGCTGCGTTCTCCAGCAGCCCTACGACGTTGAAGTCGGCGCCGGCACAATGCATCCCGAGACGTTCCTTCGTGTCCTCGGCCCCGCTCCCTATCGCGTCGCTTATGTCCAACCCAGCCGCCGCCCCGCCGATGGCCGCTATGGCGAGAATCCGAACCGCCTCTACAAGCACATGCAATTTCAAGTGATACTTAAACCAGCGCCCGTCGACGTCCAGGACATCTATCTGCAAAGCCTCTCCGCCATCGGCATCGAACTCAAGGAACACGACATCCGCTTCGAGGAAGACAACTGGGAATCCCCAACTCTCGGCGCCTGGGGCATCGGCTGGCAAATTCTCCTCGATGGACAAGAGATCACGCAATTCACCTATTTCCAGCAAAGCGGCGGTCTCGACCTCGATCCCATCTCCGTCGAACTGACCTACGGCCTCGAGCGCATCTGCTCCTTCCTCCAGAACGTCGAGAGCGTTTACGACATGCGCTGGTCCCCCGACAAAAGTTACGGTGACATCCGCCTCTCCGAAGAACAGCAACTCTCCGAATACAGCTTCGACCGCAGTGACGCCGCAGCCATCCGCCAGGAATTCGAACTCCACGAAAAGGAAGCTAAGGAATTACTCGAAGCGTTCAAGCAGTCGGAAGGGAAGGCCCTCGAACGGTTTCCAATCCTCGCCGCCTACGATCATTGCCTAAAGTGTTCGCACCTTTTCAACATGCTCGACGCCCGCGGTGTGATCTCAACCACCGAACGCGCAGCCCTGATGGGACGCGTCCGCAGTATCTCCTGTCGCACCGCGGCCGCTTACCTCCAACAGATCGGTGGCCCTGCCCAGCGCCGTGAGGTGCTCGCATGACACATCCAAAATCCTCATCAAAAACTTCAGGTCCTGCTAGAGGCACACCGTCGTCGAAGAAGCTCGAGTTGTTGTTTGAAATCGGTGCCGAAGAAATCCCCGCCGGCATGCTCCCACGTGCCGAAGAAGAACTTAAAGTAATTATCGAGAAATTGCTGACAACCGAAAACCTCACCCAAGGGATCACAGTCGAGACTTTCGCCGCCCCTCGTCGCCTGACGGCCTGGGTTCGTGGCTTGCCCGCGAAGCAAGAAGACGTCGTCAGCGAAGTCACCGGCCCTCCGAAGTCCGTCGCCTACGACGCCCAGGGCCAGCCCACGCGCGCCGCCGTCAGCTTCGCCGAGAAACAGGGCATCCGCCTTGTAGACGTCTACCTCGTCCAAACGCCAAAGGGCGAATATCTCGCCGCCAAGCACACCAAACGCGGCCGCACCTCCGAACAAATCCTCGCCGAACTCCTCCCACGCGCCATCCACGACCTAACCTGGCCCCGCACAATGACGTGGACCGGCCTCGACGGCGCCCGTTTCATCCGTCCCATCCGCTGGATCGTCGCCACGCTCGGCGGCAAGCCACTCCATTTCACCTTCGGCGGCATCCCCGCAGGCAACGTCACGCGCGGCCATCGCTTCCTCGGCTCGAGCGCCATCACCGTCACCACGTTCGCTGACTACGAGAAAAAGCTCCGCGCCAACGGCGCAGCCGTTAAACCCACCGACCGTCGCGCTAAAATCGAAAAAGAACTCGCCTCCGCGACCAAGCGCAACGGCTGCAAACTCCACCACGACCCGGAACTCCTAAAGCTCGTCGTTTACTTGAATGAATTTCCATCAGTACTTGAAGGCGCCTTCGACGAGAAATTCCTCAGCCTCCCCGACGAAATCCTCATCACCGTCATGCGCGACCATCAGAAATACTTCGCGCTCGAACGCAAAAACGGGGAATTGGCGCCGAACTTCCTCGCCGTCATCAATCTCGCCAAAGACACCAAAGGCTTAGTCGCCGCCGGCCACGAGCGCGTCCTCCGCGCCCGTTTCGCCGACGCACAGTTTTTCTGGGAGTCCGATCAAAAATGTCGGCTCGCCGACTATCTCCCCAAGCTCGCCAAGGTCACCTACGAATCCCGCCTCGGCAGTTACGCCGACAAAGTCGAGCGCATTCGCGACATTTCCCGCTGGCTTGTCGAACATTGGACGAGTTTAGGCGCCGCAAAAGCCCATGTCGCCGACGCCGATCGCGCCGCTGAACTCGCCAAATGCGACCTCGCCACCGAAATGGTGCGCGAATTCACCGAATTGCAAGGCATCGTCGGCGGTCTCTACTCCCGAGCACAAGGCGAATCCAACGACGTCGCCGACGCCGTCTACGATCACTACCGCCCCGTCGGCCTCGACGATCCCATCCCCCGCAACATCATCGGCTGCGCCGTCTCCATCGCCGATAAACTCGATTCCGTCGTCGGCTGCTTCGCCGTTGGCGTCGTCCCCACAGGTTCAAGCGATCCTTACGCATTGCGTCGCGCCGCGCTTGGAATAGTTAAAGTGATACTCGATCGCAAGTTACCACTCCCACTTCACGACACAACCGCTATCGCAGCTAAAGCATTGCTGAAGCATCCACCGCAACTTCAAGTCGCCCCTGCACAAGAAGCTCAAGCACTGGATTTCATTCTCGATCGTGCCAAGTATGTCTTCCGCGAAAAGTACGGATACGCTTACGACGAAGTGAATGCCGTCTTCCGCTCGGGCGTAGACGATCTCATCGATGCTCAGCGTCGCCTCGAAGCTCTAAAGAACGTGCGTAAGTCCAAGAACTTCGAACCCCTCGCCGTCTCCTTCAAGCGTATTCGCAAGATCATCGAGAAGGCGAACCTCAAAGACGGCGGCGGCGTCAACCCCGACCTCTTCGAAAACGACGCCGAACGCAAGCTTTTCAGCGCCGGCAGGGAAGCCGCAGATCGCGTGCAAAAGGAAAAGCGTGCAGGTCACTACGGCCGAGCGCTCGAACAAATCGCCGGCCTACGCACGACAGTCGACCAGTTCTTTGAGAAGGTCATGGTCATGGCCGAGAACGAGGCCGTCCGCAGGAATCGCCTAGCCTTGCTCTCCGAACTGCTCCGCGAGTTCACAACCATCGCCGACTTCTCCGAAATTGGCGCCGATGAGAAATAGAACGTGGCAGAAGTTGAAGTGTTAGATAAAGGAGATTTAAGTTTGAAGTGGACGCACCACTCTGCTAGCAACGGCCGTCGTCGACATGCCGACAATTCATCTTTCACTTAAATTGTCGACGACGAGAGATGCATTCGAAAAGGTGCCGGTCAATAACGACTTTCAGGGTTCATCTGAAACTTAAACTAACTGCGAGGACAAAGTGACAAAGTGGGTTTATTTCTTTGGTGCAGGTAAAGCAGAAGGTGACGCATCGTGGCGTGACGTTCTAGGAGGCAAGGGCGCCGGCTTGGCTGAAATGACCAAGATCGGCCTCCCCGTTCCAGCCGGCTTCACAATCTCAACCGAAGCTTGCGATTATTACTACAAGAACGGCAAGAAATATCCCGCCGAGTTGAAGAAGCAAGTCGCCGAAAACGTCGCTAAGCTCGAAAAGGTCACCAAGAAGAAGCTCGGCGATCCCAAGAACCCTCTCCTCGTCAGCGTCCGCTCCGGTTCCGCCCGTTCCATGCCCGGCATGATGGAAACCATCCTCAACCTCGGCCTTAACGATAAGTCTGTCCAGGGCCTCGCCGCCAGCGTAAACAACGAACGCTTCGCCTACGACGCCTACCGCCGCTTCGTCCAGATGTACTCCAGCGTCGTGATGGAGCTCCCCAAGGGCGATCTCGAAGAGCGCCTGCACGCCATGAAGCACCGTCTCAACGTAAAGGACGACACCGCTGTCCCCGCCAGCGGCTGGAAAGAGCTCGTCGCCGAATACAAGCAAGTCTTCAAACAAAAGACAGGGAAGGACTTCCCTGAAGATCCGATCGAGCAGCTCTGGGGCGCCGTCGGCGCGGTATTCGGCTCATGGATGGCCGAAAAAGCCGTCACCTACCGCCGCGTAGAGAAGATCACCGGCCTTCTCGGCACCGCCGTCAACGTCATGCAGATGGTGTTCGGCAACACCGGCGACAACTCCGGCACCGGCGTCTGCTTCACGCGTAACCCCAGCTCCGGCGAAAAAATCTTCTACGGCGACTATCTTGTGAACGCGCAAGGTGAAGACGTCGTCGCCGGCATCCGCACTCCGATGCCGCTCACCGAGATGAAGCGCCTCATTCCCAAGGTCTATGGCCAACTCGAAAAAGTTCGAGTAACACTTGAGAAACACTTTCACGATATGCAAGACATGGAGTTCACCGTCGAAAACGGCGTCCTCTACATGCTGCAGACGCGCACCGGCAAGCGCACACCAGCCGCGGCCTTCCAGATGGCTGTGGACATGGCCAACGAAAAGCTCATCTCCAAAGAAGAAGCGATCATGCGCATCAAGCCCGAAGACATCGAGCGCCTCTTCTATCCAATCATCGACGCCAAGCTCGACAAGAAGACGCTGCAGTCGCGCATTCTCGGCTCCGGCATCAATGCTGTCCCTGGTGCCGCGGTCGGCAAAGTCGTCTTCAGTGCCCAGGAAGCCGAGGAATGGGCCAAGAAGGGCGAGAAGGTCATTCTCGTTCGCCGCGAAACCAGCCCCGAAGATGTCGGCGGCATGGCTGTCGCACAGGGAATCTTAACCGCCACTGGAGGCAAGACCTCGCACGCCGCAGTCGTTGCGCGCGGCTGGGGCAAGTGCTGCATCGTCGGCGCCGAAAAGTTCAACATCGACTTTAAGTCCAAGTCGTTCACTGTCGGCGGCAAGACCGTCAAGGAAGGCGAGTGGGTCACACTCGATGGTGGCGAAGGCTTGGTCTATTCCGGCCAGATGGATCTCGTCACTCCGGAATTCCCAGCCGCCTACCAGACACTGATGAAGTGGGCCGACGGCGTTCGCCGCCTCGGCGTTCGCACCAACGCCGACACGCCTCAGGACTCCCGCAAAGCCCGCGAGTTTGGAGCCGAAGGCATCGGTCTCTGCCGCACTGAACACATGTTCTTCACCGACTTCGAGTTCCCCGAGAAGGGACAGGAGCGCCAGCGCGCCATCCAGGAAATGATTCTGGCCGACAACAAGGAAGCCAGAGTTAAAGCTTTGGATAAGCTCCTGCCGTTCCAGCGCCGCGACTTCATCGGCATATTTAAAGCGATGGATGGATTTCCGGTAACCATCCGCCTCATCGATCCGCCGCTCCATGAATTCGTCCCGCACGATCGCAAGAAGCAGGAAGAACTCGCCAAAGAGCTCGGCCTCAGCGCCGACGTCGTAGCGCGTCGCGTCGAGCAACTCCACGAGTCCAACCCCATGCTCGGTCACCGTGGCTGCCGCCTGGCGATCACCTATCCCGAAATCCTTGAGATGCAGGTGCGTGCCATCATCGAAGCAGCGGTCGAGGTTAAGAAACAGGGGATTAAAGTATTGCCTGAGATCATGCACCCCCTCGTTCTCGACAGAAAGGAGTTCTCGATTCTCGAGGACGCCACGCGTCGCGTCGCCAACGACATCATCAAGAAGTCCGGCATCAAGCTCGACTACATCGTGGGCACCATGATCGAACTCCCGCGCGCCGCGTTGCTCGCCAACGAGATCGCCGAACGCGCCGAGTTCTTCTCCTTCGGCACCAACGACCTCACGCAAACCACGATGGGCCTCTCGCGCGACGACGCAGGCCGCTTCCTGCCCGACTACGTCGACGAAAAGAAGGCCGGTGTCTTCGCAGCCGACCCGTTCCAATCGCTCGACACCAAGGGCGTGGGCACATTAATCAAGTGGGGCATCGAGAAGGGCCGCAGCAGCCGTCCGAAGCTCAAGGTCGGCATCTGCGGTGAACACGGCGGCGACCTCGACAGCGTGAAGTTCTGCCACCAGGTCGGCATGGACTACGTCAGCGCTTCACCCTACCGCGTGCCCATCTCACGCCTCGGCGCAGCTCAAGCTGTGGTTGAAGAGAACGCCGCCAAGAAGGCCGGCAAGGGCAAGAAGAAAAAGTAGTCGGGGTGAAGCGCGAAGAGCGTTTCCTTCACACTCCCGTTTCGGGAGAAATCTAAACCACCGATTCACTTGTCGGCGCGGCGACCAAAAGTCTCCGCGCCGACATTTTCTTGTTGCCTGCGCCTTTCGCAGCTACCGGCCGAATCATCTCGGCAATCCCGCAAACTTCAGCGACCACTTGAGATTCCGCCACCCTGTAGCCGCGATCGCTTCCCAGATCGCGGGGTTTAAATCCAACACGCCTCCCGACACTCCGGCCCGCCCTAAACTCAGTCGCTTGCCGCCCGTACGCTTCTCGCCCGCCTCACGTCGGCATCTTAAAAAAGAAATACAACCCCAGAAAAAAGAAAATAATATCCGGCGCCCACCCCGCCAAAAACGGCGGCAATTGCCCCACCCCACCCATAGCCGTCAGCAACTCCGCCCCCAACCAATACAGAATCCCAATCGCCACCCCAATCGCAACGCCGCCCACCGCCCCACGCGTCCCCACCAAAAATGCAAATGGAAACGCCAGCAACATACTGATCGGCGCAATCAACGGAAACGCCAACTTCCGGTGCCACTGCACCATCAGCGCCGACACATCAAATCCCGCCTTCTGCAAACTCGCCGCATACCGCCGCAGCTCCGCCCAGCTCATCTGATACGCTTGTCGCACCTCCCGATGGAAGTACGATGGCGGCTCCGTCAGTTCAGGTAAATCTTTAACTTTGAACGGCTCGTATTTTGCGACGGACCCGTCGGAAAAATCTCGAACCCAGCCACCTTCAAGCACCCAAAGATTCTGCTGATCTGACCATTGCGCTCGCGACGCAAACACGCGACGCCGAACGTCGAACGTCGTCGGATCGATCTCCAATACGCTCAGTCCGCCAAACAGATTCTGATTGGGATCGAACAAATCGTAGTTGTACACCTTCGCGTTGTCGCCAAAGATCCAGCGCTGCGGCTGCGCATAGGTCTGCGCCGGCCGTCCTTTGATCTGGTTCCTCAGCGCATCCTGGCGCTGGTTCGCATAGGGAAGGAACGTGTCGTCGAGCAGAATCATCGTCGAGGCGAGAACAATCCCCGCCAGCAGAAGTGGCGCAGCGAGCCGATACAAGCTGATTCCGCCGGCTTTGCAAGCCACGATCTCGTTGTTCTTGCTCATCACACCGATCGTCACAAGCGTGGCGACAAGCGCGCCCAACGGTGCCAACTGATATAGAAGATACGGCGTTAAATATCTAAAGTAATCCACGACCACCAGGAACGGCACGCGATGCCGCGCAATGTCGTCCAGCAACTCAAAGAACGTGAACGCCTCAAACAAAAAGATGAACGCCAGCATCAGCAGCAGGAAATACGAAAAGAACCGCCGCAAAAGATAAAGGTCCATGAGCCGCGGAAAGCTGCCGCTGGAAGTCCTGGTCGCCGACGCTAGCTCTGCCGGTGCATGCACCTTGGAGCCGTTCGCTTGTGCGCGAGCCGCCGCGGCACGAGCCCGCATGCGCTTCAACTGTCGCAGCCGCAGCCACATCCGAATCTGGTTGTACGACTGGAACCACTTGATCTCCCCTCGGAACTGCTCCATCCGTGGCAGCAGATACAATCCGCACATCGTAAGAGCGACGTTTCCCAGCCATAATCCGGCAAATGGCGGAACCGTACCTTCTCTCGCCAATCCACTGCCAAAAATCAGCGCCAGATAGTAACCGGCGATCAGCAGCACCGCGATCAACGAGCCGGCAGCCCGTCCGCCGCGCCGTGGCTGCGACCCGATCGGCACCGCGATCAAAGCAAACGCAAAACACGCCGCAGGAAACGCAAATCGACGTTGAAGTTCTACTCGAGCTTCTCGCCAGTTCGCCCCCGCGTCTGCGGCCAGGTCCCTGACAGATCGTTCGTCATTCTTTTCCTGACGCGCCTGCTGCGGCGGCACGATACCGGTTACTTCGATCGGCCAATCGCTCTGGCCAAACGCTGTCACAGAATAATGATCCGGGTCATTGCGATCGAAATCGTGCGTCGAGCCACCCTTCAAGTGAAGCTCTAACTTTCCTTGTTTCGGCTCTGCCACAACAACGGCGCTCTCTGCTAAAGTGATCCGCGACGCGTTCTCTCCGCCCGTCTCCGCGAGAAACACGCCGCGCCACTGCGCCCCGCTGGCAGAGATGTCGTTCACGTATAAAATCTCGTGCGGGAACCGCTCGTCAAACACGCGCGGTTGAATCGCAAAGTTCAACTGCGACGCAGCCAGTTCCGTTTCCAGTCCCCGGAATGTGTGCAATGCCAGAGGAGCAAGCCAAAGTGTCATCATCAGCGTCACCGCGAATCCGGTCGCAGCCAGGACAGCAACGGGGAGCAGGGTTCGCCGCCGGCTGATGCCCAACGCCGTCATGGCGATGATCTCGCTGTCGCTCGACATGCGGCCGAGCCCCAGCAGCACGCCGATCAGGATCGCCATCGGGATCGTGAACGCCAGAACGCCGGGAAAAATGCAAAGGAATAATTCCGCGATTTGCGAGCCTGAACCGGTGTGCCGGACAAACAACGCCGTCAAACGAACAAGTTGAGGAACGAAGAAAACAAAGGTAAAAACGACAAGGCCTAATAAGGCGTGACGGAAAATTTCGCGGACAATGTACCGATCCAGGATGCGCATGATCAATCGAAACGGCGAGTGTAACACGAGCGCTAGCAGCTCGAGCCGAAAGCACATAAACACAGCGCACAGCAAAAGTTGCGGCTCGAACCGCACCAGATTTGCTGTTTTGATGCGCGACTCAGGCAGCGCATCACAAACTTCTTCTCTCGCAATTTCAGCGGCAGCGAGGCGGGCCGCTCAATGAACCGCATCAACCTCGTTCTTCTTTGGCACATGCACCAGCCGCAATACCGCGATCCTGAAAGCGGGCGCTATGTGCTGCCGTGGACTCGGCTACATGCCCTCAAGGATTACTGGGGCATGGTGCGCGTGCTCCAGGAGGCGCCGAAGTTTCACGCCACGTTCAACGTCGTGCCGTCGCTCGGCATGCAGATCGAAGAGTACGCGAGCGGCAAGTTTGACGAGCCGTGGTTCGCACTCGCCTACAAGAACACGGACCATCTGACGCGCGAGGATAAAACGGAAATTCTCGCCCGCGCATTTCAACTGAATCATGAACGTCTGATGTCTCGCTTCCCGCGCTTCGTGGAGCTGTTCGAATGGTCGAGGCCGGCCGGCGGAGCCCAGGCGCTTGTCACCTTCACCACGCGCGACTGGCGCGACCTTCAAGTACTGTCTCAACTCGCCTGGATGGACGAAGAGTGGTTTTCAAAGGACAACATTACAAGTCGGCTGGCCGACAAGGGCAAAGACTTCGGCGAGCAAGATAAAGAAGCTCTGAAGGAACGTCAGGCTGATCTGTTGAATCAGGTTCTTCCCATTTATCGCGAAGCGGCAAAAAGCGGCCAGATCGAAATCAGCACGACTCCTTTCTATCATCCGATTCTTCCTCTGCTGTGCGACTCCGACGTCGCGCGCATTGCGAATCCCGGAACGCCCTTGCCGCGCCGCGCGTATCGCCAACCCGAAGACGCGCGAGAACAGTTGCGCCGCGCGCGCGACTACCACGAGCGCGTGTTCGGCGTCCGGCCCGCCGGACTCTGGCCGTCCGAAGGATCCGTCTCCGATCAAGCTTTGTCGATCGCGATCGACGAAGGTTTTCAATGGTTCGGCACGGACGAAGGAGTTCTCGGTCGCACGCTCAACATTGGATTTTTCCGCGATACAAGTGGGCTTCCTGCCAATGCCGATCGCCTCTACAAACCCTGGCGGATTCAACTCGAAGGGCGGGGAATCACCGGGCTTTTCCGCGATCACCAACTTTCTGATCTCGTCGGCTTCGTGTACAGCCGCATGGATGCCGGCACTGCCGCGGCGGATCTCCACGGACGCTTGCGTTACATCGGAGAGCGTGTCCAGAGCGCCGATCCGCTGACGGTTTGCATTTTTCTCGACGGCGAGAACGCCTGGGAATATTTCTACGGCAACGGCCGCGAATTCCTGCGCCAATTCTACAAACGCATCGAGAACGATCAAGACTTTCGCGCTCTGACCGCGAGCGAAGCGATCGCCGCAACGAAATCCGTTCCAACCAACGTCGGAATTTTCCCCGGCTCATGGATCAACGCAAACTTCGACGTCTGGATCGGCGACCAGGAAGATGTCACCGCATGGGAATTGCTCTGGGACGCGCGGCAAGCGTACGCGGCGGGGCTTGATGCGAAAGCGAAAGAGCGGACCGACGCGCCGACCGAAACCGCACTTCAAGCAGCACTTGAATCCTTACTCGCCGCCGAGGGAAGCGATTGGTGTTGGTGGTACGGGCCGGAGCACAGCACCGCCAATGATGCGGAGTTCGATGCGCTGTTCCGCAAGCATCTCACTGGAATCTATTTGGCGCTGGGGCAAGTTGCGCCGCCGGATTTGGCGAAGCCGATTAAGCGGAAGCCAGAGCATGCGTTGCAGGTGCCGCCGACGGCGTTTCTGCGGACGACGATCGACGGGCGGGACACTTCGTACTTCGAGTGGTTGGGCGCGGGGTTGTATTCGCCGGAGCGGCGCGGCGGGGCGATGCATGGTCGCATCTTCTACTTGAAGGAGCTGCGCTACGGGTTCGAGAGCGATCGGCTGAGCGTGCGCATCGACTCGTTCATGGATGCGCTGTGCGAGATGGAGAATCCGGAGTTTCGCATTACGATCGGAGCTGCGGAGGAACTGACAGTTGTAGTGAAACTTGAACGCGGACATCTGCAAGAGTTTGCGATTGAAAGTGGCAAAGCGTGTCTGCTCAATCCGAAAAAAATCTCCGAAGTCGCATTTGAACGAATACTTGAAGTTTCGATCAAACGTTCTGAAATTAATTTAAAAGGTCAGCATAAGTTGAGATTGGGCGTGGCGCTGTGGCATGGCGGGCTGCCGGTTGATGTTTTGCCGGCTGAAGGGTTTCTTGAGATTGCGCTTGGCGAAGAGGCTTCGTGGCCGATTGAGGATTCGTAGAGCGTCGAGCATCTTCAACTCACTCCAAGTCACTTCAAGTCACTTCAAACTAGTCCAATTCACTTCAAACAAGTTCAAATCAGTTCAAAAAAATCGTTCGTAGCAAAAAATGAGAGAAAAGCGAAAATTTGCGGTGTAAAGTCGTGTTTACGGGTCGTTTTTCGCGCGAAACGCGATCGCGCCGAATTTTGTGTTCAATTCGATACCTTCTAGAACAACTTCACTGCTAATTCCTGCGGATGATCGCCGGTGGGGATCATCGTGAGCAGGCTTTGGTTGTCCAGGCGAGCGCGGATCACGGAGAG
>Ga0209006_10004941_pt1 | contig 12114 bp, 17 predicted proteins | sample JacPin_JW_Ref_O2_FD_188567 | JGI IMG/M metagenome (GOLD analysis project Ga0209006, IMG submission 188567) | Forest soil microbial communities from Algoma, Ontario, Canada - Jack Pine, Ontario site 1_JW_Ref_O2 (SPAdes) (version 2) | ecosystem: Environmental > Terrestrial > Soil > Boreal...
AGGACGAGATGGTACGAGCGCTGGTGGCTTAGATTCGTCGTTGAAAGGTGGTGGCATTGGAACGGGAGGACTATCATCATCATGATCTGCTTTTGATCGTGAGCGAGATCTTGAGCGACGTATAAAGTTATAAAACTGAGCGTATATGAGACAGTGAGGCTTTGGTGAATGGTAAGTGGTCAAATGTTACGCACCTTTCGCTCCAACTTGCTCGTAAGCCTTTCATCGTTGGTGGGCTGCATACCGTTAGCTTTTTGAGGAAACACGTGTTAGGCACAAGGTGACTTCATCGGTAAGACACGTGATGTCAAATGCGTCCGTTACAGATCATTCGTCGATATTCCATCCCAACCTTTCCTTGTGTTGAAGCGCATTCAAACCGTCAATCTCGTATCCTATCGAGCCCAGAACCTCATTATTCTCGCCCTAACCCAAAATCATACAAAATTTATCACCATCCACGTCCTCTTAGTCTGATCTATCAAAAATCACTTCCCTCTTTCGATATAGCTTATGAGACTTGGGGTACTTTAAACTCGGCTAAAGACAACACAATTCTCCTCCATACAGGTCTATCTGCCTCTTCACACGCCGCATCTACTCCTCTGAATCCGGCACATGGCTGGTGGCAGAAATTTATCGGCTCAGGGAAAGCCCTTGATACAGACCAATTTTTTATCATATGTACAAATTCAATCGGTGGTTGTTACGGCTCAACAGGTCCCTCATCAATCGATCCATCTACAGGGAAACATTATGCCACTCGTTTTCCAATCCTTTCTATCTTTGACATGGTAGCCGCTCAGTACTGTCTCCTCGATCACTTGGGAATCGCAAAACTATACGCTAGCGTAGGATGTTCCATGGGCGCAATGCTAAGTCTCGCAGCTGGTTGGCTTCATCCGGATCGCGTCAGAAAGGTAGTCAGTATCAGCGGTACCGCCCGAACTATCCCTTCCAGTATCGCAATGCGTTACGCCCAGAGGAGTGGCAAGTACTCCGCTATTTCACTTTCACCTCAATAGATCATCATTAACTCTTCCCAGTCCTAATGGCCGATCCTAACTGGAATAATGGCTTTTACTATGATGGTTTACCGCCGCACACTGGAATGAAATTAGCTCGTCGTAAGCTCTTTTTTTCAATCCGCACTAGTCTTCCCTATACATACCATTATAATCGTCAGAGATTGCCACCATAACTTACCGTTCTGGACCTGAATGGGACCAGCGTTTTGGGCGCAAATTCAGGGACTTGCCAATATCCGAATGGAATGAAGCACAACCTTCATCGTCAGACACACCAGTCCCCCGTCCTCCGGCACTTTGTCCTGATTTTCTCATTGAGACATACCTCGATCACCAGGTAGGATCTCACACAACCTTCCTATGCAAGCGTATATCAAATCATGTTCCTTCTCAGGGTGAAGAGTTCTGTTTAAAATACGACGCCAACTCTCTCATCTACATGTCCAAAGCAATGGACTTATTTGACATGACCCTCTCTGCCCTCCGCTCTTTGAATCTTATCCCCTCCACGCAGCCGCCACAACAAAACCACACACAGGATTCGATACTATCCACCATAGCACAACAAACTTCACACTCCAAATCGCACCCCCCGCCAACCAACCGTCCACCTCACCTATCTGATCTGGCCGATGGCTTACGCCCACTTGCTAACATTCCTACCCTCATTCTCGGGGTGCAAAGCGACATCTTGTTTACCATCGAACAGCAGCGTGAGATGGCAGATGCCCTCCGGATGGCAGGCAATAATCAAGTAAGCTATTACGAGCTCGGTGGTGTATGGGGACATGATACGTTCTTGTGAGTGTCTTGTCCTTTGTCCTTGAGGCTTCAATATCCATGACTGAGTCGTATTTGAAAGGTTGGACGTCCTGAATGTAGGTGGAGCTATTCGGGGTTTCCTTTCATAATGCCAGAGCTATTTTATAAAATCATTTGTATCTAAACTGGCACGTGCCGAAACACGATGCTCGACTCTTACCCTCTGATAGCCGATGGGGTAACATTGCTAGCTATCCTTACACCACTTTCGTTGGCTATTTCTGTTTACAAACGCACGCTCGTCCCCTTGTATGCACTTGAACCAACGCAATTCCTGCTCAACGAAATTGTTTTTGTTGCGACCACGCTTTCAGGTTTAGGATGGTTCAACTGCTCACTCAACAATGCCTTGTTGCTTACCGGTGTCCTGCTTTCCACCGCGCCGACCACATCTTATTGGGTTGCCGCCTTTACCGCTAGAACGAGAGATCCCCTTTGGGGACCTACCGTCACCCATATGCTTGTCATCGCCCCGATCGTGTATGCCTTTACGAATGTCCTCATGGAATTGGATGTGAGTGTCACCGCGAAGACAGAGAGTACTGTACATACGTGGTGTGTTCACTATACATTCACATCAGCTTCGTGGTCTGCCACGATCGAGAACACCATTGACAATCCGGGATCGTCTGCTGAGGCTCGTGCTATCATACTTCCTGACCACTCGGATTATCGACCGAGTTTGGTCTCAACATTCCGTGAAGGCCGTTTCAAACAATGAGATTGTGAGAGCTCACAAATGAATATCCTCTCCTCCATCCACTGATTAGTTCCTCCCAGTTCCTTTACCTCGCTGGAGGGATGCTTGTAGCGTGGATTACGCGGTCCTACTCGCTCACACCGCCTCATAAGATGCCGGTCTCCCTGGCTATGTGTTTATTTATTCCTCTGGTTATTCTACAAGCGTGGTTTTTTCTTCACTCTTGGCCGAGACCGCCTTACAGGCACCCCTCTTACCCTCTCCATATTCTCTCATCAACGCAATCTCTTACAGGGTTGATCGTCGTTGGTGAAGGGTTGCTTCGTCGTGACGCCAAAAACTCAATTCGTTATCTACGAGCATCTCATTCGATTCTTGGAGGCGTCTGGACTGAGAAGAACGCCATCGCGGAGACCGACACCGAGGTGGTCGACGATACGGGTACATCGCTGGGTGACTCTATATATAGCACATTCGTGCTTCAAGAAGCTACTCGGTTGGTCAATGGCAGTCATCTTCAAGACAAGCGGGATAATGTTCTGGTCATGTGAGTTGTTTGTTTTTACAAGCATGTGCCTGATTTGATACCTTATGTAGTGGTCTTGGAATTGGCACCTCTGCGTCTGCTTTCATCCGGCACAACCTATCGACAACGGTGATCGAGATCGATCCAGCCGTCTATGATGCCGCAAGGCGCTTTTTTGAGTTGCCAAATCTTACACATGGTCACAACATCATTCTGGAGGATGCGAGGGAATGGATAGAACGGAGGCGAACACGAACCATAGAACACGGCAGTCAAGCAGATAATGATACCCCGTTTACAATTGTTGTGCATGATTGTTTCTCTGGGGGAGGTGTACCCAAGCATCTGTTCACTGTAGAGTTTTGGGAAAGCCTGAAATCGCTGGTCCATCAGGATGGTTTAATAGCCGTGGCGAGTTCCGTTTTGTTTTTTGCCGTTATTTTTAAATAAATAACACCGCCATTTTTCAGAATTTCGCGGGAAATGTCAGGTCGGATGCTTCCCGAGCCGTCATCGCCACTCTTGAGCAGAGCTTCAGTCAATGCCGTGCTTTCCACGACTCGTTCGATGAGTTGACCGAAGAGCAATATGACACCGACTTTGTCAACGTGGTGCGTCCAGATACCACTTTGAGTTTCTCACTGAGAAAACTTCTCTTGATGTAAATCATTTGTAGGTGTTTTTCTGCACGTTGTCCTCTCAACCTCTGACGTTTCGACAAAGTCAAGAAGATGACTATCTCGGATCACCTCTCCGAAAATACATGCTGTCAACTCTTCATGATCGTGAGATTGACCTCTCTCGGGTCCGTAGAAACAACGAGAGTACGCAGAATTTGATCCTGACTGATAAACATAATCCGTTGGACAAATGGCAGGAAGAGCAAGCATTTTCACATTGGCGATGTACGTGATTCTGACAGATTTTTTTTTTCGAATGGCTGAAAGCGTTTTGTCGGAATGACAGTGATGCGGCAGGTATTCCCAGATGTATTTTGGGAGACCTATTGAAGACTCGTTCAAGACGAAACGAAGGCAGAAGGGCTTGGGGCACATGATGTGAGACCACCATCTGGTTCCAAGCGAAGTATGTAACAGTGTAATCGTGAACTTTTTTACGTAATCTGTAAAATCGATCAGAGTGACCGCATCGATGCCTACATATCTGCCTTTGCTTGAACAACCACGGGATGATTTGGTCCAAGCCTTGTCTCGTATTGGGCCAGTCATCCTGTCTTCCGAGTCTCTGCGAACCACTTCGTTACCCGAGCACTGTACATTTCATGTTCTGGTCGACAATACTTCACCAGTTGTACCTGATGAGGTACTCTCCTGGCTAGATGATGGTGCGGAGAGTGTTATTGTTCCATTGACTTCAGCAAAGGAACTCATCGGAGTCGTTCCGGAGAAGCGACTAATGCTCCTCCTCGATGCTGGGAATGTTAACACTGTCTCGGACACAGTCCGGAATGGTGTTTCCGGCGTATTACTCAAGACACCCAACATTGATTTAGACCTAATTTCTTCGGTGTCGAAATTCTTCTCCGGTTCATCAGTTCATGTACTTTCGGGCCTTGCTTCACCTCCATCACAACTCATCATAAGGGAACTTTGCAGCATTGGCTCCATGATGATTATTCCGACTTCCCAGCTTACACTCGCAACGTCTACCGCTAGCCATATCAATATCGTGGACGCTTTCCTCTCCCCTGTAGCATCCGATCGTCCCGATGGATTATTCCCTACCGTGGTGTCCGGTTCCGGTGGTCGCACCCTCGGACTCGTTTATTCCTCCGCTGAGTCTGTAAGGGAAAGTATCATCACTGGAAAGGGTGTTTACCAGTCTCGTAAACACGGCCTATGGCGTAAGGGCGAATCATCCGGAGCAACCCAGGACCTCGTCAGCATTCGTGTAGACTGCGACTCTGACAGTCTCGAATTCAACGTCGTACAACATGGCGCAGGTTTCTGTCACCTTAACAGAAGCTCGTGCTTCGGGGATATAGGAGGGATATCAGCTCTGGAAAGAACGCTAGTTTCTCGCTTGGAATCAGCACCGGAAGGGTCTTACACCAAGCGACTATTCACTGATCCCGCACTTCTTCGCTCCAAGATAATGGAAGAAGCAGACGAGCTTTGTCGTGCGGAGACGAAAGGTGAAATAGCGTTCGAGGCTGCCGATCTCCTGTACTTCGCTCTTACCCGTTGTGTGGCGGCGGGGGTTGGGATTGCAGACATCGAGAGGTCTTTGGATAAAAAGGCAAGGAAGGTCACTAGAAGACCGGGACATGCTAAACCTCAATGGTCTTCGATCGCGCCGAAAATCCTCGTTGCGACAGCACCTCCCTCGTCGAATACTACAACCATTGGCTCTGCCATCCGAATGCGTACATACGATCTTGATATTCTCTCACCGGACGCACGCCGTCAACTCCTCCGCCGCCCGGTTATCAAGTCCGAGGAAATGATTACCAAAGTGAAACCAATTGTAGACGATGTACGCAAACGTGGAGATGCGGCCCTCCTCGAACTCACTGCAAAATTCGATAGAGCCAAACTGACTTCCACTGTTGTTTTACCCCCTTTCTTGCCCGAATCCATGCTGTTGGAGGCCCACGTGCAGGATGCCATCGACAAAGCGTATGCGAATATTCGTAAATTTCACGAAGCACAATCAGAGACATCCACCCTCGTGGTAGAGACCATGCCAGGAGTTGTTTGTTCTAGATTCGCTCGACCGATTGCACGTGTCGGACTATATGTTCCCGGAGGCACAGCCATTCTTCCCTCCACTGCATTAATGCTAGGTGTTCCAGCCCAAGTTGCAGGATGCAAAGAGATTGTTCTTGCGACCCCACCACGACCAGACGGGAGCATCTCCGCGGAGGTGATGTATGTGGCGAAGCTCGTCGGTGCTTCCGCCGTCTTGAAAGCTGGCGGTGGTCAAGCTGTTGCCGCCTTGGCCTACGGGACAGAAACCGTCCCCAAGGTGGATAAGATATTTGGGCCCGGCAACCAATGGGTGACGGCCGCAAAGATGTTGGTCCAGAACGATACGGATGCGCTTGTATCAATTGACATGCCGGCTGGACCGTCGGAAGTCCTCGTGAGTATGATTCCATAAGTGGACGCGAGTCTTTTCAAATGTATCTCTTGTGTTAGGTCATCGCTGACCACACATGCAACCCGGCCTTCGTTGCAGCGGACTTATTATCGCAGGCGGAGCATGGTGTGGATTCACAAGTCGTCCTTGTAGCTGTCAACCTCACTGTTGAGAAACTTGCGGCGATCGAGAACGAGGTTGATACTCAAGCACACGCTCTATCTCGCGTAGACATCGTACGTCAATCCGTCGCCAAAAGCATCATCGTCAAGGTATCCTCTCTAGAAGACGCTGTTCTCTTTTCCAACGACTATGCCCCGGAGCACCTCATTCTTCATTTGGAAAATGCAGGAGAAACAGTTTCGTCGATTAATAATGCAGGAAGTATCTTTGTTGGTCCTTATTCTCCAGAAAGGTGCGATTTGCGTTCCCAGCAGGTCTTCACCGCCTTGCTTATTGTGTTTTTCTTTCACCAGCTGCGGAGACTATGCTTCAGGAACAAACCACACCCTTCCGACCAACGGATACGCAAGACAGTTCAGCGGAGTCAACACACTATCGTTCCAGAAGCACATTACGTCTCAAGAAATATCCCTAGATGGTCTCAAGGACCTTGGACCTGTTGTTGCCACCCTGGCTGATTGTGAAGGTCTTGACGCTCACGCCAATGCTGTTAGGATACGTCTGCAATGACGTTGCCAATGTGATCTTCGTACGATCTCAGAGAAGACTGTATCGTTATATCTATAAGAGTGACCGAAAACAATAAGCTGTCAACCCGCTCGTATGTACTCAAATGAAGACTGGTGGGCTAATTGGTCCGATAAAGTGCACGTTTGGCGACTTTGACGATCAAAGGTGTGTCCGGGAATGCAATGGCTTCGAGATTAGCAGCATACTGGATGGGGAAAACATGAGTGTGGGTATTAGCAAACGGGCAAGTGTGAACCAACTGGTGTGGGAACGTCAGCACCAGTAACGCGCTCAACTGGCGCGTCGAGGTAGTCGAAGGCGTCACTCTCAACTATCTGCGCACAGATCTCGCTACCGACGCCGAATGCAGGAAAACCGCCTTCCACAATCACCAATCTGTGAGAGGGTCAGGACAACACTACGGACATGTGTCACATAACTCACCGGTTGGTTTTCTTCACCGACTCTTTGATGGTATCGATGTCAAGAGGGCGGATGCTGCGTAAATTTATCACCTCCGCCTTTATATCCTCTTTCTGAAGTATATCTGCGGCTTCGAGACTGTGAGTGACCATCTTACTGTGAGCAACGATGGTGACATCGCTGCCTTCACGTTCAACTTTGCATTTGCCGATTGGAAGAAGGAAGTCGGCCGTCATCGCTTCCGACGACATTGGGAAGGAGGTGCCGTAAAGCATTTCATTTTCAAGGAACACAACAGGGTTGGGATCACGGATAGCAGCCTGTGTAATGCATGAGCTATAAAATAAAGGGAACAGATGCCCAATTACCTTCAGGAGTCCTTTGCAATCTTCCGCGCTCCAGGGACTGACAACCTTGAGACCAGGAACCGACCCATACCAAGCAGCGTAATCTTGCGAGTGCTGTGCTGCCACACCAGCTGCTGCGCCATTGGGACCCCGAAAGACAACTGGACATGGAACGTTTCCACCAGACATGTAGTATGTCTTTCCAGCTGAGTTAACAATTTGATCGATTGCCTGCATGGCAAAATTGAAGGTCATAAATTCGCATCTAATGGATAGTTAGAAGCAAATACGAAGGCGATGAGTGTGTAAAGTATGTACATTGGCCGGAGACCTGCCAGTGCGGCGCCAACGGCCAAACCAGCGAAGCCCATCTCAGTGATGGGAGTGTCCACTACACGATTCTCTCCAAACTTGTCTAGCAGACCTTTCGTGACCTGCAATAGGAAAAAGTAATGATAACAATACTCGCGTACACCATTTTTTACCTTGTAGGCGCCGTTGTAACGAGCTACTTCCTCACCCATGACAAAAACTGTCTCGTCACGAATCATTTCCTCCTCCATGGCAGTATTGAGAGCTTCACGGACAGTCATCTGAAAGATATTTGTAAGAAACAAGCCGTGATTTGAACGCGATTTTATAGGCTTACTGTATGCTCACCCTCCGAAGCGTATCCCCGCGTCCAGCGCAACGCTCGGCTAGAAGCTATTGATAACGGTACGCGTTTGCGGGCCAAAGCTGGAGCGAGACGGGAGAAAGCACGAGCAGCCATGCTTTTGAGGACAAGAAAAGAATGAATTAGCACAGACGTTTATGTAATTCTGCCAGCGATTGAGGCTTATGTAGGCACGTGATGATGCAAGCCAATGTTCTGGTCCAAGTGTTCTCCTCGATGTCTAGCTTATTCCAAGCGCAATCTTTGCACCCCTTCAGTGAGGGCAAGCCGATCATCACTCGTCATGTTCTTGAACGATCTCATCATGATCTACTAGTTGCACATTCCTGTGGTGGACTTCTCCAAGTTCTTACAGGCAAAGTCCCAGGCTGAGAAACGAAACACCGCCTATTCCATCGTCTCCGCTTTCAAAAATAGTGGATTTATGTATCTTGATAATCATGGAATATCTCCCACCACTGTAGACACGGTTTTCACCAAGGTAGTGATCTCATGCTACTCACTAGTTTTGGCCCTTACAATGTATGTGCAAAGAGTGCCGAGTTCTTCCGGCTACCAATAGACGTGAAGGTTCGCCCTGAACCAAGTTAGCCTGCCTACTTACTGACGTTCTTAAACTAGTCCAAACTCGCTTGGGAGGATCCACGATCAAATCGCGGCTATGTCGCGATTGGACGTGAGCGTGTTACTCAATGCGAAGACCCAGCCGAGATAGCTGCCCTGCGCGCCAAAGCCCCAGATTTTAAGGAATCTATGGAAATTGGCAGGGACTGGGATTCGTATTGGAAAAATCAGTGGCCACAAGCAAAAGATGCGCCTGATTTCAAGCAAACCATGCTGGATTTTTACCAGGTAATTGTCACTGTAATCTTGGCCCTGCTGTCCTAAATCAATTTCATTCTTGGGCACAGACATGTCACAGGCTCCATATCCAGATCATGCGTTCCATTGCAATTGGCCTTGAGCTCAATGAGACTTTCTTCGACAACAAAATTAACGATCAATGCCATAATTTGCGCCTTTTGTCCTATCCTTCTATTGATCGCGCTCTGTTGGAAGGGGAAGGTCAAGCACGAGCTGGGGCACATTCTGGTACGAGACACAGGCTCGAGCCACTATTCAGTTCTCAAATAATGTCTTGGTTTTTATAGACTATGGCTCCATAACTCTACTTTTCCAGGATTCAGTAAGTATCGATACGTCACTACCCCTACACGACCTTATAACGCGTCAGATCGGAGGCCTAGAAGTGCAACATCGACATACCAATGCCTTTCAGCCTGCACCACCGATTGTAAGTCGACAATTTCCAAAGAAGAGTAAGATGACTAACATAATCTATGTAGCCTGGAACAATTGTTGTCAACGTTGGAGACCTCCTGGCTCGCTGGAGTAACGACGTTTTCCGGTCCACTCTGCATCGAGTTGTGGCACCTCATTCAAAGGAAGTCAACGGCGAGATCACTCCTGCGCGTCAGTCTATCGCGTTCTTCTGTAATCCCAACTTCGACTCGGAAATCTCTTGTTTGCCAAATTGTTCTGGACCCGGGATGGAGGAGAAGTATCCTCCTGTTATAGCTGGGGACTATATTGTTGGTCGCTTGGCAGCTACATATACGTAAGATGCGGTTTTACGGTAAGGACATCTGACGGACTATTCAATGCTGATCTGAATCGACGACCACAACACATCAGAAATCTGACTGTCAAGGTTCACGTCAAACAAATATCGACATCAATGGGTTCCGAACCCAAAGCATACATACCTCTTGCTTCTATATGTTTTCGTTCCGCTGACAAAAAAAGCATCGCATTGGCGCGATGCAAGCCTGGCATTATTGTAATATTGTCAATCTGGATTCTTGTAGCATGGACGTTTGATATTATTCACTCAGTGAGTACCCAAGATCTTGAGAGCCTGTAGACTGTCTGTTACCATTTGATCAATACACGCGTGTAGTTTACATAAAAGAGAGGCATAATAGACAGGTATACATATTAACCGGAGAATAACGTAGCTGAGAGAACTAGTAATACGTGCACATGCCAGATACACCGAGGGGAAAGTGCGAAATGGAAAGAAGCAGAGAGCCAAGCCGACCCAAGGTAGAAAGTGAGAGGGTCATCGCATGGGTGATCGGAGTCGTCTGAAGAGTGCCATAAGAGTTTTGCCACCTTCTGCGCCCCATCTAATGAATGGTTTGTCAGTCTGCTAATGAAGATATAAAGAAATCACAGCGTACTCTCCAGCTGCTACCTCCTGGCAACACTGTTCGAATTCTTCAGAAACCGAAACATCTCCCCACTTTTCAACCACATAGTCCTTAGTTAATGGTATTACTTATAACGGTCTTTAGATCCAAGAAGTCGTAACACACACCTCGACGATCGAGTGTAACTCATCCCACACAGACGTAGCGAGTAATAGCGCGAAGCTTGAGCTTGGTGTGATAGTAGACATCATGTGTTCCAAAGCAAGAGCAGCGAGTCCTGGCATGGCGTAGCGATGTGCGACCTGGTACATGGAGAGCGCAGAAGCTGGCCCCGGCGCGGGGGTAGGGTGGGGATGAGGATCCGGGGTTGACACCGTTGACGCAGCGTGTGTGCGTTGTCTTTGAGAGCGGGGAGATATAGGATAGTGACTAGGAGAATAGCTCGTTGTTGGGCGGATCAGTGAAGTCGGGACTGGTTTCGTTTGAGAAATAGATGACGTAGTAGTGTTCCCAATACTTATACTCGGGGTGGCTGGGACAGTACGTCGGCTTGTAGAGCTAAGCTGTCGCTGAGATGATGCAGTACTTGTTCCCGCCTTCGACGGCGAAGTCGGTGTCCGGGAACTAGACGGTGGTCGCGTAGAAGGCGATGTCAGGGCATTGCCTGTTTCAAATGATTTGGATTTGCTATCGGCTGTCGATTGTAAGCTTTCTCCGCTGTTAGCGCTTCGCGCGTCTCCTACGCTGCTGCCTTCGCTTGCACTGCCTTTGCGGAATGTCTTCCAGTCCCATTCCGATCCCTGGGAGTTTAACCATCTCGCGCTCCAGCCTGCTCCCACGCCGTCGACGGCAGCCCTTGGATCATCATGCCCGCTGAATCGCAGCCAATTGGCATAGACCCACTTCAACAACCAGTAAACAGTTTCAAAATCAACTTCCTCGACCACTACAGTATAGAGTTTTCTCTCCCCAATGACCAGCCCAGAAGAATTTTCCGAGAAAGCAGAGGCAAGCATGGTGGCAAAATATTCGGATCTCTTGATGAGTATATCAGAATGGGCGTATATAATTCGTTTACGGGCAGTTGTTTGCATGTTGAACGAGGATAAAGAGGATGTCGTGGATGAACAGCGAGTAATGGGTGTCTCCGTGATGGAAGGAGAGAGTGAAGGAGATATCTGCTTTTCCGAACTCAAACGCTCTAGGCAAACAAATCGGACGTCACCGGTATCTAGAAATCCGCTGGTCAGTTGGATAATCAGAATCGTTGACCTGGACTCACTGGGGTTATCGAGCGACGCTTCGATGCCTTCAAGCAACTCTCGTGGAACATAGTATGCGGATGGTTGTTGAGGGACGAACGGTCCCACCGGGCAGTGAATTTGCACACAGATAACGAAGGAGTCCGTTTCGCGAATACGGCGATCCTCTAGTAAAGTGGACAACTGTGGCAGCGGGCACTCTGTAGGTTGTGAGGATGGGTGATACTTTTTGTAAAGTCAAGACACGAACCCCAGACTTCGCTTTCTTGCCTGAACACCCAATCATTTTGCCAGAACTCCCAAATCCATTCGGAACGGGTGC
>Ga0209006_10004942_pt1 | contig 12112 bp, 8 predicted proteins | sample JacPin_JW_Ref_O2_FD_188567 | JGI IMG/M metagenome (GOLD analysis project Ga0209006, IMG submission 188567) | Forest soil microbial communities from Algoma, Ontario, Canada - Jack Pine, Ontario site 1_JW_Ref_O2 (SPAdes) (version 2) | ecosystem: Environmental > Terrestrial > Soil > Boreal...
TCCCATCCAGTTCTCCGAAACCACCAGAGAATTCCCCGGATTCTGCGGATCGTACTTCACTGAAGTATGCAGGCCCAGCCGGCAGGAGTGCAGATTGATCCAGTGCCGCAGATAAGTCACATCCTGCGAGCATTCATAGGAAACTCCGGCGACGTCGTATTTGTAAATCAGCATCGTGGCGGCACGCCGCTTCAACTTTTCTTCGACCGCCAGCTCCTGCACATCAATCACCGTGCCGTCGGTGATGCGCCCCGTGCCCTCAAGCCACGACCGCCGCTCGCGCTCCAGATCGTCGGCGCTCTTCGGCTTGCGCCGCAACAACAGATAGGCGCCCAGCAGCGTGACGCATGCCGCTGAAACTAATTCATACATCCGAAGAGAATTCATACGAGGTAGGAAACCAGAATAAGCGCAAAGCCGATGCCGTGGAAGTGGTTCCAGAGTTACCGAGGGCCGTGGCCTGTGCAAAAACTTCTTGTAAAAGACTCGCTGCGCGTGACGGCTCATCGCGAACCTTCTCAGAGGCGTCATCGCGAAAGTCCGCGCTTTCTCCGACCGTGATTCCGCTTCCAGTTTTTGAATCAGCTGTTTTTGAATCAGGTGTTCTAGAATCAGCCGTCTTGAGTTGTATTAAACAAACCACTGCCGCGAACAGGGAACCCATGAGATTCGCAACAACTTCGAAATGGATTGGCCTTGCACTGTGCATTGCCGCGCTTGGGTCGTCGTCAAACGCGGACGACAAAAAGCAACACGACTGGCCGATCTACGGAGGCACTCCCGAGAACAACCGCTTCTCCGCGCTCGCACAAATCAACCGCGACAACGTGAAGGATCTCAAAGTCGCCTGGAGTTTCGACACTGGCGAAGAGGGAGGTTTGCAGACCAGCCCCATCGAAATCGATGGCGTCTTATATGGCATTACTCCGACGCAGAAAGTTTTTGCGCTCGATGCCGCGACCGGAAAATTGTTGTGGAAGTTCGACTCCGGCGTTAAGGCCACGCAGCCCAACCGCGGCTTAGCCTACTGGAGCAACGAGTCTAATGTTCAGAAGAAACCTGCCTCAAAACCTGACCGCCGAATCATCGTCGGCGCCCTGAACTACGTCTACGCGCTCGACGCCGCCACAGGTCAGCCAATCCCAACGTTTGGCACAGCCGGCCGCATCGATCTGCGCGAGAATCTCGGCGAAGAATTCGGACGCGATCCCACGAAACAATCGGTATTTCTGACCACTCCCGCCGTCATCTACAAAGACCTGATGATCGTCGGCGGACGCGAATCGGAAACTCTGCCAGCATCCTACGGTGACATCCGCGCCTACGATGTTCGCACCGGAAAACTGCGCTGGACATTTCACACCATCCCGCGCCCCGGCGAGTTCGGATACGAAACCTGGCCCCAAGACGCCTGGAAAACCAGCGGCGCCGCTAACAACTGGGCCGGCATGACGGTCGATGTCGAGCGCGGCATCGTGTACGCGCCCACCGGTTCTGCGGCCTTCGATTTCTACGGCGCCGACCGCATCGGCGACGATCTCTTCGCCAACACGCTGCTCGCACTCAACGCCGAAACCGGCGAGCGCATCTGGCATTTTCAGGGCGTGCACCACGATATGTGGGACCGCGACTTTCCCTCGCCTCCGATTCTTCTCACCGTCAATCACGACGGAAAAAAGATCGACGCCCTCGCCCAGACTTCCAAGCAAGGATTCGTTTATCTTTTCGATCGCTCCAACGGCACGCCGGTGTTTCCGCTCGAATGCAAGAAATATCCGCCAAGCACGGTGCCCGGAGAGCAGGCCGCCGCCGAGCAATGCTTGCCCACCAAACCCGCGCCCTTCGCGCGACAGCTTCTCACCGCCGATATTCTCAGCACGCGCACGCCCGAGGTGCATCAGTGGGCGATCGATCAGTTCAAAACATTCCGCAGCGAGGGCCAGTTCGTTCCCTTCGGTCTCGACAAAGAAACCGTCATCTTCCCCGGCTTCGACGGCGGAGCGGAGTGGGGAGGCCAGGCGGTCGATCCCGAGAGCGGAATTCTCTACGTCAACGCCAACGATCTGCCGTGGACCGGCCGCCTCGCTGAAAATAACGAAGCCCATACTCCCAAGGCTCTCTACCTGAGCCAATGCGCCGTCTGCCATGGCGACCAAATGGCGGGATCGCCCCCAGCGATTCCCGAGCTCACCGGCTTATATCGGCGCATGTCTACGCCCGATGCTTTCGCGACCGTGCGTAAGGGCAAAGGCCGAATGCCCGGCTTTTCGAATCTCGACGATGAACAGATCTACGGTCTGCTCGGCTTCTTGATGAACGGCGGAAAAGAGCCAGAAAAGAAAGAAAGCAAAGAAGTCTCGAACCCGGGCCCGTTAGATCTGGCGGTGAAATATCACTTCACCGGCTATCACCGCTTCTACGATCCCGACGGATATCCCGCTGTCGCGCCGCCCTGGGGAACATTGAGCGCGATCGATCTCAATACCGGCGAATATGTCTGGAAAATTCCGCTGGGCGAATATCCCGAATTGACCTCCGCGGGCGGCTACGACAAGAACACAAAAATCACCGGCACCGAAAATTACGGAGGCCCGCTGGTCACCGCCGGCGGACTCATCTTCATCGGCGCCACTAACTTCGACAAAAAATTCCGCGCCTTCGACAAATCCACCGGCGAGCTTCTCTGGGAAACAACCCTGCCGTTTGCCGGCAACGCTACGCCAGCAACCTACGAGGTGAGTGGCCGTCAGTTCGTAGTCATCGCCGCCGGCGGCGGCAAAGATTTGAAGTCAAAATCAGGCGGCCTCTACGTAGCGTTCGCGGTGAAGTAAGTTAACTCCAGCGCGTCACTTCTACGCAGTGTCATCCTGAGCGAGGAGTTTGCTTCGCTTCGCGAAGCAAAACCGCAGTCGAAGGATCCCTGCATTCGCCCACAACGTTTCAAAGCAGGCAGATCCGATGTCGTAACGGGTTACCCGTATTAGACGCGGGGCCGGATGCTCCTCGTTTAACCAGCAAAGAGGTGGAAGAAGTCCTGTCCGACTTCCCCTGACCCCAGCCGAATCCTCAGGCGGATCGTCGCCTATCTGCCAACTTAGAGGCCGACCGGGAGTATGTAAAAGTAGCGGCGCCGAACACAACCTGAAGGGAAACTACTTGCTCTCGCAGACGCTCTTGCTCACCAAATCGGCAAACCCGCCCTCGGGAACTTTTCCAAACCCGTCGTCGTGGTTGGCTTTCTTGCTGACGACGAACCGTCCGCTATGGTCGCGGGAGTAGAACCACTCGCTGGTGGGCACGGCGGTTCCGCTGGAGCAGTCGAAGCGCACCCGGGCACGCATTTCGACAAACGGTCCGCCCTGCGGCATCTGCGGAGGCTCTTTAAATTCCACTCGCACCAGGGCCACGCGCTGATTGTTCTTGAGCGCATGCACCGAACTGACGGAGACTTTATCTCCAGCGTCGGTCTGCCCGACGCTGCGCCAGTCGCTGGCGGCCAACAGCACAATGCTCACCAGCAGCATCGGAGCCAGCACAACCGCGGCGAATATGAGGAGGGATTTTTTCAATGCCCGAGTGTCACCCAAGCAATAGCAGCAGACACTCTGGGCCAAAAACGCAATTCTGTCAATCGGGATCGTTCAGTTTTGGACACCGTGATATGTTTGTGGGAAGGCGTGGCGGCCTTCGATCGGGGCTGGTTTTGACGCTGAGGCAGCCGGGCAATTTCAATGGAAACCCTTCACTCTACGGTATTTAACTCTTCGATTGGACCGCTTTTCCTCGCCGCTTCCGACCGCGGTCTGGTGGCCCTGGAGTTTGACGCCCGCCTGCCCGGCCAACAGACAATTCGCCCGAATCCGCGCGATCTGCGTTCGGAGAGCGGGCGCTCGCAGAACTCCCGAACCGAGGCCGCAAAAGCCAACAGCAAGCTCACAATTTTCGAGGAATCGGCGTCCGCCCTGCAGCTTTACATTCACGAACTCGAAGAATATTTCGCCGGCAGCCGCCGCGAATTCAGTTTCCCGGTCGACCTGCGCGGAACCGATTTTCAACTCGCCTGCTGGCGCGCGTTGCTCAAGATCCCTTACGGCGAAACTCGTTCCTATGCCGATATCGCCCGCGCGGTGAACCGTCCCACAGGATTCCGAGCCGTCGGCATGGCCAACAACCGCAATCCGGTGGCGATCGTCGTCCCGTGCCACCGCGTCATCGCCTCCGACGGAACCCTCTGCGGCTACGGCGGCGGCCTCGACCTGAAACGCAAACTGCTCGAACTCGAAGGCGCGTTGAGCGGAACCCTGGCGGCGTAAAAGATTCCCTGAGCCGGATCGCGGCGTTTTTCACATCTTGCGCAAACGCGTGCCTGTTCATCGCCAAATATTTCCAAACCAGTCTCTAATCGCTGATGAAGATTGCAGCGTTCCCAACCGCCGTCATAGATCATCTATCCATTTCTAGAGGAGCGATCCCCATGCCTGACGAAAAAGTGATCATGCTGATCGAAGCAAAAATTCAGCCGCAGCGCCGCGAAGAGCTTCTTGACGCCGCACGCGGATATCTGCCGCTGGTGCGCGCCGAACCCGGCGTGGAGGCGTTTTACATCACGGCGCGAAAAGACGATCCCAACACAATGATTCTTTACGAAGTTTACAAATCGCAGGCAGCGCAGGATTCCCATCTGCAACAGGACTTCACCAGGAAATTCCTGGCCACGTTAAAAAATGCGCAGGCCGAAGACCGGGTGCGGACGAAACTTGTCGAGCTTGGTCTCGAATGACAAATGGAACTCAGGCAGCAAGACGCTTCCGGCCGGCGCCGGGCTCTACTGCCCTAACTCGCTGACCCAGTTCTGCACCAGCGTCAGTTGCTGCGACGAGCCTTCGGTCGCCGTGATGGCGATAAACCGCTGGCCGTCGTGACTTGGCGAGTATTCCATCGAGACCGAAGACAATCCCACATGAAACAGCGGCTTGCTGTTGCCGACCTCAAATGTCGATCCGCTGCCATTCACCTCGGCGGCATTGATCTGCGAAAGGTCGTAGTAATAAATCTCTTTGCCGTCGGCCCTCCATCGAGGTTCGGCGCCCATCGTGCCCTGCGAGACTTGCCACTTCGCCCCGGTCCACGGGAACGGCGCTACAAATATCTGCGGAGCTTGCCCTGGTTGAATGTAGACGTAAGCCACCCAGCGCCCGTCGGGCGAGAACACAGCCTCCCGGCCGTCGGTGTACTTGATCGGCTTGTGATCGCCAAACGTGGGAAGCGCATAGACGGTGAAAGCCTGGTCATACAAGATGTATTTGCCATCATGCGACCAGCTCGTTACTGAGCCATATCCAGGATCGGTCGGCTGCGGAGAAATGTTGCCGGCCCGGCCGGGCAGCGAGATCAATATTCGTTCGGGAGTGCCGCCGCTGGTTGCCAGCGAAGAAATGCTGGCCTGCTGATGCGAGGTAAACGCGATCTCGCGCCCGTCGGGCGACCATGTGGGAGTGCGGCTCACGCCGCTGTTATAAGTGAGCTTGGTCCGAGGCTTGCCGCTGAGATCGTAGAGCCAGATAGAAGCCGCCGCCGAGTTCGAATCGGTCACCGCCAGTTTTTTCTCATCCGGAGAAAGCTCCAGCTCCTGAAACGAACCTGAATCGCCAACCGTGCCAATCTGTTTTCCGCTGCGGTCCAGCCAGCTGAGGCTTTGCGTGCCGACGACAGCGCCCGAAACAACGTAGACCATCATTCCGTTATCGGAGACGCTCAGGTTCGCCCGCCACACCGAACCGTCGTATTGCGGAGTTTCGGGCAGCACCTTCGAATCACCAATGAACTTTCCCGCCGCGGGATCGAACGGTTGCGCCATCAGCGAATTCTCGCGGATATAGAGCAGTCGCCCCGCAGCGTAGATCGCATTCGACAACGAACTGAACAGCATCCGATTCTCTTTGCCGTCGATCGAGGCGAAGAAAACTCCGGTATTTGGTCCGGTCGGCTGATCGTGGTTCACCGCGAGGTAGAGAAAATGTTTTCTATCGGGCAGTATGAACGGCCAGCGATGCGAGGAGTAATTTACAAAATCCACCTTCGTGAGCGCAGTAGGAGTTCCTCCGCTGGCGGGCACGCGGAAAATTCCCTGGTTGTAGTAGATCGCCGCCAGAATCGTTCCATCGCTGTTCCAGCTTCCGCCGCGCCCCAGCGATCCGTCACACAGGCTGACTGCCGATGAGTTCCCCACGTCGATCCGCTTCAACTTATCGAAGGTAAAGAACGCGATCGAACGGCTGTCGGGCGACCAGAACGGAAAATAACCTCCCTCGGTTCCCGGCAAAGGCTGAGCGGTAACGTTGTCCAGCGAGCGTAAGTAGAGTTGCTCGCCGTTCACGCCGGCCGCTCCGAACACGATGTAGTGCCCGTCGGGTGAAATCGCGGGCGTGCCGGAATTATCGCCCGAAAAATTGAAGTGCATTTTCTCCGGAGGATCGATCGCGGTCCGCAGTAGCGGTGCCGATCGATGGCTGGTGATATACGCGAGAACCAGAGATCCGACCGCCAGCACGGCCAGAAGAGCCGCAACAAACCAAGGCAATTGACCTCTGCGCCGCGAGGACGCCGCAAGCAGCGTGTGCACGCCCGTCTGTGATGCCGGCTGCGATCCAGCTTGCGCAATCGCCTTGAGTTGCAGATTGAGGTCGTGCACCGTCTGCCAGCGCTCATCGGGATCTTTCGCCAGGCAAACTTTCACCAGCCGCTCAAACGCCGGAGGCGTCATCGGCTGAATGGAGCACATCGGCGCCGGATCGCGCTCCAGCACCGCCGCCATCGCGCTCGCCGCCGTCTTGCCCTCAAATGCGCGCTTGCCCGTCGCCATCTCGTACAGCACCGCGCCCAGAGAAAAAATATCGGAGCGCGTATCCGCTTCTTTTCCTTCGACTTGCTCCGGCGACATGTATTGAAACGTTCCAACCACCGATCCCTGCGCCGTCAACGGATGGCTGGCCACCGGAGTTGAGAGCGTCACGGTCAGGCTGGAAAAATCTGCCGCGACCACGGTCACGGTCTTTGCCAGGCCAAAGTCCATCAGCTTCGCGCCGCCCCTGGTCAGCATGATGTTGCCCGGCTTCAGGTCGCGGTGAACCACGCCGCTGCGATGCGCCTTCTCGAGCCCATCGCAGATTTCGATTCCATAGCGAAGAACCTGTTCGATCGAAAGCGGACTCTTGCGCAGGCGATCGGCCAAAGTCTCGCCGTCGAGGAATTCCATCACCAGAAAATCGATTCCTTCCTGGTGGCCAATATCGTAGAGCGTACAAATGTTGGGATGGTTCAGAGAAGAGATCGTCCGCGCCTCGCGGTCGAAGCGCTGTTTCGCCTCCGCATTCTCTGAGAGATGCGGCGGGAGAATCTTGATGGCCACATCGCGATCGAGCCGCGAGTCGCGTGCGCGATACACCTCGCCCATGCCACCCGCGCCCAGAGAGCCGAGAATTTCGTAAGGCCCGAGTTTCGTTCCGGCGGCGAGTGCCATGGATGAGAGTGCAAATGGAAAGGGTCTGCGCGCCATTATAGGACACGCGCAAGGCACGTTGCGTGCGGCTTAAGCCGTGTAGAATGCGTCGCCCTTGGAAAATCGCGAAGGAGAAAGTAGGCGTTGTTCCGCCCACTTTCTCCTTCATTTCTCGCGAACCAATTCCGGACCGGTTAGTCGTGGGAGTCGGGCAGGGTCAACAGACTGGCCGTGCAGGTGATCTGGTTTGCGCTTCCAGCGAATTCACCTTGGTCGGAGCCACCGGAGAACGTTCCCGTCGAAGACGACCGGGTCAGCTGAATGTAATCCGATACGATACTACCGGCACCTTCGAAGTCCGGGTCGGCGCTGGACACGCTGACCGTCAGCGTCTTACCCGTGCTCGAAAGACATGCGGCGCCGCTCGTGTTCAAGATGACCGTGGATGCAGTCTTCGTGTAGCCCGACCACTGTGAGCACGAGTTCGGTACGGGCACAGAAAAGCTTGGCCCCACGAAGGTCGTGCCGCCACTGCCAAAGCCGCCGCCCACCGCGATGCAGAACGATCCCCCTGCGAAACTCTGGCCGGGAGCGAAGGTGATGGTCCCATTGCTGTTGATCTTCAGGCCGGTTTCGGCTGCTGCCGCCGGAGCCACGCCAAACAGCAGGTTCAATGTCGCCGAAGCCAACGACGTGTTGTTATTCACGGGCTCGGCCTGCCAATGGAAAACCTGGTTCGCTGCCGTCCCGGTGCCACTGTTGAACGCCGAGGCAACCATGCCGAACGGTCTGGAGATGGTACCGGCCGTAGCCGTAGCAGTCCCAGTGGCGGGCAAGTTCAGCAGCCCGCGGACGGTCTCGCTGCCGTTCACATCCAACAGTGCCTGCGGAGTTGTAGAGTTCATGCCGACCTTCGCCGACGATCCCGTGCCGGACTGAAAGAATATGGAATTGCCCAGCGTGCCGGTGCTATTGGTCCACAGAGGAATGAAATCGGTGGTGCCGGTCCCGGATACTGCGGGAGAAACGGCCTCCTTGGACGGCGCAGTCTGATCCGACGTCTGCGCCAAAGTCAGTGAGGTGAGTGAAAGAACCAACAGCGAAAATGCAGCGAACGCGCGAACGAGCTTCATGAGTATCCCTCCTTCAGGGAAACAGAACCTGGGGGTTCAGCAATGTCAAATGAGATTTCTACAAATAGAAACAGTGGGGGGACGTGCTCAAAGCTTGTGCAGGATTATGTTCGCTGGTTGGGCCGCCTGTCAAGGGCTTGCGGCAGATTGGTGGTGCTGGGCTTCGGACTTCTCGCCACACGGGTGTCATCCTGAGCGCAGCCGTTTTTCAGGCGCAGCGAAGGATCTCAGTCTCAACGGAAGTTGCGCGTGAGCCAAACTGCACCATTGCCAAAATTAGACGGGATGAGGCGCACCTCATCTGCGAACGTCTACAATTTCATCCGCGAACCTTCATTGACCACCGCCGACAACCCGACCACGTCGAAACCCTCCGCGCTCCGAAAGGCCTCGCTCTTCTACCTCGTCTTCGTGATGTTCTCCTACACCACGGGCGGGCCATTCGGTCTCGAAGATATGGTCACAACTTCGGGGCCGGGATTGACGTTGATTTATCTGCTTGCCCTGCCGTTTTTCTGGTGCATCCCGGTGTCGCTGGTGTCAGCAGAACTGACCACCGCCATGCCCGTCGAGGGCGGCTTCTATCGCTGGACGCGCGCCGCTTTCGGCGACTTCTGGGGATTCCTCTCCGGATGGTGGAACTGGTCGGCATCATTTCTGCTGGGCGGCGCCTATGCCGTACTCTTCACCGACTATCTCGTCTATTACTTTCCGGCGATGACATGGTGGCAGCATTACCTGATCTCGGTCGCTCTGATCGCGTTGCTGACATGGATCAACGTGCGCGGCATTGAAATGGTTGGTCAACTCGCGACCGCGCTCGAAATTTTCATCTTCGTGCCGATCGTCATCATGGTCGTGCTGGGATTCGCGCACTGGCACGGCAATCCGTTCGTGCCGCTGGTCGTGCCGCATCAGGCGACGTTCAAGGTGTTCGGCGTCGGACTTGCTTTGGGATTGTGGCTCTACTCCGGCTACGAGCAACTCTCGACCGTGGCCGAAGAAGTGGAAGACCCGCAGCGCGCTTATCCGCGAGCACTCGCGCTGGTCGTGCCGTTGTCGATGGCGGCCTATTTTCTGCCGACGCTGGCGGGCCTCGCGTCAGCAGGCGACTGGCAACACTGGCGCACAGGATATTTCTCCGTCGCCGCACAAACCATCGGCGGAACGTTTCACGGTTATCCCTGGCTGGGGACGTGGATGACTCTGGCCGCGATGGTCGGCAACGTCGCGCTGCTGAACTCGACCGTGCTGACCACGACGCGCATGCCATTCGCCATGGCCGAAGACGGATACCTGCCGCAATCGCTCACCCGCAAACATTCTCGCTACGGCACGCCGTGGCTCGCAATCGTAGTCTCAGCGGCCATCTACGCGCTGCTCGCCTGGCAGAATCTGGCGCAACTGATTTCGGTCTACATCTGGCTGCGCTCGGCGACGACGGTGTTGACGGTGCTCTCGGCGTGGAAACTTCGCCGCACGCATCCGGAATTGAAAAGATCGTTCACCATTCCCGGCGGCCGCGCCGGATTACTCTACGTCGTCGCCGCGCCAGTCGTGATGGCGATGGTAGCGTTGTTAGGCAGCGACCACTTCGGCATGATCGGCGGCATTATTGCAATCGGGCTCGGGCCGGTGGTTTATCTGCTCGCACGCGGATTTTCATCCTGATATAAAAAGGCGCCCAGTGATCATCAAAGGGTGCCCCGCTTCTGGCCGGTGTTGCCAGAAGTGGGGATTTTCACGAGCCGTCCCCACAAGCCAAATCTCTCCGAGCCGTGCTCTCCACTTATTTCAGCGAAGAAATACCCGGTTCCAGCCAGGTGAAGATCGAACCGGTCCACTCGGGGAAAATCGTAGTGAGAAGCCCTAGCAGCGGCGCAGCACCAATTGCGAGCAGCTTGAACCAGAATTCCGATCCCAGTTCTCCCGGGTTCTTGTTGGTGACATGGCTGAGCGTTGCGTCGCGATGCATGTCGGCGTAGACAAACACGACGACCGCGCCGTAAGCGACGAACAACACGAACAGCGCTCCGCTCAACAGCGGCCGCGGATCGAAGGGATAGCTGGCGATGGCCACAGTCGCGGCAACAAACAGGCAAGACCCTCCCAGCACGATAGTGCGAATTCGCCCCAGCACATTCTGGGCAAAACCCAGATAGGTGAGGCAGACGAACTCTTCCGCGTTCCGTATATGCGGTTTGGCCGAGAGCGGAGCCTGTTTGCGATCGTCAACCTCGTTGTCGCCTTCTGCGCTCGATGGGTCCACCAGAATCAGCGAATGATGTTCTTCCCGCCACTCCGGAAGCAGCAAATGAATCAGCACCTTGCCCGCGGTTTTGGCGACCTGTCGCTGGAAGCGCGTGAAGTGCTTCCAGCCGCCTCCCTTGGGTTCGTTGTAAATCTTGGTGTACCACTGTCCGAATGCGCGTCCTTCATCGCGGCACCGGCTTACCGTGATCAGGCATAAGCTTGCGCCCAGCGTCTTAGCCGGATCGCTCGGATGCTCATCGATGAATTTTTGTAACGAGTTCGAGAGATGATTCAGGCATTCCAGTTGTCGGGAGACGAGCTTGTAGCGAACGTCCAGGACATTTCCGCTCATCCTCCAGACGTTGCCCCACGAGAATCCTCGCAGCGCGCTAAAAGTTCGCCGCAGCGCCAGGCGATCCAGGAAACCCAGCAACTGCCGCACACGGGCCCAGGTCTGCCAGATCTTCACCGCCTCGGTGAGAATTAAACTGAAATAAACATCGAGACAGACGCACAAGATCACCGCGTATCGCCACGATGCGCCCAGGCTTCGGATAGGAATGTGTTTCGCCATGGCAAGGCCGGCAATCAGAAAGAAAACGAAGAGTCCGGCAAAAAGCTGCAGCGAATCTCGCGAAAATGGCTTCGAAGCCTCTTCGGCGGGCATGGCGGCCAGCTGCTGACTGAACATCGAGAGTTCGATTTTCCGGTCGCGCTCATCGTCCTGTGCCATCGGTTGGCCATCTGATCCTTTGGCGAGCGGCAACTCTGCAGTCACCTCCGAGCGGAGCGGAAGGCGCGGCCGGTCGGGTCCGAATAACGCCAGGCCATGCAGGGAATACCAGAACCAGCAATAAAGGCCCAGCGCCAGGAACAGGTACGGAATGATCGGCGAGACGCCGCTGGTCAAATGCATCGAACGCCAGAATACAAACACCCGCGTCGCGGGGATCAGTGCCGGCGACATCACACAAACCCAAAAGATGACAAACAAAGCGATCACCACGGCGAACGTGGCCAGGCTTCGACTCGTCCGCCGCCAGCGTGACGGTTTGCACGAACACCCCGGCGGCGGTCACGAACCTGCCCGCCTTCGTGATGGATGGCGCATTTGATTCCGCCGGGTATTTGCTCGCCGGCGGCGGGATAGTGCTGCCCGTTGATATACATCTGTACATGACCGGAGCGCATCAGGATAATTTCTTCGGCCCGGTGAATATGCGGCAGA
>Ga0209006_10004944_pt1 | contig 12111 bp, 9 predicted proteins | sample JacPin_JW_Ref_O2_FD_188567 | JGI IMG/M metagenome (GOLD analysis project Ga0209006, IMG submission 188567) | Forest soil microbial communities from Algoma, Ontario, Canada - Jack Pine, Ontario site 1_JW_Ref_O2 (SPAdes) (version 2) | ecosystem: Environmental > Terrestrial > Soil > Boreal...
AATACGTGCTTAGGGCCGATACCCCAAAAAGCTTAAGTGCCGGACTCGCCCCACGTCGAAATGGCAGAAGAGATATTTCTCGCGGCTTTGGAACAAGGCGACGGTTGCCGCCGGCCTGCAGTGCAGTCCGTTACGCTGCCGGGAAGCGACCCACCTGTCGAACTTCACTTTCACGACCTTCGCGGTACAACCGTAACCCTGCTCTCCGAAGCTGGTTGCACGCCACGACCGATGAAGATGGGCACTACGGCTTTCGGCAACTCACGATCCGGTGGATCGACGTTTTCAACAGCATCGACTGAGCAGACATGTCCTCCCTAGCCTGAAAATGGACGTGCGCAGAACCGCAAATGTGGTTCGCCAATGACCGAAAGCTCGAGCTAGGCTGCGTCCTTGTGCGAACGATCGGGTCGAATTTGGCTTTCGAGTTCGCTTATTGGCACCGGGCGGCCGAGCAGATACCCTTGGGCGAAGTGCACCCCAAGTGTCCGCAACCTCTCGAGTTGTTCGCGGGTCTCCACACCTTCGGCAGTGATGGATATATCGAGGCCACGCGCGAGGGTCACGATCGACGATACGATCGCCGACGATTTGTAGCTTTTCATGAGACTACCGATGAACGACTTGTCGATCTTAATCTTGTCGAACGGAAACGCCGTCAGGCAGCTCAGCGATGAATAACCGGTGCCGAAGTCGTCAAGCGCCAGCGAAATTCCAATGGTCTTGAGTTTCTCAATGAAGGCATGATTTTCAACCGCGCTTTCCAACAGAACGGATTCGGTGATCTCGATTTCCAGCCGCTCCGGCGGCAAACCGGAATTCCGCAGCGCGGACTTGATGACGTCGAACAACTCGGCCTGCTTGAACTGGACGGGCGACAGATTCACGGCGACCTTGATATCCGCCGGCCAGGATGCTGCGTCGTCGCAAGCTCGCCTCAGTACCCACTCACCAAGCGGGACGATCAGCCCGCTCTCCTCGGCCAGCGGAATGAACTGGTCGGGCGGTATCAGGCCTCGGATCGGATGACGCCAGCGAACAAGAGCTTCCACGCCCTTGCGATACCCGGTCTTTACGTCGAAGAATGGTTGATAGTGCACTTCGAATTGACAGCCCGCGATGGCGTCCCGCAAGTCGCCCTCAAGCGTGTTTCGCGCTTCAAGCTCCACGGACATTGCTTCATCGTAGACAGTGTAGCGGTTGCGGCCCGCCGATTTCGAACGATACATCGCCAGATCGGCCTTCTTGAGCAGTTGCTCCTGATCGCTGCCGTGCTCCGGCGCCATCGCAATCCCGATACTGGTGCCGATTTCGACGCGGTGGCCCGGCAGCAAAAATGGCTCCGCGATGAGTTTCGAGATGCGGGTGGCGAGATCAATCGATCCGGCTCGTTGATCGTCGCACTCAGCCTGAACGACGGCAAATTCGTCGCCGCCAAACCGCGCCAGCACATCGGTGCCGCGTAGTGTGGATTTCAAACGATGCGCCACTTGCCGGAGCAACGCGTCGCCGGCGGCATGACCAAGCGAGTCGTTGACGTTCTTGAAGCGATCGAGATCGAGCATCAGGATTGAAAACGCCCCGCTGCGCCCCCGTTCGCACGAGTTGACCTCTTCCAGTTGTTCCAGAAAAGACGCCCGGCTGGGGAGTCCGGTTAGAATGTCGGTCTGCGCGAGCTCCAGAACACGCCGGTTGGTCAGCGCGATCTGGCGTGAGTTACGGCTGGCGAGACCAAGATAGACGATCGCGAAACCGGTGACGATCAGTCCGGCGGCCAGCGCGACCATAGCGCGGTCGTACCGCGCGGTTAGTCGGCCACGGGCGGCGGGAATGGCCTGCACTCGCCAGGTGGCATCGCCGATCCTGAGCATGCCCGACCAGCGGGGCCCCGTCGCGAATGCCTGCCTCGACCGCGAGGTTTGCGGCGCCGATGAATAATCGGGAATGGAGCGATATTCCGGTCCGGCGCTTCGGCCCTGATCGGGCGGGTAGGCGTCGATGGCGATGTCGGAAGATGCCGCCGTCGCCGTCCGGATCGATATCAACAGCTGCGCCACGTCGAATATCCCGACGACGTAGCCGGCCAGGTTGCGCCGCCGATCTGCGACATCGGTGCGCGATGTTCCCTTCACATATATTGGCACGCTGACCAATACGCCGTGGTTGCCGCCCTTCCGATCGAAAAACAGTCTGGCGGGCATCGCCGCGACCGCGTCGTTATCCCGGGCGCGCTGCAACGTGGCCCACCGAATTGGATCGGTCGAATAATCCACCCCGTAAACAGGCGAGGTTTTCGGCTCGGTGGAAAAGAACACCGGAAAATATTCGTTGCTCTGTGGCGCTGGAAAGAGACCGCCATCCGGAGCGAGAGACTTGATCTCATAGCCGGCGACGCCTTCGCTAACCGCGGCCGCTTCATAGTCGGCACGCTCTTTGCGATTGACCCTCGGCAGCCAACCGACGCGAAGGATACCCGAATGATTCTCAAACAGGCGACCGACGAAGACCTCGAACTCGCTTCGGGTAACGTCCTCGTTGGCGGATTCGAACAGGGTGCGCAGTGCCCCTAACCGGCTGAGATATTCGTTGACCCCGTTTTGCATCACGATTAGCTCGGTCGAGGCGACGCCCTCAAACTCGACCTTGGTGACGCGCTGTTCCCACCGTCCGACCGCGTGGGCCGCGATCAGCGACAGAAGCAGTCCGATGCCAGCTACCGCCAGCGCCGGCAAATGAAGTCGTGGCGACGACGTCGGGATTCGCCGCCCCAAAGCGGTTTCTCCCATGATATTGCGAGATTGGTTCTCCATCGCTACTTTCGTTCGACTGCCAACGCGGCTCTCGATCCAATGGTCCCGGACCTGGAAGGAGTTTACCGAACATAGACTTAAGATAGGCCCGCGAGGTTAAGACCAATGTCATTAAGTTTGTATGGCGTTGTTAATGCTGTACGCGTTCTCTGAGGCGCGGTTGTTTCCCGCGCGAGTTCCAGACGCTTCGAATGGACGCTACGGAATTAAGGGGCCCTTCACTTCGGGAGCTTTAACGTCCCTCCGTCGGCGATGATTTCTTCATCCCGCGGAATGTCACCATGCATGGACAGCGATTGATGATCGGGGCCGGCCTTGCGATCATTTTCGCGATGGCCAATCCACTTGGTGCCCGAGCCGGCGAGATCGGCGTAAGTTCCGATAGCATCTTGTTCGGCCAGGCGGCGGCACTCGAGGGTCCCTCCTCGGCGCTCGGGCAAGGTATGCGGCAAGGCATTCTCGCGGCCTTCGCCGAGATCAATGCCAAGGGTGGTGTGCACGGCCGCAAACTCAATTTGATAAGCCGGGATGATGGTTACGATCCCGATCGCTCGGTCGCTCAGACCATCAAACTGATCGAGGAGGACAGGGTTTTCGCGCTGATCGGCGCCGTCGGTACGCCCACCACCACCGCGACGGTTCCGATTGCAAAAGCCGCGAAGGTACCGTTCATCGGTCCATTCACCGGGGCTGCATTCCTCCGTGCCCCAGAGCTCAATAACGTCATCAATATTCGGGCCAGCTACGGCGCCGAGGCTGAGTCGTGGATCAAGCACCTGACCGAAGATCTTCATGTCAGGCGCGTTGCGATCTTCTACCAGGACGATTCCTTTGGCCGCGACGGTCTGGCCGGCGTCAAGCTTGCGCTGGAAAAACGCGATATGGAATTGACGGCCGAAGGCACGTTCGAGCGTAATACGAAGGCCGTTGGCTCAGCGCTCCGCACGCTCAAGCGAGCCGAACCTGAAGCCGTGGTCATGGTCGGCACATACGGACCGTGTGCCGAGTTCATCAAGCTCGCGCACAAGAGCGGCTTTAATCCGATCTTCGTCAATATCTCCTTCGTCGGAGCCAACGCACTGGCGAAAGAGCTTGGCCCCGAGGGCAACGGAGTCATCGTCTCCCAAGTTGTTCCTTTCCCTTGGGACAGGTCGGTGAGGGTCGTCGCCGATTACCAGGCCGCGGAAAAGGCCCTCGATCCGAATATGAAGCCGGAGTTTGTATCCTTGGAGGGCTATCTTGCGGGACGCCTTGTCGTGTCCGCGCTGGAGCAGTCTGGACCGAACCCGACACGCGCGGAAATGCTCAGGGTTATCGACTACGTCGGAAGATTCGACATCAGCGGAACGATCATGACCTTCGGCTCGAAGATGCATGACGTGGCCAGCAACGTCTTTCTCACGGTGATTCAGCACGATGGAACATTCAAGGCGGTGGAGAAGCTTTGATATGTTGCACCTCACTTGTCGCGCGGCTAGGCAAGGCTTGCCCGATGGCGTCGGCAAGTCACGATGCCTGATCCTAAGCCAACAAACCTTTCGAAAAATACCGCGGATCGCTGAAAGACAGTCTTGATCGACGCTTCGCCCCAGCACTCAGCCTAAACGTCACCGCTTTTGCGTAAATGACGACGTGGATCAATTCCGTGTCGCCATACGCTACCATTGATCATTTTGCGCATGCCAGCGATCTTGCGCAGCGCCCCGGATTCGTTGAAAAGCTGGCTGATGTGGCCGGGGTGGTCATGCGAGTGACTTCGCGCTTCACGGTCTGCCGAAGTAATGTCTTCGGTGGTGTGAAGCGGCAACGTGGGACTTGATCGATGCTTCTGGCAATTGAGCAGGGAAACACCAACAGCCTGTTCGCGGTTCACGACGGCGACCATTGGATCGCCCAATGGCGATCGGCCACCGAGCCTAGCCGTACCGCCGATGAATACGCCGTGTGGCTGTCGCAGCTGATGGCGATGCACAAACTCGAGCTCAGCCTTTTGAATGCCTGTGTGATATCGAGTGTGGTGCCGCAGTCAATCTTCAACCTGCGAAACCTGTCGCGTCGTTACCTGCGCGTCGAGCCGTTGATCATCGGCGAGAATACCGAACTCGGCATCCCGGTGCGGACCATCAAGCCCTCGGAGGTCGGATCGGACCGACTGGTCAATGCGCTCGGCGCGCTTAAGATCTATTCCGGGCCTTTGATCATCGTCGACAGCGGCACCGCCATCACGCTCGACGTGATCGGACGTGACGGCGGCTTCGAGGGAGGCGTGATCGCGCCAGGCGTCCATTTGTCGATGGAGGCCCTGCATGCGGCTGCCGCGAAGCTTCCCAGGATCGCGCTGCAAAAGCCACGACGGGTGGTCGGCGACGACACGGTCAGCGCCATGCAGTCCGGCATTTTCTGGGGTCACGTCGCCCTGATCGAGGGGATGATCGCACGCATCAAGGCCGAGCGGAACGAAGCCATGACGGTCGTCGCAACCGGCGGCGTCGCAGCGTTGTTCCACGGCGCTACCGCGGCGATAGACCACTTCGATCCCGACCTGACGATTCGCGGTCTCCTGGAGATATACCGGCGTAATGCGGCAACCGCGCATCAGGCTCGCAGCCTCGCCGGGGATCACGGTCCTTAACCGGCCACGCCCGCAGGTGCATGCGGGCCGCGTCCCGGCGGCCTAAGGTCGGTGGCGACACCATCGCGATCGGCGGCCAAGCAACGGAGGCGTACTCGCCCGCACCGACTTCACGACAGGCATGACAAGGCGGTCGGCCTCAATGGCCGGCGTGGACAGGACCGCCCAGTTTGACTTTGCGCAGGGTCAGCGCCAGCGGCACCGCTGCCAGCGAGATCAGCGTGAGCACCCAGAACGCATCCATATAGGCGAGGAACGACGCCTGTGCCTGCAGTTGCGCTCCGATCCATTGGATGGCCTGATCGTGCGCCTGCGCCAGCGAGCTACCCTGGGCGGTAAAGAAGCCCGTGATCTGTTGCAGCGTATCCTGATATGTCGTGCTCGACGGAATTACCTGCTCGACAAGCCGGCTCTGGTGGAACTGCTCGCGATGCGTCAGCACATTGGAGACGATGGAGACGCCGATCGAGCCGCCGGTATTGCGTGCGGCGTTGATCAAAGCCGATGCCTGATCGGTCTTTGATGGCGGGATTCCGTCGTAGGATGCGGCCATGATCGGCACGAAGATGAGCGGCAGTCCGACGCCCAGCAGCATCCGCGACCGCGCCATGAACCAGAAGCCGAGATCGCCGTACACGTTGGTCATGCCGTACATCGAGAGCGCGATCAGCACTGCGCCGGCGACGATCAGGTATTTGGGTTGCACCTTGGCCGCCAAACGGCCGACGACGAACATCATCACCATCGTAACGACGCCGCCCGGCGAGAGCACGAGACCGGCCCAGGTCGCGGTGTAGCCGAAATCCTGCTGCACCAACTGCGGCAAGAATTGCGTGGTCGCGAGCAGGATGGCACCGGTCGCGAGCATCACCAGGAAGCAAGCTCCGAACTGGCGGCTCGCCACCATTCGCAGGTCGATGATCGGATTGGGCCGGGTCAATCCCCACGGAATCATCAGCACGAACGCCAGAGCAGAGACGACCGCGAACGTGATGATGAAGGACGAGCCGAACCAGTCATCCTCCAGGCCGCGGTCGAGCACGACCTCGAGCGCGCCCAGGAAGGTCGCAACCAGCATGAACCCGATGACGTCGAATCTGTTGCCTTGCTGCGCCGTCGGGCCGACGCCACGCGCGGGCGCGCGCAGGATGGCCGCAATCAGCGCCATCGCGATCACACCGACCGGACCGTTGATCAGAAAGCACCACTGCCAGGAGAAATTGTCGGACAGCCATCCTCCGAGCGTCGGCCCGACCACTGGCGCCACCACCACGGCAACGCCGAACACCGCAAAGGCCTGGCCGCGCTTTGCCGGCGGAAACGCATCCGCCAGGATCGATTGAGCGACCGGCACCATGCCGCCGCCGCCGAGACCCTGCAGGATGCGGAACAGCAACAGCGTGTTGAGGTTCGGTGCAAAGCCGCATAGCACCGAGCTCAGCGTGAACAGTCCGAGACAGATCAGAAAGAACGGTTTTCGGCCAAGCATGCGGGCCAGGAAGCTCGAGGCGGTCAGGATGATGGCGTTGGAGACCAGATAGGTGGTGACCACCCAGGACGCTTCGTCCTCGCTCACCCCCATCCCACCGGCGATGTAGGGTAGCGCCACGTTGGCAATGGTGGTGTCGAGCACTTCCATGAAGCTCGCGAGCGCGACAACGATCGCGATCAGCCAGGGGTTTGCGACTGCATTGCCCGCAGTGGCGGGCGTGGCAGCCTTGATCGCCACGGCGCTCATAGGTACCTCCCCAGACGCTCAACCAGCGACGGCGTTACGTCGACCCGCACCGTTGGAACCACGGACATGCCCGGACCAAGCGCGACATCGGTCGGCGGATGATCCATGACGATCTTGACCGGCACGCGCTGGACGATCTTGACGTAGTTGCCGGTGGCATTCTGGGCCGGCAGCAGCGAGAACGCAGTGCCGGAGCCCGGTTGGACGCTGTCGACATGTCCGCGGATCGCGCGTCCCGGATAGGCGTCGATCTTGAGCGTCACCGGCTCTCCCGGCCGCATCCGGTCGAGCTGAATCTCCTTGAAGTTCGCCGTCACCCAGATCTGGTCTGGCACGAACATGGTGAGGTTGGTGCCCGGCTGCGCGAACTGTCCGACGGCGGCGCCGAGGCTGACAACGCGCCCCGGCTGGGCTGCCGTCACCGTCGTATAGGAAAGATTGAGTTTCGCCTGGTCACGCTGAGCCTGGGCTTGCGCGAGGCTCGCAACAGCACTTTTGCGTTGTGCCTTCAGCGCCCCGAGCTGCCGCTGCGCCAAATTCAGGGTCGCTTGCGCGCTCTGCAGCGAAGCCTGCTGCTGGTGCAGTTGCGAGGTATACTGCTCGGAGTTCTGAACGGTGCCGTAGCCGGTTTGCTCGAGGTGCTGGTAGCGCGCCGCCTGCTGCTGCGCGAATACAAGCGCGGCTTGAGCCTGGTCCACCTGCGCCTGGTTGGCGTTGACCTGCGCCTCCTGCACATTGCGCTGCGCATCGATGTTCTCGATGTTGGCTTGCGCCGCCGCGACCTGCGCCTCGGCCTGTTCGAGCGCGACGCGATAGTCGCGGTCGTCGATCCGGGCGATCACGTCGCCGGTGACGACATGCTCGTTGTCGGTGACGGGGACGGCGGTGATGTAGCCGGATACTTTCGGAGCGAGCGCCGATTGCCTCGCGGCGATGAAGGCATCGTCGGTGGACTGAAAACGGCGGGCATCGTCGACGTACAGATAGCCGCCGCCCAGGGCGGCAGCGAGCAGCACCGCTCCGATCGCGGAGACGATGGGGCGGCGACGCAGGAAGCCACGCCGGGAATGCTTGGTTGGCTCCGGCTCGGCTTCGTCCGACAGCGAGGAATGGTGCGAGACAGCTTCCTGCGTCGGGGGTTGAAGGTCGTGTTCGCGGGCAACGGCCGGAATGGATTCGGTGCTTTCAAGTTCCCGGCTCTCAATCTCATGGCTGTCAAGTTTTTGGGGCGCGAAGTCGCCCCTTTCCAACACACTGTCGTCCAACATGACATGCTCCTGTTCCAAGTTATGCTAAAACGATACGGTACCGTTTCTTTCCTGCAAAATAGAGCGACCGACCTTCCCTTTCAATAGGAACGATACTGTTTCGTTCTGTTTACAAAGCGAGCCAGATATGCATAATCGCGGAGCGTCCTGACCGCCGCCCTGAACGGCTCCTTGCAAAAGCCACGTCAAATGAATGACTTGAAAGAGATGCCGACGAAGAGCAAGGGTTCCCGGCGCGCCGCCGTGCGCATCGGCCGGCCACCGAAGGAACGCGAGGGAGAGGTCGACGAGCGCATCCTCAATGCGGCCCGAAAAATATTTCTGAGGCGCGGGTTCGAGGGCGCGAGCATCGACGAGATCGCCGTGGCCGCGCGCGCCGGAAAGCCGACGATCTATGCCCGCTTCGGCGACAAGCGAGCCCTCTTCACCGCCGTGGTGACGCGCGACGTGCTTTTCCGGATCGCGCAGTTTCATAGTGAGGTGCCGACCGAAGGAACGATCGAAGCGCGCCTCGCGCATGTGGCGACCGCTTTGCTGAACTGGACATTGGACGATGAAAGGATGGCGCTGATGCGGTTGGCCATCGCAGAGGCGCAACGCTTCCCCGATCTGGCGAGCACAGTCAGCCGGCGTGCGCGTCAGCTCAGCACAGAAGTCGCGGCCCGCCTCCTGGCTGAGATGGCGCAATCCGGCGAGCTCGGCACGCTGCCAGCCTTCGCCCCCGAGCATCTGACAGCGACGGCACGCTTCTTCCTCGACCTCGTCGTCGTGCCCATGCTGCTCCGGGGGCTGTTCGAAACGAAGGTCGAGACGCTGCAAGCGGAGATCGGCCCGCACGTCGCGCGCAGCGCTGCGTTCTTTCTCGCCGCCTGCCGGCAAGGCCGCGGCGCTTGAGTCTTCATGGAACGATATTGAACCCAGACTGAAGTCGAACTCACCGACGTTGGCTGCATTCGCACACGGCAAAAATCGCGTTCGCAAGTTCATTCTGAATGATGAAGCCACGCGATCGAAACGCCCATTCTACAATGCTTTGCGATTTCATACTGCGCCTCGCGCCAATCCCCAGAACGCCCCAGTCCGCCCGCTTGAACACTGCTGGCCGGCGTGCTCAGCCCGGCGGCAGCCGTCCAGGGCGGGACAGGCAGTCCGCTCAAGTCTTGTTCGACGGCGCTTCGAAGAAGCCCGTTGCCTGAACGAGTCGGCCATCGGCGCCAAAGCGGCCGAAGCTGCTTCCTTTCACGAAGATCCGGCCATCCTTGTCGTACATCGTCCAGAGGAAGAGTCCCTGGTCGTGATGTTCGAGAAAGCTGTCGTTTCTGAAGTATGCGCCCGTGAACTTCTGCTGCGATTGCGCGATGCGGACCATGAGTTCCTGTAGACCATGGGTCTGCGACGAAGGATCCGTGTACAAAATATTGTCGCTAACGCTTGATCGAAGCAACTCTTCGCGTTCCGTTTCATGGACCGGCCCCCAAGCGCGCTGATACGCATTCCACGTTTTCAAGTGAATCTCGCTGTTCACGTGGCTTCTCCGCTTTGCTTGCTTGCGCGTCTTTTGACGATGTGACATAATAAGTCATAATGTCAGATCGTCAATTTGACAACCTCTTTCGAAAGAAAGATGAGAGAGGATGTCTATTCCCGGCAGCAAGCATCAGCGCGTCGTCGAATGCGCGACGGAAGTGTTCTGCAGATATGGTTTTGCTCGCACTACAATGGGCGACATCGCGGAGCGCTGCGAAATCTCTCGGCCGGCGCTCTATCTGCTGTTTCCGGACAAGGAGGCCATCTTCACGGCGGTGGTCGAGCGGATGGACCAGGATAAGCTGGCCAGCATCCGTGCGGAGGTGGCGCATCTGAAGGATCTGCGTGGTAAGCTGCTTCACGCCTGCCTGTCATGGGGATGTCACGGCATTGATCTTGCGGCCGCACACCCGGACGCCGCGGACCTGTTCGATCTGCGGTATCCCGTCGTTCAGCAGGTCTATCGAAATTTCCAGGGCCTCGTCGTCGAGCTCATCTCCGAGCGCTTCCGCACTGCGCGTCTGAAGATGCCGACGGAGCAGGCCGCGCGTGCGCTCGTCTTCAGCATGAGAGGTCTGCGCGAGACGGCGGCTGACAGGCGCGACATGCGGAATCTCATCACTTCGCTTGTCGACATCTTTGTTCGGGCGATCGAGCGCTGACCCCCGACTGAGAAGGGAAAGAACCGCGGTCCCGGGAACGGCGCGACGGGCCAAACCGCGATATCAGATCGTTTTGACGTCGTAGACTGTCTGTCGGTCGATAGCGTATCGAAAACACAGCCTGTCATCGACCCTTCAACACCTTTGTGACGCGCTCAACTGCCTTTGGACCATCCGAATCGGACGGGGCCAATTCGGAGTACTTCTTGAAATCCGCCAACGCGCGTTGCAGATCGTTTTTCCGTTCCCATGATTCGGCCCGATTATAGAACGCCATTGCGTAGTTCGGGTCGATCCGGATCGCCTGGTCATAGTCCTCGATGGCACGGTCGTATTGGCCTTTGAGTTGATAAGCGTTGCCGCGATTGCCGAACGCTATTGCAGAGTACGGATCAATCCGGATCGCCTGGTCAAAATCCTCGATGGATCGGTCGTATTGGCCCTTGCGTTCATAGGCGACGCCGCGGTTGTTCAACGCATCTGCGGAGTTCGGGTTAAGCCGGATCGGCTGGTCCCAATCCTCGATGGCGCGGTCGTATTGGCCTTTGAGTTGATAGGCGACGGCGCGGTTAGAGAACGCCACTACATCATTCGGGTCAAGCCGGATTGCCTGGCTACAATCTTCAATGGCCTTGTCGCTTTCCTGCCTTGCGATCCACGCCAGGCATCGATTGCTGAACAGGAAGGCAAGCTCGGGGCCGCCATATCGACCAGAATCAATTGCGCGCGTGCACGCCGCCGTTGCCTGGTCGCCAGAAGTCCTCCCACACGTCTCGAAATCGTCGGCCGCGGCGGGCATCGCCGCGAACCAGACTATCGACGCGAAGGCCAGAGCCGCGAGCATGCACCGCAGAATTGACCTCATAGGGATGGTCCCTAGATACCCAGCTTCGGATTGGCGACGCTTAGCGACCCGACTGCATCTCATTCATGGTTCTTGGTCGCCAACACGAGGCAGACGGTTCGAACTCAACGGAGACGAAAGGCGCGCAGCAGAAACTCTATCCATCGCTGCCTCACCCAGCTTCCGGTTGCATAAGTCGAATATGCGCCGCAGAACAGGCTTGCGAAGCGGCCTCTGGCGTATTTGATTTGGCCGAAGACGGGTTCGATGATCTGCTTGCGCAAGCGGTACCGCTGATCGAAGGCGGCAGCGCAGGAGCGGCCCCTTACGCGGGCTGTGGCGGACCTTGGCGAAATGGCGCGCCATGGCCGACGAAGATGGGCACTACTCGTTCACCGTTTCCCTATGATGCGGTAGCCTGCCAAACGCTCCAATGCGCGAAACCGCGACTACCCACGATTTCCTGCTCAACTTTGGCGCCAGTCCGTTCTTGCTTCGATAGCTGCGGTTTCGCCTCGGACGCCAATCGGGAATCCAGCGTCGTGCGCGGATATTCGGCTATCGCTTCGCCTGCACGGCGCCTACGATTCGTCTCACGGCCTCGATCACGGTCTCCGGGCGATCCAGCTG
>Ga0209006_10004945_pt1 | contig 12110 bp, 9 predicted proteins | sample JacPin_JW_Ref_O2_FD_188567 | JGI IMG/M metagenome (GOLD analysis project Ga0209006, IMG submission 188567) | Forest soil microbial communities from Algoma, Ontario, Canada - Jack Pine, Ontario site 1_JW_Ref_O2 (SPAdes) (version 2) | ecosystem: Environmental > Terrestrial > Soil > Boreal...
CCGTTGGCCGTCAGGAATTCGTCAGACCTTGCGAGATATTCCAGCAGATCAGTTTCTTACCATCAAGGAGCCTGAGCGGAAATGATCCAGGTACTCCTCTTCCTGCATTGGGTTCTTCAGTCGCAGGCTGTGGCGTCTCAAGCTGCAGCTCAAGCGAAAGCCCTGCTGCAGTCGGGCATCGACGCAGAAAACCGACATGACATCGACCGTGCCTTAGTTGAATTTCGCAAGGCTGCGGAACTGGATCCGTCTTCGTCTGAAGTTCTTCTGCGCATCGGCGATGCTTACATGAAGAAACATGATGCGGCTGAGGCGATTCCGCCGCTGAAGCGAGCCGCCGAGTTGAGCCCCGAGTCGGTTCCCGTACAGCAGTTGTTGGGTTACGCGCTGCTGGCGCAAGGCTATGCGGCTGAGGCGATTCCTCATCTGGAGAGTGCTCATGATCCGGGGGCTTTGGGAATCGCAGAACTGGAAAACGACGAGCCTGCCAAGGCGATGGTCAACTTACAATCCGCGTTGGAAAGCGATCCCGACAATCCTGATCTTCTTTTTTATGTGAGCCGCGCCGCAACGGCACTGGGTTCGCAATCAACTGACAGACTACTGGCGACATTTCCCAGCTCTGCGCGAGCGCACCAGATGCGTGGCCAGGGTTACTACCAGAGGAAGATGATTCCTGAAGCCGTGAAGGAATACGAGCAGGCAATCGCAATTCGCCACGACTTGCCCGGCCTGCACCTGGAACTTGGGGAAATCTATGCTGCGCGCGGCGAGTGGCCGAAGGCAGAAGAGCAATTTCGCGCCGAGACGAAGTTGCAACCGGGCAGCGCAGAGTCCGCGTTTCGATTGGGCGACGCGCTCATGCAGGAAGGAAAAATGAAAGAGGCCGCTGACGAATTGCGGCGGTCCGATTCTCTCCATCCCAATATGCCGGAAACACTCTATGCGATGGGGCGCGCATTGGCCGCCGCTGATGCAAGCGCCGCCGAGCAGGTGCTAACCAGCGTGCTGAAGCTCGAGCCAAGTAGTTCGCTCGCCGCTGAGGCAGACCTGCTTCTCGCCTCAATCCACAGAAAGCAGGGTAAGTCTGATCTGGCCAGCCGCGAAATGGAAGACTACCGTCGAATCCAAGGCTTGAGGGGCCAATAATTCGTCGCTCGTCAATGACTTTGTTGACTTCTTCTGTGGGAATTGTTCGGCGACCGCCCTCACGGTCATCCGGAGATTGGGGGATGATGCTCGAGCGCCGAATTGCTATTCCGCCCCAGCACCCGAGGAGAGTAGTTGGCCGATCGAAAAAAATGGGGACGAGCGTCACTTCGTCTCGGCATCGGGAGTTTTTCGGATAAGGCAGATAAAAAACGCCGGAAGGAGCGCATGCTCGCGAGGTTCTTCCTTGGCCATCCTTAACAACTGCGCAGGATTCGGTGACTCTGAAATAGTGACTCGGGAGCCGCCTTCAGCACGACACCACCCGGGAAGATATAGAGAATGAACGTCCTTGTTACCTACCCTCGCCCACTTCGGCCCTCTCTCGGTGCGTCCTCCATGGACGCACAGTATACAAGGTTATGTTGTTGCTACTAATCATAAAGCCTTGTATATTAGGTGTATGTTGCCTCTGTCCTTATTAGGCGAGCGGATCGCCACCCAGCGCAAAACGCTCGGCCTGACGCAGCCCATGCTTGCGGAAAGAGCCAGGGTTGGACTCTCCACGCTCGATGCCCTGGAGAACGGACGGCTGGGCGAACTCGGATATTCGAAGGTCACAAATATTCTCACGGCGCTGGGGCTGGAGTTGAAACTCCAGGAGGCGAGCGCGGGCCGGCCGACGCTTGAAGAACTCATGGAAGAGGCACGAGATGATCAAAGTCTCGACCGACGCCGCTGAAGCGGGACTCCTCCATCGTCACGGCGAGCGCGGCAGCACGTTTGCTTACCTCGCCGGCGCAGCGCCCGCGCGCGAGGTCTCTCTGACGATGCCGTTGCGCCTTGAATCGTGGAGCGTGCCCTTCGGCCTGCTTCCGGTCTTCGAGATGAACCTGCCCGAAGGCGCACTGCGCGAGCGGCTCCGCCTTGCCTTCGCGAAAGCCACTGGCACCTTCGACGATTTTGACCTGCTGTCCATTGTCGGCCGCTCACAGCTCGGCCGCATCCGCTTCACCGGCGACAAGGAACACTTGCACGAGGACGTGCCCTTCCAGTCGGTGGACGAGATTCTAGAACGCAGGCGCGGCGGCGACCTGTTCCGGTATCTGCTGGAGAAATTCGCGTGGTTTTCCGGGATCAGCGGAGTGCAGCCCAAAATCCTGGTGCGCGACGAAAAAGCTTTCGCCAAGATGGAGCATACGGGACACCACCTCTCACAAAGACACAAAGGCGCGACCCACATCGTGAAGCTGTGGGAGGCCAACGAATATCCGCAACTGGCGGCGAACGAGTATTTCTGCCTCACCGTGGCGCGCAAATACGGACTCGACGTGCCTCCTTACCGCCTGGCCGAAAACGGCATGGCGCTGGTCATTGACCGTTTCGATCTGCGCAGGGACGGGACCTATTGCGGATTTGAGGATTTCTGCGTGCTAAACGCCCGTAGGACCGACGAAAAATATCGCGGCAGCTATGAGACCTCGGTCATGAAGCGATTCGGGCAGTTTGCAAACTCGACGTATGTAGGCGAGGACATGGAAAAGCTGTTCGCCTTGCTTGCCCTGAATTGCGCGCTTCGCAACGGCGATGCGCATCTCAAGAATTTCGGGATTGTTTACGACGACGTTCAGGGCGAAGCGAGACTCGCACCGGTCTATGATCTTGTGACCACCTCCGTTTATCTGCCGAAGGACAGCATGGCGCTGACCCTTAACGGCACGACGAAATGGCCGAGCACAAAGGAATTGCAGCGACTGGGCGAGACGCGGATGGGAGGCACCCCTGCTCGCGTCCGAGACATACTCAAGCGCATAGAGGCTGCGATTGCGGACACCTCAAAAGAATTGCAGGCCTACATGAAAGCGCACGGGGAATTCATGGAGATCGGCAATCGCATGCTCCAGCAATGGGAGGAAGGTGTCGCGCTTTCGCTTAAGGCGGCCTGAGCAAACCGCCTGCTCTTCGGCGATTAGTAGAATTACTTCTGGGTTGATTGGCCGGGAGTTGGCAAAAGACGAGTTACCTTTCTTCAGAGCAACAATCGAATCTTGTCAAACTGCTGAGCCCAACCAATCTTTAACAGGGCGTACGCGATGAGGGGAATGCCTACTTCTGTAACAGTGACTCTGGCCTTCCCCTCAGATTCACTGAATTCAACGATAACGGTGATCTCGTTGGGCCACTGCCCAGGAACCGATACTTGCGAGCCGGGGATTGTTTTCCCGTTCTCGTTTGAGAAAGACATCGTTGACACGATTTTCTTGTTTGCAACGACTTCCTTGTAGGTTCCGCTGTTCCAAAACATCCGTCCTTTCTCAGATTTCATCGCCCAAAGATAGCTGCCACCCTCTCGCACCTCGTTCCGGACGACGAGTGCGGTGTAGCTCTTGGGCCCCCACCACTTCTTAATAGAGTCGGCATCGTTCCAAACCCTCCACACGTCCGCTACGGAGGCGTTGAAGGTACGTTCCATGCAGACGGTCGTATGGAATTTCCACGCACCGAGGACCAACAGGGCCAACATCAATGTGATGCTGCCCGATATTTTGTAAATCATGCTGAACCTCCCTATATCCGGCCTTGCCATTTATCCCTAGCTCGTAAGGGCTAGAGCATTCCTTCCAGGCGAACGTAGCTTGCTTCCATTCCACGTTCCATACCTGTTGCAAGCATCGCCGCGCGCGTCTTACCATCGGGCAGCGTCATTCGCATGGTCATCAGCGTGCCTGCCCCGTCGGCTTCAAATCGCGTTTCAATATGGTTGTCTGGCGTGGGGTCCGGCAGGTGCATGCGCTCGACATGTACGATCCTGTTATAAGGCTCCAACTCCAAGTATTCGCCAGTGATGTGAAATCCACCGCCCTTGCCATTCGTCCATTCGTATCGGAACTTGCCCCCGGCCTTCGCCTCGTTGATGCAGACCGGCATCGTCCAACCTTCCGGGCCAAGCAACCATTTCTGGATTAATTTCGGTTCGGTGTGGGCGCGGTACACGGCTTCCGGTGGTGCAGCGAAGCGCCTGGTCACAATTACGTGAGTATCTCCTTCGGTCTTCAGCGTCATCTTGCTCATCGCTTTTTCCCTTTCTTGTGTTTTTCCATCCCGGCCAGAACTTCGTCCAGCCGCTCGTAGTTTGTCTCCAGGGCTTTTCGCAGCATTGCGAGCCATTGGTCCATCGCTTCAATACCCGCTTTTGCGAGCCGACGAGGGCGCTTCGTCCCCTCGACTCGGCGAACGATCAGTCCCGCATCTTCGAGCACCTTCAGGTGCTGGGAGATTGCGGGTTGCGTCATCTCGAACGGTTCTGCCAATTCATTGACGGTGGCCTCCCCCTTGGCGAGGCGCGCAAGAATCGCTCGCCGTGTCGGGTCGGCCAAGGCAGAGAAAGCAGCATCAAGACTATACATAACTAATAACTTATATAAGTAAGTAGTTATTGTCAAGCAAAATTTCGCCCCATCCACGGATAATCATCGAAACGTGCGCTACTTCCAGTTTCATCGCTCGTCAATGACTTTGTTGACTTCTTCTGTGGCGATTATTTGGCGACCGCCCTTGCAAGCTGTGCCAAGAGAGGGGGCGCCTTTCTTGGGGTGCTAAACTTACCTTCGATTTGAATATCCTTTCAGAGAGAGAAGCGTGAGCGATCTGGCGCCCAAGTCTATTCCGCACCACGCGGGCGCCGGCGCCAGTCCGAATACTAAGGCCACCCGCGACCCACAGGCTGCTCGCGAGGAATCTCCCGCGCCCGACTTGGGTTCGATTGGGCCCTATCGCCTGATCAGGAAATTGGGAGAAGGTGGGATGGGAGAGGTGTGGCTGGCGGAACAGTCCGCTCCCGTCAAACGACAGGTTGCGCTCAAGATCATCAAAGCGGGCCGCTATGACAAGTCCGCATTAATGCGCTTCGATCTGGAACGGCAGGCGCTGGCCATGATGGATCACCCCGTCATCGCCAAGGTTTTCGAGGCCGGTTCAACGGCCGAAGGCCAACCGTACTTCGCCATGGAGTATGTCGTGGGCCTGCCTATTACCGAATATTGCGACGAGAAACGCCTCTCGCCCGGCGAGCGCCTGCTTATTTTCACAATGGTATGTGAAGGAGTGCAGCACGCGCATCAGAAAGCGATTATCCATCGCGACCTGAAACCTAGCAACATCCTGGTGGCGGAAGTGGATGGCAGGCCGGTACCGCGCATTATCGACTTCGGGCTGGCCAAAGCGATCCTCCAGCAACCGCAGGGCGGCGGGATGATGGTGACGCGTGCTGGAGGATTGGTGGGCACGCCGGGATATATGAGCCCGGAGCAGATGGATCCCCTCACGGCCGATGTAGATACCCGAGCCGACGTCTATTCGCTCGGCGTGGTTCTATACGAGCTGCTTACGGGAGTGCTGGCCCTGGATGCGCAGCAGTGGGAGAGCAAACCCTTCCATGAAGTTCTGCGGGTGGCGCGCGAAGAGGAGCCGACGAGTCCGAGCACAAGACTCAGTAACGACCCGGCTGCCGCGGCCATCGCGGAAAAACGGAGCACAGATCCACGGCAACTGGCGAACATGCTCCGCGGCGATCTGGACTGGATCACCTTGAAAGCTCTGGAGAGAGACCGCGCCCGCAGGTATGGCACCCCTGCGGAACTGGCGGCAGATCTCGGTCGCTATTTGCGCAACGAACCTGTCATTGCGCGGCCCGCAACCCTGGTTTACCGGACAAAGAAATACGTTCGACGCCACAAATTTGGAGTGGCTGCGGCCAGCGCTGCGACGCTGCTGCTGGTCGCGTTCGGAGTGATGCAAACAATCGAGTTGCGGCGGATCACGCAGGAGCGCAACCGCGCCGATCGCGTCACGAAGTTTATGACCGGCATGTTCAAGGTATCGAACCCGAGTGAAGCGCGCGGCAACGCGGTCACGGCGCGCGAGATTCTGGATAAATCCTCGAAAGATATCGACACCGGCCTACGAAAGGATCCGGAGTTGCAGGCCCAATTGATGGAAACCATGGCGCAGACATATGCCGGGCTGGGCTTGTATGGCCGCGCGCAAGACTTGGTAGAACACGCGCAAGCAATTCAAGCCTCAATGTTCGGAAAACGAAGCCGGGAAACACTGGCAAGTGAAAGTTATCTGGCCCAGCTCCTCCGTGCCCAAGGGCATTTGCCGGAAGCGGAAAAGTTGTTGCAAAGCACGGTAGAGGCCCAGCGCCAGGTTCTCGGCCCTAATGATCCTGACACTTTGGCGTCTATGGATCGCCTGGGCTATGTTTATGCGAATGAAGCACGTCACAGCAACGCTGAAAGCCTGTTCCGCCAAACACTGAACGCGGAGCGCAAAGTACTTGGCCCAGACGATCCTCAAACCCTGAGCACTCTGAACGAACTGGCGGAGATTCTGACACCGCAGGGCCGGTATAGAGAAGCAGATCAAATCTATGGCGAACTGATCGCAGCGCAGAAGCGAACTCTAGGGCCGGACCATCCAGCGACCCTGCTTTCGATGTCACACGCAGCCGAGAATCTCGAGGAGGAGGGCCGCTTTCCAGAAGCCGAAAAGCTGTATTCCGAGGTTATTGCCGCTCAGCGTCGCGTACTTGGGCCGGAACATCCCCAAACTCTTAGGGCAATGATGATGCTTGCCGTCACCATGATGAAGGAAGGCCATTACGCCGAAGCCGACAAGCTCCAGAGCCAGATCATCGAGATCAAGACCCGAGTGCTAGGCCCAACCCACACCTCCACGTTGCAGAGCATGGAAATGGAAGCACTGGTCCTCAGCCGCGAGGGACAGTATGCTGATTCAGAGAAAATGTTTCGCGATGTGATCGAGACAGCGGAGAAAACTGGTCAGCCGGCCACAGTAGCCGAGGCTTGGTACAACTTTGCGTGCGCTGAGGCTGCGAGAGGTCGGCCGGACGAAGCCTTCGCTGACCTGAACCATGCCATCGAGAACGGCCTCATCTCGCCGGGAGAACTTTCAGCTGATCCTGAATTGAAGTCTCTTCACAGTGACCCGCGATTCGACGCCTTGGTCGCAAAGGCGCGCGAAACGATAAGCGCGAGGAGAAAGTAGTAGGCAAGGGGCGCTCGTCCTATAAGTCCCGACTGACAATGTCGCCGGCTTCGCTTTTCGGGGCAGGCGGCGGGACGCTTCCAGATTCGTACCAGTAGGGCCGAGTCAGGCTGGTAGAGTTCGGATCCGCGCCAGTGCCCAAAGGCCTTATGATTATGCTAGATACTTGGATTTGGATCGCACATTGTTGGGGCACGTAGGATTCTCTCTCCGTGATTAACCAGACCTTCTCGCACTATCGTGTTGTTGAAAAGCTCGGCGGAGGAGGGATGGGAGTGGTCTACAAGGCCGAGGATATTTCTTTAGGCCGATTTGTAGCCCTCAAGTTCCTTCCTGACGATGTTTCTCGAGATGCTCAATCCTTGGAGCGCTTTAACCGTGAGGCGCGGGCTGCCTCTGCCCTAAACCATCCCAGCATCTGCACGATTTATGAAATTGGCGAGCACGATGGCAAACACTTTATTGCCATGGAATTTCTTGATGGCTTGACGTTAAAACACCGCATCGGTGGCCGTCCTCTGGATATTGAAACTGCGCTCTCGATCGCGATCGAAATCGCCGATGCGCTCGACGCAACACACTCCCAAGGCATCATTCATCGCGACATCAAACCTGGAAACATTTTCATTACCAAGCGCGGCCACGCGAAGGTTCTGGATTTCGGTCTCGCCAAAGTAACTGCGGCGAGTGGTTCCTCAACCGGCTTGGCAAGCGCCAGAACCCTGAGTCACATCGAGGAAGAGTACCTCACTAGCCCTGGGTCAGCGCTCGGCACAGTTGCGTATATGTCTCCGGAACAGGCCCGTGCTCGGGAATTGGACGGGCGCACCGATTTGTTTTCTTTTGGCGCTGTGCTCTACGAGATGACCACCGGCGTTTTGCCGTTTCGCGGCGAAAGCTCCGCCGTAATATTCAGCGCGATTCTTGAGCACGATCCGGTTCCAGCCGCGCGACTGAATCCCGATCTTCCTCGCAGCATGCAGGCGATCATCGAAAAAGCTTTGGAGAAGGATCGCGACCTCCGCTACCAAAGTGCAGCCGAGATGCTGGCCGATTTGAAGCGGGTGAAGCGGGAGATTGAGACCCACCCCCGAACGACTTGGAATGACGCTGCCTCAAGATCGTCGGGCTCGGATCCTGCGAGTAGCCCCGGGAAAGATCCGCTGGTTCAGCCAATCAGCGACTCTCGGCACGGTATTCAAGAGCTCACCACTCAGCTCGGTACTCGAACTGCCGGGCCAGATTCCAGCAGTAAACGTGGGACTGAATCTATGGTGCCGCCGCAAACAAGGAGTGGGACAGCTCGAGTCGAAACCGCTTCAGGAACTACGGCCGCTCCCCTATTGCCTTCGCGCGCTTCTTGGTGGCTGCCAGCAACAGTAGCAATAGCTGCAATCGTCGCCGCACTCATCGCGGGCGGCTATTACCTGTCATCGCGGAGATCGCATCAACTTACGGCTGACAGCGCCGGACCACGTGCGCTAGCCGTTCTTCCATTTCGCAATCTTCGCGAAGATCCGCAAGCTGATTTTCTCGGCTTCTCTCTGGCCGACGCGGTGATAACGAAGCTTGCCTACATCAGTGCACTAACGGTCCGCCCATCGTCTTCCGTCGAACGCTATCGGAATCAAACCATCGATCCGCAAAAGGTAGCGGCCGAGCTCAATGTAGCGACCCTGCTCACGGGCACCTTCATCAAAGATGGCGATGATTTGAGAATCACCACACAGCTAATTGACGTTAGGCCCGACAAGATCCTGTGGCAGGATTCCTTCGACATTAAATTCGAAAAACTGCTCACCGTGCAAGACCGTGTTTCCGAGCAGATTATTCAAGGATTGCAACTGACCCTTTCGCCGGCTGAAGCGAAAAAACTTGAGCCAAAGGCTCCGATTAACCCTAACGCTTACGAATACTATCTGCGTGGAGTCGATCTCTATTCTTTGAACAACTTTTTAGCTGCGATCACGATGCTGGCTAAGTCCACGTCGGTTGAGCCTGGCTATGCGCCTGCATGGGCATATCTGGGCCGTGCCTATGCGACCAATGCATCGCTGCAGTTCGGCGGGCACGAGCATTACGGCAGGGCACAGGCGGCATTTGAAAAAGCAATTGCGCTCGATCCTGCTCTTGTCGCTCCGCGGATTTACATGGCAAACCTGCTTACTGATACCGGAAGGGTTGAACAATCTGTTCCGCTACTCAGAGAGGCCATACAAAACAGTCCAAACAATGCCGAAGCGCATTGGGAGTTAGGATACGCCTATCGCTTCGGAGGCATGCTGCCGCAAGCAGTTACGGAATCGGAACTGGCGCGGAGACTTGATCCGCATGTGAAGATCAATAGCTCGGCGATGAACGCTTATCTCTATCTCGGTGAGTACGACCAATTCCTCCAGAGCCTGCCCGTGAGCGATTCTCCGTATATCTTGTTCTATCGCGGATTCGCGGAATACTATGCTGGGAGAATGCAAGAGGCCGCAACAGACTTTAACCGCTCTTTCGAGCAGGATCCGTCTCTGATGCAGGCGGCGATCGGTAAGGCACTCAGCTACGCAATCAGCAACGATAATACCGCTGGTCTTGCTCTGTTACGCCAGACGGAAGAGAAAATCGAGACCCTCGGAGTGAGCGATGCCGAAGGCATCTACAAAGTGGCGCAAGCTTATGCTGTGCTAGGCGATGGAGCTTCGTCACGGCGGATGCTGCGGCGCAGTGTGGAAGGCGGTTTCTTCTGCTATCCCTATTTTGAATCTGATCCGCTGCTTAACAATCTGCGCGGAGAACGCGAGTTTGCCGAAGTCACGGCGCAGGCGCGCGAAAGACACGAACAGTTCAAGGCGAGATTCTTCTGAGGGCTCAAAGCAACCGGGGGGTCATCTCGCCCCGTCAGCAATCATTCCTCCACGTAGAGCAAGTGTTCTGGCGCGACACACTCGCGCCAGCCTGGTAGTGCCTAAATTTGAGCTGATGAAAACAGCAAGCGCTTGTGATACTGCCGACCAATTCCTATTCACCAATTCCTATTCGTTGACGCACCGAACCCGTGTCCGTAAGATGAAGCGACCCGAGTGCCAGCCATCTCCCGAATGATTGGTCAAACCATCTCGCACCACCGCGTCACCGAGAAGCTTGGCGGCGTCAGGGGACTCGTCTTCAAAGCCGAGGACGCTCGCCTTCATCGCTTCGTCGCCCCGAAATTTGGCAACCGCGCGGAACCTATTCGGCGGCTTTCGGAAGTGTTGCAGCTCAGCTTTGACGAGTTCACCTTCCGCTTGAGGGCAAATTTGTGCTGTGCTGGTGTGGATGGCAGACCGTCGCCAGTGCTCTCGGTGAAAATCGCTTTTCAGTATCGCGAACAAGCGAGACGGATATAGTATGGCGCTGTTTTCAAAGGCAAAAGGAATTTCCGGTTCAAGATGAAAACGCTCACAAAGGCCCTGTTCGTCCTTATCCTCTCGTTGTCCTTGGCGGGAGTCAACGTAGCCCAGACACAGGCCCCACGGGCAAAGCTGCTCATCACGAATGCGCTTCTCTTAACCATGGTCCCGGGGCAAGAAAAGCCCTTCACCGGATACGTCGTTGTCGGGAACGATGAAACCATCACCGCTATCGGCGCTGGTTCGCCGCCGTCCGGCTTGTCCGCCACAACCACTTACAATGCAGCCGGAAAGTGGATTATTCCCGGATTCATTTCCGCGCACAGCCACTTGTGGCAAAGCGCGTACCGTGGCCTCGCGCCGGACAAAGAGCTCGATGGTTGGCTCACTGTTCTGTACGTCGAACATGCGCCTAAGTCGAAAGCGGAGGATTTCTACTGGTTTACCCTCGATGGAGCGCTCGACCATCTTCGCCACGGCGTAACGGGGGCCTTCAACTTTAACTATGCACCGAGTGATCTGGGTAGCAGTAGGGGCGACCAGAGTTTCGATCGCTCGGAGTTTCGCGCGGAATCAAAGTCGGGAATCCGGTTCGTCCATTCGATCAGCACTGGCCAGCTTGGCCCGAAATGGTCGGCGGACGAGGCGACTGCCTACGTGAAGAGCTTCATGGATTGGACGAAAACGCAACCCTCTTCCAGCCGTTTCCTGAAAACGATGCTCGATGGTGGCGGCGCATACGCGGAAAATGCGGACCAGGTGCGGACGGAAGCGCGAATTATGCGCGAACTTGGGATCGGAGACGAGCAGCACTATCTGGAAACTGCGGCGGAACAAGTCAAGGAGAGATCGATGTTTCCTTGGTTCGTGGAGAGCGGCATCCTCGGCCCAGATCTAGTCTGGGGACATTTCGTTCATCCGGATCATAATATTCTCGAGCAGACTGCGAAGTTTCATGTAGGTGTGAGCTGGAATCCGCTCTCGAACGGACGGCTGGCCTCGGGCATTGCAGACATTCCTGCGTACTTGAAAATGGGAATCCGGGTTGGAATGGGGGTGGATGGGGAAGCGAGCGCCGACCGCGCCGACCCGTTTGAAAACATGCGCATGGGGTTGTATCTCGTCCGCGCAAAGTATGAAAACGCCAGCGTGCTTTCACCTTATCAGGTATTGCAATTGCATACTCTCGGCTCCGCCGAGGTTCTGGGCGTGGGAGATAAATTGGGGAGTCTCGCGAAGGGCAAGCTGGCTGACATGGTGGTGATTGACCCAAATGAATTCGGGCATGTGTTTGATCCCTATGCCAGCCTCGTATTTGTGGGTGGAGTCGAAGATATCGATCGTATCTACGTTGGAGGTGATCTCGTGGTATCGCATGGAAAAGTATCCGGGCAGAACGTGGACGAGGTGCGTCATGAGGCGGAGAGCAGAGTGCGCTAGGACGCTTTCTTCACAAGCATCGGGCGCACTTCCCAGACGATGAACTTGTCTACACACGAAACTGCTGATTCG
>Ga0209006_10004946_pt1 | contig 12109 bp, 13 predicted proteins | sample JacPin_JW_Ref_O2_FD_188567 | JGI IMG/M metagenome (GOLD analysis project Ga0209006, IMG submission 188567) | Forest soil microbial communities from Algoma, Ontario, Canada - Jack Pine, Ontario site 1_JW_Ref_O2 (SPAdes) (version 2) | ecosystem: Environmental > Terrestrial > Soil > Boreal...
GCCCCATGGATGGTCTGGCCCTGGGGATCGAGGACGGTGCGCTTCAGCGTGACGTAAACATGCGCCTTCATGGTGCTCGATTATAAACGTGGCTGCGGATTCTCCTGGAATGTGCTTCGTCCGCATCCAGGAAAATAAGCATAACCGTCACCAGGTCTTTGACGTCACGCCGAGGTTCCGGCGAACACTGAAGGCGGCGCAGTGTAGTGCGGAAGTGAGCCATTTCCGCCTTGTCTAATCGATCTTCGGCGGCCGCCAGGTCGACCCGGTGCATTCTCTGCCTTGCATGTTCCCAAACCTCAAAGATGGTGGCCGGCATCGCCGGATTCATTTGCAGTGCGCGTGCCTGTTCGGCTGCTTGCTTTGGGCTGTCCGCGTCGATCTCAATTTCCCAAATCACTCGAAATTCCAAGTCGCTCCCCAGCACTGCTGTTTAGGGAGGATTCACTAAGAGTCGGATCAGTGCAATCACTCTTGATGCTGGGTTTGGCACCCTTGTAATAAACAAGACCCATAGCTAGTCGACAAGGCACTGCGCATGTCCCGGAAGGGGGCGCAGCTCACTCTTCGCGCAGCAGCATCATAGGATCCACCGACAGCGCCCGTTGTGCCGGGATCCACGTGGCCACCAGTCCCAGTAGCGCCATGGCAAGCACCACCCCCGACAGCACGAGCGGGTCGCGGGGTGTGGCCTGGTAGACGATATAGGCCAACACCTTGGTAGCCAGAATTCCCAGCAGTAAACCTATTCCAGAGCCAACTGCCAGCAGCTTGACCGTGCGCCCCAAAACCGCCTGCAACACTTGTGTCCTCTGTGCGCCAAGTGCCACGCGAATGCCCAATTCGCGCAACCGCTTGCTGACAGCGTACGCCGCCATGCCAAAGATCCCGGTGACGGATAGCATCGCACCCATCATGCCCATCACTCCCAGAGACATGGTTGCAACCCGCGAGGGAAACTGCACCACGGCCAGCAATTCATTCCAGGTCTTGGGGTCCACCGGCAATCCGGAATCGAGCTGGTGCAGTTTTGTCCGCATGGCAGCGGCAAGTTGTTCCGGATCCCGGTGCGACCTCACGATGAGAAACGAGGCACTCGCCGGCGACTGCATGAATGGCAGAAACATCGCTGGTTGTTGATCCTGCGTGATGTTCTGATATTTTCCGTCCTCGACCACGCCGACCACCTGAACCCGCCTGCCGTCCACCAGTTTGTAGAAGCTGCCGACCGCATGATCGACAGACCCAAACATTTTGCCGGCAAAATCTCTGTTCACTAGGGCGACGGGCGGCGCGTCTTTGTCGTCATGCCAATCGAAGGTCCTGCCCGCTAACACGCTGGTGCCGGCTGCGGCGAAGTATCCCGGAGATATTTCATACCTGTAGGGATTGGCAACGGCGTTCGAATTTCTCAGGTCGCTGGTTTCAGCCTTGAAGACATTCTCCCGCGAACCAGCGGTGTAGACCAACGGTGGGTAGCCATTTACCAGCCCGGCATGTTCGACTCCAGGAATACTTTCCAACGCGTCGATCATGCTCTTTTGCATCGCAGACACTTGGTCGATGCTGTAACCGGCCATCGCCAGGTTGATATTCGCCAGCATCGTGTTCTTCGGATCAATACCGTAATTGCCATGCAGCGAGCGCACCAGCCCGCGAACGGCGACCAGCGAGGACGTGACCAGCACGGCACAAATTGCGATCTGGATCACCAGCAGCACATCCCGCAGAGTCATCCGCCTCCCCAGCCTCCGGCTGGATCCCGCTTTGACGACTTCGTAGGGATTAGCCCGAAGCACTTGGCGGACCGGGACAATCCCGAACAGGAATCCGCTCAGCAAAGCCAAAAGCAGGGCGACCACGTAGAGTCTTGCGTCCGGACTTACCGGTATTTGGACTGCAGTTCCAGGAAAGGGTCGCCACGTGTTTATCCGGCTCAACAAAACAACGCTGGCCCACAGGCCGGCGCCACCCCCCGCCAGCGAGATCAGCATGGCTTCGGTCAATAATTGTCGCAGGATACGTCGCCGGCTCGAACCAAGCGCGAGCCGCAAAGCAACTTCGCGAGAGCGATCGCCAGCATGAGCTGCAAACAGGCTGCCCAGGTTGGCGCACGCGGCTAGCAGGATCAAGCCTGCCAGAACCATGAGTCCCGCGAGAAATCCCTTCAAATCCGGACCAAAAGAAGTGAGCCCTTCGTGTGCGAGGGAGGTAGTGCCGCGAGCAACTTCTTTGGGATAAGTTCTTTCGAGATAAGCCCCCACTGCGTTCACATCGGCGACTGCTTGAGCGGGCGTGACTCCCGGTTTGAGATGCCCCATCGCCTCAAAGACTGCGCGATCGTTGCCTCGCGCGCTCAGCATTCCCTCCGTATTCACTTGCTCCTCATTGACGATAGGCATATAGAAGTCGGGAGAGATAAACATCAACGTTCCCTGGAACGACGGCGGGGCGACACCGATGATGGTGAAGGGATGTTTGTTAAGCCCGACGACCTTGCCGATTACGCTCCGATCTTCGTGGAAGCGGCTGTGCCAATACCCGTAGCTCAGCACGACATAGGGCGCGCTGTTGCGGCCGTGTTCGTCGGAGGCGTGAAAAAACTTGCCCAGGTAAGGTTGAATCCTCAGCACATCGAAGAAGTTGCCGCTGGTCGCATAGCCGTTGAAGACGGACGGATCCTTGCCCGTATCGAGCCCAACAAAAACCATATTGAAAGCTGCCAGGTCCTCAAAGCTGTGGTTGCGATCGCGCAGGTCGATATAGTTTGGGTACGATTGCCACACGCTATTTTGTGCGTACATGGTTCCCCAGAGGCTGTCCCACTGAGGCACGTTCAGCGGACGCAGGAGAAGGCTATCCAGGATGCCAAAAACGACAGCGTTTGCACCGATGGCCAGCGCCAAGGTGACTATGGCTGCGAAGGTGAATCCGGGAGACTTGCGCAACACCCGCAAAGCGAACCGGATATCCTGCATCAGCGTTTCGAAAAAGTGACTACCCATTGCTTCGTAGCATTCCTCTTTGTATCTCTCACGGCCGCCAAACTCGATCCGCGCCTGGCGTTCCGCCTGCGCCCGATCGAGGCCTGAGCGTTCCAGATCGTCTGCCCGAAGCTGCATGTGGGAACGAAGCTCCTCGTCCATTTCGTTTGTATGCGGTGAGCGATGAAAGAAATTCATATTTCCTCCGCCTGGGCGGCGAGCGCGGTGGTCATGGCGGTTGCCAAGCGATTCCAGCCCTCGGTTTCCTCTCGAAATCGCTTGCGGCCGGCGGCGGTAAGTTCATAAAACTTGGCGCGACGGTTATTGTCGGAAACTCCCCAGCTTGCCTTTAATAGTCCTTGGCGGACCAGGCGAAACAGTGCGGGATAGAGGGCTCCTTGTTCAATCATCAGCGCGCTATTTGTGATCTGGCCAATGCGAAGGAGCACGCCATACCCATGAAGAGGTCCGAGAGAAACCGCCTTCAGAATAAGCAGATCGAGAGTTCCTGGAAGCAGTTGGGCTTGGTCCGTCACGCGCCCTCCTAAGCTAGTAAGGAGAGTAAACCCTCTCTCCCCTAAGTTGTCAAGGAGAGAAGCGGCAATTTTAGATTTTTACCGCTCTAAGCCCTTTGACCGGGAAGACCACATCAACAGCGATGTTCCAAATAAGTAGGTGGCCCAGGTCTCGCTTTTGAGACCTGGGTTTTGCAGACAAGGTGGTTACGCGGGGAAAAAAGCCCGGGCCTCAACAGAGAGACCTGAAACGGTTGGTGCTTTTACGTCACCATCCATGCATCGTGCGATGCCAGGGGACGGACATTGATAACTGCGGTAATAGCAGAGTGCTAATCTTCGACCCGGGTACCGGGAATATCAATTTCGACTCATTCAGCAAGGAATGTCTTGTTTAATGCTAACCGGTGCGCTTATAGTACCTGTGGCTTTGCCGCCCCCATGCAAGGGTGAATGGATCTCAACGATCCTCCCCAACAATAAATTCGAAGCCGGAAGACCGGAGGTGACCTTGTGCCATTTGAAATAGGTCAGCGGGTGGGCGATTACGAGATTGTCAGCATGCTTGGGGCTGGCGGCATGGGGCAGGTCTATCGCGTTCGCAACGTAATTTCTGATCGGACTGAGGCCATGAAGCTGCTTCTGCCCGATCTGGCTGCGGAACCCGATCTCGCGGCCCGGTTCAGCGGCGAAATCCGCATGCTCGCCAGTTTCGACCATCCAAACATCGCCCAACTCCGTACCGCGCTCCAGGTGGATAACCAGTTAGTCATGGTGATGGAGTTCGTCGAAGGCCTCACCCTGGCGCAGCGGGCCAGCCAAGGCGCGATTCCGCAGGCCGACATCGTGAACGACATGCAGCAGGTGCTTTCCGCCCTGAGCTATGCCCATGGCCGTGGCGTTGTCCATCGCGACATCAAGCCCGCCAACGTCATGGTTACATCGGATGGCACGGTCAAACTCATGGATTTCGGCATTGCCAAGTCCAGCGTGGAAAGTGACCTCACTCGCCCTGGCACGAGCGTTGGTTCGCTTGCCTACATGTCTCCCGAGCAGGTGCGTGGAAGCGCGGTCGATGCGCGCTCCGATATCTACTCGACCGGCGTCATGATGTACGAGCTATTCACCGGGCGCCGTCCATTCCTGGCAGACTCTGCCTACGGCATCCTCGATCAGCAGTGTAACAATGAGCCTCGCCCGCCGGTAGAAGTGAATCCGCAGTTACCTCCCGCCCTGAGCGACCTCATTTTGTGTGCGATGGCCAAAGATCCGGCAAACCGCTTCCAGAATGCGCAGGCGGTGAGCAACGCACTGCGACACGTTTTTGCGGCGCAGGCTCCCGTCGTCAAAGCTCAGGAAGTTCCGTTTACCCCGGTGGTCATTCCGGCTATTCCCCAGGCTGCAGTGCCTCACGCTTCGACGCACCGAGGGGCATGGATTGCGCTGGGCGCGTTTGCCGTCCTTGCCGCGGTCGCGGCTGCCGCCGTCGGTCTTCCTCGGCTGCTTCACACCAGCGCCAAAGTTGACAGCACCGCCGATCAACCAGCAAAGCCGTCGGTGGCAGCGCCGACGCCACCGGCCCCCCCGCCTGTCCCTGATGCACAGGTGCCTCCAGCGCCCGCACCCTCGGACCAGGCTCCCACACCACCGGATCAGGCGCCAGTGAAACCAACCATCACACCGGCGGCGCCCAGCAAGCTCGAAAAAGCCCTAAAGCCGCCTCGGCCCGAGTATCACCCGGATGCCCAGGCGAATGCTGTGCCCCAGCCGGAGGCGAATCCGGCTCAAAACGCCGGGCCAACAGCGGAAGAAATAAACCAGGCGCGGCAGCAAAAGACGGGGCTTGATGCCCGCGCGAGTGCTGTTTCTACCAGCCTGGAAGGCCTGAAGCGTCAACAGGAAGCAGATGGCGTCGGTTTGCGGCGGGATATGGCGGTAGCGTATGCCCGCATGAATGCTTACCTCAGCTCCGCCAACGCCGATCTGCAGAGCGGAAACATCCCCGCGGCACGCAGTCATATGGACCAGGCGGACAAAGAAATCTCAACTCTGGAAAGTTTTTTAGGCAAATAGGAGAGAAGAAAAATGCGGAAGGCTCTTCTGGGAATGGCCCTCGTTCTTTCGGTCGCGCTGCCAGGGGTGGCGCAGGATAAACATCGGGTTGCCGTACTCGACTTTGGATACGGAACCGTAATGACCAGTGTTCAGTCGATCTTTGGCTCGAATCAGGATGTCGGCAAAGGCATTTCTGACCTGCTCATCAATCAATTGGTGAACGATGGCCGCTTCCGAGTAATTGAACGCAGCGCCATCGACAAGATTCTCAAGGAACAGAATTTCTCCAACAGTGATCGGGTCAACAGCGCGACCGCGGCAAAAATCGGTGGCCTGCTCGGGGTCGACACCATCATCATCGGCGACGTCACGCAATTTGGACGGGATGACAAGCACTACGGTGGCGGAGGTGGGGGCGGCCATATCTGGAGCGGCGGCGCCGGCGGTCTGGGCATCAGCAAAGCAAAAGCTGTTGTCGAAGTGACCGCACGCATGGTCGATGTGAATACCGGCGAGATTCTTGCGTCGGTAACCGGTCATGGCGAGTCGCAGCGAAACGGACTCACCAGCAGTGGCTCTGGCTATTCCGGCTGGACGGGTGGTGGCGGCCAGCTTGACATGGGCAGCAGCAACTTTAGCCAGAGCATTCTTGGGCAGGCCGTCAAGCAGGCCGTGGACGACACAGCCAAAGGGCTGGATTCGCATGCTGCCAGCCTCCCCGTCAACGCACCTCCGCCCGCGGCTCCGATAGACGGCCTGGTAGCGGATGCTACTGGCGGAGACATCATCATCAACGTGGGGTCGAGTGCAGGTGTGCACGTGGGCGACAAACTCGCCGTGACGCGGGTTCTTCGCACCGTGAAGGATCCGGTTTCCGGCAAAGTTTTGCGCACGATTGATTCGCCCGTGGGAATGCTGACCATTACCAGCGTCGACAGCGGATCTGCCGTAGGAAAATTCGACGGCGCCGGAGCTCCAAAGGTCGGCGATGCAGTGAAGCGGCCACAGTAATATCGGTTTTCTGCCGGCGGCTAAGGCACGCGAATTTGTGAAGTGCACGGCCTTTGCGGGCTGTGGAAAACTCTACTTTGTGCACAACGGGCTATCCGCGGTGGCGGCTGGTGTTTTGCCCTTGTTACTCTTACATGTAAGAGTAAGGAGCAACGATGCGGATCACTTCCAAGGGCCAAGTGACGATCCCTGCCGAAATCTGTGAGCAGGCCGGGCTGCTCCCCCATACCGAGGTTGATTTCGAGTTCGATGGCCAATCCGTGCGGATTCTCCGAGCCTGCAACCGTAAGACCGATAGACGAGGTTCGCGGCTCCTTGCACAGTTGCGCGGCCGGGGGGACGTCGCCATGAGTACCGATGCAATCATGGCCCTGACCCGTGGCGGCAAATAAATGAGTGCCGTACTCGTCGACAGCAATATTCTGCTCGACATCATGACGAAAGACCCATCCTGGTTCTCATGGTCAGCCAAGGCGCTCGCCAACGCGGCCGAAACATTTCGGTTGGTGATTAACCCGGTCATTTATGCCGAAGTCTCCGTTCGGTATTCGCGGATCGAAGATCTTAACGACGCGCTGCCTGCCACGATCGTGGCGCGGGAGGCAATGCCGTATGAGGCAGCGCTTCTCGCCGGAAGGCTTTTCTTGTTTACCGGAAGTATAGCGGGACAAGGCGATCCCCGCCGCCAGACTTCTTTATCGGTGCACACGCGTCGATAGCCGGGTATAGCTTGCTGATGCGCGACGCAAGTCGCTGTTGCACCTACTTCCCCAAACTGCCCCTGATTGCACCCAGTTGAAGAGCAAGGCCGATCGCCCTATCACTTCGCCAGCGCATCGCGATTCTCTTTAGCCCAGGCGCTATCTCGCGGCACTGCTTTCAGTGGTGGGCCGCCCTGTGTCCCGCAGGCGCAAGGCCCTTCCGTCTTTGCTTCGGTCATGCAAGAGCAGGACTTTGTTTTCAGGCATGCACAGACATACACAACGTTGTTCTTGCCTTGCGATGAAGCCTGGGGTTGATTCTGGGACCCGCCCGGCGAAGGGATACACGCCAACAACAATAACGAGACAAAGAGAGCGGCAGTGGTTCCAATTTTATTTCTCATGGGCTTGTCCTTTGGGGAGAGGTTAGTACTGGAACAGATCTGACGGCAATATCCACATCAAGGGACCTTGATATAACCACTCCGCCGCGGGCCTCGGACCAATCTACCCGGAAATCATCGCCAGGACGGAAAGGACTATAATCCCAGCCGAGTTACGGCGATGAATCGCAAAAGATCTCAAAGGATCTTGTGTGCCAGCCCCGGACTTCAGTCCGGGGGAGCGGGTTTTCAAACCCGCGGAAACGCTTTATCGCGTAATGACCGGGCTTTTACCTCTGGTGAGAATTGAGGTAGGTCAGCATCATGATCTGGGAGGTGTACGTTGATTCAAACTCTCACTAAGAACCGGTGGTAACTGGGTTTGTGTGGCATTCTTTTCGCGATCATGTCGGTCATCTACTGGATCATTTACAAAACCACTCCGGAGGTCCCAGGAGGGAATGGCACGGAGATGTTTGTGAATAAGCTCGCCCTGGCGGCAGGCGTATGCACCATCGCAGCCGGCATCTCGAGGTCCGCGAGCGGCAAATCCTGGCTTCTGCTACTGAATGGCCTCGTGCTGAGCGTATACGGAGCGATGCCGCTCTTTTGGCACGGCCCGCTTAGATTCGATTTTTTCGCGCTTCTGCTCGTCGTGACGGCAATGACCTTCGGTACTCGCATTGGCGACCGCGCGGGCCTGCGGCGTCATGTCGCGGACGAGTGGCTATTTGGCTTGGCTGGGGCAGCGTCCGTCGGTTTTGCGTTGGGATTTCTCGCTTTGGCGAATCACTGGATTCACCTCGAACACCGGCTTTTTCATCCTTCAGTTTTTCTATGGCTTTGCTTGTACTTTGGGTTCAACGCAATTTGCATGTGGGGTCTGGCACTCCGGCTGCACAAATTGGGCCCTTCCCAATCCAGTCAATGGAACCCCCCGGCGCCATTGGGAAATCCAAAGCACGCGCACTAGGCCTCGAGCAGGTTGCTCGCTGCAAAAACGCCAGTGTTCCCTGCAAACATCTGGAAGCCTAGGCTCAAACCCCTGAACATCAAAGGACAGGGGCAAATAGGACCGGTGGAAGCCGGCAACAAGTCACGTTTTCCCCCAGGTACGAGTCATTCACAATTTCAGGAGATGACCAGGCACTCAGGTCGAAAACTCCTCGCTGTCGCTTGAGCCAGAGCCGCAACTCAATTTCAAAATAAATGGAGGAGGCAGGATGTGGATATCGCACACCAGTCTCTTGTGCGCGGCGAACGTTGACTCCGTGCTCGGTTTTCTTCAATCATTTCTGGCACGGTTTGGCCTCGGGCAATTTAGCCCTGCTGCTTCCTTGTGGGTGTTTTTTGCCGCATGCGGAGTCACCGAACTAGCCATCAGCTCTATCGTTTGTACGCCTCTCGAGCGATTTTGGCCTCTGACCAGTTGGCCGAAACGAAACTCCATCGCTGCCGATGTCACCTATGCATTTTTTGTCCGGATCGTCCTGTTTCCGCTCATCGCCTACTTTGAATTCAATTGGCTGCGCCAGAGTCTCGACGGATTCCTCCGTGCCCACGCCATCACCCCTCCGTCGCTCTCAGGACTCATCCCTGCCCACGCTCCGTGGCCTGCATTCGCCTTCATTGCCAACTTCGCCATTCTCGATCTCGCAGACTACTGGCGTCACCGTGTGTCTCACAGGATTGGCTGGTGGTATGGGATCCACTCATTGCATCACGCCGAGGAGCAGGTAACGTTTTGGTCCGATGACCGGTCGCATGTCCTTGAAGACGCCATTACGTACGTGTGGCTCATCACCGTGGGGCTCGCCATCGGCGTGCCTTTGATGCAGTTTCCCTTTCTCATTCTTTGCTTCCGGTTTCTCGGCAGCATATCCCACGCCAACACGCGAGTCGGCTATGGATGGCTTGGGGAGCACGTATTCATCTCCCCCCAATTCCATCGCACGCATCACGCGTTGCGTGCCGCAGGAAGGCGCAGCTGCAACTTCGGAACTACCTTGTCCCTGTGGGACATTGCTTTCGGCACAGCTAGGTTCCGTGACAACACCATCGAGACGGGCGATGCCGGAGCCGAACCGGCCCTTGTCAACGGATCCTGGGGAGAACAGCAACTCGCAGGCTTTCGCCGGATGATCCGATTGGCGCGGCGAGGCAAGAAGGCGCCGGCTGTGAGGATGGCATGATCACCACCGTCTCTCAAAACTGGACTGCCCGCGTACTTGAGCAAGGCCGCTTGGGAATCCCTCTCAAAGAGAGCTGGAAGCTGGAGGCGTACGAGCAATACAAAGCCAGGCTCCACGCTCCAGAGTACCCGTGTTTCTTCGGGCAGACCGGAGAGGCTCGCGGGGAAATGCTCTACACGTTCATTGCGGAGGGTGGCTTGCATGAGTTCGTCGAGAACATGCGGCAGTTTGTCGCCCTCATTGGCGCTCCTCCCCACGAACGCTCCAGTCTGATCGCGTTCTTTGAACCCGATCCGTCCGTTACGGATCACATGTCTTTCGTCGCGCGTTTTTGGCAGATTTTGCAATTCCTGCATGACCACGACCGTGCTCCGGCAACGGACAAAACACCCGACCACCCGCTTTGGGAGTTTGCATTTGAGGGTTGCGAGATGTTTGTGGTCGGCGCGTCTCCCACCTACCGGCGCCGCCGCAGCAGGAATCTCGGTCCAGGCGTGGTGCTCGTCTTTCAGCCCAGATCTCTTTTCATTGATCCGGCAACATCGCAGCCGATTGCGGCCTCCGTCCGGCAGCGCATTCACAAGCGCATGGTGGCCTATGACGGAATGACGGTACATCCCGACATAGGGTTCTACGGGAACGTCGGTAACCGTGAATGGAAGCAATATGCGCTTCCTGACGACAACGAGCCGGAGGCCGGCGCCTGCCCATTCCAAACGCGCAGGAATATTGCGTCGGCCTCATGTGACGATGTGGCCTGACCAGAGGTGGGCAAGGCATTATTTCGGCCTCCAGAGGATTCCGCTTTTCCACAAAAATGCTGACGAGTAAAGTATGGACATGCTTGATGTCCATCCTCCTCATAGGCCAATCGAAGGCGTAGGCGAGTTTTTTCTCCACCTTTTTACGATTACTGTCGGTCTCCTGATTGCGGTTGGTATAGAGGCTGCGGTCGAACGACACCAGCACCGTGAGCTCGCCGCGGAAGCGCGGGATACGATGACGGCTGAGATCCGCAAAAATTCAATCAACGTGGCGGATGCGTTAAAGGAAATCGATCAGGAACAGCAGAAGCTAAAGGACAATTTGGACAGCGTTCGAAAAGTGCAGTTGAATCCCAGTGATCCCACCTCCCGAAATCTGCACCTCGATATCAGCTTCAACACCACCGGCCTTGAGGACACAGGATGGAGAACCGCGCAGGTCACCGGTGCTTTGGCATTCATGCCCTACGGGGAGTCCGAGAGATACACCAGCATTTACCGCGTGGGAGAGGAGTTTTTGAAGAATCAGGATCAACTCTCAGAGGACGAATCTCGTATCCTTGGCATTATTCAAAAATTTCATGTCGGACAAGGATCCAACCTTACAAAGGATGCTGCCGATGCTTTGGCAGAGCAGTTCGGCATCTGGCAAGGACATCTCCTGTATCTGAAGATTGCAGCGAAGGTGTTACAAGAGCAACAGAACGCTTTTCTCGAGGGACGAGAGCCAAAACACAATATGTCCGAACGTCTGTAAAGAGGGCATGTGAGTAGTGGCCGAAGAGAACCGCAGGTCCCTACGCTACGGCCGGGATGACAATCTTGGTGGGGGCCAAGTATTTCTCGCTGAAGCTCAAGCGGGCTTAACAGAATTGTCATCCCGACCGGAGCGTACCCGGATTTCCTACTTCGCATTGCTGGCAACGAACACGTTTGCGGCTCTCCTTAGAGAGAGCCGCATGCAATCGATCAACGCCATCATACTCGACAGGAAATCCGGGGTAGCGTAGTGGAGGGACCTGCGGTTCTTCTCGGCCACTACTCACACACCCTCGTAAAGTCCCGTCGAGCGTGCCGGCACGAATCCTCGATCCCCAACCCGGTCGATCCGAGATAGAAGTCTTGCGGACAGGCCGCCAACCTTCCCGGCCCGTATAATTCCCGCATGCTAAGCCTTTGGGTCATCCCCCTCGCGCTTGCCCTTACTACAACAGCAGCCGTGCAAACCATCTCGTTTCCGACTGAAGACGGAGGACGAGTCTGCGCCGATCTCTATGGTCAAGGTCCCCGCGCAGTTGTGCTTGCGCACGGCGGCAGATTCAACAAAGAGAGCTGGCGGGAGCAGGCCGAGGTTCTGGCGTCGGATGGATTTCGAATCCTGGCAATCGATTTTCGCGGATTCGGCTGCTCAACCGGCCCCGGCCAGGCCGACTTTGATCATGCCCCCTTCGACAACGACGTAATTGCCGCGGTTCGCTACCTCAAAGGACACGGTGCTATCTCA
>Ga0209006_10004947_pt1 | contig 12108 bp, 11 predicted proteins | sample JacPin_JW_Ref_O2_FD_188567 | JGI IMG/M metagenome (GOLD analysis project Ga0209006, IMG submission 188567) | Forest soil microbial communities from Algoma, Ontario, Canada - Jack Pine, Ontario site 1_JW_Ref_O2 (SPAdes) (version 2) | ecosystem: Environmental > Terrestrial > Soil > Boreal...
TCAGCAGGTCGAGGATGACTAGGTCATAGGCCCCGGTAAGCGCTCGGCGCAGCCCTTCGGATCCGCTCTCGGCTAGGTCGATAGCGAGGCCCTCGGCGACCAGCGCGCGGCTGAGCGCGATACGTATCGCCTGCTCATCGTCAACGAGCAGGAGATTGGCCATTTGCGTGGTCCGGAAAGTGCTTGTCTCTCATTGTCGAGGTAATCACCATGCTGTCCAGCATGAATCATTACGTCAACCGGCATTCTTTGAGCAGGTGGAAACTTTTTGGCCAGTGGTTTAGCGTTGTCGGACGGCGCGAATCTATCGTTCGATGCCGTGGTCGCCGGCCTTGGCGTTGTGCCGAACGCGGAATTGGCGGAGAAGTCGGGCTTGCGCGTCACCGACGGCATCGTCGTCGATGAACTGCTGCGAACGAGCGACCCATCGATCTGGGCGGCAGGAGATGTCGCGAACTTTCATCACGTCGGACTCGACCGCGCGATGCGCGTCGAACACGAAAGCGCGGCCGTCGGCATGGGTCATCACGCCGGTCGCGCAATGACCGGCGTGGACGATCCCTACGAGGTGCAACCATTTTTCTATTCCGATCTGTTCGATCTCGGTTACGAGGCGGTCGGCCTGCTCGATGCGCGGCTCGACATCGTGGAGGACTGGACCCAACCGTTCCGAGAGGGCGTGGTCTATTACCTGGAAGACGGGTATCTGCGTGGCGTGCTGCTCTGGAACGTATGGGGCCAGGTCGATGCAGCGCGCGAACTCATCGCAGAAAAACGCCGCCACGATGCCGACAGCCTACGCGGCCGGCTGCCGAAACTCGCCTAACGCAGCGTCGTGAACGTGCGATCGAAGCGTGGCCGATACCAGCGGTCGGCATCGAGCGAGTAGGCGACGCCGAAGGCGCGCCCGACAATTGTGTTGCGCTGGATGAATCCGATGTAGCGCGAATCCGCGCTGTTATCCCGATTGTCACCGAGCACGAGATATTCGCCATCTGGCACGTGCACGGGTCCGAACGTTCGGGCGGCCGGTCTGGCCGGCAATGTCATGATGGGATGCGGCCGTTCGCCGAGATTTTCCGAAGCAAACGCGTGATGCGTCGCGCGCGTTGCCTGCGGCAAATCGGCGTCGTCCTGCGCAGTGGCAGCATACTCGATGGCCGTCCCATTGATGAACAGGCGCTCGTCGCGCATCTCGACGATTTCACCCGGCAAACCGATCACTCGCTTCACCAGCGTCGTGCCGTCCTTAGGCGACGGGAAGATCACGATGTCGCCGCGCTGCGGATCATCGCCTTTAGTCAAGCGGACGGTGGTGAACGGAATGCGCAATCCATACGCGACTTTGTTTACAAGTATACGATCGCCTTCTACGATGGTCGGATTCATCGAGCCGGTCGGCACCAGCATCCAATCAGCGAGCGCTGAGCGAAACACCATCATCAGACCGAAGAAAACGAGCAGCGACCGATTGGCCACGAAGATTTGTTTTGCGCGATTTCGCAACGACATGCCACTCTCCGCCCGGCGATTGCGCGTATTGACCGGCACAGTGCGCGAGAGTTCCGTGCAAGCGTCCGATCGAAACGACCGCGCGTGACCCGCTATCGTCAGACCGCTTCGAAAATGCCGGCCGCGCCCATTCCCGTGCCGATGCACATCGTCACCATTCCGTATTTCTGCTTGCGACGGCGCAGACCGTTCACGAGCGTGGCGACACGCACCGCGCCCGTGGCGCCGAGCGGGTGACCCAGCGCTATCGCGCCGCCCAGCGGATTTACTTTGGCGGGATTCAATCCGATGTCCTTGATCACAGCGAGAGCCTGCGCCGCAAACGCTTCGTTAAGTTCGATCCAGTCAAGATCGTCTTGCTTGATACCGGTTTGTTTGCAGACTTTAGGAATTGCCATCTTTGGGCCGATTCCCATGATTTCGGGCGGCACGCCTGCGACGGCAAATCCGACGAAGCGGGCGAGGGGAGTCAATCCGTAGTCCTTGATCGCCTGTTCGCTGGCCAGCAACACTGCACCGGCGCCGTCCGACATCTGCGACGAATTTCCGGCCGTCACCGTTCCGTTTGCGCGGAAAACAGTCTTCAATTTCGCGAGCACTTCCGGCGTGGTGCCGGCGCGTGGACCTTCGTCGTTCTTGATCGTACGCGTATCGTCGATAACACCGCGTTTGCTCAAGTCCGGATAATGATCGGCGAGCGCGTAGGGAGCGATTTCATCGGCAAACTCGCCGTTCGCGATTCCGGCCAGCGCTTTGGTGTGGCTCGCTGCGGCGAATGCATCCTGTTCTTCGCGCGTTACTTTCCATTGCTCGGCGACTTTCTCGGCGGTGATTCCCATGCCGTAGGCGATGCCGATGTGTTCGTTCTCGAAAATGCGCGGATTGAAGACCGGGTGATAACCCATCATTGGCACCATGCTCATGCTTTCGGTGCCGCCGCCGATCATCAGGTCGGCTTCGCCGAGGCGGATTCGATCCGCCGCCATCGCGATTGCTTGCAGGCCGGAAGAACAGAATCGGTTGATCGTCACGGCCGACACGACGTTCGGCAAACCGGCCAGCAGCACGGCGATACGCGCGACGTTCATGCCTTGCTCGGCTTCGGGCATCGCGCAGCCGATCACGGCGTCGTCGATGCGGGATTTATCCACTTGTGGAACTTTGGACAATGCGGCATCGATCGCGAATGCCAGCATGTCGTCGGGCCGAGTGTTGCGGAACACGCCGCGCGGAGCCTTGCCGACAGGCGTGCGGATGGCGGCGACGATGTAGGCATCTTGGATTTGCTTGCTCATGGGATTCTCCGTGTCGTCGCGATCAGTTGCGCAGCGGTTTGCCGGTGCTCATCGTGTACGCGATGCGCTCCTGCGTTTTCGGGTTTTGTGCCAGCGCCATGAAGTGCGAGCGCTCCAGATCGAGCAGCCATTGTTCGTCGACCAGCGAGCCACGTTCAATCTGGCCGCCGCAAAGCGTGTCGGCGATGCGGGAAGCGATTTCCATATCGTGTTTCGAGATGAATTTGCCTTCGAGCATATTGACGAGATTGGCCTTGAACGTCGCCATCGCCACGTCGCCGGCGGCCGTGATCTGCCGATTCGGCAGCGGCGGTCGCCAGCCGGATTCGGCCAGCGCGTCTGCTTCTTTCTTCGCGACATACAGCAATTCGTTCGCGTGAAATACGACGATGTCGCTCTGCCGCAACAAACCCATTTCCTTCGCTTCCAGCGCACTGCCGGCGACTTTCGCCATCGCGACGATCTCGAACACGCTCTTGAGCTGCGTGAACACATCGCCGCCGACGGCCGCCTGTGATGCACGCAGCGCCAGTTCCTTCAATCCGCCGCCGGCCGGCAGCAGACCGACACCGGCTTCCACAAGGCCGATATAACTTTCCAGCGCGGCCACCGTGCGTGCCGAGTGCATCTGGAATTCGCAACCTCCGCCAAACGCCATGCCGCGGACGGCGGCGACGACCGGCACGAGTGAATGCTTGATGCGCATGCTCGTCTGCTGGAAGTTATCGATGAATCCTTCGAACTCCTTGATTTTGCCAGCTTGCAACGAAGCGCCGGCCTCCTTCAGATTCGCGCCAGCGCTGAAAGGCTCGCTATCCTGCCAAATAACGAGCGCCTTGTGATTGCGCTCGGCTTCATCAATGGCGCGATGAATGCCGGCAATGACACCGGCACCGATCGTATGCATTTTTGTCTTGAATGACAGGATCGCGATGTCGTCGCCGCCAAGATTCCACAGACGCACGTCGTCAGTTTCGAAAACGGTCTTGCCCTGATCGAGTTTCGTGCCAAGCACGGTTTCCGGAAACAGCTGACGTTTATAGACGGGCGCATCGGAGCGCGGCACATACTTGCCGGTCGCGGCCGAATACGAACCTTGTTCGTTGTGGACGCCAGCGCGTTTCGCGTCGGTCGCCCATTCGGGCAGCGGCGTTTTGCTCATCGCCTTGCCGGCGGCGATGTCTTCCGAAATCCATTTGGCGACATCCGCCCAACCGGCGGCCTGCCACGTTTCGAACGGACCGAGCTTCCAGCCGTATCCCCAGCGCATGGCGAAGTCGATGTCGCGGGCGCTTTCGGCAATGTCGGCGAGAAAGAACGCGGCGTAGTGAAACAGATCGCGATGGACGGCCCACAGAAATTGAGCTTGTGGATCGCTGCTTGCCCGCAACTTCGCGAACTGCTCCGCGGGCGATTTCAATTTCAGGATCGCGGCAACCTCGTCCGTGACTTTTCCTGTTTGCGGCACGTAGTCTGCTTTCGCGGGATCCAGAACCAGAATGTCCTTACCGACTTTGCGGAAAAATCCGGCGCCTGCTTTTTGGCCGAGCGCGCCTTTGTCGATCAACGCCTTCAAAACGACGGGTGGCTTGAAGAAGTCGTGCCACGGATCTTTCGGAAGCGTGTCGTCCATCGTCTTGATGACGTGGCCCATCGTGTCCAGCCCGACGACATCGGCGGTCCGATACGTCGCGCTCTTCGGATGGCCGATCGCCGGACCCGTTAGTGCATCGACCACATCGAAGCTCAGTTTGTACTGCTCGGTGTGATACATCGTCGCCAGCATCGAAAACACGCCGATGCGGTTACCGATGAAGTTCGGCGTGTCCTTGGCGAAGATGACACCTTTCCCCAGTGTCGTTGTCAGAAACGCTTCCAGGCCTTGCAAAACAGCCTTGTCCGTCTTCGCGCACGGAATCACTTCAACCAAGTGCATGTAACGCGGCGGATTGAAGAAGTGCACGCCGCAGAACCGATGATGTAGCCGTTCGTCAAGAACGTTCGCTAACGCATTGATACTCAAACCAGAAGTATTGCTCGCCAGCACGGCGTTCGCACCGACGTGCGGCGCGATCTTCGCATACAAGTCGCGCTTCCAATCCAGACGTTCCGCAATCGCCTCGATGATCAAATCGCATTCTTTCAGCTTGTCGAGGTCGGCGTCGTAGTTGGCCGGTATCAGCGCGGCGGCGCGCGATTTGTCCGCGAGTGGTGCCGGCGATAGCTTTTTGAGATTGTCGATGGCCTTGAGGACGATGCCATTCTTGTCGCCGTCTTTTGCCGGCAGATCGAACAAGATCGTCTCGACATCGGCGTTGGTGAGATGCGCGGCAATTTGCGCACCCATGACACCGGCGCCAAGCACGGCGGCTTTGCGAATGCGAAGTGGCGAGTTCTGGCTCATGGCTTCCCCATTTGAAAATGCAAAGGTGTTCTAGATAGACGCTTACTCGGCCCTAAGGCCGGAAGCAGCGAATTTGATGAGATGTGAGGCGGCGAGATCGCGATGCTGCTGTTCAGAAATGCCGCGGCGTTTGATCATGCCGAAATCCGCCATGGCGTACGTGAGCGCACCGCTGATTATATCCAGGCGCCAATACAATTCCTGCTTGTCCAAATGCGGCAAAAGCCGCGCAAACGCAACGGCGAAGCGCTTCAGTGTCGGGCTGTAATTGTCGTGCAGAAACTTGCGCAGCTGTTCATTGTGTTCCGCGTAGGCGCGCGCGAGTACGCGCACGAAACCTCCGGCGCCTTCGTCGGTCTGCGCCACGGCGAGGGCGGGCTCGACGAACGCGGCGAGCACGTCTTCCAGGCAGTGTCCGGGATTGTCTTCGACCGTCGCAAGCGCGCGCAGCCGTTCGCTGTTCAGCACATCGAGCCGACGCCGGAAAACCTCGTTGATCAGGTTTTCTTTCGATCCGAAATGGTAGTTCACCGCCGCCAGATTCACTTTAGCGGCAGCTGTGACTTGGCGCAGCGACGCCCCGACGAAACCATGGCGCGCGAACAGCGCTTCCGCCGAATCGAGAATCCGTTGTCTGGTCGAAAAGTGGGACGTGCTCAAGCGAAATCCTTCGCGCCGAGGCGGAATTGCGATGGGTGGCCTCGCACCTTTCCGAACGGCCGTTTGAAGCATAGGTGCAGGCCGCAGTCGGGTCAACGCGGGATCGCCGCGGGCCTCATGAACCGAGAATAGAAACAGACCTCATTTTGTTAGCTAAACCCATGGATTTTCGCGGATTTGATGTTAGGATTCACACCACAGGAACTGGGGAGTTCCTGCTCGATCACCAATCCGGAGAAACAGTTCATGGCGCTGGAGCGCACGCTTTCCATTATCAAACCCGATGCAGTGGCAAAAAACGTCGTCGGTGAAATCTATTCGCGTTTCGAAAAGGCCGGCCTGAAAGTCGTGGCCGCGAAGATGAAACAGTTGTCGCAAAAAGAAGCGGAAGGTTTTTACGCGGTGCATCGCGAACGTCCGTTTTTCAAACCGCTCGTCGAATTCATGATTTCCGGTCCGGTGATGATTCAAGTTCTCGAAGGCAGCGGAGCGATTTTGAAAAATCGCGATCTCATGGGCGCCACCGATCCGAAGAAAGCGGCAGCCGGAACTATCCGCGCCGACTTCGCGCAATCGATCGACGCGAACGCTGTGCACGGATCCGATGCGCAGGAAACTGCACAAGTGGAAATTGCGTACTTTTTCGCGGGCACCGAGTTGTGTCCGCATTGAGAGAATGAAGAAGTGACAACGACGAAAGTCAATCTGCTCGACTACGATCGCAAAGGTCTGCGCGACCTGTTCGAGCAGCTCGGTGAAAAACCGTACCGCGCCGAGCAGGTGATGAAGTGGATTTATCATCGCCACGTCACCGATTTCGCGCAGATGACGGACGTCGGCAAAGCCTTGCGCGACAAGCTCGAGAGCGCGGTCGAGATCGTTCCGCCGAAGACGATGTTCGAGAAGCAGGCCGCCGATGCCACGCACAAATGGCTGCTGGGCATGGATGGCGGCAGCGCCATCGAAACCGTGTTCATTCCCGAGTCCGGCCGCGGCACGCTTTGTGTGTCTTCGCAGATCGGCTGCGGACTGAATTGCAGTTTTTGTTCGACCGGCACGCAAGGTTTCAATCGCAATCTTTCTTCGGCGGAAATCATCGGTCAGGTTTTCGTCGCGGCGAAACATCTCGGCAACGTTCCGCACTATCAGCGCAAGCTCACTAACGTGGTGATGATGGGCATGGGCGAACCGCTGCTCAATTTCGACAACGTCGTGCGCGCGATGAGCGTGATGCGCGACGATCTGGGTTTCGGTCTCGCCAACAAGCGCGTCACGCTGTCGACGGCGGGTCTCGTGCCGATGATCGACAAGCTCGGCGAAACGAGCGACGTGTCGCTTGCCGTTTCTCTGCACGCGCCGAACGATGAACTGCGCACAGAACTGGTGCCGCTCAACAAGAAATATCCGATCGCCGAATTGATGGGCGCATGCCAGCGCTATGCCGCACGGCGCGCGCGGACGTCGATCACCTTCGAGTATACAATGCTGAAAGGTATAAACGATCGGCCCGAACAGGCCCGACAATTGATCAAGCTGATGCGCCAGGTGCCCAGCAAGGTGAACCTGATTCCGTTCAATACGTTCACCGGAACGCAGTACGAGCGTTCGGAAGAAACGACGATCCGCAGTTTCCAGAAGATTTTGCTCGATGCCGATGTGCTGACGATGGTCCGCCGCACGCGCGGCGACGACATCGACGCCGCCTGCGGCCAGCTCAAAGGTCAGGTGCTGGACCGGACGCGACGCCAGGCCGATTTCCGCCGTCGAGTGGAAGAGGGAGCGAAGAATGCAGCGTAGCCGGACATGGTGGGCCTGTGCCGCAGCGAGCCTGTTGCTCGCGGCGTGCGGCTCGTCGAACGAAATCCGGCATATGTCCGATTCGAAAACATCCAATGTGTCGGAATCCAAAGCGGACAAAAAGGAAGACGCCGCCCGCGTACGTGTGCAGCTCGGCCAGCAGTATATGCAACAGGGCAAACTCGAATACGCGATGGAGAACTTGCAGAAGGCGCTGGAATACGATCCGAACTACGTCGACGCGCACACTGTTATCGCCGTGCTGTACGAGCGCATCGGCAACCCGAAAGCTGCCGAAGAACATTACGCACGCGCCGCGCAGCTCGCCCCCAAATCGGGCGACGCCAATAACAACTACGGTCAGTTCCTGTGCGCGGCGGGCAAGTTCGTACAGGCGCAGCAGTATTTCACCGCCGCGATGGCCGATCCGTTCTACAAGACGCCGGACGTTCTATATACCAACGCCGGCAGTTGCCTGATGAAGGAAGGCAACACGCATCTGGACGAGGCCGCCGCGGATTTCCGCAAGGCGCTCGAATCGAATCCGAAGAACGGCGTGGCCCTGTTCGAAATGGCGAATGTCCTTTACCAGAAGAGCGATTTCTTCCGGGCACGGGCGTTCGTACAACGTTTTGAAGCGCTGGGGGCCCCGGATCCGGCGGCGTTGCTGCTGGCCCGGAATATCGAAGTAAAGCTGGGCCATGCCGATTCGGCCCGTGATTACGCGCAGCGATTGCGCGAGTCGTTCCCCGATTCGGACCAGGTTCACGCCCTGGATTCGACGACCTCATCGACTTCAGAGGCTCATTGAGATCGTGGGCACGGAAAACCGCGATCAAAATGAGGTATACACGGCCACGGATGGTCAAAAGGAGTGCACTCAGCCGGACGCTGAAAACATCCAATTGTCCTTTTTTGATGCCGTAGTGCCTGCCGCGATGAATACACAAATTAACGGCCCAACCTCAGATAGCCAACCGCTTCACGCGGATGACAACCTCGTCCGCGATCAGCCGCATGTTGATGAACACGACATGCCGCCCGTAGAAGCGATGGAAGTCGCATCCGCCATGCCGGAAACGCTTGCAGACGATCCCGTCGAAACCGAAAGCCTCGGGCAACGTCTGCGTGCCGCTCGCGAAGCGCGCGGTATGACGCGTGAAGAAGCCGCGGCGCGTACCAAACTTCAGCTCAGCGTGCTCGACGCGCTCGAGCGCGACGAGTTCGAGCGCATCGGCCACGGCGTCTACTTGCGCGGCTACCTGCATAAATATCTTGCGTTGCTCGAATTGCCGCGCATCCTTGCCGATCGTGTGCTGGAGGATCATTCCAACCTGCCGCCGCTGACGACGAGCGGCACGATTTCGCGGCCGCGCTATTTGTTCGAACGGTATTCCGGTTCCGCGCTTTATCTGGTTTTGACGGGCGTGATCATCGTGCCCGCCGTACTGCTCGCCATGCGAGCGGGATTCGATTCGAATCTCGTCCGCATCGCGCCGCTCGATTCGTCTGAAACCGCTTCCGTTGCACACAACGACACCGAGCAGAAACCGTCGAATCCCGCGGCGCCGGCGGTCGACATATTGCCGAACATAAAACCGGCTCCCAGCGCTGCCGAAGAGCGTCCGCTGGCCGCATCCATGACGCCGTTCGCCTCGACACCGACGGCCGTCGATGCGCCGAAACAGGCCGACGAAGGAGCGGCTCCTCTCGGCCAACATGCGTTGAAGATCACGCTCGCTGAGCCGAGCTGGGTTGAAGTCACCACGGCCGATGGTCAAAAACTCGACTATGGATTGATGCCCGCCGGCACGACGCGTACCTATCACAGTGCGCAGTCGATCGATGCGCGGCTCGGCAACGTATCCGGCGCAACCGTGGAAGTCGACGGCAAGGCGCAGGATCTCACACCGTTCCGACATGCCAACGTCGCTCATTTCAAACTTTCCGGCGGCGATACAACGCTCTCACATAGCGGCGGCTGAACGACACGCATCGTTCGCCGTCCACAGTCGGGGCGGTTCCTGCTAACCTACGCATCCCTGCGCGCCGGCCTTCGGCGCATTCCGTGCGGCGTTGCCGGCGGTTCCCAATTCTTAAAACCGATATTTCCACCGGGTGAGACGCGATGGCTTTTGATGTACTGGACGAACATGAACAAGGCGAGCTTGTACAGAAGTGGCTTCGCGAAAACGTATTTTCGATCATCCTCGGTGTCGCGCTCGGCCTGCTGCTGATCTTCGGATGGCAGCAATGGAATTCGCACCGCGGCGCGCACCGTCTCGATGCGGCAACCCAATACGACGTATTCGGCGCCGATCTCGACAAGAAAGATAACGATGCCGCGCGCCAGATAGCGCAGAAACTTCAATCCGACTATTCCGATACGCCGTACGCCGTGCTCGCGGCGCTGCGCATGGCCGATGTGGACGAAGCCAAAGGCGATGCCGCCGGCGCACAGGCACTGCTTGAGACTGCCTACCAGCATGCGGGCATCGACGCTCTGAAGACGCTCACAGGCTTGTACCTGGCCCGCGTCGAAATTGCGCAGAAAAAAGCGGACGACGCATTGAAACTTCTGGATAGCCTGCCCGCGCTCGGTTACTCATCGCTGCGCGACGAGCTGCGCGGCGACGCGCTGAGCGCCATCGGCCGAAAGGACGAAGCTCGCACGGCATACACCGACGCGCTAACGAATCTCGATCCGAATGCGCCGAATCGGTCCTTCATCGAAATGAAACGTAACGATCTCGGCGGCGAGGAGAAGAAAGGCTCATGAAGCGCGTTTTAGTTGTACTCCTGTTGGCGCTCGCCGCCACGGGCTGCCAGACGATCAAGAATATTTTCAACGACGTCAAGAAAGAGAATATCGAGCCGCCCACGCCGCTCACGGAAATCGTCCCGTCGGTGCAAGTGCAGCTGCTGTGGCAAGAACGCATCGGCAAAGGTTCGGATAAATCCGGGGTACGCATATCGCCCGCCGTGCTGGACGGCAAGCTCTACGCAGCCGGAACCGATGGAACGATTTCAGCGCTGGATGCGGCGACCGGAAAAACACTCTGGAGCAAGCATCTCGGCAAGCGCCACGGATTTGTCTGGCACCACGGCAACAATTCCGTGCGCTGGGCCGGCGGGCCGGGAACGGATGGCAAACTCGTCGTCGTCGGCTCGCTGGAAGGCGCCGTGCAGGCGTTCGACGCAGCGACGGGAGACGAGCGTTGGAACGCGCAGCTGTCGTCCGAAGTGATCGCCGCGCCCGTCATTGTGGACGGCGTCGTCGTGGTACGCACCAACGATGGACGTCTATACGGCCTCGACGCCAACGACGGCTCGCGCAAATGGACCTACGATCGTTCCACCGTTCCGATATTGAGCCTGCGTGGCGATGCGTCGCCGCTAGTTGCCGGCGGACTCGTGTATTCGGGCGGCGACAACGGAAAACTTTCCGCGATTACACTGACTGACGGCAAGACGGCGTGGGAACAAACCATATCGACCGGTGAAGGCCGCACCGAAATCGAACGCATCCAGGATGTCGACGGACCCATCGGCGTCGTCGACGGCGTCGTATATGCGTCTGGTTATCACGGCCAGGTCGCCGCACTCGTCGCACAAACGGGCCGTCCATTATGGACGCACGTGCTATCGAGCTACACCGGTGTCGGCGTGGCGCCGACGCAGATCTATGTGGTCGACACCGACTCCGTCGTCTGGGCGCTCGATTTGCGTACCGGCGCGTCGAACTGGAAACAGGACGGCTTGAAATACCGCTGGCTCAGCCCCGCGATCTCGATCGGCGATTACGTCGTGGTCGGCGATCTCGACGGATTCGTGCATGTGCTCGACAGCAACGACGGCAAGATCGTCGGCCGCACTCGTTTGTCGAAGCATGCGATTCAAGCAGCGCCTGTTGTGGTGAACGATACCGCCTACATCGAAGACATCGACGGTGCGGTAGCCGCCTGGCGGATCAACAAATGATCGCCACGGCCGTGGCACGCGCGCCGCGGCCGGACATGTTTCCAGCGGTAATCCGATTGCGGCATTGCACGTGCCGCAGCGGAGCTTGATATGTTGCCCGTCGTTGCTCTCGTCGGTCGTCCGAATGTCGGCAAGTCCACGCTGTTCAACGCGCTCACACGCACGCGCGATGCGCTCGTCGCCGATTTGCCAGGCCTCACGCGCGATCGTCATTACGGCGTGTGTCGATTGGGCGACCGCGAATTCGTCGTCGTCGATACTGGCGGACTGACCGGCGACAAGGAAGGCATCGGTGCGCTGACCGCGCGTCAGGTCGATTTCGCGATCGAGGAAGCCGACGTCGTCGTGCTCGTCGTCGACGCGCGCGACGGGTTGCTGCCGCAGGATCGCAACATTGTCGACAGCCTGCGGCGCAGCGCGAAAACCATTTTGCTGGCCGTCAATAAAGTCGACGGCGTT
>Ga0209006_10004948_pt1 | contig 12108 bp, 6 predicted proteins | sample JacPin_JW_Ref_O2_FD_188567 | JGI IMG/M metagenome (GOLD analysis project Ga0209006, IMG submission 188567) | Forest soil microbial communities from Algoma, Ontario, Canada - Jack Pine, Ontario site 1_JW_Ref_O2 (SPAdes) (version 2) | ecosystem: Environmental > Terrestrial > Soil > Boreal...
CAGCCCGAAACCGTCACTCCGGCGAGCCTGCGCCCCGCGTCCCCGGCTTCGCTCAGTCCGCCGCCTCGGCCCACACATCGGTCCAGGGGCTTTGCGCTCTCCACCATCAAATACCTCATGCGGACCGAGGTTCATACCTTCGCCTTCTCCGTCGCCGCTAATGCAATCCTGTCTTTTTTTCCTTTTGTCGTGCTGATGATGACCGTGATCCGCCGCGTCTTTCACTCGCCGGTCATGTACAACGTTGTGGTCGAACTGCTGCGCGACTACTTGCCCGCCGGTCAGGATTTCGTCATTCGCAACCTGAACGCCATGGTCAACTCGCGGCAGCGCGTGCAGGTATTTTCCCTCATCATTCTCCTGGTGACGTCGTCCGGCATATTCCTCCCTCTAGAAGTTGCCCTCAACCGCATCTGGCGTTTTGAGAACAACCGGTCCTACCTGGGGAATCAGGTAATCTCGCTGGGCCTGGCGTTCGCCTGTGGAGTTCTGGCGCTCATCTCGATCGCGCTCACCGCGGGGCCGGTGGCGTTCATGCAATTTCTGCTGCGCGGTTACGGCACCGGCTTCGTGCAAATTGTCGGATTTCTCATGATGAAGCTTTTCGCCATCGCCGCCAGCATTGCCATCTTTTTCTTGATTTACTGGCTTCTCCCCAACGGCAAGGTGCCGGCGCGAGCTGTGCTGCCCGCCGCCATCGTCATGGGATTGCTCTCCGAGGCCCTTAAGTACGCCTACATTATGGCCCTGCCCTGGCTGAATTTTCAGGAAGTCTACGGCCCCTTCGCACTCTCGGTCAGCATGATGTTCTGGGCTTTTTTGTCGGGATTGCTCCTGCTCGCCGGCGCGAATCTGTCTGCCGAAGAACACCTGCAACCGGCAACGTAGCCCTGCTTTCCGGCTAGTGCAACGGAACACTCGAAAACGCAATCCCGCGCCGCCGATTGATCCGGCAAATCACATTCTCGAGCATTGTGGGCAGCAGATTCACTCCGTGTTGCGGCATCATCGCACTCTTTTCCAGATAATCCTCAGCTCCCGCCTCGATCAACTTCTGTCGGTTCTTCTCCGACAGGCTGCTGACCACTACCACCGGGATGTCGGCAGTCGCAGGATCGCTCTTCAAGTGCTGCAACACGTCAGGTCCGCTCATCTTCGGCAGAATCATGTCCAACAGAATCAGGTCCGGCTTTTCATCGCGCGCGAATCTCAGTGCGGATTCACCGTCCACGGCGCAAACCACCTCGTAACCGGCCTCGATGAGAACCTGTTCATTCTCCCGCCGGATCGGCTTGCTGTCCTCCACTAAGAGAATTTTCACGAAGTTTCCCTTCTCGCTGCCTTCTCTATCGGCGCCTCGCTTGCTTGGGTTTAGGCAGTGGCTCGACCTCCGATTCTGACTTCGCTAGTTCTCATGGCCATCCCGAACGTAGCCCTTTTCAGGCGGAGGGAGGCATCTCGCGCGGACAACAGGTGACTCCAAGGTCAAACTGAGCCACTACCGCGGTTTAGCCAAACTTGCTTCCAGTTTGGCCCCTGTCGTAGCATTCGCTGCATGGCCCATCACATCGCGAAACAGGTTCATGAAAAGTTCAAGATATTCAGCGGAGAGTTGGCTTCCGATGGAACCATCGGCAAACTCGCCGGCGAGGTCGCAGCCTTCGCCGAGAAATCCAGGATCGCACCCAAGAGCATCGGCGTCGCTTATCTGGATTCCCACAAGCGGCTGGTGATCACCCTGGGTTACCGCGACGACGAAGCCCCTTACCCGATCAAACTGCACTGCATTCGCTTGGGCAAGATCGACCTGAAAGGCGCGAACTTCGGCGCCCTGGAAGAAAAGCTTTCCGCCGCCAGCGCCACACACCGCAACATCATCTGCCATGAACTCTACGTCACCGGCCAGGATGACTTCACCCTGGTAGTAATGACCCATCAGGCGGAATAGTGAAGATAGAACCGAGAGATGGGAACTGAGGAAGAACGGAAAAGCCGCCCGCGCCAGCGGACGGCTTTTTCCCAATCAAGTGCACCGGTTTTTTCTGATAGCTGATAGCTGACGGCTAATAGCTCCCGGCTACTTCTTCGGCTCCCCGATCGAAAGCAACTCCACTTCAAAAATAAGCGTGGACCCAGGAGCAATCCCCGGCCGCCCCGGATCGCCGTATGCCAGATCAGATGGGATAAAGAGCTGCCACTTCGACCCCACCGGCATCAGTTGCAGCGCCTCCGTCCATCCCTTGATTACTCCGCCCACCGGAAACGATGTTGGCTCACCCCGTTTGTAGGAGCTGTCGAACTCGGTGCCATCGACTAGCGTGCCTTTATAGTTGCACGTCACCGTATCGCCGGCCGTAGGCTTGGGCCCCGTACCTTCCTTAAGAACCTTGTATTGCAGACCACTCGGCAATGTCACTACGCCGTCTTTCGTCTTGTTCGCCGCGAGAAACGCATCCCCTATTTTTATGTTGCCGGCCGCCTCCTCGTGCGCTTTGGCCTGCATCGCCTGCTGCTGTGCCTGCATCTTCTGACTCACGTCGGTCTTCAATTGTTTGAGTGCGTCGTCCGCATCCTTATCCGAAATCAATGGCTTTGCCCCCGTCATTGCATCCTTGAGGCCTCGTGCCACCAGGGCCGGGTCCACCGGCACTTCTTGCCGCTTGAATGTCAGGCCCACATTCCTACCGAGTGCGTAGCTGGCCTTCTCTTTTTGCGTCTTAAGCGTGAGCGCCGTCGCGGTCTTCGCAGCCGTGGCAGGCTTCTTGGTGGTGGCAGGCTTCGTCGTCTGCGCGGGAGTTGTCCCCTGCGCTGACGAGGAAGGTTGCGTAGGTGCAGCGGGAGCCGCCGGAGTCTGCGCCGGGGCATTCCCCGCGAGCATCGTCCCAGCCGCCAATAGTAGGATCAAGATTGTCATCGATTTTTGCATAGATGTGTATTGTCCCATTGCACAGGAGAGATGAGCAAACCCGGAAGGATCCTGCGCGAGCGCCCGAGACCTAGCCGGAAAGCGTGAACGAGCGTGAAAAAGCGGGGAAGGGCGGCGCTTCGAGCACCGCTTGGGGCGATCGTATCGACGTGGTCTCTTAGTTTTTCCCCAGAGCTGCCAGTTCCCGTCGAGCTTCCTGCGCCGGGGTGAAGTCCGCGTCGGCATTCTTCCAGATATCGAGCAGTTGCGTATAACTCTTCGTGGCCGCCGCCTTGTCGAACATGGCCTGGGCCCGGGCCGTGCCCAGCAGGCAGAGCACATAGTCGGGCGCCTGGGAGGTGCCACCGCTCCCTTCTTCCATGGACAACCCTCGGTAGCGGAGCGCGGGCGCGAAATCATTAACCGCTTGCTGCCCGTTCTTCATCGCCAGGGAGGCCAGACCGAGAAACTGCGGCGCCTTCGACGCCAGCATGTAAGTCATGGCCGGATTCAGCTCCCCGCTTACCTGTTCCGGGTGGTGTTGCACCAGAGCGGCAGCGGCTTTTACTTCTGGGACATAGATTTCGTTCACCAAAGTATTCGTAGGCGCTTCAATGGCCAGATGCTCGATTTCCTTCAAGGCCGAGCCGCCCTCGCCACATAACGCAAGCGCCAGATCGGCGTCGGGAAGAGTGGCAATCGAATGGTCCAGCGCCAATCCGCGGCGAGCCGCGTCCCGCGCCCCAGCGCAGTTAGAAACCAGGGCGTCGTGCAAGGCCTTGACCGCGTAGAGTCCCCCTGCAGCATCCGGCAGATGCTCCTGCTCGGCCCTTTGCGCGGCATGCTCCCAGGCATGATCGGCATCGTGCATTTTCCCCTCATACAGGTAGACCGTCGCCGCCGTCGCTTCCACGCTGAAGCCGTCGGGACGGCTGGCCGCCCACTGGATGTGCTTTTGCCAATCGGAGCGCCCGGCGAGAAAATCATCGAGCATCGCCGTGCTCTGGTAATTGATATCGTCGCCGCCGCCTTGCTGCACGGCCTCTCGCAAATAACGCTCCGAGTCCGCCAGACGATCCATCGCAATCAACGCGCTCGCGCTGTTGCTGGCCGCCACGTTGTCCCATTTGGCAATCTCCCACGTCTTCTCAAAGCCCTGGGCAGCCTGCTCCAGATCGCCCACGCTTGAGTAGACAATGGCCAGATTGTTCCAAGCCGCCGCATCCCGCGGATAGGTCGCGGCAAACAGTTTGTAGGAGTCCAGCGCCTTGGGCAAATCATAAAGCTGCAGCGCATACTGCGACTCGATATACATGCGCTCGCGCTCCGTGACCCGCTCGCGCAGGCCGTAGGCCTTTTTCATGCACTCCTGCGCCTTGGCCAGCGAACCCTGCGTAGAATAAGTAACGCCCAGCCGGGCATACGCCATGGCGAAGTTCGGATCCAGCCGGACTGCGTCCGCGTAAAACGACAGCGCCTGGAAATCCTTTCCCATGCGGTGCTCGTCCTCGCCCAGCGAAAAAGCATGAAAAGCCTGCAGCGACGCGGTCGTCACGTTGGTGTAGGGGCTGCTCAACTTCTGAATCGACGACATCGATTCACCCAGCCGTGCCCGCATTGCGGTAGACGCCTGCGACACCGCCTGCAAGACCCCGGTCTTGTCGCTGGCCGTGACCTGTTCCCGGGCAAACACCTCTCCGGTGGCGCAGTTAACCGCGTTAATCGAGATCACATACGACGACCCCAGGCTGGCGATCGTCCCCGCCAGATACGCCTTCACTCCCAATCGCTGTCCCAGTTGCTGCGCCAACTCAGGCGTGATTTTCTGGTCCGCCGTCTGACCCAGATATTGCAGATTGCTGTGCAGCTCCGAATCGCTCACCAGTTGCAGCAGTGGCGACTGCTCCAGTTGAATGGCCAATGCCTCTTTCAGCGTGGAATCGAAAACCGAATCGCCCGTCTGATTGGTAAAGTCGGCAAGAATCAACTGATCCTTATCGGTTAGTTTCACGGCCGAAGGCCTGCGCATCAGGAACGCAAGCGCAATCACCACCAGTAGCAAGATCAAGGCCGCCGGAACCAACCACTTCCACCATGCGCTCCAGCCAGGGGCCTGGGTCGCCGCCACGCCACCCGATTCCGCGGAAGACGACGACGATTGCACCACCCGTGCCGAGCCGCTGGTCTTCTGGGCGGCGCTCTGCTGTGCCGCGCTCTGGGCTGCGTTGTGTGACGCACTCTGCGCCACCGGTTCCGAAGCCATGGGAGCCCCGGACGCCTCGTCCGGGGACCGCGACGGAGCTGCACTCGCTGCGGACCCACTCACCGGCGAACTTCGCCCCGATTCCAAATCCCGCTTCAGCCGCAGCAACTCCGACTTAATGTCGACCGCATGCTGGTAGCGCAGATCGCGATCCTTCTCCAGTGCGCGGTTGATCACATCCTCTAACTTCTGCGGCAGATTCGGATTCAACCGCACCGGCGCCAGCGGCGCCCGGTTCAAAATCGCATCAAAAATTACACCTGAGGTCTCCCCGCGAAATGGCACCGCACCAGTTGCCATTTCGTAGAGCACGATGCCGAAAGAAAACAGATCGGTGCGCGTGTCCAGCGGCTTGCCTCGCACCTGCTCCGGCGACATGTACGCCACCGTCCCCAGCGCAGACCCTGGACTGGTCAGGTGCTCCACTCCCACTCCTTCGTCCTTGGTCGCTTCCGAGGGATCGAGCGCCCGCGTCGCTTCCTGCGTTACCTTGGCCAGACCGAAATCCAGAATCTTCGCCGCCCCGCGCGCGGTGACGAAAATATTCGCCGGCTTGATGTCGCGATGCACAATGCCTTTGGAGTGTGCCGCATCCAACGCATCGGCCACGTCAATCGCAATCCCCAGCAACTTCTCGATCTCCAGCGGACGTACTCCGATCAAGTGCTTCAGCGTCTCGCCGTCCAGAAATTCCATGACGATGAAGGCCTGATCGCCCTCCTCGCCAATGTCGTAAATGGTACAGATGTTGGGATGGTTTAGTGCCGACGCGGCCTGCGCCTCGCGCCGAAATCGGCTGAGCGATGCCGGATCACGGGTAACGTCCTCGGGAAGGAACTTCAGGGCAACAAAGCGCCGCAGCCGCGTATCTTCGGCCTTGTAAACCACGCCCATCCCGCCACCGCCGAGCTTTTCGAGCACTCTGTAGTGAGAGATGTTTTGGCCGATCATGGTGTTCGCAGAAATGTCCTTGGTGTTGGTAAAGGCGCTGCCGGTGCATCGTCTATAGCCAGCGCACCGGTGAGCCATCTTAGGGTGCACACCGTTTCAAAGTCAACGAACCGCCCGGTAGGGTGGCGGTTTGAGAAGGAGGGCGAGAAGCGGTTTGCGAAGCGCGTTGGAAAGCAGTTAAAAAAAACGACACGTATCAGGGCATACCTTCAGGCATGCCGCAACCGTCGGAACGCGGACCCGCTTTAGCGGCTGCGGCTATTTCGGCGCAGACCGAACACCACCACCAAACCCCCGCCCCTGCGACGCTAAAGTGACTATTGCTGATTCATCGCGGTCTGCACCAGATCGCCCAATTGTCCGGAAGTGAATTGGTTGCCTTCAAGGTTGGCGAACAGTTTGCCCCCGCGATCAATAACCACGGTGTGAAACGAGTGAGTCAGATACCCTTCGTCACTCCAGAATTCCATGCCAAACATACGCGAGACCCGCTGCACTTCGGGCAGCGGCCCAGTCAGAAAATGCCAGCTCTGCGGATTCGCCTTCCAGATTGCGGCGTACTTGTTGATCGCATCATTCTCGTCGTGCTCGGGGTCGATGATGATGGTAAGCAACACTAAGTCTTTGCCCAGGTGGTTGGCGAAACGTTTCTGCAGTTGTCCCAGATGATTCGTGAGCCGATAGCAATACGCAGGATTAGGACACTGCACGTAAGCAAAGCTGATGACGACCACCCTGCCCTTCAACTGCGAAAAAGCGATTTTGTTCCGAGCCTGGTCCGTCAGCGCAAAATCGGGCACCGCTTGCTGCGCGTTGACAACGCTGGCCGCAGCCGCTGGATTCGCCAGCTTGCTCACGATCGCAAACCGCCGCGCTTCCAGGGGTTCCTGTTCCAGGTTTTCGTAGCGGTGGGCGCGAATGTTTTCCGCGTAACTGGTCTCCCCGTTCACCACCACGGTGAAGTCAATGCTCGCTCCCGGCTTTATCCCTTCCAGCACCTTGGCATCCCGCACATCGAACGGCATCGTCATGGCATCCATGTAGCCCGGAACACGATTGCACGAGACGGTCATGGATTTATGGGCCGCATCGACCTTCAGCACGAGCCCAGACATAGCATGCGTCTCCGCAGCCGATGTGGGCAGAGCCGTCAGCAAGAGCAGTACGAGCGTCAGCGCGGTTCCAGGCTTCATAACGCAATCAAAACACCGCGAAGCAATCAGAAGAAAATCATGGAGCCTCGAAATCCTCACGGAGCCCGGACGCATTCGTCCGGGGTGCTCTGGCCCCGAAGCTTTCCGAAGTCGCCCCCCCGGCGGACGAGGCGTCCGCGGCTCCCAGACCTTACTTCGATTTCCCCGGCCGCGCCGAGACTTTGCCAGCAGACGCCACCGAAGTTTTCTTGGACCCGCCCAAATTCACTCGCGTCCGTTTCAGCGCAGCATAGTCCTTCTCAAATTCCTTGATCTCGATGAATTGATTCGTCGCTACATGGTCAAAGTTCTGTCGCGTATTGCTGGTCGGCCACCAGACTTCCAGGTTCAGGATTTCTGCCGTTTTGCCCAACCCAATGTGCTGCTCCATGGGATTCGCGCCGAATGACCCGCCGCTACCGACGGTGCGATAGACCAATCGCTCCGGGTGGCCCTGGTCTCGCACCGTCACCTTGATGCGCGCCCCGATCGCCGCCCGGTTAGTTTTTACTCCTACCAAATGCACATTGATCCAATCGTTACCGCTGCCGGGATTCTTGAAAAGCCTCAAGGCATGCGCGTCCGACGGCACGGCACCGCCGATCTCCGCAATAATGTCTTCATTTCCGTCCCGCGACATATCCGCAAACGCAATTCCGTGCCCTTTATGTAACTCTCCCGTGCCCGACGAAGCGGTGATGTCCACGAACGACGTCCCTTCCTTGTTGAGCAGCAGGATATGAGGCAACACGGCCGCGAATGAGGGATTGCCCGACCCCAGATAAATATCTGGGTAGCCATCATTGTTTACGTCACCAAAATTCGAGCCCATCGGCATATAAACCTTGTCCAGCCCCAGTTCCTTGGTCACATCCTGAAACGTTCCGTTCCCCAGGTTCTTGTAAATCTTCATGGTCGGGATTCTATGGGGCAGCCCCATATAAGTACGCATGACCTCTTCGTCACTCCCATAGTAAGTACTCACATAAAGGTCAGGCCACCCGTCATTGTTGTAATCGAACCACCAGGAGACAAAAGTTCGCTGAGCATCCTGTACTCCGGCTTGCTTCCCCACGTCGGTAAAAGTGCGGTCATGATTGTTGTGATAAAGAAAATTCCCTCCAAAGTAGTTGGAAACGTAGAAATCCATGTAGCCATCTTGATCGTAATCCCCGGCCACTACACCTTTTGTGAACGCCACTCTGTCCACGCCGGCCGAGTGGGAAATATCCTCAAATGTTCCATCCCCCTTATTGCGGAAAAGCTGGCTCGGCCCATTCTCATTGCCGATAAACAGATCGAGGTACCCGTCGTTATCGATGTCGGCCCACGCCGCGGTTTGACTCTGGGCAATGCTAGCGCCCAGTCCGCTTTCCCGGGTTACGTCGGTAAAAGTCCCGTCGCAATTGTTGCGCAAAAGAGATCGCCGCATAGGAAACTCCCATCCTCCGCGCATCACCAGGATGTCCATGCAGCCGTCGTTGTTATAGTCGGCCTGAATGATATTGATCCCGCCCAATTGGTCCGCGAGGCCGGCCTGCTCGGTACGTTCCGTGAAAGTTCCATCGCCGTTATTGTGGAAGTATCTCAGCGACTCACAAAAGCCCGTGCTCGAGGTCACCACGTCCAGCAGCCCATTGTTCTCAAAGTCATCCACGATGACTCCGCCCGCCTCGGAGAACATCTTGAGGCCGGCGGCCGGAGCCACATCCACAAAACGCCCGATATTTTCCTTCGACTCAAACATGGACGGGGGCAGTAGGTATTTTTCTGGAACCCCCCGCGGATACTGCCCCAGCGTCAGGTAAGTCAGGTTCAGCATCCACTTCACTTCGACGTCGTCGGGTTTGTTTGCCAGATATTCAAGAAAATACTGGATGGCCTTTTCTGAATCCGCCTTTTTCTCGAATGCGTGATACGGAACGCCCGGCTGCGGTGGAAAGATACATCGGTCTCCCGGATTTTTATACTCGCCATTTTCCATCTCCGACTTATGCAGAAGAGCCACTCCCAGGGTCTCTTCCATCATGGGCATGGCGTCGGGGACACTGCTCTTGGCAACTTGCCGGGCAGAATTCCACTCGGCGATCGCCTTGTCCATTTCTCCCTCGAAGGCATGCAACTGGGCCGCCGCATAATGTTTTTGCATCAAGTCGAGTGGCGCTAATTGCGACAGCTCGGGATTCTTAGGGTCCAGAGCTTTGTCGAGGCGATCCTGCACCACCGGAACGGAGACTCTCCGGATAGCGCATATTTGCTGCAAGTCCCGCTCCCAGCCATCGGACTTGGGGAATCCTTTATAAATCGCGTCCGCCTCGCCAAACCCAGAGACCAGAATTGCCGGGCGCAACGCGCAAGCCTGCGTCACCGCCGGCAGTGGAGCGGAATTCGGATTTTCCGGCGGTACCTCCGCATCCGGCAAGACCTTGAGAATTGCATATCCGCCAGGCACCTGAACCAACTCCGTGACCTGGCCCGGGGCAAGGCCCTTCAATGCATCTCTCAATTCCGGACACAGCTCGGCAGGGTTGGGCCGGCCCATGTAGCCCCCACCCGCGCCGGTCGGGTCCGCCGAAATTGCTTTGGCAATCTCCGCAAAATCCTTACCCTGCTTGAGTTGATCGAGTACTTCCTGCCCTTGCGCCGAAGTTGTCACAACTATGATCCGCAACCCTGAGCGAGGGAGCTCAGATGAAGCCAGACCGGAGGCAGTATTCACCGCAAAGACTGCGATGAAAATCGCAACCCACCCCTTGAAAGCAGTGATCAGAAAATGCATTGGAATGAAATCAGGTCCTGCCGGTAGCCGGACACCTGGGCGCTTGGGTTCCCATGCTATCAGCGGTATTCACTCTAAGTTGTAAAGATTTATAAACCAACGAAAAAAGTAAGGATGAGCTTCGGAGGAGACCGCGCGGCATTGAGCGTTACAGCAAGATTATTTTGAAAGGGTGCGGCTTCGGAGTTCACGTGAGAAATCCGGCTAGACCCAACCGAGAGAGCGCGAAGATGCGTGTATAGGAGCGAACAAGCGTGTGCGAGCGAACAACCCTTTGCGAGCGAAGAAGCGCGTACAAACGTGGAAGAGCGGCGCCTCAGGCGCCGCGTCGATCACGCGAATCGAGTCGGGCTTCCAGCCCTCGTGGTCGTATTCGCTCATTGAAAAAAGGTCGCCACGGGGCAAAAGCCCCAAGTCATTTTCGGGACACTAACGCGGCGCTGAAAGCGCCGCTCTTCCACGTTTCACGACGACCCGCTGATCTTACAACTGTGCGATTTCCACCCCGGAGTGATACTCTTGCCCACGCATGAATCTGGCCACCGGCACCAAACTGGGTCCCTACGAAATCGTATCCCTCCTCGGCGCGGGAGGCATGGGCGAGGTGTACCGCGCCCGTGACTCGCGCCTTAAGCGCGAAGTGGCGATCAAAGTTCTGCCGCAGGCACTCTCGCTCGATACCGATCGTCTGCGCCGCTTTGAGCAGGAAGCCCTTGCCACCGCTGCCCTGAACCATCCCAACATTCTGGCCGTGTTCGACATCGGGACGCACGAGGGCGCGCCCTACGTAGTCTCCGAACTACTCGAAGGTGAAACGCTCCGCGACCGCCTGCGTGGCGGCTCGATCGCTGTAAGGAAGACCCTCGACTACGCCCTGCAAGTCGCCCACGGACTCGCCGCAGCTCACGAGAAAGGCATCATCCATCGCGACCTCAAGCCGGAAAATTTATTCGTCACCAAAGATGGCCGCGTAAAAATCCTCGATTTCGGACTGGCCAAACTCACCCAACCCGAAGGCGGCATGCACACCTCGCTGCCCACTATGACTCACGCCACCGAAGCGGGCATGGTGATGGGTACCGCGGGCTATATGTCGCCCGAGCAAGTTCGCGGCATCGCCGTCGACGCCCGCTCCGACATTTTCAGCTTTGGCGCCATCCTTTACGAAATGCTCTCCGGCAAGCGCGCCTTTCATCGCGACACCGCCGCCGACACCATGAGCGCTATCCTGAAGGAAGATCCGCCGGATGTCACCGAAACCGGCCGCAACGTTTCGCCCGCGCTCGAACGCATCGTGCAACACTGCCTCGAAAAAAATCCCGAGAGTCGATTCCACTCGGCCAGCGACATTGCCTTCGATCTCGAACATCTCTCCGGCCTCTCCGGCTCTTCGGCGCGAGTCGCCGCAGTCGACTCTGCGCCACCGCGCGGCAAACTGCTGCTCACTCTCGCCGCCGGCCTTGTGATCGCAGTGATCATGCTCGCGATCGGATGGTTCGTGGGCCGCGGCAGCGGCGTCGCGCCGCAAGCGAAGTACCAGCAGATTACCTTCCGCACCGGCTCTATCGGCAACGCCCGCTTCACTCCTGACGGTAGCGTGGTGTACAGCGCGTCATGGGACGGCGGCGAAAACCAGCTCTACATGTCGCGCCTGGACGATCCCGGCGCCCGCGAACTTGCCCTGAAGGATGCGGAACTGCTTTCCATCTCGAAGAGTGGAGAACTCGCGATTCGCCTCAATACCGTGAATTATTCCGGCTATGCCCGCAGCGGCACGCTGGCGCGGGTGCCCTTAAGCGGCGGCACTCCTCGCGAAGTGCTGGAGAACGTTCAGGATGCCGACTTCTCCCCCAGCGGCGATGCCCTCGCCGTCGTCCGCTACGTTCCTGAGAATAGCCATTGGCGCCTCGAATATCCCATCGGCAAAGTTCTGTTCGACAGTATCAACTGGATCAGCAACCCCAAGATTTCTGCCGATGGAAAGTGGGTCGCCTTCGCCGACCACGAAAATCCGGGT
>Ga0209006_10004949_pt1 | contig 12106 bp, 8 predicted proteins | sample JacPin_JW_Ref_O2_FD_188567 | JGI IMG/M metagenome (GOLD analysis project Ga0209006, IMG submission 188567) | Forest soil microbial communities from Algoma, Ontario, Canada - Jack Pine, Ontario site 1_JW_Ref_O2 (SPAdes) (version 2) | ecosystem: Environmental > Terrestrial > Soil > Boreal...
CGTGCGCGGGAAGGAAACGAAAGCTTGCGACGACTGCCACATCTCGAACAGCAATGACAACAACGCCTGGATGGCCCAGGTGTTGTTGCAGGGCACCAATCTTTTGAATTTCATGGGCCGCTACATTTATGTTGCCGAAGGTCACAAGGGTTTCGACGCCGTCGCCGTCGCCGAGCATGACGAACCCCCCGCGATTTTCGGCAGTTATTTGCAGCGTGTTGCCTACCCGCAAGATTATCAACGCCACGTGGCACACGATCGCCAGCTTAGGGAAGCTTACAACCACTCCGGTAACATTTTGGATTTGCAGCTTCGCGGTGAATATCTTTACGCTGCTCTTGGGAAGGGTGGTTTCCGCGTTTACGACGTGGCCAACATTGATAACAAAAACTTCTCGGAACGAACTACCACCGCTCCCGTTTCACCGCTAGGCCAGCGTTTTTACGTTCCGACGAAATACGCAACTGCCATCGCCAGCCCTTCCACTTTGGCAGTTGATCCAGTCCGCACGCATCGCCCGGAAAATGAAGAGCAATCCATTCATCCGTTGTATTCGTTCTTATATGTCGCGGATAAAATCGAAGGCCTCGTCGTTATCGGAGATCCCGATCCTAAGAGCAAGCGGCCGGGCGTCAGCACGTTGCTCGATGGAAATCCTCAAAATAACTTTTTGAAGCGAGCTCTTGCGTTCAATCCCGATGGAATACTAGCGGGCGCTCGCCGGATTACCATTGCCGGGATTTACGCCTACATCCTCTGCGATCGTGGCCTCGTGGTCGTCGATCTCGACAATCCGCTGCAGCCGAAAATCGCCGCGCAAATCAGTGCACCATTGCTCAAAGATCCCCAGGGAATCGCGATTCAGTTTCGCTACGCGTTTGTCGTGGATCGCGACGGGTTGAAAATTCTCGACGTTTCTGATCTGGCGCATCCGCGACTCGTGCAAAATGTATTGGTAGCACTTTCGGATGCCCGAAATATCTACGTCGCGCGAACCTACGCTTACGTCGCCGCTGGAAAGCAAGGGATCGCTATAATTGATGTCGAAAAGCCCGAGCAGCCCAAGCTCGATCAGATCTTCACAGCGGAAGGCGCGCTCAACGACGTACGTGACATTAAGATCGGAATGGTAGACGCGAGTGCTTTCGCCTTCGTCGCCGATGGCGCGAACGGTCTTCGCGTGCTGCAAATTTTGTCGCCGGAGGATTCGCCCAATTCCTACGGCTTCAGCCCGCGTCCCACTCCGAAATTGATCGCCACGTATCACACCAGCGGACCCGCCCTGGCGGTTTCAAAGGGAACCGATCGCGATCGCGCTGTCGATGAAAGCGAAAACCAGATCGCCGTTTTTGGCCGTCGTGGCGCCCACCCATTCACGCGCGAAGAGGCCTCGCGTCTCTACCTGCTGGATGGCAAGCCGTTCAGCGTACCTAACGATCCTCCCATTTCCGTCAGCCCCGGACAATTGTCATCACCGCAAAAGTAAGCGACGCACGAACCGTCCGTATTCACCTTCAGACGGATCCTCATGCGCGAAAAAGTTGACAGGAGCATCTGCTTACAGCCTGCAGTCATTTTTAGCCATTTGCCGGTGCGATCAATTAGAATAATAGAGTTACAGTGGGCGTGTAGCTCAGCTGGGAGAGCACCTGCTTTGCAAGCGCGTTCGGGCACTCCAAAGACTCCATCCTTTGCCTTCGGTTTTCAATGTTTTCAACAATTTCGGGGAATCTGCTTCTCGCTCGAAGTAAACCCCGAAACCGCAATTACATAGGGTTTTGGTACAGTTCTGGTACAGCTCGGTTCGAAAACCGTCGGGGGTGAACCCGTATCCACTTATATGTCACTTAAAAGACGGACGCGTCACCTTCCAACCAGGGACGGGATTCGCACGCTGACCCCGATCGCGAATGACTCCGTCCAGAACGTTTTCGTCGGGATGCTTCCGTTGAAGGTCGCACCCAGGCTTTCGCCAACCGTCAGACCCTGCGTCAGCCGAACCTCGTGCCCGAAGTGACAAAGCGCGCTCACCATCAACGCTCTATAGGCATATGTAACGCCGGTGGCAAAATCGGCAGACACGGTATTCGGATTTATGCCAACGGCGCCGGTCAAATAGAAATTGGATTTCCATCGAGACCAAGGAAGGTCATTGGTCAGGCGATAATTTGCCGCCCCGAAGGGGACAACTGTGGGATGTATAACGTTATCGACGATCTTCTTGTCGGTTATCACGCCGTTTGTAAATACAGGAGAAGCGGAGAATGATCGGATTGGAAGCCCCGAAAAGAAAACGCCAGCAGACGCCTCGATCCGAAACGCAGAGTGAAAATCAGTTCGGGTGTCGGCAAAGTTGATGGCGACGCTTGCCAATGGTTTCTTCTTTGTCGGATCGGGAGCCGTTTCCTGAGAGTTCGACACCAAATTGAGAGTGTTCAGTGAGTAGGTGATTGTCCTCGTCACCATATTGCGGTAGATCTTCGGGTCATCCGTCCCTGAGTCGATGCTCACACACATGATCTTTTTCTGTTTTTCATCTGTCGTGACGTCAATCAGTTTTTCGCACTCTACCCACCCAACCTCGTAGCCGTTACCGATGTCTTTGATCCGTTGGTCATATCCGAGCAGGTCGGCTGCAACCGCATCAATAAGTTTTTGGATGTCAACCAGTTCCGCGACTGCGGGGGCGTCCTCAGGAATTTTATATTTCGTATCACCTGAAATCGATGCGATCTTACCTGACATTGCAGTTTCCGCATCGAGGAATGTCTTAATATCACTGTGAATTTGAGCCTTGTGAGCGTCGTCGATCTCGGTGGCTCCGGTGATTCCTCCTGGCGTGCGGGAATCAGGTGCTACGAACGGCTCAAGCTCATGATAAATACCCACCGCGTTGTGCGCTAGATAGTCGAGGCACGCTGAAAACAGTTTTTCCGATGCCTTGACTTCTTTCGCTTTCGGCCATTGGGGATCGGAGAATTCCGCCACAGCACATGGATGTGGAAGGGTAGCTGCCCCCGCGACATGGGCGGAAATCTGAAGTTTTGCCAGTGCCGGAAACAGCCCTTGCACGACACTGGACGCGACATCAGGCGAAAGAGTCGCCTGGCCGGTCTGGAAGTCCAGAAAATATCTTTCAAAGCTCTTGGGGTTCTTGACGACTACAGTCACGTATTCGCCGGAGTACATCTGTATTGCCGACGGCGCCACTGGATTCGAGCGGTTTATTATCAGTACGCATTTCTGATTTGTTTTCGAGAGAGAGCATTCGGGCGTCGGCCCGCTCTTCACTTTGGCGGCTTTGTTTTTATCTGCTTTGGGCGCTTGCGCTCTTGCCGATGGAATGGCGACGAACAAGGCCGCGAGTAGTGCGGCAAAGAGTGCAAGGCGGCGGTAAGAGCTGAAAAGAACTATGGCCATACGAACCCTCCGATAAGGTACGCTACTTGACCCGGCCTAGATTACTCGCGAAAGTCCGGTCAATATACACCAATACCGCTCTCGTCAGCTATCGAACTACTTACCCAGCAGGATTCGTGTTCTTATAGGACCTGAAGCGTACGTCCGATTTCTCTTCTCTGATCGACTTCAAAGTCCAGCGACGTATGGCGGCAAAGATAGTTTCGACGGATCTCCCGATCCGTGCGGCATCGTCAGTATTGCTCGAGACAAGCGAGGCTCGGAATCTCTCTCGCAGCCGGGTACTTATTTTTTTGATTTACGTTTCCGCTTAGTTCGGAGCGCAGAGCGTTTCGTTTTCTTGACCTTTGCAACCTTTCGATGCTTTCGAATCGGAACGGGCGGACCGGGAGTCGCCGGACTTGGCGCGGCGCCGGGAACTTTGAGTAGCGGCGGCGTCTGACCGACCCAAAACAGAATTTCTTGGAGGTTCGCACCTCCCTGATACCACTGCTGCCACTGATCGCCATCCTGATTGCCGTCATATTGCGGCGAAATCGCGACCGCCTTCTTTTTTGCGTTCGGATCCGTTTTGGCTTTTGCCCTCAGATACGCGTTGTAGAGCCATTTGTAGTGCCCATACACGCCCATGATGTTGACCGCGTACTCGGAAGCGAGCCCCGGCACATTTTCAATGATCGCGAGGTTGTCATCATTAGACAGGCTGGCCTTAGGCCCCATGTTGTGAGAACCGGTCATAACGATAGGATTCGCTCCAAATGGATCGACTACGATGACTTTGCTGTGAATCATCACCATATTGAACATGAACTCCTGATGAAACCAGTGCTTGGTCGCGTCAGTCAACGCTTTCGGCGTGAGTTCACTCTGGTTGACCGGCGGCAGAGTCGTGCCCCGATGGGTGAGCTGGATCGTGGCCGACTTGCCGTTTTTCTGTTCTTGGTTTACAACCCCGTGAACAAATAGTTTGGTTTTATCGAGAGCCTGGATGTCCTGAAGAAGCGAAAAGGCCTTCTTCTTGCCGTCACCGAATCCCGGATTGAACATCAAAAACAGGACGCCTTCTTTGGCGTTGGTGATATGTTTGCGGGCATCCGCCAGGTCAACATATTTCAAACAAGGGACATTCCATGCTGTGATTGGCGCGCGGTTCAACGTGTCCTGACCCGGCGTCGAGCCGTCGACCGCGATATTGCTGGGATAGAGCGAGCCAGCCAGCTTTAATTCATCCCACCTCTTCTTGTACGCCTGGGCGATTGCCGGGCTTTCGATTAGAATTCCATTATTGACTTGGGTGCAGAGACCGGTGACGGTCCAGTTCATGCTGCCCGTCCAGACGCTGGTCGGTTTTCCGGTTTTGTCGCAGATGATAAGAAATTTGTTATGGGCGAAATGAGGCGATTTCACCAACCGATCTGAGATGTGGATTTTTGAAGTACTTTTTAAATCCTTTCGCACCGCGGCGTTCTCGTCGGGTTCCGCCGGGGTCTTACCCTTCGCAGGCTTATACGCGCCAGATCCCAAGATTAGGTTACAGTTGGCGCCGATAGCTTTCAAAGCGGCGATCAACTCAGGATCGTTCAGTTCGTAAAGCGCGGCATAGAGCGTGACGCCGTCTCGCGCAACTTTTTCCAGCAAGGCCAGGATAGCGATCCGAAGCGGACCAGACAGAAATATGCGGTTCTTGGCCTTTGGATTTTTGATATCTGCGGCCAGCATCTTGTGAAATTCGGTGAAAGAATTTGCCTGTTCGGCCAGAAACTGGGCTGGAACAATGCCTCGATTAAAGTAGGCGTTGAAGCCTGTCGATTGTCCCGTTCCGATGACGATCCAATCAGTCCACGCACTCCATTCATTCTGCCCGGCCTTCGTGAGGTTGGCCGCTGGTCCCAACATCGGGATCACGCGATAGCGTACCTTTTGCCCCTGGCTGACGAGATAATCGGACCATATATACCGTTGTATAGGCCAGGTCGTGCTCGGCCGGCTCTCCCCCAACGCGTGGGGCTGCCCTACGAACCCAACCCACGTGCGGACGAAGTCATCGGTAGAGTCTCCCTCGGCGCCGCTGACCTGGCGATCTAGAGCGAAGCCTCGGCATCCTACAACAGGTTGCGCTAGCCATACGATGGTCGCCATGTCGCAGTTAGCCACTACATGAACTTTCGAAACGGGCATCACTACCTCCCGGATATCCAGAATTGCGACGTATACTAGGCGATTGTAGACTCTCTGTAAATTAATAACTTATGCACTGCGCCGAGCGTGGTAGTGCCGCGAGTCCTCCAATTGAGCGCACAAGGCCGACATTCTGAGATAGGACGGAGAGGCGGGAATTAAGGATGTCTTGGCGCTCCGGGAAGGACGCCTTAAGAAAAAACTGCAAGTTCTCGATATAGTCGTGATCGACGCCAGAAGAAAACTTTCCGCCTCGAAACGATAATATCGCCCCAGAATGCTTAACGTCGACGTGTATGTAACTCAATGGCAGAGTCGCGCACCACTTAGTCAGACAACTGAGTGCTGTGAACACGAGTCTGGGCTCCTCGCCTCTTCGAACTGGCGACCGAAATAATTGGTAAGCGGCGTTCGAGAATCATTCACGATTGTCGTTCGAGCAAGAAATCGGCTATCTTAAGCTCACAGTTTGGAACTAAGAGCTTACGAATCGACGAACAAAAAGAAGTTGGTGCTGAGCTTTTCAAGATTGGGACTGACAAGTGCACAGATTTTTCTGACGGGTTCGACTCGCTTCAAGGTATCAACATTCGGATCTGGGACCACTATTGGGGAATCAAGAAAGTTGTTCTTGATTTTCAGCGGCAATGAAGCAAAAACAACCTTAGGAGTTCATGCCAATGCTGCTCGCGTTGCAAGGTGGGGATGCGGCGGTACGAACGGTGCCGGATATAATCAAGCAGGCTTCGGCAAGTCCATTGGGCATTTTCGCGTTAATAATTCTCGGTGTGGGAGTGCTCGCGTTTTATTTCTTCCGAACAGCACCCGTGAACGTGAGGACTCTAATCTTCGTCATGATGTTTATGGGAGTTGTCCTCTACGGCTTCGCGATAACCCGAGTTGCCAAGGGCGATGCGAGTCTCCCGCCTGGGTCGACGCCCGGACAAGCAGGAAGCACGAATGTGTTGGGAACTATCCCACCCAATGGCGGTCCGCCCGGTTCAAACACTGCCTTTCTAAATTTCAAAGACAGTGACATCCGGTTGGACCGAACGAAGAGTTTCAAGCCAGGTGACCCTTCTTATTTTCTCGCTCCGGCAGACGGCGACTACCGTGTCGACGCCGCCCTTGCGGCAACGTACGACCCCAGGCGCACAGTCGCAGACTATATGTCTTTCTATCTCGTGAAAATGTCCGCTGACAAAGTCGACTGGGAAGGGGCAGGCGGCACAAATGACGTTTCTCGGATGCCTCGGGGCAACATCAGCACCAGTGTGCATCTGCAGAAGGGAGTTAAGCTGGCCTTGAGGGCTGGCAACGCCGCCGGGACGCCGATCGATGTCGCAGGTACATTTTCGGTCCAGCAGATAAATTGAATTCAAAATGGCGCTAACCGCGCAGGTACAGAAATCCTATCTGCATGACGCCTCCACCACGAAGGGTGCCCTAGGGACTTGTCTGACCGTCGAAGAAGTCCGGATCGATCACCGTAACAAGATCATCGGTGTTAGGTGCTCAGCGAGTCCTCTAAGACGGATTTGCGCACAACCGAGTTTATGGGCGTCGGCAATGCTGCGACCAGCTCCAATTCCCTGGTATAGGCCAACGGAGTATGCAACCGCTGCGCGGTCCCCGATCGACTCTTTCATGCCTATGACGCACTCGATGTGCTTCGCGATAGCGGTGCCTTGTACGGCAGAGAAACATGCATTGAGAACCACAAGCTTAAGGCTGTCGGCAAATTGAGCGAACAAATCCGCCAATGCCTCGGCGGGAATCGGGAGCAACTTACCTCTCGGATCCTCGAAACAGAGCGCGCCCATCTCGGTTCCATGGCCGGAAAAATGGATGATCGTCGGGTTCAAGTCCAGAAGAGCCTGGCTCAGGTCAGCCGGCCTGGTGGAGAATGCGGGGTGCAGCGAGATGGTATCTCTCGCCTTGGACAGTCGGATCTGTTCAGAGATCTCTCTGTATTCCTCCCCTAATCTCAGGCGGCTCGCATTGGTCGGATCCGCGGCAACAAAAACGATGCGGTGACTGGGCTCTTGGCTCTTTTTCTCGCTTCGCAACCGTTCGTAGCCTTTTGGAGTCGGCGAGTTCAGATTGAATTCATAGATATAGCTGCCATTGCTTGACCAACTACCGGCCGCTAGATCCGATGCGAGCAACTGTTGCTCGTGAAAGGTAATCTCACGGCGATCAAATTTCCCCAGATCGACCCCCTCTCCAGCCAAACGCCTGAGTAAAAGATGCTCAAGCTCTTCACTGCGTACAACCCCCTCCCTTGAAAACGCCGAGACGCAGCTGATTAGGTGGAGCCATTCGTGTATTTTTCTCTCATTCTTGGCGCCTTCCCGTAAGCCCCAATATGCCCTTGAATACTGATAAATCGTGTCGTGTTCTGAACCCGCAAACCAGATGGAATTGAAGTGCGGCATCAGCCGTGCGAGTTCTTCGTACAGCTCCGGTGCGCACGCACCCGGCCCTTTCGACTCAAGCTCCTGAACGACGGCGTCGAGTTGATTCTGTGTTGTCATTTGACAGAACCTGCTCCTCTGTTCAGGTTTCGACAGCTTCCGCTCGGCCATCTTCTCACCCGGTTCCTGCCTGTCCCATTTGCGATCAGCGTCATTCGTGAAATGAATCCCCGAAAATCAGCTCGATCTTTGCGGAAAGGCCCGCCGTCACTGCCTCCGCTCAGCTGTTCGCGAAATAGCGGTTTAAATCTTTTTGCGCATCGATGATGGCCTGACGTTCGGGAGTTACCGTCGCGTCTGACAGTGTTCGCCTCGATTCGTCCTTCGACTCGAGTACTGCTGCTCCGAGTGTCGCACGGACGCTGCCCAAGGTAGCCGTGGCGCGCGTGAGATTCGCGGCGGCCTGCGTGGCTGCCGAAGTCGCGCTGCCCAACTGAACCTGTGTGTCTGCGAGTTGGTGTTGCGATGTATTCGCCGTTTGCTGAGCCTGCTGCGCGCGCAACTCGGCGGGCACGCGTCCCAGATAATAACCGGTCACCGTTCCCAGTAGAGCCAAGGCATACAGCAACAGGTCTTTCTGCCGGCCAAACGCATCCGCCATGGCTTTGACCTCCGCTGCATTTTGCTTTTCGTCGGATTTCTGGCTCAACATTTCCTGGCTGCCGGCGCGATATGTGTTAACCATCATCCAAACCGAGACCCAAAGAATCGCGATGCTAATGAGAGCAGTCACCAGCTCGCGGAAAATCTGCACCCGATCGCCCGTCGTGGACGCGGCGGGAGCGGGACTAGGTCTGCTGGCCGCGGCCGCCTCGTTCGTCGCAGGTGTCATATAAGGTCCTCCGGTGCACGTGAGTCAGCGAGTTCGATTTGCATTTCTGTTTACATAATTCGAGATGCTGGCCTGTCTTGCTGAGCACTCGCCGATCATTCAACGCTTGTGGAAGCCAGCGGATCACCATAAAAGCAATACGCGACATAACTGTCGATGGCTTCTTCGTATCCTTTGGCACGAATCTGTTTCATCACCTCAGCAAACCGCACGCCTTTCAGTGCTTGCGTATAAAAAGTCTTGGTTACGTTGAGGGCTGCACTGTCCTGAACGGGCCACAGCGGTGCGATGACTGCCGACGCGCCCAGATCGATGAAGGAGTGGGCAAAACCGCCTACGCCGTCGAGTGCCAAAACTTGTCCGCCAACCTCGCATGCGTTGAGGAAAGCCAAAGGACCGTCCTTAAATGCGTTTTGAAAACCCTTCAGAGTCCGCACCATGGAGCAGTCCAGGATGTCCGGCTTGTCTAGTTCCAGAGTCTGCAGTGCTGCCGTCTTGCCATGACAAATGAAGTGAATCACGTCTCGCTGAGGCCCGCTGAGTCCTTTATCCACCCCGGTGAAACTGGCCGGAGTGACTTCGTCGACTGGGGCAAAATTCGGTTTGAGCTGCTCGGTCAGAAATGCCGATTCGAGCGCCGCACTTTGCAGACCTGAAGTTTTTGGACAGACGACATATCCGCTTTTCATCGGTATCCGTTGACGGGCGGACTTATAGTCCCCACTGATCCACCGCCCGAGTTGGGCCTCGACTCCCAGAGGCTTTCGAGGCTTTCGGACCCTTTGGTATGGCACGACCAGTTCCCAGGGTATGTAGGGTTCCTCCGAAACAACCGAAATAGTTTGGGCACCCTTTTCCAAAGCGTCCCACAACAAAAGCCTAGCCTCCTTGGGAAGCGCATCCCAAAAGGCCATACCGGCACCTTCTAGACTGGCAACGCGAGCGTCTCCGTTGCTGGTCATAAAAGTCTGCATGTACGTGTTGACCAAATCTTTGGTGACCTGCGGCAGGTTCCAAGGTCCGTTCCAGTTGCCTTGTGGCGTAAAACACTTCATTGCGTAGTGCTGGCCATCATTGGCTTCCGTCTTAAGAACCTCGATACGAATCTCGGCCGGAGTGGCTTCGGTTTCCACTTCAACTGACGGCGGCGCGCCGGCGTTCGGCAGTGCTATTTCACCCTTCAACTGCTCTCGCGGAACAAACGCCTTCCACCGCAATGTATTCCCGACAAATTCCAGATAACGCGTGATTTTGCCGCTGGGTCGTCCGTTATAGCGGAAGAAGGCGGAGACATACATCGGCCTGTCGTCCCTGAAATCGAGCACCCTCAATGTGAACTCCAACTCGTCACTAACTCCGCTCTTAGTGCTGACTGTGATGCGCGCTCGGTCCGGCACTCCGTCGAGGGCAAAGTGGCTCGAACAATCGAGCCAAACGTCCAGCTCGAAGAACTCGGTCTCGATTGACACCTCGACCTTGGCTTTTTGCACATCCGCTCCCGGTGCGACTGGCCCTTGATCCAGGAACACGGCAAGTCGATAAGCCTTTGCAGCCAAAAGGACCTTGCGAGTTTCAAGTTGAGGAGTGCATTCGACGACTCGAATGTGTGAATCCAGTGACGGTCGTGATTCAGCTTTCGATTGGGAAGGGGCCTGGTTTGATTCACGGCTGGACATCGGAGTGCCGCCCCTATCTTCCCACGACACCACGTCGGCTGCGAGGCGGTCAATGTTTTCGCCTGACGACTCCGCTGAAGATTCCGGCTTGCCCGCAAGAGCTCTCTTGGAATCCTTGCGACCACGGACGTCCACGGCTACACTGCGTCTTCCCCCATCCCCGGGCTGAAAGGATTTGACTGTTTTTCCTTTCTTGCGGGCGGCTGTTTTCTTCTTGGGCTTCGTCGGTACCGAGCGTGCACCGCTGCGTTTCCCACCCCCACTTTGGGTTCTCCACATTCCCACCGCGGACCGGTCAGCGCTGCGGGGCTTCCGTCTCGCCGCGGTTGGTTTCTTTTTCCCACTCTTCCTTGCCAGTTCGTGAACTGCCCGCCCGTAGTCCGGGGGGGCGCCGCCGGGCTTTGCCGATTCGATTGCGAGACTGACGATCAAATCTTGGATTCTTCCAACCGTGCTATTTCCATCAAAATCGACGGCGCCGAACTCAATGCGGTAACCACGCAGGCCAGCATGGTTCACAATCGCCGACTTAAATATTTGAATTCTCAAAACATCATGGATACCCAACATTCCGATGCGTTCATCGGAGTGAAACATCCCTCCGACGCCCGTCACGTCGCGAAGGCTTTCCAGAATGATCTCTCTTGCCTGCTTAGCCGTAAGCATCCGACCGTCTCCGCGCACAAGACTACAATTCACTCGATGGTTTCTTGGTGACCTGCGAGATCTACGCCGTCTTCATCTACGTAGCGCACCGAAATCTTTTTGCAGTGGAAGTCGAGCACGGCAAACCCGAATTTGGCCCAGTGCTCCAGTCCGTCACCGATAAAGTCGCGATATTCCCAATCTCCCGGGACTGGTACCGCACTTCCCGGGTCATGCGTTTGATAGACCGGCACGCCGCCGTGGCCAATGCAGCGCGGGAACCTGATTCGCCCGACGCCTTTATAAGTGATGAGTCGGTGCTCATGTCCCCAAAGCCAGGCGGCCACATCGAGATTTCCCAACACCGGCTGAATCTTATCGATTACTGTTTGCGGAGGCGTTTCATATGAACTGCAATATGGATGATGGCTCAGAAGAATAGTCTTCAGATCCTTCTGCGCTGCCCCGCAAACCCAGGTCGCCTGATCACCCTTGAGGCCTGCGTCATCGTGAGACGTGTCCAACCCGAAGATCTGCCAGTGGTTGTTCGCTAAAAGAAACAGGCTGCTCTGGCCTTGCCAGTGCGCAAAACGTTCATCCGTCAGGGCGCGATCGTAATAGCCCCACCCTCCGGAGTACATGTCATGATTCCCGTTCAACGTGAAAGAGCCAATCTTCTCTTTCTCCTCAGGCTTCACCGGCCAATCGTTGAGAAATCGCTTCTTATATTCGAAATCCCAACCCGAATAATAGACATCACCCAGGTGAACGACATGCTTTTGCCAGTCGCGGGATTTCTGATCGTCTAGCTCACGACGTATATGGGTTGCTACTTTCTTGGCCCGCGGTATGCCGCTACCCCAGTCGCCAAATACAAC
>Ga0209006_10004950_pt1 | contig 12106 bp, 13 predicted proteins | sample JacPin_JW_Ref_O2_FD_188567 | JGI IMG/M metagenome (GOLD analysis project Ga0209006, IMG submission 188567) | Forest soil microbial communities from Algoma, Ontario, Canada - Jack Pine, Ontario site 1_JW_Ref_O2 (SPAdes) (version 2) | ecosystem: Environmental > Terrestrial > Soil > Boreal...
GTGCATATCCCGCGCGCGTGTCGATGAGCAGCCGTTCGTCGAGGCGAACTTGCGCGGAGTCGGGCTCAAGCAGTCCCGCCAGGATCTCAACCACGCTCGTCTTGCCTGCACCGGAGCGGCCGAAGAGCGCCACAATTCCCGGCGTCGGTGCCTGAAATGCGACCTCAAGAGCAAAGGCGCCGCGGCGCAGCGCGATGTTGACGGCGAGCATCAGCGCCCGAGCCAGCGGCGCACCCGCCGCGCCAGCCATTCAGCCAACAGCAGGCCCGCAAATCCCAGTGCAAATGAGATGATGGCCAGGCGCACCGCGAGCGCATCGCCCGCCGGCGATTGAATCGCCGTGTACAGGGCCAGCGACAACGTGCGGGTGCGGCCGGGAATGTTGGCGACGAAGGTGATGACGGCGCCGAACTCGCCGAGTCCCGCGGCAAACGCCATCACGGCGCCGGCGAGTATCCCCGGGAGCATCAAGGGCAGCGTGATGCTCGCGAAGCGATCGAGCGCGCCCGCTCCCAAGGTGCGCGCGGCGGCCTCAAGGCCGCGATCCACGTTGTCGAGGGAGATGCGAATCGCGCGCACCATGAGCGGAAAAGTCATGACCGCGGTTGCAAGCGCAGCGCCGTTGGTGCTGAAGGCGAGCTCCACTGCGTAGTGCTCATACAGCCAGCGACCGAAGGGTCCGCGGGTGCCGAACAGCACGAGGAGGACGTAGCCCACGGCAACCGGTGGCAGCACCAGGGGCAGGTGCACGAAGGCATCAAAGAGCATGCGTCCGTGGAAGCGCGCGCGCGTCAGGAGCCAGGCGACGAGGACCGCGAGCGGTAGACTCCACAGCACGCTGCGTGTGGCAACGGCCAAACTTAAGCGCAGGGCATCGAGTTCCGCGGCGCCAAAAAACTCATGCATGAGAACTTGCGACCATCGCCCGAGGGTTCAACGACTCGGCGTGCGTGGCGATGCTCGGCGCAGGGGTGCGGTCAGGTCAAGCTATACCGCAGTCCCACCATTGCAACGGCCAGTACGCCAAGTCCGATTCCAAGGGCCGCGGCGCGCTGCCGCAGGTGTCGAGTGAGAAACGCCGCTAGCGGCGCTCCCGCCACCGCGCCCAGCAGGAGCGCCGCCGGCGGTCCGTAGGCAGAACGGCCGAGCTGCAACCAAAGAACGACGTTCAACGTCAGGGTGACGAGGAAGGCGCTCGCGGTCACGGCGTGGCGCGTGCCGAGCGCGCGATCCACGAGCTGTGCCGCCAATCCGACGGCAAGGAACCAGCCGAATTCGCCGCCGCCCATCATCCGGTGCGCGCGGCCGAATTGGACTCGGCGTTGGGCTTCTCTTCCGCTACGCCAAGGCGCCTTTGCAGCAGCGGACTCGTCGTCGTGTACTGCAGATGAACTTTTTCGCCCGGACGCATGTACTCGCGCACCGCGAATGCCGCGAGCGCCGCCTCGTGGAATCCGGAAAGGATGAGCTTTTTCTTGCCGGGATAGTCGTTGATGTCGCCGACCGCAAAAATGCCGGGCACGCTCGTCTGGAAACGCGCCGCATCGACGCCGATGGTTTTCTTGTTGAGGGCGAGTCCCCATTGCGCAATGGGCCCCAACTTCGGATGCAGTCCCCAGAATACGAGCAGGTGCTCGAGCGCCACGGCGCGCGTTACCCCATCGGGCGTTCTCACATGCACGCCGCTCAACGCGCCGTCGGTTTCAATGATGGACTGCACCTGGCCTTCGAGGAAGTCGAGCCGGCCGGCATCACGCAGGCCAAAGAGGCGCTGCACCGATGCGGGCGCGGCGCGGAATTCGCTGCGCCGATGCACGAGCACGACGCTGCGCGCCATGTCAGCCAACGCCAAAGTCCAGTCGAGCGCCGAATCGCCGCCGCCTAAGATGACAAGATCGCGCCCGCGGAAGAGCTCCTGATCCTTCACCCGGTAATGAACCCGACTGCCCTCGTGGGACTCGACGCCGCTCACGGTGAGACGGCGCGATTGAAACGCGCCGACCCCGGCTGCAATGATGACGCTGCCGGCATCAAAGCGCGCGCCGCGGCTCGTCTCGACGTCGAAGCGGCCGTCTGCGCGCGCTTCCACGCGCGTGACTTCCTGGCCCAAATGAAACCCGGCCGCGAAGGGTCGGATCTGTTCGGCGAGGCGCTCGATGAGTTCGCGCGCCGTGCAAACGGGCACCGCTGGGATGTCGTAGATCGGCTTCTCCGGATAAAGCTCGCTGCACTGGCCGCCGATCTGTGGCAGCGAATCGATGACTTCGGCACGCAATCCCAGGAGCCCGAGCTCAAACACCTGGAAAAGCCCGATCGGGCCTGCGCCGACGATGACCGCGTCGGTTACGGTCGCAAGCTTGCTGCGTTCAGGCGACAAGGACACCTCCCAGTTGAAGCGGAGCGCGTGCAGGTGACGCCGCGGCTGCGGCAAGCCCCTTCATCTGCAGCCACTCGCGGTTGTAGAGCCGTGATTGATAGTTGGCACCGCCGTCGCACAGCACGGTGACGACCGTGTGGCCGGGCCCGAGGTCGCGCGCCACGCGCACTGCGGCTGCGACGTTGATGCCGCTCGTGCTGCCGAGAAACAGGCCCTCTTCGTTCAGCAGGCGATACACGAACCGCACGGTCTCCGTGTCTTCCACGTGGACGGCGTCGTCGATGCGTGCGAGCGCAAGATTGGCGGTGATGCGCGCAATGCCGATACCTTCGGTGATCGATCCTGAGCCGGTGGCCTGCAGTGTGCCGTTGCGCACGTAGGCGTAGAGACTGCTGCCCGGCGGATCCGCAAGAACACAGCGAATCTCGCGGCGGCGCGAGTGCAGGAACTCCGACACCCCGGAGAAAGTGCCGCCGGTGCCGCTTGCGGCCACGAAGGCGTCGATGTGTCCGCCGCTCTGTTGCCAAATCTCCGGTCCCGTAGTCGCCAGGTGGATTTCGCGATTGGCGACGTTGTCGAACTGATTGGACCAGATCGCCCCCGGCAGCGATGCGGCAAGACGCGCCGCCACCTTCTGATATTGATTGGGGTTGCTGTAGGGTACCACCGGAACTCGATGCACTTCCGCGCCGAGCGTCGCCAACAGCTCGTACTTCGCGGGCGACTGATTGTCCGGCATGACGATCACACACCGATAACCGCGCTCGTTGCACACATGCGCAAGGCCGATGCCCGTGTTGCCGGCCGTGCCCTCGACGACAGTGCCGCCGGCGGCGAGCTCGCCGCGCTTCTCAGCTTGACTCACGATGGCGAGCGCCGCGCGATCTTTGACCGAGCCGCCCGGATTCATGAATTCGGCTTTGCCGAGGATCTCGCAGCCAGTCTCCGCACTCAACGCGCGCAGCCGCAGGAGCGGCGTGCCGCCGACCGCTCCGGAGAAGCCGTTGCGGATGCCCGCGCCCAAGGAGTGCGTCAAGCCGGAACCGCCTGCGGTGCGTCGTTCGTAAGCTCTGCAGGCTTTGCCGCGCGCTGCGGCGCGCGAGCGAACGCGGCGACTTTTCCGACGATGAGCAAGGCCGGCGCGGTAATGGCCGCTGCGCCTGCCAAAGCTTCGAGGGTCGAAAGTGTGCCGCTCACCACGCGCTCGCCCGGCAACGTCGCCCGCTCGATGATGGCGGCCGGGTGATCGGCCGCAGCGCCGCAGGCGCGCAGGCGCGCGATGATGCGCGACAGATGTGCGACACCCATGTAGAAGACCACCGTGTGATTGGGCCGCGCCAGAGAATCCCAATCGTGCGCCTCGTCATCGAGCGCGTGGCCGGTCGCGAAGGTCACGCTCTGGGCAAACTTGCGATGTGTGAGCGGAACGCCTGCGCTTGCCGCGGCGCCGAGCGCCGCGGTGATCCCCGGTACGATGACATAGGCGATGCCATTGGCGGCGAGCACTTCGATCTCCTCGCCGCCGCGGCCAAATATGAACGGATCACCGCCCTTTAGTCGCGCAACGCGCAAGCCCGCGCGCGCGTGATTGATCATGAGCTCGTGGATGCGCGCCTGCGCGTCGGGCGGATCGCCGGCTTCCTTGCCGACAAAAATGCGCTGCGCATCGCGGCGCGCAAGCGCCAGCACCGCATCGGACACGAGACGGTCATAAAGAATGACGTCGGCCTGCTGCAAGAGCTGCAGCGCGCGCAGCGTGAGCAGATCCGGATCGCCGGGGCCGGCGCCGATGAGATAGACCTCGCCCAGCGGCGCGCGCTGCGTGGAGCCCGAGAGCTCCGTTGCAAACGCCTCGTGGGCGCGGTGCTCGTTTCCGGCAAGCACCTGGGAGCCGACGGCGCCGCCAATAATGCGCTCCCAGAAGGGGCGCCGACCGCTCGGTGCGAGGGCGAGCTTGACGGCCGCGCGCCGCTCTCCCATGAAGCGCGCCAGCGCTCCCAGCTTTGCCGGCAGCAGCGCCTCGATCTGTGCGCGCACGCGCCGCACCAAGACCGGCGAGCGTCCGCCGGAGCCCACCGCGACGATGACGGGGGAGCGGTCGATGATGGCGGGGAAGATGAAGCTTGAAAGCTCGGGGCTATCCACCACGTTGATCGGCACGCGCGCCGCGCGCGCCGCTTGCGCAACGGCTGCGTTGACCTCGCCCGAATCCGTCGCGGCGATGGCGAGCGCCGCGTCACGCAGCTGTTCGGGCGCGAAATGCCGCGCGACATGCTGCACGGCGCCGCGCGCCACGAGTTCGGCGAGTTCGTCAGCGAGGAGGGGAGCGACCACCGTGACGCGCGCATGCGCGGCGAGCAGCCATTCGACCTTGCGGTGCGCCACCTGGCCGCCCCCGACGACAACCGCCGGAGCGTCCTTCACCGCGATGAATATTGGTAGATAATCCATACAAACCTCGATGCGATCAGTCAAACAGCCGCAATCGCGGCATGACGCACGCGCGGATGCAGCCCGCATTCGCGCGACGCGGACTCCTCCCACCACCAGCGGCCCGCGCGGTGATGTTCGCCGGGCCCGATGGCACGCGTGCACGGCGCGCAGCCGATGCTCGAGTACTGCCGGTCGTGCAGCGCGTTGTAGGGCAGGCGGCGCGCGCGGATGTACTGCCAGATCTGCTCCTCGCTCCAGTCAAGAAGCGGGCTCAATTTGAAGAGGCCGTATTGCGCATCCCACTCTTCCGCCGTGCCTTGCGCGCGCGTCGCAGAGTGCTCGCGGCGCACGCCCGTCACCCAGGCTTTGTAACCGGCAATCGCGCGCTTGAAGGGCTCAACCTTGCGCACTTCGCAGCACGACAGGCGCGCCGTGAGGCTCTTCTGGAAACCATTCACGCCCTGCGCGCCGGTCAGGTTCTGCAGCTGCTGCGCGTCCGGGTACACCAGCCGGATGCGCGGACCGTAGCGCTCTTCCAGGCGCGCGAGGAGTTCGTGCGTCTGCTCGGGCAGGCGTCCGGTGTCGATGCTGAAGATCTCGATCTCGGGCAAATGCGAGGCAATGATGTCGGTCAGCACCATGGCCTCGGACCCTAGGCTGTTGGCATACACCACGCGCGCATGCTCGCGCACCGCCGCGACCAGAAACTGGCGCACGCGCGCGGCCTTCTGCTCCAGATCCAAGGTGAGTACGTCGCCCATAGCATGGAAATATAGCCACCGCGGGGCACTCCGAGAACGAACCATTGCTTCTGAGCGGGTACGCGCTGGTTATGGGGCGGTTACGAAATCTTTGCGGCTTTGCGCTAGGCTTGAGGCTGCGGCCGAGACTGACAGACACCCGAGGGTTCGATGAAATTGCACCAGTTGCGCTACCTTGCGGCGATCGCGCAGAGCGGACTTAACATCACCGCGGCCGCGCAGAAGCTGCATACCTCGCAGCCGGGCGTGAGCAAGCAGATCAAGCTCCTCGAGGATGAGCTCGGCTTTCAGATCTTCGTGCGCGAGGGGCGCAACCTGACGCGCATCACGGCCGCGGGCCAGCAGGTCATCGACCGGGCGCTGCGCATCCTGCAGGAGGCGCAGAGCATCCGCGACCTGTCAACCGAGCTTCGCGACGAGGGGCGGGGCAGCCTGTCACTCGGCACGACGCATACGCAGGCGCGCTACGTGCTTCCGGATGTCATTCGCGAGTTCCGCAGCAACTACCCGCAGGTGCGTTTGAACCTTCATCAGGGCACCTCCGAGCAGATCGCCGAAATGGTGGCGCAGGACCGCATTGACTGCGCCATCGCCACAGGCTCAGAGCACTTGTTCGCGGATCTGACGATCATGCCCTGCTACCGCTGGCAGCGTACGGTGATCGTGCCGCAGGGGCATGCACTGGCGACGTCCGGCCGTTTGACGCTGCGCGCGCTTGCGAACCATCCGCTCGTGACCTATACCTTCAGCTTTACTGGGCCGTCGTCGCTGCACGAGGCGTTTGCGAAAAGCGCTCTGGTGCCTAATGTCGCCATCACGGCGCGCGACGCCGATGTCATCAAGACCTATGTGCGCCTAGGGTTGGGCGTCGGCATCGTGGCCAGCATGGCTGTCGATGCGACCGAGGATGCGGATCTTGTGGCGCTTGACGCGTCGCATCTGTTCAACCCGCATACCACGTGGATCGGATTCCGGCGCGGTACGCTCTTGCGCAAATACATGTATGAGTTTGCGCAGCTGCTCGCGCCGCACCTCGATCGCCGGCTGATCGATCGCGCTCACAGGCTGGCTTCCGGGCCTGAGGTCGCCAAACTTTTTGCGGATACCGAGCTGCCGCAGCGCTGAAACCTCAGGCGTAGATGCGCCGCCGCAGGTTCAAAGAACCCGGCGCGCCCGCCTGATAGGCGACCGTGTAGCGCTGCAGAGCCTGTGCGCACGCTTCCAGGTCCTCGCCCGAGGCGACTTCAAAAGCATCAAAGCCACAGCGCGCAAGCGCGAAGATGATGTCGCGTTTGACCGCGGCGCCGACGGCGCGCAGCTCACCCGCGAAACCGCGGCGCGTGCGCAGCAGGCGGCCGTGCGTATAGCCGCGACCTTCGGAAGGGTTGGGAAATTCGACGGCAATGAGCGCGCAGCGCTCAAGTTCGGCTGTCAAGTCTTCGACCTTATCGGCAGGTGCAATGCGCACGCCGAGCGGCCCCGGCCGTGCCGACCATGCACTGAAGTTGGCGCGCAGTTCCTGCAAGGGCACGATCACGCCGTGCGTGCCGCTTGCCGCGCCCGGATCCTCCTCGAGATGCCGCCAATTGTCGGCGACGATCTCACGCCGCCTGAGCACGCGACGCATAGACGCGCTCCTTGAAGGGTGCGAGGCCGACGCGGCGATAGGTGTCGATCAGGCGCTCGCCGTCGTCGCGCCGTTCGCGGTACACCTCGATGATGCGCTCGATGGTTTCCGGCACGGCGCGTTGCGGCACCGAAGGCCCGATCACCTCACCCAAGGCGGTGAAGCCGTTGACCGAGCCGCCGAGCGTAATCTGATACCACTCCTCGCCGTGCTTCTCCACGCCCAGGATGCCGATGTGTCCCACATGGTGATGACCGCAGGCATTCATGCAGCCGGACATCTTGATTTCGATTTCCCCCAGATCGTAGAGATAGTCGAGATTGTCAAAGCGTTGCTGGATGTCGCGAGCGACGCTGATCGTGCCCGCGTTGGCAAGGCCGCAGAAATCAAGGCCGGGGCAGGCGATCATGTCGGTCAGCATGCCGATATTGGCGGTCGCGAGTCCCTCGCGGCGCAAGGCGAGCCAAGTCGCATACAGGTCCTGCTGGCGCACGTCCGCAAGCAGGAGATTCTGGTCATGCGCCACACGAATGAGCCCGAAGCTCATCTCCTCGGCAAGCGTTGCAAGGGCTGCCATCTGCGCGGAGGTCATGTCGCCGGGCGGCCGGCCGTGCGCTTTCAAGGATACGAATGCGGCGCGATAGCCCGGCACGCGATGCGCACGGGTGTTGTAGCGATACCAGGCGCGAAACTCAGGCTCGCGATCCGCCGTGACGTCAATATCGGCGAGGCTCTCGTAGGGCGGCGGTGTGAAGAACGCGCGCACGCGCTCGACTTCAGCCAACGCAAGCTGCGGCGCGTCTGCGCTCGCGGCGCGCCATTCCGCTTCCACTTCGTCCCGAAACTGCGCCGTCCCCAAAGATTTGACCAATACCTTGATGCGCGCCTTGTGGATGTTGTCGCGCCGGCCGTAGCGGTTGTAGACCCGCAGTATCGCTTCGAGGTAGGAGAGGAGGTCCTTGAGGGGCAAAAAGTCGCGGATCACCTGGCCGATGGCGGGCGCGCGGCCGAGCCCACCGCCCACCAGGACTTCGAAGCCGATCGCGCCTCCCGCATCGCGGCGCATGTGCAGGCCGACGTCGTGCACTTCGGAGGCGGCGCGATCGGCGGGCGATCCCGTGACGGCAATCTTGAATTTGCGCGGCAGGTAGGTGAATTCCGGATGCAAGGTTGCCCACTGGCGAATGATCTCGCAGTAGGGGCGCGGATCGTCGAGCTCGTCGGGGGCGACTCCCGCGAGGTGGTCCGCGGTCACATTGCGCACGCAGTTGCCGCTCGTCTGGATGGCGTGCATCTGCACCGTGGCAAGCTCGGCGAGAATGTCCGGGACGCTCGCAAGCGTCGGCCAGTTCAGCTGCAGATTCTGGCGCGTGGTGAAGTGGCCATAATCACGATCGTAGCGATGGGCGATGTCGCCGAGCTTGCGCAGCTGTGTCGCGCTTAAAAGACCGTAGGGGATGGCGATGCGCAGCATCGGCGCATGGCGCTGGATGTACAGGCCGTTGCGCAGGCGCAATGGCCGGAAGTCATCCTCCGAGAGCTCACCGGCCAGATATCGCCGCGTCTGATCGCGAAACTCGTTGACGCGCTCGGCGACCAGCGTCTGATCGATGTCGTCGTAGCGGTACATGGCAACCGAATATACGGGGTGGTGCCGGCGGCACTAAATACCCGTTGGTTTGGTGGGCGGCGCTTGCGGTTATGAGCCGGATGCCGCAGCGTCGGCGCTGCTAAACTAGGCCCTCGAGGAGCGATGGCGATGTCGGGACTTTATTTCGAGCAATTCGAGGTCGGCCAGAGATTCGAGCACGCCGTGCGGCGTACCGTCACGGAGACGGACAATCTGCTGTTCAGCGCCCTCACCATGAATCCGGCGGCGCTGCACCTGGATGCCGAGTATGCCAAGGGAACGGTATTCGGCGAGCGCATCGTGAACAGTGTCTTCACGCTCGGGCTCCTGGTGGGCCTGTCGGTGTACGACACCACCTACGGCACGACCTTGGGCAATCTCGGCTGGGAAGAAGTCAAATTCCCGCTCCCGGTGCGCGTGGGCGACACCCTGCGCGCGGAGACCGTCGTGCTCGCCAAGCGCGAAAGCCGCTCCCGAACCGATTCGGGGATCGTCACCTTCGAGCAACGTGCCTTCAACCAGCGCGGCGAGGAGGTCGCCTCCTGCCGCCGAGCCGCGCTCATGCTGAAGAAACCCGGATGAGCGGCGCTGCAGCCATCAGGTCCTGGCTGTTCGTGCCCGGAGATAGCGCGCGCAAGCAGGAAAAGGCGGCTGCCAGTGCCGCGGACGCCCTGATCTTCGACCTGGAGGATTCGGTCACGGAGGAGCTCCTGCCGCAGGCGCGCGCGCAGGTGTGCGCCTTCCTTGTCTCTCACCGCTCCCGCGCTGCCCAGCAGCTGTGGGTGCGCGTCAACGCGCTCGCAAGCGGCAAGTTGTCGGCGGACTTGGCTGCCGTGATGGCGGGCGCTCCGGATGGCATCGTGCTGCCCAAGGTATCGTTCGCGCGCGAGGCGCTCGAGGTTGCCCGTCTGCTCACGGATCTTGAGCGCAAGTACGATCGGCCACCCGGCATGACGAAGCTTCTCATCATCGCGACCGAGACGGCGCAGGCGCCGCTGGCGTTGAACGAGTACGCGACCACCGCAAACGAGCGCATCGCAGGATTGACCTGGGGCGCGGAGGATTTATCCGCCGCGCTTGGCGCCAGCGCGCGAGCAGCGGACGGCTCTTTGACGTTTACTTTCGAGCTCGTACGCTCGATGTGCCTGCTCGCGGCCGCTTCCGCCGGGGTTCCTGCGTTCGACGGCGTGTGCGTCGATTTTCGCAACGAGGACGCGCTCGTGCGCGAGGCGGCGCGCGCCTGCCGCGACGGCTTCGTCGGCAAGCTTGCGATCCACCCCTCTCAGATCGGACCCATCAATGCCGCCTTCAGCCCGCAACCCGAGGAAATTGCGCGCGCCCAGGCCATCATCGCGGCATTTGCGGCCGCGCCACAGGCCGGAGTGTTGAGCCTCAACGGCCAAATGCTCGACCGGCCCCATCTTCTTCGCGCGCAGCGCATCCTCGAGCGCGCGGCGCATGCGCAGCCCGCCCCATGAAACTGCGGATGAAAGGCGATTCGCTGCGCCTGCGCCTGACTCGCGGGGAGGTGCAGCAATTGGCGGAAGTCGGGCGCGTCGAAGAGCACGTGCGTATCAGTCCTCACGGCGTGCTCGTCTACCGGGTGCAACGCGCGCCTGGCGCCGCAACCCTCGGCGCGACATTCGCAGACGGCGTGATTGAGATCCAGGTGCCCGAGGGCGTGGCGCGCGACTGGTGCGCAAGCGACATCGTCACGCTCGACGCCGTGCAGCACCACGGCGCGGTTGATCTGCACATCGTCGTGGAGAAGGATTTTGCCTGTCTCGCACCGCGCAGCGACGAGGACGAGTCGGATAATTTTCCACATCCAACAGACAGGAGTCCGTGCGCGTGATCGAATTTGACTTTCAGCTGGGCGAGAGCGTTGACCTCTTGCGTAAGACGGTGCGCGAGTTCTCCGCTGAGCTCATCGCCCCGCGTGCTGCGGAGATCGACGCCTCGAACGTCTTTCCGCGTGATCTATGGCCGGAATTGGGTGCGCTCGGCCTCCTCGGCATCACCGTCGAGCCGGAGCACGGCGGCAGCGGCCTGGGCTACCTCGAGCACGTCGTCGCGATGGAGGAAATCAGTCGCGCGAGCGCCTCTGTGGGCCTCTCCTACGGCGCGCACTCCAACCTGTGCGTGAATCAGCTGCGCCGCTGGGGCACGGTGGAGCAGAAGCGCCGCTATCTGCCGCGGCTCTTGAGCGGCGAGCACGTCGGCGCTCTTGCCATGAGCGAGCCGGAAGCCGGATCGGACGTCGTGGGCATGCGCTTGAGCGCGTCTTTATCCGGCGATCATTATCTTCTCGACGGCCGCAAGATGTGGATCACGAACGGACCGTCGGCGGATGTCATCGTCGTCTATGCGAAGATCGACGCGCAATCGGGCACCCCGGGTATTACCCCATTCATTGTGGAGAAAGGCTTCCCCGGATTCAGCACGGCGCAGAAACTCGACAAGCTCGGCATGCGCGGCTCGGACACCTGTGAGCTCGTGTTTGACGATTGTCGGGTGCCGCTCGAGAACGTCCTGCATCAGGCGGGACGCGGCGTGCAGGTGCTGATGAGCGGCCTTGACTACGAGCGCGTCGTGCTCGCAGGGGGGCCGCTCGGCATCATGCAGGCCTGTCTTGATGTGGTGCTGCCGTATGTGCGCGAGAGGAAGCAGTTCGGCGTGCCGATCGGCAGCTTCCAGCTCATCCAATCGAAGCTTGCCGACTTGTACACGCTCCTCAATGCCTCGCGTGCCTACGTCTACAGCGTCGCGCGCTCCTGCGATGCGGGGCGCACGACGCGCTTCGATGCCGCCGGCTGCATCCTCTTCGCCAGCGAGAATGCAACCCGTTGCGCGCTCGACACCATCCAGGCATTGGGGGGCAACGGCTACATCAACGATTATCCCGCCGGGCGGTTGCTGCGCGACGCCAAGCTCTATGAAATCGGCGCGGGCACCAACGAGATCCGCCGCATGTTGATTGGACGCGAGCTCTTTCAGGTAGAGCTCTGATCGCGCGCGCGGCAAATGTTTGAAACGCTACTGATCGCCAACCGCGGCGAGATCGCCTGCCGTATCACGCGCACGGCGCAGCGGCTTGGCATGCGCGTCGTCGCGGTGTATTCCGACGCCGATGCCGGTGCGCTGCATACGCGCCTCGCCGATGTCGCGGTGCGCATCGGACCTGCGAGCGCGGCGGCGAGCTATCTCAATATCGCGGCATTGATCAAGGCGGCGCGCGAAAGCCACGCGCAGGCGGTGCATCCGGGCTATGGTTTTCT
>Ga0209006_10004951_pt1 | contig 12105 bp, 15 predicted proteins | sample JacPin_JW_Ref_O2_FD_188567 | JGI IMG/M metagenome (GOLD analysis project Ga0209006, IMG submission 188567) | Forest soil microbial communities from Algoma, Ontario, Canada - Jack Pine, Ontario site 1_JW_Ref_O2 (SPAdes) (version 2) | ecosystem: Environmental > Terrestrial > Soil > Boreal...
CGGGGTGACAGGATTTGAACCTGCGACTCCTACGTCCCGAACGTAGTGCTCTACCAGGCTGAGCTACACCCCGAATGTCGGCCGCGGACTAGTGCTTGCGGGCCACTGCGAACTTGGCGAGTTCGCTCAAACCTTCTTTGAAAGCGGTTTCTGGAAGGGGGGCCAGCGCAGCAAGCGCCTGATCTGCCTCGCGCTGAGCGAGGCGCGCAGTGTACGCAAGGCCCCCGAGGCTTGCAACGGCGCGCGTGATTTCCTCCAGATTATGCAATCCACCGTGCTCGATGGCGTGGCGGATCATGTCGCGCTGGGTGTCATTCCCATGCTGCATTGCATAAATCAAGGGGAGGGTGGGTTTTCCCTCGGCCAGGTCGTCCCCGAGGTGTTTTCCGAGCTTACCTTCGTCGGCTTCATAGTCGAGGGCGTCATCGACCAGTTGGAAGGCCGTGCCGATATGCAGGCCAAAACGCGCCAGCGATTCTTCTATTATGGGGGGCGCGTCGCTCAGAACCGCCCCGATCTGGGCGCCCGCCTCGAATAGCCGGGCCGTTTTACGCTGGATGACGTCGATATAGCGCGCTTCGGAGGTATTCGGATCATGCGCATTCATGAGCTGCAGCACTTCACCTTCGGCGATGGCATTGGTGGCATCGGCGATGATCTGCATGATGCGCATGCGGTCGAGGGCCACCATCATCTGAAAGGCGCGCGAATAAAGAAAATCGCCTACCAGGACGCTGGTTGCGTTGCCGAACACCTCATTGGCGGTCTCGCGACCCCGGCGCAGGGAGGAGCCATCCACCACGTCGTCGTGCAATAGCGTCGCCGTATGGATGAATTCGACGATGGCGGCCGCCTCGATATGTTGGTCCCCCTGGTGGCCGCAGGCCCGGCCCGCCAGAAGCACCAAAAGGGGGCGTAATCGCTTCCCCCCGGAATAAATGATGTAGCTGGCCACCTGATCGACGAGGGCCACTTGGCTGTGGAGACGATGTTTGACGACCCGGTCGACGGCCTCGAAGTCGGCAGTGACCAGTTCGCGAATCTGATGTAGTTTCATGAATTGCCCGTGGGAACAGACCATGTTACCTAAGAATGCGTCGTCTTGTGGGACACGCTGCGGCCTAAGTCCTGGAGCCGGTTTGATTTTCGATCCTGGGCGCCGTACAATTCGCGGCTCTTTTGCAGACCCTTAGGGCTGCCCACTGGAGTCGAAAACCATGTATGCCGTGATTGCCACGGGCGGTAAACAGTACCGCGTCCAAGAAGGTGCTGTGGTGCGTATCGAGAAGCTCGATGCGGATCAGGGCGCGAGCGTCGAATTCAATCAGGTGCTGCTGGTGGGTGCCGGCGCCTCGGTTACCATCGGAGCTCCGTACGTCGGTACCGCCAAGGTCACCGCCACGGTCGAAAGCCACGGCAAAGGCGACAAGGTCCGAATCGTCAAGTTTCGCCGACGTAAGCACTACAAGCGTGAGAAGACTCATCGGCAGCCTTACACCGACGTGAAGATCACGTCGATCGTCGCTTAACGTTTTGGCAGGAGTGAAGTAGATGGCACACAAGAAAGCTGGCGGCAGTACTCGTAACGGCCGCGATTCGCACTCGAAGCGGTTGGGCGTCAAGAGGTTCGGCGGTGAGTCCGTGCTGGCGGGCAACATTTTGATCCGTCAACGCGGGACGGTGTATCGCCCCGGCGTCAATGTCGGAATCGGCACCGACCACACCTTGTTCGCCAAAGCGCACGGCACGGTGGAGTTTCGCGTCAGGGGCGCCGAACAACACACCTACGTCAACGTCGTTTCGAAGTAACCGTCACGGCGGGCGTTAAGCGCTCGCCCGTTGGACTTGAAAAGGGGGTCAGGCCAACACCTGTCCCCCTTTTGATTTTCAAAACCCATCACCATGAAGTTCGTCGACGAAGCCAAACTCAAAGTGCACGCCGGTAACGGCGGTCGCGGCTGCGTGAGTTTCCGGCGCGAGAAATTCGTGCCCTTCGGCGGTCCCGATGGCGGCGATGGCGGCCTCGGCGGCAGCGTGTACTTGAAGGCCGTCGAGGGCATGAATACCCTCGCGGACTTTCGCATTTCGCGCACCTACCGGGGCCAGAACGGCGAGGGCGGCAGCGGCAACGACTGCACCGGCCATGGCGGCGACGATACCTACGTTTCCGTTCCCGTCGGCACCGTGGTTGCCGATGCGGAAACGGGCGAGCAATTGGGCGATCTCACCGTCGAAGGCCAGACCCTGCTGGTGGCCAAGGGCGGGAAGGGTGGCTGGGGCAATACCCGCTTCAAGTCGAGCACCAACCGCACTCCGCGCAAGGCCGGGCTGGGACTTCCGGGCGAGAAGCGGGAGCTCACACTGGAGCTGAAATTGATCGCCGACGTCGGTCTTCTGGGCCTTCCCAATGCCGGCAAGTCCACGCTGATTCGCGCAGTTTCCTCGGCACGGCCCAAAGTGGCGGATTATCCCTTCACGACGCTGTATCCCAATCTGGGCGTGGTCACTGCCGGCCTCGGACGCAGCTTCGTCATGGCCGACATTCCCGGACTCATCGAGGGTGCCGCGGACGGCGCCGGACTCGGCATCCGCTTCTTGAAGCACCTGCAGCGCACCCGCGTGCTGCTGCATTTGATCGACATTGCGCCGCCGGATCCGGACGCCGATCCGGTCAAGGACGCGCGCACCATCGTCGCTGAACTCAAGAAATTTGCCGCCGATTTAGCCGGCAAAGAACGATGGCTGCTCATCAACAAAATCGACCTTCTCGAGCCCAAAGAAGCCGAGCGCCGGGCCAAGGACATCGTTCGCCGGCTGCGGTGGAAGGGAGCGGTATTCTTGATATCGGGCGCCACCGCTGCGGGCACCGAGGAACTCAAACAGGCCGTGATGCGCTATCTCGAAGAGCATCCGCGGCTGTCGCGCGCAGCGCAAACCGACGATCAACTGGATGAGGCGGCCGCTGCAAAAGCAAGCCGCGCAGTTTGACGGGGATGGATTGGCAGTCGGGAGCGCGTTTCCGCGGAAACGTCGACTACACTCGAAGCTTACTTCGCCAGCGCCCGAACTTGCTTCGTGAGCCGGCTCTTATGACGCGCGGCCTTGTTGCGATGAATGATGCCCTTGTTGACCATGCTGTCGATGATCGGGGTGGCATGGGCGAGAGCCGCGTTGGCCTCGTCCTGGTTTCCGGCCTTCAGCGCCGCGGTGGCCTTTCGAATGGCGGTCCGCAGATGCGAGGTCAGCGCGTCATTGCGGGCGCGGTGAACGGTCGACTGTCGGGCGGCTTTTTCAGCAGATTTCGTATTCGCCAAGCGTAAGACTCCTAAAACGAGCCGCATAGTTTGCGGACGGCGCCCGCCCTTGTCAATGAGCGGGTGAAACCAGGCGCCTTCACCTCGGAAAACTTGAGTATAATCTAGTGTTTTCGCCATGAAAGTAGCGCGCGGATTCCACAATCTCCGGAAAGCAGCGGGCCGGGCCGCGGATGGCCGCCCTACGGATCGCCGCCCCGCCGACAGCGGCTGCGTTCTGACCGTCGGCAATTACGATGGGGTGCATCTCGGCCATCAGCACATGATCGGTGTGCTGAAGGAACGCGCCGCCGAATTGGGCGGTGCGTCCACGGTCTTGGTGTTCGAGCCCAGTTCGAAGGAGTTCATCGATCCGGCGGGGGCGCCGCCGCGGCTGACGCGCTGGCGGGAGAAGTACCTGGCGCTTGCTGCCCTGGGAGTCGACCGGTTGGTGACGCTGCGGTTCGACGATGAGATCCGCGCCATGTCGCCGCAGTGCTTCGTCGAGCAGCTGCTGGTCGCGGACCTGAACGTGCGGCACGTCGTAGTGGGCAATGATTTTCGCTACGGTGCCAAGGCGCAGGGCACGATTCACAGCTTGCGCGCGGCCGGCGAAAGGCACGGTTTCGGCGTCGAACAGGTCGATGCCTTCATCGTCGACGGGGTGCGCGTGAGCAGCACCGCCATCCGCGAGCGGCTCGAGCTGGGCGATTGCGCGGGAGCGGCCCGGTTGTTGGGCCGCCGCTACCGCATGATCGGGCGGGTGACCCACGGCGAGAGGCTGGGGCGAGCGCTGGGATTTCCGACCGCGAACCTGCGGCTCATGCGGCGCAAATCGCCGTTGTGGGGAATTCTGGCGGTGCGTGTGCATGGTATCGAGTCGCAGCCCTTGAACGGCGTCGCGAGCCTGGGCACGCGGCCCACCGTGAACGGAGTCGAGCCACTGCTCGAAGTGCATGTGTTCGATTTTCAGGGTGATCTGTACGGCTGCCCCATCGAAGTCGAGTTCGTCGCGAAGTTGCGCGATGAACTCAAGTTCGATTCAGTGGCTTTAATGCAGGTGCAAATGCAGGTCGATGCAGCTCAGGCGCGTGACCTCTTGTCGAAGGTGGATAGTGGCTGACTACAAAAATACGATCAATTTGCCGAACACGGGTTTCCCGATGAAGGCCGATCTTGCCAACCGCGAGCCGGGCATGCTCGAGCAGTGGGAGCGCGTCCGGCTGTACGATCAGATCCGCGCCACCGCGAAGGGCCGGCCCGCGTTCGTGCTCACCGACGGCCCGCCGTACGCCAACGGCACCATTCACTTGGGACATGCCGTCAACAAAGTGCTCAAGGACATCATCGTCAAGTCGCGCACCCTGGACGGTTACGACGCCCCCTACGTACCCGGATGGGATTGCCACGGTCTGCCCATCGAGATGCAGGTCGAAAAGACGCACGGGCGGGTGGGTCAGAAAATCGATGCGAAGACCTTCCGCGCGGCCTGCCGCGCCTACGCACTCAAGCAGGTGGATGGACAGCGCGCCGACTTCAAACGCTTAGGGGTCCTGGGCGACTGGGATCATCCGTACCTGACGATGATGCCGCGCTACGAGGCGGAGCAACTGCGCGGCTTCGCGACCATCATCAAGAACGGTCATTTGTACAAGGGCTTCAAGCCGGTGCATTGGTGCCTGAATTGCCGCTCTGCCCTGGCCGAGGCGGAGGTGGAGTACGAGGATAAGACCTCGCCGAGCGTCTATGTTCGATTCGGCGTCGTGGACCACGACGCGTTGGCCGAGCGCATGGGCCTTGCGATGACCGACCAAATGGCGTTGTTCGACGATGTGCCCACGTCGGTGCCCATCTGGACCACGACGCCGTGGACCTTGCCCGCGAACCGCGCCGTGGCGGTGCACCCGCAGTTCGATTATTCCCTGGTGGAATTCGACTTGGGCAACGGGATCGAGCGCCTCGTGCTCGCCACCGAGCTGGTGAAGACCGTCATGCATGCCCTCGCCGTGACCTCCTGGACGGTGATCGCGGAGACCAAGGGCGCGGCCCTCGAAAACCTCCTGCTGCAGCATCCATTCTACGATCGGCAGGTACCGGTGATCCTGGGCGATCATGTCACGCTCGATGCGGGAACCGGTGCGGTGCATACGGCCCCCGGCCATGGGCTCGATGACTACATCGTCGGCCGCCGCTACAACCTGGAAATCGAGAATCCCGTGGGCGGCGATGGACGATTTTTGCCGTCCACCCCCCTGTTTGCCGGCGAACAAGTGTTCGACGCCAACGCGCACATCATCGAAGTTCTGCGCGAACGCGGCCGGCTGCTCAAGGGCGAGCCGTATCATCATTCGTATCCGCATTGCTGGCGCCACAAGACGCCGGTGATATTTCGCGCCACTCCGCAGTGGTTCATCAGCATGGATCAGGCGGGATTGCGCAAGGGTGCGCTCGAGGCGATTTCGCACGTCGACTGGATGCCGGCGTGGGGCGAGCAGCGCATCAGCAGCATGATCGCCGGGCGCCCCGACTGGTGCGTCTCGCGTCAGCGAACCTGGGGTGTGCCCATCCCGTTGTTCGTCGACAAGGTCACTGGCGAGCTTCATCCGCGGACCGCCGAATTGATTGAGGAGGTTGCCAAACAGGTGGAGCGTGACGGCATCGATGCCTGGTTTGATCTCGATGCTGCGGCGCTCTTGGGACCGGATGCGGAGAAGTACGACAAGGCCACGGACGTCATGGACGTGTGGTTCGATTCGGGAATGGCCCATCACTGCGTGACGGCCATGCGGCCCGAGATCACCGCCCCCGCCGACCTCTATCTCGAGGGCTCGGACCAACACCGAGGCTGGTTCCACTCCTCGCTGCTCACCTCGGTGGCCATGCACGGCCGCGCTCCGTATCGCGGAGTTCTCACGCATGGCTTCACGGTGGATGAGAAGGGCCGCAAGATGTCGAAGTCCATCGGCAACATTCTGGTGCCGCAGAAGTTGACGAGCACTTTGGGCGCCGACGTGGTACGGCTCTGGATCGCCGCCACCGACTATGCCAATGAAATGAGCGTGTCGGAAGAGATCCTGAAGCGCATGGCGGACTCGTATCGCCGCATGCGCAATACGCTGCGCTTCCTGCTGGGCAATATGCACGGCTTCGATCCGGCCGAGCACGCGGTGCCCTGGCATGAACTGGTCGCCATCGATCAGTGGGCCATCTCCCAATCGTTCGCGCTGCAGAACGATGTGGTGACTGCGTTCCGCAACTACGAATTTCACGACATCTATCAGAAAGTCCACAATTTCTGCGTTGTCGAGCTCGGCGGCTTTTACCTGGATATCATCAAGGATCGTCTCTACACGACGAGGGCGCAAAGCACGCCGCGCCGCTCCGCGCAAACCGCGATGTACCATATCGCCTGCGCTATGGTGCGCTGGCTCGCGCCCATATTGAGCTTTACGGCGGAAGAGGCATGGACTTTCCTTCCCGCTGTGCCCGTGGCCTCGGTGTTCCTGACCACCTGGCACCAGTTTCCGCCCGGCGCAGAACGCGAATCGCCGCTCGACTGGCCGGCGCTCATCGCGCTCAAGGCCGATGTGGCGCGCGAACTGGAGCGGCTGCGCGCCGCGGGCGAGATCGGCGCCCCGCTCGAGGCCGAGGTCACCCTCTACGCGACGGAATCCCAGGCGGCGCGCTTCGCGGCGCTACAGGACGAGTTACGGTTCGTCCTCATCACCAGCCAGGCTCGTATCGAGCTGACCGATACGCCGCCGGGCGACGCGGTTCCCTCGAGTGCGGAGGGGGTCTGGATCGAAGTCAAACCCAGTACCCAGCCCAAGTGCGTACGCTGCTGGCACTTGCGCAGCGATGTGGGCAGCGACCCCAGGCACCCGGAACTTTGCGCACGCTGCGTCGTCAACGTCGAAGGCCCGGGCGAGGAGCGTCAATTCGCATGAACGCCGTCGGTAACGCGACCGTCACCCTACACCGCAGCCGTGCCACGGCCTGGTTGCTGCTGTCGGCCTTCATCGTGCTGCTGGATCAGGTGTCCAAGGGCTATATCACGCGCCACTACGGCGAATTCGAGTTCACGCGCGTGCTGCCGGTCCTCGATATCACCCGCATGCACAACGTGGGCGCGGCCTTCAGTTTCCTGGCCTCCGCCTCGGGCTGGCAGCGGTGGGTGTTCATCGGACTCGCGGTGTCCGTGAGCATCGCCATCATCGTCTGGCTGGTGCGGCTGCCGCGCGGCGCCAGCATTCTGCTCGCCGCCGGGCTGGCCCTGGTGCTCGGCGGCGCGCTCGGCAACGTGATCGACCGGATCAGACTGGGTCATGTCATCGATTTCATACACTTTCATTGGGATCGGGCGTATTTTCCAGCATTCAACGTGGCGGATTCGGCGATCACCGTCGGCGCCGCGCTGCTTCTGCTGGACGCACTGTTCGATTCGAGGCGGAAACACTGATGCAAATACTTCTCGCCAATCCGCGTGGATTCTGCGCCGGCGTCGATCGAGCCATCGACATCGTCGAGCGCGCCATCGACCTGTTCGGTGCGCCCATCTATGTGCGCCATGAGGTGGTCCACAACAAATACGTGGTGGACCGGCTGCGCACCATCGGTGCGGTGTTCGTCGAGGAACTGGAGGAGGTGCCTACCGGCGCCACCGTGATCTTCAGCGCGCACGGCGTGTCGCGCGTGGTCCAACAGGAAGCGCAGCGCCGGGCCCTCACGGTGTTCGACGCCACCTGTCCCTTGGTCACCAAGGTGCACATGGAGGTCACGCGTTATGCCCGCGAAGCGCGCGAGGTATTTCTCATCGGTCACGCCGGACACCCCGAGGTCGAGGGGACCATCGGTCAGTTCGATACCTCGTTCGGTGGCAGCATTTACCTGGTCGAAACCGTCGAGGATGTGCAGCGTGTGGCGGTGCGCAATGCGGGTCATCTGGCCTTCGTGACGCAGACCACGCTGTCGGTGGACGATACCGCGTGCATCGTGGAGGCGTTGCGAACCCGCTTTCCGGGCCTCAAGGCGCCGGTGAAAGAAGACATCTGCTACGCCACCCAGAACCGGCAGGACGCGGTGAAGGACCTGATCGGGCATTGCGACGTGCTGGTGGTGGTGGGTTCGAAATCGAGCTCCAATTCGAACCGGCTGCGTGAAATGGCCGACAAGGTCGGCATCCCCGGATTTCTGGTGGATGGACCCGAGTTTCTGCATAAGGAATGGTTCGACGGCGCGAAAACCGTCGGAGTGACCGCCGGCGCCTCGGCGCCCGAGATTCTGGTGCAAGGCGTCATCACGCAGCTCAAGGCGTGGGGCGGTTCCGTGGTCAATGAATTGAAGGGCCGGGAAGAGCATGTGATCTTCGCCTTGCCCCGGACGCTGCGCGACGTCACAAAGCGGGTCGGCAGCCTTTCGTCGGATGGCTCAGCGGGTTAGAATGCCGGCCCTTCTGAAGGTAGCGCGCCGCAATAGCTCAGTTGGTAGAGCAACGCATTCGTAATGCGTGGGTCAGGGGTTCGAATCCTCTTTGCGGCACCATAAAAATCAGTAAAACCAAACATATACGTGACACCAGTGTTATCGCACGTGATTTCACTGTGGCGGCTACCCGAAGCAACGCTGAAGATGACTGGCCTGTAGAGCTAAGAGAATCGTCCAGCGATTCACGAGGCTTGTCCGATGGACTGCGAAAGACAGACCAACGCGACAAATCTCAGCGGACTGGCGCTTTAACTATTACGCTCTCGCGCCAGGCGACGATCAAACTGGAATCTCTTGGGTTTCTGAAGGATCAGTTTCTTGAAATCTGGGTGTTGCGGATTGAGTAGGTAGTTCCATTCTTCGACGACCACCGCCGAGGGTACTTTCAACACCGCCGCCGCACCGGCGTCGAGCCAGCGTCGGCCGATTTCGCGGAGTTGCGACGGAGAATCCGCCGCTGACCAGTTGCGGGGTAAATCAGCCGGGCTCACGACTTCGATCCTCATCTTGTCAGGAATGACTGCGCGGCCAAGAACCGAGGCGGGGACCCAACCGCGGCGCCGGTAGTTGAGGGTGTATTCGAGAAGGGCGAGCGAGATGCTTGCGGACGTGTAGATCACCGGATGCCCTCTGAATGTCCAGCGGCCGTTGGCATACAATCCGCCGAGCCCCGAGAATATCTGATTCTGATATCGAAGCTTAGTCAGGCGGTATACCGTAACCGTCACGCGTAGATCCCGTACTCCATTTGGTAGAGCATGTTGGTGACCTTTTCGGTGCCGATGTCCGTCGTCACGAGTTCAAGCGGGGTGCGACCACCGAACGCATCACCCGGTTCCCGCAACCACGCCACCGCATTCTCGTGACTCTCCAGCACACTTTCAGCAAGAGCCAAAATGCGCGCTAGGCGAACGAGTCGATCGGATATTGCCGGATCGAGACGTATTCGCTGTTTCCAACGTGCGCGGGTCCGAAGACTGACCTGCAATAGTCGATCTTCTTCTTCTGGCGTGAGTCCGAGCGCTTTGGCGATGATGCTGTAGGACTTTGTCGGCAGTCCACGCTCGACTTCCTCAAGCAGGTCGATTGGGCCGGAACCCGGCCCAAAGACTTGGCGGCCACCCAAAGCGTTCATAATGTCGGTTTGCATGGAAAATTCCTCTCGTGCCAATATGGCATACATTATAGTGCCAATTGGCGTCGCGCGGAAGTCAGCGGCTTATAGCCGGCTGCACGGCTGAAGGTATCCGGAAGATGCCTGAAAACGAGGGGGCATGGTGGGTCGCGCCAAGTCAGGCCTGGGGGCAAGCAGGGGCGGGGGCCTCGACAGTCCGTCCGCAAAGGGACTGCCGGTCGTCGGAATCCTCGCTCGTTTTGGCATGCGCGCCACGACCATGAACACATGCGGGCCCGAGTACCGTGGCCACTTTTGTACCAACACAAACCGCCTTTCGCTGCGTTTTCCCGACTTAGACCGCCTTGAGCGTTCGCAACATATTGATTGACATGGACCGCGCCAAAGACCTACGAATTCGTAAGCTATGTGTCAGGTACTACATAGTGTCCATTCCGGGGACATAGAACACTTTAGACGAAGTCACCGTACAACCTCAACGTACGGAGAATCTGAGGGCGCGCGAGCCAGCTCAAGGCCCGAAGAATCGAGAACGGGAGAGGTGCTGGGACGGTCATCCGTGGCCGGCGAGTGGATGTTTAGCGCCGAAAGGGTTTTCGGCGCATTCGACCCGTCCGCTCTCGTGATCGAAGAACCCTAGATCTCAATCCATAAAGCTGACGAGCCAGATTTTCTTGCTGACTTCCCTGACGCCCACGATTTGTCCGGCGAAGTACATTGGTCTATGGCCGCGCCCAGTTCGACAGCGCCGCGTCCAAGGCCTCGGCTGACGCATTCAAACAAGCGGTTGGTCCCGGGGGCGCCAATGTGATCTACGATCCGGTCGGCGGCGATTATTCGGAACCAGCGCTGCGCGCGATCGCCTGGGAAGGGCGCCATGGCGATCGGCTTCGCAACCGGAATTTACAAGCTACCCCTCAATCTGACTTTGCTCAAGAGCTGCGACGTGCGGGGCGCGTTCGCCGGGCGTGATCCCGACCGCAACCGTAAAAACGTGGCCCAACTACTCGACTGGTGGGAAGACGGAAACATTCGCCCACGCATTGCCCGGACTTGGCATGGATCTTCTCTTACCCGCAGAATCACTGCCGATCTTGCGTTGATCATCCGCTACCGGTCCAAATCAGCGTGCCGAGGTACTCTGTAAAAGATTGCTCATGCGCGAATAAGCTACGTAGCGTAGACCTCGGCAGGATATTTGAGCATTAGGCCTTCGTAGTGCCAGAAGGCCATAATGGGCTTTACCCACTTTCCCATTTGCTAACAATGGGAAGGGTATAGTCAGACGATGAAAAACACTTCCGCCACAAAAAACGTCGATTCTAAGGGACGTCTGACCCTCGGCGATTCGTTTGCCAACCGTACGGTGCTGGTTGAGGATCGCGGCGAGGGTGAAGTGTTAATCAAGCTAGCGCGCGTAATTCCTGAGCGAGAGGCTTGGCTCTACGAGAATAAGGAGGCCGTCGCTTCTGTGCGTCGTGGTCTCAATCAGGCTGCTAGCGGCAAATTTGCAAAAAAGGGACCCGATCTCGTAGCAGCCGCCGCGCTGAGTGAGCTGCTGCAGGAAGATTGATGGCGTTCAGGCCCCGGTGGACTGAAGAAGCGGACTCGAAGTATCGCGAGCTGCAGGAAGCTGCCACTGCATCGCTATTGAATCGCCAAAAGAATCGCAAGGCGAAGGCGGCAAGAGCGGAGGGGCTGTTTAAGCAAATCGAGAAATGCGTGCGACCGTTGCTAGATAACCCAAGACACCCGGGCCTCAATACACACGAATACGACTCGATCGAACATCCGTACGATAAGAAATCTAAAGTTTTCGAAGCGTACGTGCAAAACCAGACGCCAGGTGCCTACCGGCTCTTCTGGGGCTACGGGCCACAAAAAGGTGAGATCACCATTATCGCCGTAACGCCTCATCCGCGAGGGGGATGAACGAGCGTCGTCCTTTGGACCAGCTAAAATTTGCCACCGGTGGGGCGGCGCATCAAAAAATGCAGGCGGCGTAGGAGCGGCGAATTCGTCTAACGCTGGTCCGACTGCGACGAGGGTCTGCGCCGCCGTATCGCGTTTATAGACGGTTTTACGGCGATCGTTTTTCGCCTCGTGGGGATCGCGTTCGAGGGCGTATTTGAACTACTACGCGCGATTCTGCTGCTGCCAGCCCGATTGCTAGGCGGCGGACCAGGCGCGGTC
>Ga0209006_10004952_pt1 | contig 12104 bp, 12 predicted proteins | sample JacPin_JW_Ref_O2_FD_188567 | JGI IMG/M metagenome (GOLD analysis project Ga0209006, IMG submission 188567) | Forest soil microbial communities from Algoma, Ontario, Canada - Jack Pine, Ontario site 1_JW_Ref_O2 (SPAdes) (version 2) | ecosystem: Environmental > Terrestrial > Soil > Boreal...
GGACTCGCGCTCGCGGTGGGCCTCACCGCAGCCTCGTTCTGGGTGCGGGGCACTGATCTCGTCTACGCGCCTGGGCTTGCCATGGCGCTGCTGGTACTCGCGATCGCCCAGATGGGCATCCATCTGATCTTCTTTCTGCACATTACCACCGCGCCGGACAACGAGAATAACGTGCTCGCGCTCGCGTTCGGGGTGCTCATCGTGTGTCTGATCGTGTTTGGCTCCTTGTGGGTCATGGAACACCTGAATCACAACATGCTGCCAATGAACGAATTAATGCAGATGCAGCGGTGATCGCTGCCCCGGGGTCAGGTTTCAAAGAGCATGGCCAGAATCTTTCGCTCGGACGCGGGCAAGGCGCTCATTCATGGGCAGTACCGTTCCGTGCTGGATCGCTGGCCTGTGCCTCGTCGTGAATTGCGGATTCCGACGTGTCAGGGCGAGACGTTTGTCGTCGACTGCGGGCCGGAAGGCGCCCCGCCCGTTATCCTGCTGCACGGCGGCGCAACCACGTCCGCCATGTGGGTGCGTAGCGTGCGCGCTTGGGCGGAAAGCTTCCGCCTCTACGCCATCGATATTATCGGGGAGCCCGGATTCAGCGCGCCGTCGCGCCCAGCCTTTGCCTCGGACGCCCACGCTCGCTGGATGGATGATCTGTGGAGCGCACTGCACCTGGAGCGCGCGTCGATCGTCGGCGCCTCTCTCGGGGGCCTCCTCGCGCTCGACTATGCGATCAGGCGACCGGAAAAGGTTCAGACGCTGGTGCTCCTCGCACCGGCCGGTGTCGCGCGCGTCAGATTAGGATTGCGTCAGCCTGTTGGAGTCGAACAATGACATGCTCTTTGCGCCTGCTTTTTGTTGTAAGTATTGTCCTCAGCAGCGCCGCTGTATCGGCGACCGTGGTCGCGAGCGGTGCCGGCGGCTTCGTCGTGCGCGAGCAAGTTGATTTCCCCGGCGAGCCCGTGGCCGCCTGGCAACGACTGGTTCGAATCGGAGACTGGTGGGACTCGGAGCATACTTATTCCGGAAATTCGGCGAACTTGTCGCTGTCTTTGCGCCCAGGGGGATGTTGGTGCGAGAGACTGCCAAACGGCGGTTTCGTCCGACATATGGAAGTTGTTCTCGTCAAACCCGGCAGCACGCTCAGAGTCACCGGCGGCCTCGGCCCACTGCAGGCAATGGGAGCGACTGGCGCCCTGACATTCACACTGAAGGGCGCCGCGAAGGGCGCGACGACAGTGATTGCCGAGTATGCAGTCACCGGCTATTCGGCTGCTGGCATGGCCGAGCTTGCCGATCCAGTCGACAAGGTGCTTGCAGAGCAGCTCGCGAGGTTCGCAGCGCCGGCTCACCAGTGATGTGTATTACAACAAGGTGATCGACGATCGGCTCGTTAATCCACAAACACCCGACGAGCCGCCTGAATAGCCGCATCGATATGGCCGATGGCACGATCGCGCAAGCCGTTCGCGAAACCGTTGTCCTCTTCTCCCGAGACGTCCGCGCGCGCCTTCTTCAGGAAATCCAGCGCCTCATGTATCCGGCCACGATGATCAGGTCGCTCGTCTAACGGCGGATGATCCGCCGGATTCTTGCCATCGTTCAGGGCCGCTTGCTTGATCTCGTTAATGCCGGCATCGATCTGGTGCACGGCCTCTTGCTCATCGGCAGTTTGGACCCAGTCTCCCGGGCGATGCTCGATCAGCCAGCGCGCAGCCCTCAGATCAGACAGCGCGTGCAGATAGGCGGGATGATGATTGGGTGGTGGCGGAGGTGGCGCGGTGACACACGCTGCAAGCGACCCAAGCCCCAGGATTGCAAGCAATGCGACGCTCAGCTTCATGCGACCCATGATCGTTCCTTGCGCACATGCGCTGCGACACTGGAGGAAAAAATACTATACAGGGCTCGTCATGGCGGAAAGTGAATCGCTTCACAGCCGAAGACCGCCAGTCCGGCGCCCGCTAGTTTGCGCGACCCTGCAGTCCGGCAACCAGCGACTTCGGAGCTTTGCGGGACCAGGCTTTGCTCAAAAGATCGGTCACAATGCCCGGTTTTGCCTCGCCCAGCAGAACCCGCAATCCTCGCACCTTGCCGCCCCAGAACAGCTTCTCCAGAAACTTCGAGTTCAACGCCAGCGCGGCTTCGCGATGTTCGTCTGCGATAAACACGTGCAGGTACTCACCACCTGGCGGAGCGGTGGCAAAGATTTTTCCGCGAACACGAAACGAGGTGTAATCAAAGTGCGGCTCTTCCGTCGCTTCCGGTAGCGACATGGCAAAACGGCGCACGTCAGCCAGTTTCATACGGCCACATTCAGGCAGCAGCACGGACCATTCGGGCGGCGCTCGCGCCTACCAGCGCAACGTAGCCATCATGCTGGCGTAGGTATCGATTCCGTCCCACAGGTTCTCGAGCCGCAGGTTCTCATTGGCCGCGTGTTGGTTGTTGTCGTGATTGACGATCGGAAGGCCGATGACGGGCACCTTGAAAATGTCGGCGAACAGGTAAATCGGCACGCTGCCACCCATCATCGGCAAGACTGCCACCGGTCCGTGAGCCGCCTTGCCGGCAGCGGCCACGACCGCCCGGGCGGCGGCTGTCGACATGTCCGAGCGCAGGGCAGGGTAGCCCGGCTGCCACACCAGCCGCACAATGCGTGCATGGGCCGCTCGCGTTGCTGCATCCGGTTCGTCCTCGATGATTGTCCAGCCCTCGGCCTTCAGGAAATTCTCGACCGCTGTCTGCACCTGCTGCGGCGTCTGATCAGGAACCAGGCGAAAATCAATCGCGATCTTCGCATCGATCGGTATGGCGTTGGCCGCCGCTTCGCCAATCTGACCTGAAAGGATGCCGCGGATATTGAGCGCCGGTTGCATCAGGCTGGCCGGCAATCCCGTCTCGCCTTCGGACCCAGCTATTCCGAACTCCCGCTGCAGTGAATCCTCGATCGGGGGCAGGTCGCTGATCGCCTGTTGTTCGGCAGGCGTTAGCGCTCGGATGTCCTCGTACAACCCGGGAATCAGTATCCTGCCCTGGTCATCGCGCATCCGCGCAATCAGATGGGCCGCCATCGACGCAGGATTTGGCACCCAGTTGCCATAGTGGCCGTCATGCAACGCCTTGATGGGTCCATAGACTGTCAGCTCCAGCCCGGTTATTCCGCGGGCGCCGAAGTAGATCATTTGCCGTCGTGACTGATGCACGGGGCCATCGCCGATCAGCCAAAGATCCGAGCTCAAGAGCGCCCGATTCTGGCGCAGGATGTCGGCCAGGTGGGGCGAGCCGGCTTCTTCTTCGCCCTCCCAGGCCACCTTAATGTTCACCGTCGGCCTCCGGCGGTTTGCCTTGAGTGCATCGAAGGCTGCAAGGAACGCGATGATCGATGCCTTGTCGTCGCTGGCGGCGCGACCAAACAGCCGCCACTCCGGATCGAAAGGCAACGGCGCTGTCTTCCAATCAACATCCTGCGGGCCTGCGTCCGCAGGTCCGCTGCGCATCACGGGTATGAATGGATCAGAGCTCCACTGCGACGGCGTCACCGGCTGGCCGTCATAGTGGGCATAAAACACTACCGTGCGCCTGGCGCCCCGGCTTTTGAATTCGCCGTAGACGATCGGCGGCACGCCGGTGCCGGCGAAAAGCTGCGCCGCCTGGAAGCCACGTGCTTTTAACAACAGCAGCAGATGGTCGGCCGCTGCGAAAAGTCCGGCCGGGTCGGCTGCAACGCTACGGATACGCGTCAGCTCATCGAGTTCACCGACGATCTGGCGCTCGTGCGCCGCGCGGTAACTCTGAACCTGCTGCTGCAAGTCGGCAGTGCCGGCCGGGGTCGCGACTGTGAGTGCAACCACGGCAAGCATCGAGCTGAATGGAATTCTCATGGTCAACTGCAACGGCCGATCGATGTTCACTGTGATTAAAACCGGGCCCGTATCATCGCTCTGTCTTAGTCCCACGGCGAGCCATTCTCCGCTATCCTATCCATGCCGCAACCAGGAATTTCTTATGACGCAGTCAGTGCTATCGCGCCTGTCCGCTATCGGCCGCGTGCCGGAGGACATCCGGCACGCCGCCATCCAGCAGCGCAGGTTCGACAGCGAGAACGTTGAGCGCAGCGTTGGTTACATCATGCTCGACTGCTCGGGCACGACCATGGATCGATACGTGGACGCCCCGGCGATCGTCTTCGTCGAAGTGTTCAAGCAGTACGGTCTGGAGATCAGCATGCTTGAGGCGCGCGCACCCATGGGTTTGCGCAAGGATCTGCACATCAAGGCCGTCACGCAGATTCCTTCGGTACGCGAGCGCTTCATTGCCAAGTTCGGCCGTGAACCCAATCAGAACGATGTTGACGCAATGTTCGCGGTGTTCGTGCCGACCCAGCTGGCACTGCTGCGCAACGACACCTACCACGCGTTGCTGCCTGGCGTTGCCGAAATCTGCCAACAGTGGCAGAAGCAGGGCATCAAGATCGGCGTGACCACGGGTTTCACGCGCAGCATGCTGGATCTTCTGCTCGCCGGCGCGGCGACCCAGGGCTTCGTGCCGGACACTCATTGCGCCGGTGACGAAGTCGAGATGCCGCGCCCGACCGCCTACATGGTGATCAAGAATCTGGAACGTATGGGCGTGTACAACCTCGAGAACGCGATGCTTCGCACCATCAAGGTTGACGACACCGTCTCCGGCGCCGGCGAGGGCGCACCGCTGTGCTGGCGCGTAGGCGTATCCAAATGGAGCAATTACGTGGCCGACAGCTGGGACGCCGTGCGCAAGATGAGCGCCGCGCAGCTCGCGGCCTGTGAGCAGGCCTCCAAGGAAAAGTTAGTCAAGGAAAGCGGAGCGCACTACGTGATTGATGACCTGCGGGACATGCCGGCCGTGATCGCCGATGTCAACCAGCGCCTTGTCAACGGCGAGAGGCCATAGCGATCAGCAGCTGCGCCTGGCCGCTGTCACGGCGCGCTCTTTAGTACAACAGCCCCAGCACCGCCGCGCGCATCACGGCCGCGGTCTTGTTGCTGGCATTGAGCTTGACCATCGCATTGTTGGCGTGAAAGTTCACCGTGCGTTCGGCGATGTTCATGAGGTCGGCGATTTCGCGCGAGCAATAGCCCTCGCCGGTCCAGCGTAGTACCGCGATTTCCTGCTTCGAGAGCTTGGCTTCGAGTTCCGGCATCAGCTTGGGCACCAGGCACTTCGACATCGCTATGTGGGCCGCCTGCGTCAGCCAATCCATCATCATCGACTTGTCACGCAGCTCGATTTCGGACAAGGGTTCGGCGGCACGCGACAGCGTCATCAGACCGGCGATGCCGTTGTTGCCGAATGAGGATCGGGCCCAGCCGTGTCGCAGGCCGAACGATCGCGCCTCCTCCCACAATTCCTGCGCTGGTTCGAACAGTTTGTCCGACCAGACCACGGGGAACATGGAGCGGCCGCCGTGCTTCACCGTCGGATCCACGTTCACGTAGCCGCGCTCGAGATAGATGCGGCGCCAATCTCCGGGATAATTGTTGTACATCACGATGCGCGGGGACGTGACCGGCAGCGGCATCCGAATCCCGTACGCGCAATAGTCAAAGTCCAGTTGTCGCGATAGCGCAACAAGCCGTTGAAATAGCTGCTCCGGGTTCTTGGTACTCAGAAGCAGCTCGAGCTGATCCTGCTGCCAGGCCTTCATAAAACAGGTCCGCGCCCATCGGGCATGTAATCATCGGACTCGATCATCGTCTTCGCATCGGGCCGCTGCCGCCAATATCGAGGCGGACCTGATATTTTTGACAGTACCTCGAGGCCCCGATGCTCGCATATTATCCGCCCCTTGTCGTGCATGAGCTATGGGCACTAAGAGTCACCGCGATCCGCAGTCAGAACCGAGCGCCGGTGGCCAATGGATGGCGCTGAGTTCGGACGGCTATGTCCGCGTAAGTCTTTCCAACTTCGCGAAAATCCCGCTCGATCACCTGCTGTCTGGGCTGGATGACGATTTGATGAATGCCGCGCCGCACGCGGCGCAGGTCGCGGTGATTTCCGGCTATACCGAATGGCTCAGCCGCACCAAGCCGGCTGTGACGCTGGGCTGGGACTGGCAGCTCAAGGGCGTGAATGGCCACGCCGCCTGCCACCGCAGCGGCTTGCCGCGCAGCAATATCATGCTGATCGGCGACTTCAATGAAGACCTCGGCGATGAGCGCACCGCGCACCTGCTCGCGAGCGCAGTGGATTGCCTGGCGTGGCAGGAGCTGGCGCTCGCCGCGATTCAAAGAAAATATTCCTGAGACCCCTGTCAACTTTGACAGTTACGTAACCTCCCACGTGCCCTCAAATCTGCTGCAGACAGGGGCTGCGCAAGGAGGGACATATGCGTGTCGTCTCGGGCGACCAGGAGGAATTACCTTGCGGTGTGTACGTCAGCGTTGCCCGCTACCGACACCGAATCTTCGTCGAGCAGTTGGGATGGCAGTTAGAGACGCGCGACGGCCTCGAGATCGATCAATTCGACCGTCCCGACACGGTCTATGTCGTGGCGCAAGACGATGAGGGGCGCGTATTCGGCTGCGCCCGGTTATTGCCGACGCTGCGCCCCTATCTGTTAGCCGAAATCTTCCCGCAGCTGCTCAATGGACTGCCGCCGCCTTGTGCCGCCGATGTCTGGGAGCTGTCGCGCTTCTCGGCGGTGGACCTGGTCGGCAGCGCGACCACGCCGGTCGGACGTTTCTCCTCGACCGTGGCAATTCAGCTGCTAGGGGACTCGCTGGCCTGTGCGGCCGCCCATGGCGCCAAGCGTGTGATCACGGTGTCCCCGCTCGGAGTCGAGCGCCTGGTGCGCGCCGCGGGCTTCAGCTGCCATCGTGCCGGACCCCCGGTCGTGGTCGGCGGCCACCCGCTGTTTGCCTGCATGATCGAAGTTGGAGGTACCTGAGCTTTCACGTCACGCGGTGCGTTGGCCTACCCACTCATTTCTGAGCCAACGTTCGAACAAACTCCAGACATCGCGAGACCCCCTCAAAAGCCCGCTAGACGCGGGCTTTTGTCTTTGTATCTTTTGCATTACCCCTGCAGGCGAAACACCTGTTCGGCGTTGGTCTGCATCAGCATCTTCTTGTGCTCGGGCGGCAGGTCGAACGCATCGTAGGCGGCGACTTCGTCGGCGGACTGCTGATACGGATAATCCATCGCGTAGATCACGCGCTCGGGCCCGAGCACCTCGATGCAGAACCTGATCGACGGCTCCCAGCCCTGACCGCTGGTGGTGATCCAGATATTGTGCTTGAAGTAATACGAGATCTTGTGGCGCAGTTTGACGGCGGGGGCGCCGCCGCGCAGCCCCTCCCGGCCGTCGGCATTGCTTTGCATCCAGTCGAAGCGATACAGCAATAACGGCATTGCCTCGCCCATGTGCCCGATCACCAGTCGCAGCTTCGGGAAGCGATCGAAGGCGCCCGACATGATCAGACCCATGGTGTGCATCCACACCTCGTGCGTGAAGCCGGCCAGCGCGCCGCCGAAGCCGCGAAATTCGTACGGTTGCGACCAGGAGCTCGGCGGGATGGTCGGATGAATATAGAGAGCGGCATCGTTGGCCTCGAGCGCCTCGAGGATCGGCCAGTAGGGCGCCTCGTCGAGATAGTGGCCGCGAAAATGCGAATTGATCACCGCGCCGTTGAGGCCCAGGGTCTTCATGCCGCGCTCGATCTCGGCCACGGCACCGGCGACGTTCTGCGGTGCAAATACCGTCAGGCCGGCGAAGCGCTGCGGGTAGCGGCGGCAGGCGGCGGCCAGGCGGTCATTTGCCAGCCGCGCGAGTGCGGTGCCCTCGTCAGGCTCGAGCACCTGCACCCCGGGGGAGGTCAACAGCAACAGCTGTTTGTCGATCCCGAGCTCATCCATGCGGGCGATGCGCCGCTCGCCGATATCCATCAGCTGATCCTGCAGTGCGGGCAGCTTGGAGAACATGCCGGCCATGCGCAGCGAGCTGTCATCCGGAGCGTTCGGACTGGCCAGCAGCCGCACCTGCGCCTCGAGTACTTCGGGGATGTTCCAGGCTTCCTCGGTCGCGATGCGCTTGTACGGCGCATGGCGGTCGATGGCGCGCGGCGGCGGGGCGAGGCCGCTGTCCTCGGAATTCTCAGGGGGTGTCACCGCATTCCACACGCTCGCCGGGCTCCCGCTAACTGCGCAGCGGCGCGATGTGGAAGATGCGCTCGGCATTCAGATGGTAGAGCTTGGCGCGGTCGGCCTCGCTGACCGGCGCCGAATCCATGAATGCGATCGCGGGCCGGGTGGGCTGATACGGGTAGTCGATCGCCCACATCACATGATCGGCGCCGAGCTTGCGGATCGCGAAGTCCAGCGCCAGGTGATCTTCGACACCGCTGGTGGTGATGACGAAATTGCGCTGGAAATACTCCGCCATCGTAAGCTTGGTGCTCGGCGCGCGCTCGATCGTCTGCGCGCGGCTGTTCATGAAGTCGATGCGCCAGATCCAGAACGGGATCGCCTCGCCCATATGGCCGATGCAGATTTTGAGTTTCGGGAAGCGATCGAACACGCCGGCGGCCATCATGCGCACCACGTGCGTGCCTGTTTCGACGCCGTAGCCCCACATCGCCGAGTCCATCGCGTAGTCCTGCAGCGGCCCCTTGAGGCCATCCGAGGCCGCGCGCGGATGGATATAGATGCAACCGTCGAGCGCCTCGGCCGCCTCGAGCACCGGCCAGTACTTCGGATCGTCGAGGTACTCGCCGTTGGTGTGCGAATTGAGGATGAATCCGTTGAGCTTCAGCGTGCGAATCGCGCGTTCCATCTCCTTCGCAGCCCGTTTGGGCGCTTGCGGCGCAAAGCTGGCGAGGCCGGCAAAACGGGTGGGATGACGCTGGCAGACCTCCGCCAGACGATCGTTGGCCAGCGCGGCCAGCTCGGTCGCGGTATCGGCATCGAACATCTGCACGCCCGGCGCGGTGAGCGACAGCAGGTGCATGTCCACGCCGCACTCATCCATTTCCCTGAGGCGCCGGTCCTCGATATCGATCAGTCCGTCGAGGAAATTCAGGCTGCCGTAACCGCCGGCGCCGGGCTGCGCATCGTAGATTCCCCGGACCAGCAGCTTATCGAGGCTGCTGCTCGGACCGCGCGCGACCTGCCGCAGCGCCTGCGCCACCTCGGGAATCGAGAATGCCTCTTCGGTCGCAATCCTGCGCATTGTCTCAGTAGCCCATGGAGATCGATTTGATCTCGGTGAAGCCGAGCGCGCCCTCGCGCCCGCCCTCGCGACCGAGTCCGGATTGCTTGAAGCCGCCGAACGGCAGGCGGCCATCGCCGCCGCCGCCATTGATCGTAATCAGGCCGGCCTGCAGCTTGCGCGCCAGCTGGTGCGCGCTGCGCAAGTCGCGTGTCCACACCTTGGCCGCAAGGCCGTAGTCGGTGTCGTTCGCGAGCGCGGCGATATGGTCGAGATCACCAGCTTGCGCGAACGCGATCGCACCCAGCACCGGTCCGAAGACTTCATCGCGCATCAGGCTCATCTCCGCGCGCGTACCTGTCAGCAAGGTCGGCTCGACGAAGTAGCCGTCGCGATCGAGACGTTTGCCGCCGGTCACCACTGCCGCCCCCTGCGACGCGCCGGCGCTGATATATCCCAGCACCCGATCCAGCTGCTTCTCGGAGATGATCGGCCCCATCTGCGTGCCCGGCACGGTGCCGGGACCGACCTTGACGTCCCGCAGCCGTGCGGCGATGCGCTCGACGACTTCGTCGTGGGCCCGCTGGTGCACGAACAGCCGCGTGCCGGCGGCGCAGAACTGGCCGGTCTTGAAGCAGATTTCATCGCCGATCGCGTTCGCTGCCCGCTCAAGGTCGGCGTCCGGCATCACGATGATCGGCGACTTGCCGCCCAGTTCGAGCGTCACGCGCTTCATGTTCACCGCGGCGGCGGCGAGGATCGACTTGCCGACGCGGGTAGAGCCGGTGAAGGAGATCTTGTTCACATACGGGTGCTCGCTGAGCGCCTGGCCGGCGAGCGAGCCCAGGCCGGTCACGATATTGACCACGCCGTCGGGAAAGCCCAGCTCGCAGATCAGCTCGCCGAGCCGCAGCGCGGTGAGCGGCGCGAGCTCGGCCGGCTTGAGTACCACGGTGCAACCGACCGCCAGCGCCGGACCGATTTTATTGACGGCCATCAGGAATGGCGCATTCCACGGCGTAATCAGGCCCGCGACGCCGATCGGCTCGCGCAGGAAATAACCGACCCCTTCACCCTGTGGCGCCGAGAGCTGCGTCTCGCCGGTAATCTTGTCCGCCAGCGATGCCGAGGTGCGCAGTGACTCGATCGCCATGGCGATGTCGATGTGACGCACCGAGCCGACCGGATTGCCGCCGTCGAGACTCTCCAGCCACGCGATCTCGTCGGCGTTGGTCTCGACCGCATCGGCGAGCCGATACAGCCACCGGGCGCGCTCCATCGCGCGCGCCTTGGCCCAGGCACCGCTCGAGAATGCGCGCCGCGCGGCCTTGACCGCCGCGTCGATGTCGGCAGCGGCGCCGCCGGCGACGGTGGCGAACACGCGGCCGGTGGCGGGATTGATCACCTCGAGCATCGCGCCGTTCGCAGCCGGCAGCCATTTGCCGCCGATCAGCAGGCGATGCGGGCGTTGCAGGAAGGCCGAGGCGGCGCTCTCGGTTCGATCGGCGGCGACATTAGCGTTCATGGCGATGCCTCCTTTCGGTCAGGCGCGGGTGGATATTTTTGTGCATGCAGTGCTGTCAAACTCGACTTTGGGGGAACTCGACTGCCTTCGATTGCCCCGCTTGCTTGACAGCCCCGGACCATTGCCGTCTGATCGCTAACAGCGTGGCCGATCCGACAATTTCCGGTGACCAGGCCCGGCAACCCGAGTCGTTCTCGCGCGGCTATCGCGCCTGGATGCTGGGCCTGCTGATGCTGGTGAGCCTGCTGAATCTGGCCGACCGGCAGGGGCTTGCGGCCGTGGCGCCGGCGATCAAGCTCGATCTTCGGCTGAGCGACAGCCAGCTTGGGCTCATCCTCGGACTGGGCTTTGCGATCTTCTACACGCTGCTGGGGCTGCCGATTGCGCGGCTGTCCGAGCATTTCAGCCGCGCCCGCATCTTCGCCGCCGCCTCGGCAGTGTTCGCGCTGTTCCTGCTGCTGAGTTCCTGGGCGCGCGGCTTCGTGCAGATCCTGCTGTGCCGGGTAGGGGTGGGCGCCGGGGATGCCGGTTTCGGGCCGCCGGTGGCCTCACTGCTTGGCGATCATTACCCGGAGCGCAAGCGCGCGTCGGCGATGACCATCGTCTGGCTCGGTGCGCCGCTGGGCGCGCTCACCGGCGCGATGCTGGGCGGCTGGATTGCGCAGAACGCGAGCTGGCGGCTGTGGTTTGTGGCACTGAGCGTGCCGAGCATGCTGGTGGCGCTGCTGGCCTATTTCACACTGAAGGAACCGCAGCGCGGGCTGCACGATCCGGTCGCCCCCGCAGGGCCACCGCCGTCGATGTGGCGCGTCGCCACCTTCATGTTGGCCAAGCGCTCGATGCTGCAGGTGCTGATCGGCGCCAGCCTGGCCTCGATCGCGATGAACGGCATCGGCCAGTTCCTGGGCCGCTACTACACGGCGGTGTTTCACCTGGGGCTGTTCGAATCCGGGCGGCTGCTCGGCAGCATCGCGGTCGCCGGCATGGCCTCGGGTCTGTCGCTGGGTGGCTTCGGGGTCAGTTATCTTAGCGCCCGCGACCGGCGCTGGTATGTGTGGGCACCGGCCATCGGGCTGGCCGCCACTACGCCGCTGTTCCTGCTCGCACTCACGCGCGCCACGCTGTCGCACACGATCTGGCTGCTGGTGGCAGGTCACGTGACGCTGTTCGTTTACTTCACTCCGACGCTGGCCCTGGCGCAGAACATGGTCGGCGCCAGCATGCGCGCATCGTCCTCGTTCGTGATCAACATAGTGTTCGGGCTGATCGGCGTGGGCCTGGGTCCGACGCTGATCGGCCGACTCAGCGATCTGCTGGCGCATCGCGCCTTCGGCAGCGGCGATTTCATCCTGCAATGCCCGGGCGGAGCCGCCGCCGCGGCTGCGCCGTCGA
>Ga0209006_10004953_pt1 | contig 12104 bp, 10 predicted proteins | sample JacPin_JW_Ref_O2_FD_188567 | JGI IMG/M metagenome (GOLD analysis project Ga0209006, IMG submission 188567) | Forest soil microbial communities from Algoma, Ontario, Canada - Jack Pine, Ontario site 1_JW_Ref_O2 (SPAdes) (version 2) | ecosystem: Environmental > Terrestrial > Soil > Boreal...
GTGGGAAGTATCGCCATGACCCAGACTACTTCTTCCCGCCGTGCCTTTTTGGTTCGCACCGCTGGCGCGCTCTCAGTTGCATCCGCCCTTCCATTACGAGGCGCGGACGCCGTCAAAGTAGGGATGGTCCCCGATGCCGGCGCCACCCAGGTCTCGGTCGAAGAGAAGGCGCCCTTGCGCGATTATCTGTCCAAAGCCGTCGGCAGCAAAGTGGAGCTGATCATCCCCACCAATTACAACGCCACGGTGGAGGCGCTCGGCAACGGCTCGCTCGATTTCGCATACCTGGGCGCGCTCACCTACGTGAAAGCGCGCGAGCGCTACAACGTTACGCCGCTGGTGCAGCGCAGCGCCGATAAGAGTTTCCATTCGCTGTTCATCACGCAAACCGGCGCGCCGATTCAGAAGCTGGCCGATTGCAAAGGCAAGCGCTTCGCATTCGGCGACATCAACTCCACCAGCGGCCATCTGATTCCATTCGACGAGCTGAAGAAGGCCGGAATCAACGCCGACGAGGACATGCAGATTCGCTATACCGGCAGCCACGCCGCAACCGTGAAGGCCGTGGAAGGCGGCGCAGCGGACGCGGGCGCGCTGGATGAGACCGTGTATCATTCCATGATTTCCGAGGGCAAAGTGGATGGAAGCAAGGTGCGCGTTTTCGTGACGTCGCCTCCGTTTGTGGACTACGTGTGGGTGGCTCGCGCCAATGTGGGCGCGGCGCAACGCGAGGGTTTCGCCAAGGCTTTCCTGTCGCTCAAGGAGGGCCAGAACGACGCCATTTTGAATATTCTTCGCGGCAAGGATTTCGTGCGCGCCGACGACGCCGAGTACGCCAATATCCGCAAAATTGCCCGCGACTTGAAGATGCTTTAGGCTAGTCGCTATCTTGGCTGCTGGAGAATATTCGGTCGAAATTCGCGATCTGGTGGTGCGCTATGGGCAGCACACCGTCCTGAACGGCGTTTCCTGCGCGGTGCGCCGGGGTGAGCGCGTGGCAATTCTCGGCGCCAGCGGCGCGGGCAAGACGTCGCTGCTACGATCCATCAACGGTTTTGTTCCGGCTGCTTCGGGCAGCATTCTGGTCGACAATATCGAAGTGACCCAAACGCGCGGTGGTGCGCTGCGACGATTGCGCAGCCGCATCGGTGTCATTTCGCAGCGGCACGATCTGGTGGACAATCTTGCGGTGCATCAGAACGTGATGGCGGGCGCGCTGGGACAATGGTCGTCCTGGCATGCGCTGCGGTTTTTGCTCTGGCCGTTGCGGGATGAATTGGATGTGGCTCGGGCCGCGCTCCGTCGCGTCGGCCTGGAGCATAAACTCCGCGCGCGGACGTCGAGCCTTTCCGGCGGTGAACATCAGCGCGTGGCCATTGCGCGGGCGCTGGTGCAGGATCCGGTTTTGATGCTGGCCGATGAGCCCGTGGCTTCGCTCGATCCCGCGCTCAGCCAGCAAACGCTGGAACTGCTGTGCCGCCTGGCCGAGGAAAGCCGCGTCACATTCCTCTGCACGCTGCATCAGCCCCACTTGGCCGAGCATTATTTCGAGCGGATCATCGAAATGCGCGGCGGCGAAATCGTTCGCGAGCGAAAGGGCGAGGGCCGGTTGGACGCGCCGGAGCTTTTTCCGGCGCTCGGGGAAGGAATCTGAAATGCGGTTGATCGGACAATTCTTTCCGCCCGAACTCTCGTTCCACTACCTGAAAGCAGCGTTGGTTCCGCTTGAGGAGACCCTCGCGATGGCCGCGGGCGGAATCTTGCTCGCGGTAATTCTGGGGATGATCGCGGCTCTATGGGTCGGCGCGGGATTGCCAGGCAGCAAAGCAGCTTACTCCGCGCTCGCCGCCATTCGGTCGTTCCCGGACTTAACGCTGGCCATCCTTTGCGTGGTGGTGATCGGAATCGGACCTGCGGCGGGAATGCTCGCCATCGCCGTTTTCTACGCCGCTGCGATCGGGAAGATTTTTTCCGATCTGTTTCGCTCCGCCGACCCCGGTGCGACGCAGGCCTTGCGCGCTACCGGCGCCAGCCGTCTATCGGTGGCGCTGTTCGGGCTGCTGCCGTTACGCTCCAAGGACATCCTCAGCTACGGTACTTATGAATTTGAAAGCGCCCTGCGCTGTTCGGTGATCGTGGGCGCAGTGGGTGGCGGAGGAATCGGAACTGAACTGATTGGAACCATCAACGCGCTCGACTTCCGCCGCGCCACCACTATTATCTTGTTGCTGATCGCATTAATCGCCGTCATCGATACCTGCGCGCGCCAGGTAAAGCAAAAACCGAGCCTTCTGTTTCTTGTGTTTCCGCTGGCCGCCATCGCGTTCTGGCAGGATCGGCCCACTATGCTGGCGTTTGCGCATTCCATGTCGACCTTCGCCGGAATGCTTCCGCCTTATTTGCCGCATGCGGCCGTGATGAAGTTACCGAAGCTTCTTCTCGAGACCGCGGAAATTGCGATTGGCGGCACGTTTTTCGCCCTGTTCGGCGCTTTGCCGCTGGGTCTGGCCGGCGCGCGCAACTTGGCTCCGCCGTGGATTTCGCTGCCCGTTCGGCGGATGCTGGAAGCGCTGCGCGCGATTCCCGAAATAGTGTGGGGATTGGTTCTGGTGGGCGCCATAGGAACTGGCCCAGAAGCCGGAGTCATTGCGCTGGCGCTGCATGGTACCGGTTCGCTCGGCAGGCTGTACGCCGAGTCCTTCGAAAATATCCGCACCGAGCCGGTTCACTCCATCGTTGCCACTGGGGCCGGGCCGCTGGCCGTCGCCGGTTTCGCGTTTCTTCCTCTGGCCGTCGCGCCGCTAGCCGTGCACACACTGTTTCGCCTGGAATGGAATGTGCGCGCAGCCACCATCGTCGGCGTGATCGGCGCGGGCGGTATCGGACAGGCCTTGTACAATGCGCAGCAGCTCTTCTTCTACCAGCAGATGGCGGCCTACATTCTGATCACTGCAGTGATCGTAGGTGCGGTGGATTACGCGAGCAGCCGCTTCCGCCAGGATATGGGATTAATGGAGCGCTACGCGTGAAAGTTGTGATCACGCAACGCGTTTTTCCGGAGACCATCGCTCTGCTTTCGCCTCACGCCGAGGTAATCATTGGTCCACCAACGCGCGACACCGACGCCTTAATGGTCTTCATGCCCGATTCTCTGGATGAACCGTTCCTGCAATCGTGTCCGAATCTGAAAATCGTCGCGGCGGCGCTGAAGGGCTGCGATAATTTCGACGTCGAAGCTTGCACACGCTTGGGCATCTGGTTCACCATCGTGCCGGATCTGCTGACAGAACCTACGGCTGAGCTTGCGCTCGCATTGATGCTCGGCCTGTCGCGTAACGTCCTGTCTGGCGATCGGCTGATTCGAAGCGGCGAGTTTCAGGGCTGGCGTCCCCTTCTTTACGGAACCGGCCTCACGGGTAGCACGGTCGGCATCATCGGGTATGGCGCTGTAGGCCGATCCCTGGCCGCCAAGCTCAAGGGATTTTCCTGCCGCGTGCAATACTACGATCCATCGGCGGATGAATCCACGCCGCTCGATGTGCTGCTGGCATCCAGCGATTTCGTCCTTCCGCTGCTTCCACTCACTTCGGACACACTTCATCTGCTGGACGGTCCGGCGCTGGCGAAAATAAAACCCGGCAGCTATCTGATTAACGTCAGCCGAGGCTCGGTGGTGGATGAAGACGCCGTAGCAGACGCGCTCGAAAGCGGACACCTGGCCGGATATGCGGCCGACACGTTCGAGATGGAGGACTGGGCGCGGCCCGATCGCCCGCGCGAAATCAACCCGCGTCTGTTGCGCCTGACCGATCGCACCTTGTTCACGCCGCACCTGGGTTCGGCAGTAGCCCCCGCACGTTTGCAAATCGAACTCGCGGCGGCCGCCAATATTTTGCAAGCGCTACGCGGCGAGCGGCCGTCGGATGCGATTAACAATCCGGTGCGACTCACTCCAGATCGAGTGCCGCCTTTAGGCCCTCTTCGACAGACCTAAGCAATTCCTGTGACAATCTTCCCGCATAGCGAGTCAGTTTCGATCGGTCAAGCGTAGTCACTTGATGGCATACAGCGATGCCTGGCCCAGTGAGCCCGCTTGCGCCTCCTGGAATTTCCACCGCAGTGAGGCCACGCTTTGCCTGGGTCTTTGAGGTGGACATCGGTACGACGATTACGGAGCGCCAATTTCGAGCTTGATTGAAGCCATCATGAGATACCACGATTACCGGCCGCCGGCCAGCCTGTTCCGAACCGGAGCGAGGGGAAACCTCCGCCCAATAGATTTCGCCACGCGTCATGAGGCTCTCTTTTTCGAACGTACTTTCCGTGGTTCACGCGAAAAGAGCAGTTCCGAGGAAGCTGCCTCGAGCTGAAGGTCCAGGTCGAATTCCGTGCCCGCCATCTTTGCTGCATAGGCTGCAATTTCCTCATTCCGCGCTGCCTTCTTGCGAGCGGCAAGCCAACTTTGAATCGCGTGCCTCGCCATTGAAGTCGCCGGTATCTGGCTACGCTGGGCCTCGGCCCTAAGTTGTTCGTAAACCTGCTCCGGCAACGGGAGGTGAAAGTTCTTCATGCCTCCTAATTATGGCACATTGTGATGGCACGTTTGATGCCATGAGAACAGCCAGCATGGCCATGCTGATCACTTCAATAGCGCGGGCCAATTCACGATTGCCGATAACGGCGAAGCCTGCTGCGGCGGGGCCTGCACCAGGAAGCGCTGGCCGTCGGCGGTGACGTCATACGGAATGAAGTTGATGGTGGGCGTGGGCAGCGGAAACATTTCACGCGGCGCGGAGGGCTCCACTGAATCCTGGCCGAGCTTGAGATCCACTGCTATCAGCTTGTCGTTCAGCGAAACGTAGAATAGCTGGCGTCCAGCGGGGCCCCACTTGGGAAAGCGTCCGCCACCGGCCGAAACCTGAAACTTGCCGCGCACTTCCGGAAAGGCCTGCACGTACACTTCAGACTGGCCGGATTCGTTGGACGTGTAGGCCACCCAGCGCGGATTCGTTTCCGGTGAAAACTGGCCGTCCTGTTCGCTGAATTGCGTGTGCAAGTAGGCTTGCGCGGGGCCGGTGGGGTCGCCCGCCGATGTTACCGGAAGAACCCACAATCCGGGCGCGGTTCCGGGAGTGAATTGGCTAAACAGAATCAGCCGCCCGTCGCGCGACCAATCGGTAGGAGATTGAAAGCTCCCCGATTTGGTCACGCGCTGCTCCTCGCCGGCGCCGCTGGCCTCCTTGCGAAAAATCGCGTTGCTCGCGCGATACACAATACTGCGGCCATCCGGCGACCACACCGGATCGGTGTGCGCCGTTCCCGTAAACGTGAACCGGCTGGAGACGTTGCGCTCTGCGTCGAGCAGCCATAGATCGGCGCGCGTGGGATTTCCGATCGCCGCGGCGACGCGCCGCCCGTCCAGAGAGACGCGGAAAATCACGTAATCGTTTGGCTCACCCAGCGTGCCTTGCGGTTTGCCGGTGGGGTCCAGCCACGTGAGCTGATTGGAACCGCTCGCGGAGTAAAGCAGCAGCCCGGTGCTGGATGCGGCGACGTTCATGCGACCCGTGATGGCCGATTTACCAACAGGATCGGCCACCGGAGCGGGTTCGCCCGTGAGTTTCAGCCTCTCCGGGTCGAACTGCTGGGCCATGAGCGTTGTCCCGCGCATCCAGAGCAAGTATCCGGACGCATAGATAGCGTTGGTGTCGGTGGTTACCAAGCGGACGCGATTGTTCGGATTGGCGAGCGATGCCGCGTAGACGCCGCTGCCATCCCGTTTCGCACTTTGCGCCAGATACAAAAAGTTACCGCCGGGCAGCGCCTGCGGCCAATAATGCGCCGCATCGCCGTTGGCGGCGTCGAACTTGGTGAGCGGCGTGGGCGTGCCACCGGATGCGGGCACTTGTAGCAGCGCGGACGCCAGATCCGCAAATAGAATGCGGCCGTCGCTGGTCCACGTTCCGCCACGGCCGATGAGCGTGTCGCAGATCGCGGTGGCCGTAGGTCCAGTGAGATCGATGCGCCGCAGCTTGCCTTCCGCGAAAAACGCGATGGACTTGCTATCGGGCGACCAGAAGGGCGAAGACGCGCCTTCGGTCCCAAACAGCGGCCGCACCACGGTGCCGTCAATGGTGCGTACCCACAATGCGCTACGCCCGCCCAGAGTGGCTACATACGCCGCGGTCTGCCCGTCTGGAGATACTGCGATTCCCCCCGAACCCGCGCCGATAGTGAACCGTCCATTGCCGGGCGGCACAATGTCGAAGCGCAGCGCGCGCTCTTCAGCCGCCGGGCGAAAATGCGACACCGCCCAACCGCCGAGCGCGCCGATTATAAGCGCCGCGGCAATCGCGATCCACCATACTCGGCTCGAACGCGATGCCGCCGCAGGCGGTTCGAATGCCCACGCCAGTGCGCGCTTCAACTCCGGCGCCGTCTGAAATCGCTGCCCCGGATCTTTGTTCAGACACGTTCGGACCACTCGCTCCAGCGCGGGCGGTGCCCCCATCGGCGCGGGCTGCTTGTCGAGAATGGCCGCGATTACCGTTGCGGCGTTGGGACCTTCGAACGGCCGCCGTCCGGTGAGCATTTCATACAACACGCATCCGAACGAGAACAGATCGCTACGCGCGTCGGCTTCCTTGCCCTGCAACTGTTCCGGCGACATGTATTGCAGCGTGCCGACGATTTCTCCTTCGGCGGTGATGGGCTGGGTGAGAGTCGCGTCGGTTTCCTTCAGCGGACCACCATGCTTGGCGAGTCCAAAATCGAGCAGCTTAATGCCGGCGCGCGATACCAGGATGTTAGCGGGTTTCAGATCGCGATGCGTGATGCCCTTTTTGTGCGCGGCATCCAGCGCATCCAAAATCTGATTAGAGTATTCAGCGGCCTTCTCGAGAGGCAGCGGCCCATGCAGCTGCGGCCCGTCGACATACTCCATCACCAGATAATTCGGGCCGATATCGTAGATCTGGCAGATGTGCGGATGATTGAGCGCGGCCACCGCGCGCGCCTCGCGCTCAAAGCGCTCGCTGAACTCTTGTTTAGAAATTTTCAGCGCGACAATGCGATCCAGACGCGTGTCGCGCGCCTTCCAGACTTCTCCAGTGCCACCAGCGCCGAGCTGAGAAATGATTTCGTAGGCGCCCAGTCTGTCGCCCGCGGAAAGCGGCATGTCATAAGCAGTCTACCCCAGTGGACCGCTGTCCCAGCGGTGAAATGAAATTGTTGAGGCTCTGCGATTGCATTTGGATGATGTGGTCCCGGGCGCGAATCAGAGCTTCACAAGCACGCAGGCGAATATCCGGAGCCAAAATCCAATCCGGAGACAGAACGTCGAGTGCGCCCTCTACCAGAACCGGCGAGTCTGATTGCAGATATGGAAGGGAGGCTTCAACCAATTCGCTGGAGTGAAGGGCCGCGAAGTCCTTCAGATGAAGAAAGTATCGGACCATGACGTCAGTCGGGCCCTGCGCTCGCATCCAATCCCAAAGCTTGGGACCAACCTGGCTGTCCGGCCAATAAGTGAGCCCGTACATCGCATATTCGCGCACCAGCCGATCCGAATGGTAAAGGTAGGGCTGCAAAATCTGCAGCGTCTCATCATCCGGATGGCCGAGAATGCCAGGCAGGAAATCGGCCAGGAGATCCCCCGCATCGGTGGGCGCATTCGCCACTGTGCCGGCCAGCCATTGCTGCCGCGCCGCAGGATCGGCCGGCAATATTTCGATCCTGGTCCAATCGGTGGCAAACGGAACATCATGCTGTACTAAACGCCGCATCGTGAGCCGGACCTCGTAAGTTCCGGGTTGATCGAATCGATACTGAAGATGCAGCGGGAGCCGGCCTTTGAAATGCGGATTACGCGGAGATGCTATCCCTCCGCAAGGGCTGCCTTTGCCTATGATTGTCCCGAACGCCTGCGTGCTCAAGTCCGCGATCCGGGGCAGCAACACGCCGTTGCGCCGCACTTCCACGTCATTGCAGCCGAACGCGGCCGGGAAGATATCGTATGGATAACTGATCCCTGAATCGCGATAGTAGGGCATGTCGAGCTTCAGCCACACGGGCATTCCCACTCGCGCGGGCTCATCCAGCGACAACGTCGGGCTTTCAATGCGCAGCGGCATCGCGACGGCTTTGCTGGATCGTCTCTGATAGACCACCACCAGATCGGCGGTGCCTTCGACCGGCGTCTCCGGAGGAACCTTGAAGTTGATTGTCCGGTCTGGACCCAGAGCAGTTCGGATGCAATTTCGCCCACAAACACCTGCGTATCGCAGAGCTCTACCGGATAGCTTCCTTTCGCGTCGTGCTGGCTTGCACAACCTCGCGAGGGTCCAAGATTGTTCCCGAAAATGGAGAGGACCAAGCCGGGCGCGAGCGGCACCGGATGATCCACAAACAACACGTGATCCGGTTGAAAGTTCGGGACCGGTTCGGTCTGCGCGAAAGCCATGGTCGCAAAAATCGCGAAGTTGAACAGCTTGGGTCGCATCTTAATGTCGCATCGTAAACTCAGTGCGTCATGGCGTACGTGATATAGTTCACGCCGATGCGAATCCCGAGCGCCGAGTAGCGTTCCGGATATTCGGGCGCGTCGGCCCACTCCCACGAATCGCCCAGATCGGAGTTTTGCGTGATGGCCACCATCAGGCGGCCCTTGTCATCGAAGATGCCTTTCCAGTGCGCCACCTGTCCGTCGTTTTGATAGCCGCGGCCGTAGAGTCCCCAGGCGCCCGTCACTTGATATCGGTCGTCCAGATCGTAAATCGTGTGGAATATCGCGTTCTTATTATCTAGCTCCACTGCCTGCCGGTCTGGAAAAACGCGCCCCATGCTGTCCCAAAAGACGGCCCACTCGGGCGTACCCCAAAAATCGTCCGCCATGAAGAACCCGCCGCGCAGCAGATAGTCGCGCAGCTTGTGCGCCTGGGCATCGGTGAGCTGCCATTCACCGGGACGCACCGCATAGAGCCAGGGCCAGTTGTAGACGTCGTCACCGTCGTCCAGATTGACGGGCTGTTCAACGGATCGCACATGAATGCGCGTAAGGCGGCGCAGCGCCAGCAGGAAATGCCGATCGGCGCGCGGATAATCCTGCGTCCAGCTCGACATGCCTTCCGCCCAGCGCGGGCCGGCGCGGTCAAACATGGCGGTGGGCGCGGGCGGGTACATCAAGCGAGCGAAGGCGAATTCGGTTTTCTCCTGGGCGTCGGCCGGGAGGGGAAAATCGTCATATTCGATGCCCGGATATTCACGGAACTGGCGTTGGAAAGCGAACAGCGAGCCGAGCAGCAGCGAAAGGCCGCCGGCTATGAGCCAGCGCGCATGACGCAGCCTAGCCATGCAGCAGCCGCCTTGTTTTCTCCCGCACGTACACCGGAAAGGCGCGGCGCAACATGGATCGTTTGAATTGCGCGTGCGTCAACGCGCCGGTGGCGAAACGGGCCAGAAGGTCGGCCAGTACCGCATGACGGCTGGCCGCGCGAACGATACGATCGATGCGCGTGGGGTCCGCCAGCAGCAGCTTTTGCAGCCGGACGCTGTTCGCCAGCTCGTCGCCGATTTCCCGCTTCCAGGCCGCTTCGTAACGGCGCAGTTGTGCGCTCCTGAAATTGCCGGCGCGGTGCGCGTGAATGGCTGCGCGGGCGGCTAGTTCACCGCTCACCATCGCGTAGTAGATGCCCTCGGCAGTCAGCGCGTTGACGAATCCGCCCGCATCGCCCGCCAGCAATACTCGATCCGAATAAGTGCGCGCCAGTGGACCCGAGATGGGCAGCGGAAATGCGCGGAAATTCGCGCGGTTGGATTGGCCCGTGAGCAAGTGCTTGGATTTCAAATCGTCCACGAAGGCCTGGTGATGCGCGTAATGCTCGCCGCGCAAATTCGACAGATAGTAATCCAGCTTGAATCCGACGCCGACGTTCAAGTGGCTGGTCTTCGGAAACACATAACCGTAGCCGTAGTGGCTGCGGATCCGGTAGTAGATGTACATCCGGTCGCGCTCGGCCGTGCTTAACTCCTGTTGCGGCGTCTCTTCCATCATGTCGATGGCGTAATCGCTTTGGACGCTTCCCGTGCGCAGCCCAGACGCGCGCGCGACAATGCTGTTGGCGCCATCGCAGCCGATAATCATTCGGGCGCGGAACTCGTGAAGATCAGTGCTGATGCTGACATGATCGGAATGAATTCCCAGCTTGCGCACCAAGCCAGTTGCCACTTCCACGTGCGGCTCAGCCATTGAAAGCAGCAGATCGTCAAACTCGCAGCGGCGGATCATCAGGTACAAGGGGTCACTTGACCGATAATCGACTACGAAGCCCGACGGCGATTCGAAATGGACCTTGCTCACCCAGCTGGTCGGGATCTTCGCCAGGGCGTCCTTCAGATACGGAAATCGCGTCAAAGCTCGTGCGCTGATTCCTCCGCCGCAAGGTTTATCGCGCGGAAACGAGCTCTTGTCGAGCAACAGCGTGGAGACGCCGGCTTCGCCCAAAATCTTCGCCGCGGTTGCACCCGCCGGTCCACCGCCGACGACGATGACATCGAAAATGCTCACTTATCTTGATTGTAGTTTCGCAAAGAACGCCTGGATGAACTCCACGCCGTTTGGCGTATCCGCTGCGACCACGCGCACCAGCTCCGTATCCGTTCGGTTATATCGAATCGCGTCCCAGGCGGTGAAGGCCGCGGCCCGATATTCACTCGCCATCACACGATCGCGCGATTGATACCAATACAGCACTACGGCACGCTCGTCGCCTTTCGAAACGATGTACCGATTGATCTCGCTGGGCTGCGCGCGCCCCGCGATGCTTACACGAATCGTGTCGGCCACCGACCAGGTCCAGCCCGATCCCGGCAGGCAATTCTTCGGCGAATGCGGCGTTTGTCCTGCGCGCTGGGATTGAAAGTACGCCACGAACAGGCTCGCCGACCTGCCGGAGGATGCTGCATACCGCCGCGTCAGATAGTCATCAGCGCGGAGAACGTCCTTCTCTTCCTGTTCGATGATGCCTTCCCGCACCATCCGCCAATCGCCGAGCGCGGCCGGGAATTCAGAGAGCGGCTTGGACCGCGGGATGAACTCCGCGCGCCGCGAAAGCCCAAAAAATGCGAAGCCTTGAACTACGAACAGCAAGCTCAAAACCAACCGCATGCTTACCAGGCTGCGGAAAAAGGCTAGTTGGCCGCCGATGAACGCCGATGAACGCTGATAAGACAAAGACAAGTTCATTGTTTTCGATCCGCGTTAATCGGCGTTTATCGGCGGCCAGCTATGTCTTAGCCTTTTTCCGCAACCTCTTACGCATGGCGGTTCAGAACGACGACGCATGCCGCCTCAACAATTGATGAACCGTGATCAGCAGACCCAGCGCCACGAGAAACAGCACCCAGCCTTCGAACAGATGAAACGTGCCATACGCCAGGTCGGACCGATATTCGCTCAGGATGCCCATCAGCGTGACACGCGCCGCGTTCGCCGCAATCGCGATGGGCACGGTGGCTGCCAGCAGCGCCCATCGCATCGCAACGCGCCGGTCGAAAAAGTACGCATAGACCAGCGATAGAAACGACAGCGACAGCAGCGATCGAATCCCGCTGCAAGCTTCCACCACAGAAAGCCGCTCGTGCGGCAGCTCCAGGATATTGCCATCGCGCAATACCGGAATGCCGATCCCATTCAAGACCGTTTCGGCCGCCGCCGACGCGAAAATCTGCAGCGGCAGCGTCACGCGCGCGTAGACGATCGCCGGAATCGGGAATAGAAAGAGCAGCAGCAACAGCGGGAAGGCCAGCGTCTTGAGCGCCCGAGTCCCTCCCAGAAACAGAACGGCGCCGGTCAATGAAACCAGAAACGCAGTGCGCGCGATAAAAACCTGCGCCCCGAGCGTCCCCAACAGCATTTGCACCGCTCCGCACACCGCGATACCAAACCCCCACCAATTCGGCCTCGTCTGGATTCGTGCCAGCTCGCCCCGCCGCCGCCAGACGACGAAAGCCACCACCGGCAGGACGAAGAATCCGTGCGACATGTCCGGGTCGGTGGCCCATTGGCGCGCCAAACCGGCCAGCAGCGGGGCATAGCAGGCGATCAG
>Ga0209006_10004955_pt1 | contig 12103 bp, 19 predicted proteins | sample JacPin_JW_Ref_O2_FD_188567 | JGI IMG/M metagenome (GOLD analysis project Ga0209006, IMG submission 188567) | Forest soil microbial communities from Algoma, Ontario, Canada - Jack Pine, Ontario site 1_JW_Ref_O2 (SPAdes) (version 2) | ecosystem: Environmental > Terrestrial > Soil > Boreal...
CACAGCCCATCCTCGCTCCGGAGATCTCATCCACTAGCTCAACATCTCTGTCAGAAAATCCTCCTCCCGAGATCTGGTACCCCACGCAAGATCCATCGGTTGATCAAGAAGACGACGTGGATTGGACGGAACTGTTCCAACTGCAGGAACCGGAGGAGAAGCCGATCAAAGCAAAGCATGTACGGTGGACACCAAGCGTGTTGGGTCGATCCGGGTCACCGGACGTTGCGATGGATCCCTTGCAGGCACTTGCAGGAATTGGATGGAACCCCTTCCTCGACCATGGCAGTGCGGACACTCGATCGTCGAGCTCCATTCAGAGAATAAAGTCACCTGGCAACTTCATAAGCGCTTTTGACGGGATGTTCGAGTCTGTGACGGGCGAGCACCTAGGAGGAAGTCGGAAAGATGTAGCACGAGATCTGAAAGGAAAGGGTAGAGAGAGAGCAGTGAGGGATGATCCTATTGAGGCGATGGAAGAGGATTTCGGGTGGATTGAGAGCCTGAAATCGATGCGCAGCAAACCGGCGTCAGCAGTATAAGGAGGAAACTACATTACTCATAATAAAGTATCCGTCAATAATCAGATACCAGTACGTCCACCCGCTATCGTAGACAAATTGGAAGTAAATATACAAAAAATTCAAAGTCTGCCTAGTGAGTGTCGACTTACCTAATTATGTAAATGAGCACATTTGGACGACTCTCGAACAGTGATTATTATGTATTGAACAACAGAGTTGGGCAGAGCCTTGACAAGTATGTGCCTGTGCCAAACTCCATCGGGATGGTGGGCGGTGAGAGAGTACCGCTCAAGCTAGCCGTATGTCTGAACACGCGTGGGCATCGTGTCCGTCATCACGTGCCATAGTACACCACGTGCCATTAGCAAAGTTGACGAATGACGTCATGTGTGTGTGTCGACGTCATCCCGAATTCGTCGTTGACATCTCCGAACCCCTATACTTAATACTTAATACTACCTTAGACTTGAATAATGAACACTGAAAACCTTTGCTTGTACCTCCTCGCAATGTTCGTTCCACTGTCTTTCCAGCTTATGGTTCTCACACTGAGGGCAATGTCATATTCACAGACTTTTTCCTCCAATCCCAGTATTCCTCAGTGCGTGTTTAAACACCTTCTCAATCCATATATAATTGCAACACTTACTGGTGTTACAGAACGCGGGTGCGAAGCAGGTAATTGAAATATCGCTATTTTGCTAATCTGGGTTTGCTCTGACACCGTCATCCCAGACCTCTTGATCAATGTCATCTTGTGCCTCATCGGATGGATTCCGGGAATTCTCCATGCTTGGTATGCCTACCAACTGTTTGGCACAGGGTCATCATCACTGACAAAATTTGCCGAAAAGGTATATCATAGCCAAGAATCCGAACTCCTAGCCGGTTGCATCAAATACGTTTTTCGCCTAATTTTCAGAAGTAGAGGATTCGGACATGTAGTATTCAGAGCAGTTTATGAATTAGGTTGATAAGAAAAGCACGTCAATATAGTTGGTATCTCCAATAGTCACTGGCTGCAGCTGGAAATATCATGAGACACCAACGCACAGTCCTCAAGAAAATATCCCGTCAAACCGGACGGCCGGAGATTTACAAGGCTTGCCACTGGTTCGGTGGGTCCCCTGTCGTTGTATTCCATTTCGTCCCTTCTGGAACCGTCCAATTCCCATGACAGACATACCGCCAGTCCGTTTGGGCAATGATTTCCTTTTGTGCACTCACGAATGTATCAACGGAACACATGCCGTCTTTCTGCTCTGCGCATCCTTTGATGCCTGTCAGTGGGACCACACCGTCGTTGATAATGATACGAATTTGAGGACCATCTTCAGATGTGCACGCCAGTACTGCGGACAGCAGTCATACAATGAACGAGGTATGACTGCAATTGTAAGATGCGAGACCTACACTGAAACTGGACATTGGATCCAAACGGTAATAATTCAGATGATCTAAAAGAGGAGCCTGGCGGTATGTGATCTCCAGGCAACGGTCCACCAGACGCGAGCGTTGACAGATTCAACGCAGTAAGAACTATGGTGTTCAGTGTCACTCGTTCGCTCCTATTGGATCTTGAAACAAACAGCAGAAGCTCACCATTGAGCAATACTACCTCATGAGTAGCATCAACATACAGACTTTGTCCAAGTGGGAAGGTGATAGGATTGTCATCCAGAGTTGCATTTGTTGAGGAATTGTGCGTCTCGATGGCCGTATCGGTAAGCCTGGCAACCAACTCTTGGACATAGCCGATTCCTTGCGCCCGCGCGACGGGTGAACCAAAACCCGATGCATACCTATGCCAACATCGACATGTATAATGTATTGAACGCGAAAAACTCGTACCAGAAGATCAGATCAAGTCTATGTAACGATCAGACTGAGAATGGGAAATGAGAACCAGACTGAAGCACTCACGCATGGCCGAATCCATCCCATTCCTTCTCCGTGAACAACTCGCAAAATTTTGAATAACCAATGGCGACGGTCTTCAGCCCCAGTGGACAAATAGTCAGCCCTTTGTCGCAAAGATCAACCTCAACAACTCACTTCGTAAGCACACAACTCCTGGAATACGTATAGATCCTCAAAGCTCAGATCATAGCCTTGCAATTGTGATTGTAACCTTATACGAGCATCCTTCAAATAGATGGATGTCCATTGTTTGAGATATGGGAGATGACGCTTGCCCTTTGATGAAACTCCTGCATTTGGGCATCTGCAGGATATACAAGTGTCAAAAGAAGAAATGCCTGCATCGCCTTGCTTACATCTCGTACGGCGCCAGCGTATTGTTAATCTGAGAACGGCATGAACAACGTTAAAAGGAGAGAGTAATCGCCAAGACATACCCCTTCCGCCTCTATTGTGATGCTCTGCTGATATTTTCCTAATAAAGGAAGCCCAAAGAAGCCAACCGCAAAATTTAGAGATGATTGCAGCATGCGATCTCTATTAGTCGTCGTGGTGAGCCGTGCAAATACTCTCTGAGATATCAGCGAAACGTACTGTGATTCCGTTCGAAATACAGGGATTGTGTTTGATTCAGTAAAGTTCTAAGCAGGCTGCTATGAACACACAATTCGGAAACCCAAGGACGATAATATACTTTGAGAAGGAAACCGTATTTCAAGCGAGTGGATATGCCTAAGTCGACTGTGATCGTGGTAAGACCGAACGCGGTTTCATACCAGAGGACAGGAACATACAAAGTTGTTGCCTTCCGAAGGGAGTCAAGACTATAACATCCCGTAAGATGGAATATATGGTGACGTCACTCAAAAATACACACCCTCTTCTCCTAATTTATACGACCTTCAGCGAACTCTGTTAAGAAGTCGTTTTAAAGTAATGAAAAAAAAGCTACACACCAGTCATTCAAAAATTCCAGGTCGCCTGAGGCGTTCCAGTTCGCCACAGCATCGTGCAGCCGGGCGGCGAATGCTGCTGGTCCTCCATACGAAGCTATGCTCCGTGATTAGCAAAGCCGATCTTATCATCATGAATTCTTAAACTCACAATGAGCAGTAGGATACCTAGCTCCATGTCGGTGCAAGAGATGCAAGGCGGTGATTCTACAGGTCTCTGGAGGTTCAGGGCCTGAATCGAGCCCAAAGGCAGTCCTGTCGACACTATACCACGGCGACAAATTTCCCCACTTCTTGAATAGATCATATGATCCCTCCCCGTTCCCCTTTCTAGGTGGAGCAACCAGTTGAGCGGCTCCAGTGTGCACTGGATATGAAGGCGCAGTGATCAATAATGCGGGTTCGGCTCCGGTCGGTGTTCCCCCAGCGTAGCCCACGTTAGTAGGGAATAAAGAAGGGAAAACATTTGTGGGCGACATGGGAGGATAATGGTGCTTTTCGGTTGAACCGACATGTGGAGGTGCGAGGACGTGAGGTGCGGAATCATGTGGTGAAATGCAATTTGATCCGCGGACGGCGACCTGTACAAGGAGACATGCCAAAACTCCTCCAACAAATGCGAGGGCGTAACTCATGCACCCTGACGCCAGGCGGCGCCATCTCTTTGTAGGGACGAGCTGATTAATATCCTCCCGTTTTGTGGGACTGGCTAGAAGGGCTTCCCGTTCAGCATCTGGGTCGAACGGCTGATAGTCGTCTCCACGCTCGACATCCTGAGAGTGCAGCATACTGTACAACTCGGCCAGCAAAGTTGTTTATGTAAAACCACGTGATCTAAGTATGTGCTGTGCCCGTTATATTCTGACGGAACGGTGATCCAATACTTGCTGCGTTTCAGATGTATGTACATACAATGACTGGAGTTTACTTCTGTGCCTCCCGCCACCGTCGCGTAGACGTAGATTTCTTTTGATTCAAGGCAGACCTCTCCTAGCATTGATAGCATTCGCAACCAGGCTCGTGTTCGGCCGATTATATGCATATCTATGAGAGTCCTCAAATGAGTATGTGTATCAACACAGAGAACATACCGTTCATAACTGTCAATGTACAGTTCCTCGGTGCTGCATGTTGCTCGAAAAGCTGGATGCGCGAGCAACCGCTCTTGCCAGTCACGAAACCTTTCCCCAGTGGGTAAAGCGAACCCTCGGTAATGTTTGAGAACATTGGTTGCTCTGAACAGCCCTGCATGTGTCATCAGATCAGCACTGTTCTACGAAACAAATATATTGAATGTTGCACTGACAAGGACCCACCATCACATCAGTCCATCCCAAATCTCCACCTTCTACCCATAATCCCAGCCCCAGCCTCTGTACTCTCTTTTCTCCTTCACCTGATACTCCACCGCCGCTTAAGATAACAGCCTCGGCTTGCTCAAAAAGAGACACGAGCTGCTCGAGAGCCACAGAGAATTCGTTTCCAGAATCAACTTGAGTTGAAACCTCTTGTGCTTGTAAATAGCGGTAGAAAGCAGGGATGAGTGTGCGATTGACGTGGTCTGCCTGAAGGCGAACGAGAGCACGGGAATCTGTGATTGATAGAGTTATGAGATGTATGTGTACGAAGAGGCGAATGATATACATGGATCAAAAGACGGAGGCAGAAGACTTCGTTTGGTAGTACTTGCTGCAATACTGCCAGATATGATCAACACGAAGGTTTGTATACAATACGAAAACCATACTCCTCCAAGTATTCCATGATAACAGTACTCTCATTCAATGCTCTTGGAGGATTGTGATTGTTGAGTTGCAGTGCCGGGACCAGTCCTTTTGGAGAGACGTCCAAGAGCTCTTTGGTCTTGTTGTATGGATCAACCTCATCTAACAACATTTGAGTGTCTTCTCCTGATTCTCAAGCGAGTTTTTATAGTTACAATACTGAAAGAATCAAGGGTAAGTCCTCATCGAGCTATGGGATCCAACCACACATACATACTTTGTATGGAATACCAAGGTACTCCAATGCCACCCAAACACGCTGTACAAATGGACAAAAGCAACTACCGAAGAGGGTGATGTCCTGAGGTGCGGTGTGATGGTTAACAGTATCGATTGCAATACCAGTGCATTGGTTGTGATATGACTTGCCCATGGCAGACATCGATGAAGATTATTTGTCCTTCGATCTCCGATTTTTGGTGGGCTTCCAAGAATTTAGAAAAATTACTGTCACCACCGCGCAGCAGTTTGAATGATGCAGTCAAGGGATCGCTTCACGGACTGCGGGCTGCGTGAGTGAACATATAAATCTGAGACAAGTTGTCCCCAATTTGGTTTATGTGACACTAATACTACTCCACTCCCAACCATGCAAGCACTACATTTACGAAAGAAATACCCCGAAGTATCTCAAGATGAGATGCTCGATCTCGTCAATCGATTCAAGTCAGTCTACTTCCTGCCAGTGTCTACTCAGCTCCCTAATTGCCTGAAATGTACGCAGCGCTATCAGCACCGATAGTCCTGGGCGGATAGACAAATCTTCAGTACTGCAGGCTTTGCAAGCCAGCGGAGAATCATATGATCGTGTTCGAGAAACCCTCAAACATGTTAGCATCGATGCGAGCGGAAAGGTTGAGTTGGAGGATTGGGTAGAGGTGCGAAGGGGTGCTCAATGTCATGTCCAATAGCCCTTGACTTTGACTTAAAGCTGAACGTCAAGTTGCGATCCGAAGCCAAGCAATCTGTCCTGCCAACGAGGGGGGGGAAGGTCACAGTACAGGGTTCGAATGCCAACGTTAGCCATACGATCAATGAGGACGAGCGCACCGAATTCACCAACCACATCAATGGGGTATCTCTCTCATTTTACTCTCATATCGCGTAGTCAACCCATGCTTCTTCGTCTGCACAGATTCTGGAAGACGATCCGGAAATCGGCACCCGCTTCCCCATCCCGACGTCCACCATGCAGCTGTTCGACGAATGCAAAGATGGACTCATTCTTTGCAAATTAATCAATGACTCGGTTCCGGACACGATTGATATGCGTGTTCTCAACAAACCTCTCCTTCGAAAACCACTCAACGCGTTCCAAATCACCGAAAACAATAACATTGTCATCACCTCCGCCAAGGCCATTGGGTGCTCGGTCGTCAACATCGGATCTTCCGACATTGCTGAGGGCCGTGAGCATCTCATATTAGGCTTGATCTGGCAAATCATCCGCAGGGGTTTGCTTGCACAAGTCGATATCAAAATACATCCAGAGCTGTACAGGCTTTGTGAGGAAGGAGAGACTATCGATGATTTACTTCGGTTGACTCCTGATCAGATCTTGTTGAGATGGTTCAATTACCATCTCAAGGCTGCTGGGTGGAAACGAAGGTGCCCGATCAGCAATCTACGCTGTTTGGCATTCAGTCTCACATTGATACAGAGTGAACAATTTCAGCCGAGATGTATGCGATGGAGAGAACTACACTGTCCTGTTAAACCAGCTAAAACCCGAGCAATGTTCCCGTGCCCCTCTCCAGACCCCGGACATTCGTACCCGCGCTGAGCAGGTATGTTTCAGTCCCACTTTTAAGGGCTTGCCCAACCATATCTCAGGTTCTCCAAAACGCGGATGCTATCAACTGCCGTAAATACCTCACGCCATCATCCCTTGTCGCTGGTAACCCACGTCTGAACCTCGCCTTCGTCGCCAACCTCTTCAACACGCACCCAGGACTCGAACCTCTCGACGAACAAGAAGCCAAGGAATATGGTGCAGTGGAAGACTTCGACGCTGAAGGCGAACGTGAGGCACGCGTATTTACGTTATGGCTGAACTCTCTCGGTGTTGAGCCTGGTGTTTTCAACTTGTTCGAGAACCTTAAAGACGGACTCATCATACTGCAAGCATTCGACAAGATTCTTCCCGGGAGCGTCATATGGAGAAAGGTGTCGAAACCCAAGGAAGGTATGGGGAATACGCCGAATAGTCCTGGCTTCGGAGAAGGTGAGGAAGAGGAGGATATTGGTGTGACCCCCAACCAGAGCAAATTATCTCGATTCAAGGCCGTGGAAAATACGAATTATGCTGTTGACCTTGCGAAGCAGAACGGGATGCATATGGTTGGAATACAAGGTGCAGATATCGTTGACGGCTCGAAGACCCTCGTGCTTGGTCTCGTTTGGCAATTGATGCGGTATGTTCTGGCGCTGGGCTCGATTCGGGCATTGTCTTGGACTTATGCGTAACTTCCATAGCATGAACATAACGAAAACTCTCTCCTCGTTGTCGAAGTCCTCTCACGGCCGACCCATCAGCGACACCGAGATGCTCAAATGGGCAAATACTACTGCACAGAAGGCTAAACCCTCGGTTCGCCCCATACGATCGTTCAAGGACCCTTCGATCACCACTGGACTCTTCTTCCTCGACCTCTTGGAAGCTATCAAACCTGGTATAGTGGACCCGACGCTCATTATCAACGTTAGTGAAAGTGGTGACTACGACGACAGGCGGCAGAATGGTTTGTTATTTCTCGCATATTTCCAAGAGCCCTGCCAACAACTGATATGGTTGTGAAGCTAAATTGGCGATCTCCATTGCAAGGAAATTGAATGCTTTGATCTTTCTGGTGCCCGAAGACATTGTCGATGTGCGACCGCGCCTGGTAATTCCCATACATACGTTACCTTACTCATTGCTCACTCTTCGTTTAGATCTTGACCTTCGTTGGCAGCTTAATGAGTATTACGCAGTAGTGGCTGTCTTTAATGTCTTTTTCCTTGGACAGATACTCATAAGTCCGGTGTGTTTGGGCAGTAATATGAGATGCATGTATGAACGCTCCATAACCTACAGCGTAACGAATATATATACTGTACAAGTCGATGAGAATACAATTGTAAGATAGCAAGGGTACCAGATCGGTGGTCAACAAGAACGCACGCTCAGGGGCTACCATTGAACCACTCTTGTTTCGTTCCACTCGACATGCCCTTACCAACGACAGTCAACGAGCGTTTTAGGCTGCGAACTACACCTCGCATCCTCGGCAAAGTCGCTCTCCGTGCGACTTGAACGATGCCAGGAAGGTGTTCAGTAGATCCTGAAGTCTGTGTATGTTGAGTGAAAGGGACAGTGGGAGGGTTGCTTTCTGATGGGGAGGCAATGAGAGCCGAAGGGAGGAACTCTTGGAATGATTTCGGATGGTTTGTGCCTACCGAAGGCACATCCGGTTCAACAGACAACGAATATTGCGGAGTGGAGTTTCGGACGTCGCGAGAGTCGAAAAGAGAAGGTGGTTTGCTAACAGGTTGCATCACTCCGTAATGCTCACCTGGAGCGCCCGTGTATAGCTGACCCGTATCGTAGTCACGGAAAGTATAGCACTGGGTGTCTGCATCATACCCGATGCGGCATATACCTTCAGGCAGGCGGTAAGAATCCTGAAGATACGTAGAATGAGCGATGAACATCGTTTCAAGGACGTACACCTACCTCGTCGTATTGTGTCCAGCGGCCCATATATAACTCAGGTGATGTGGCTTGGTTATATTGTAGACAGGCTGCTATATATTGCGAGGTTTAAATGAAGATTATCCTAGCGACGCAGACTGGCAAGGCTACACATCGATCACTGTGGATTGATTTTGATTCGTTCTTGACAACCACACTGTCCCACAAGTCAGGCGCAGGGACTCCAGTGAATGTTTGACCAGACATCTTTGTGTTGGGCAAAAAAGGACCCTGAACGCATTATAAATTTGTTGAGGTGATACGATATGCAATCATTCACCAATTTACGGAATGCACGCCAACAGAAGAGACACAAGTCATACGTGACGGCACCTAGGGCATCTTCTCCCAAGTATTCATCGAGAACTGAGGACGCAAGGACATCCTCAGATCTAGATGGATTGTACAGACCTTTGCCCTCTTCGATGGAGATTCGAACTTCTCTTACATCTGGCAGAGGAATATGGGCAAAAGAGATGTTCAAAGCAGGTGGGAAATTTCGATCTTGAACTCCTGATAATCCAATACCCTCACAGGTTCCATTCTGTTGTCTCTGAAACCGCATATCTCTGTACTCTCCAACGAATATCTTGACTCCCATTGTTCGTCCTGCTTTAGCGCGGCTCCGGTGAATGGCTTGCAACGATGCACGCAATGTCATGTAATCCGGTATTGTGACACTGTGAGTAGTTTTTTTTCAGGTACGTGCGATGTTATGCAGTCGTCCAACAGGCTTGTCAAAGAAAGGACTGGGCCCTGCACAAATACGAATGTCTGTCTCTTCAAGAATGGGCCAGAACAGTTCTCCGTGGGGCCGCAATTCCCAATGACGCAATACGATGCCAAGGGCGAATTCTATGGAAAAGGCAGAAAGAAGGTCCTGGAAGTGTCTGGGTGTGCTCCGACCTCACCGATGTTCACTTTCATCTCATCGTCATATATTTTGCAGTCGAAAGAAATGGACAATATGCTATCATGTGCGTGTGTTGTTTCTCAAGATTGATGTCCTTTATTTATGGTGCCTTCAGCGAGAGAAACTCTCGCGTCTTCTGTACCCGAGTTTTACGTTCCCCTCGCCCATACCACCGTCCGCTACTTAGGACTGTCTTCCCCTGCCGATCTTAAAGAGTTTGGTTTATTTTCACCTAGCGATCTTGTCGATTTCGAGTCTCGTGTATGTCTCACATGGAATTCAACCAATCTTCGTTAATTTTTGTGTCCACAGTTCCACATGAACACCTTCACACTTACCTCCCCTTGCTTGACCCCCATTGGCATATCGGTGTCGCCTCTTGTCGCTTTGATCAATCATTCCTGCGACCCTAATGCTGTTGTGGTCTTTCCCCGAGCCCGTGGTAATATTGAACCACTCATGCAAGTGGTTGCGTTGCGGGACATTGGCCCCAACGAAGAGGTGGGCGGAGTTACCCTCCAAGTGATACAACGTATACACGATTCAACGTCACGCAGATACTGACATCCTATATCGATACAACAACTTCTCGGGCGTTCCGGCGACAATCTCTCCTGGAAGGCTACAACTTTTATTGCCATTGCAATCTTTGTACCGCTGAATCCGATCCCCGGGACTCTATATCATGTCCAAAGTCTTGTGGCGGAACTTGTCCGATGCCCACCAAAGGTACATCTGCGATTATATTCGTCTGTACTGAAAATACCTGACAGTCGGGGAGCAGATAGATGTTCTACGCAGTGTAGAAAGTGCGAGGCTTCCTGGTCGAACGCGGGTCAAATTGTAGATGTTTTGTCTCGAGGACAAGATGCTCTCGACACAGCCATTTCTTGTCAGTTCACGGGTAGGCGCGCGCATTGCATTCCAGGTAACATTATTCATGGATGGCAGATCGTGCAAGGGCAACAAGGCTAATCGCCGAGGCGGTTCCAGCCCTATTCTCAGCAGGATTGATGCCGTCATCGTACCCTCTCCTCGGTCTGATGCGTCTCCGCCATTCCATCCTAATATCGTCCCTCGCCGAAAATGTCACGCAAAAACTTCTCGACGAGGCGATCCAAGCGTTGACCATGTCACTGGCAGGATTATCAGAAGTGCTGTGCTGTGGTCATCCTGTTCGAGGCGTAGCACTTGCGGAGCTGGGTAAACTGCTAGCGGTGGACGAACCTTCGCCAGTCATTGGGCCCCAAATTGGCCCAGTCCCGTCGGGTCCCAGTCGTCTAAAAATGGGGTACGAAACGTTGCTTAAGGCACGAAAAGAGCTGCTCATTGGGTTCGGAGTTGCCAATGAAGGCGGCCAGGTAGGGTGGGAGGTGAGAGAGATGCTGGCATCATTGGAAAAGGAACTGGGGGTCTGGAATCAAGGCACACGGAACGTACTCGAGGATCAGCAGAACATTCGAGCCAAGCGAGGTACATAGCGCCTATCATGTTACAAGTGTCCAATACATCACGTGACTCTATAAGCAATGTTTTTTAGCAGAAATCTTCAACTCCCTCAGTTTCGGAATGATGTCTTCAATGGCCTTCTCTTCCCACACTTCCATTCCCTTGCTCGCCGTTGTGACTAACACAACATCACCGGTGCTCTCCCTCACGACAGGCCGAGTGAACACCTTGATCAGTCGACGACGACCTTCTAATTCAGCCCTTCGTCGCCTTCCCGATCCTTTTTTTGATCCACGGTGCTGACGAGCCAACTGTCCAACATCCGGACTCTCCCAAACCCGGACATACTCCTTCGTATCGTCTGTTGACAGATCATCATCGACGTCCTTGCCATCTTGGAACTTGAGAAACGTTATCGGACTGCTACCTTCCTCTGGCACGTAAGCTTGTGAAAGTTTCAACTCCACAGGGCTCTTCAAGTTTCTCCGTGCGTTCCTACAAATCCTCTCTCGCATCAATCTCCGATCGAACGGCCGCAAGGACTCCCGCATGGACGAGAATGATTTGCTATCAACACATTGCTCGTCATCATTCAGCAACAAGCTGGGACTAATTTGGTTGAGAGATGAACTACGCGGAACAGGATTGACTAAAGTCCTTGGCGAAATAGATGAGGGAGGAGGGCTGTCGTAGAGCGTAGTCAATTCTGGAACTGCATGAACGGGCACGCTGCATGTGAGGATGGGCGGTGTTCGAGTGTGCGGGTGCGAGTTCGCGGTGGTTGGAGGAGAAGGGAGGGGACGTCCGGGTTTGGGGGTACTGCAGGT
>Ga0209006_10004956_pt1 | contig 12102 bp, 11 predicted proteins | sample JacPin_JW_Ref_O2_FD_188567 | JGI IMG/M metagenome (GOLD analysis project Ga0209006, IMG submission 188567) | Forest soil microbial communities from Algoma, Ontario, Canada - Jack Pine, Ontario site 1_JW_Ref_O2 (SPAdes) (version 2) | ecosystem: Environmental > Terrestrial > Soil > Boreal...
ACAATCGCGTTTCAATCGCTGCACCAGATCGTGTTTGAGCGGCGGAATCTCGCGATTTTGCTTGGGCGACAAGCCGCCCAGGATGGCGACGCGCGCGTGTACGATCAGCGCATCGATTCCCGCGGCGCGCACGGTATCCACGAAAGCGCGAAAAAACTCATAGTCGTCCCGCTCGTCGATGCCGATTCGGCACTTGACCGTCACGGGCAGATGAGTTGCATCCCGCATGCTGCGTACGCAGTCCGCCACCAGTTCAGGCTTCAGCATGAGGCAGGCGCCGAACGAGCCGTTTTGCACCCGATCGCTCGGGCACCCGACGTTTAAGTTGATTTCCGCGTAACCGGTCGAGGTGCCGATGCGCGCCGCCTTGGCCAGTTCCGCGGGGTTGCAGCCGCCGAGTTGCAGGGCAACCGGATGCTCGCCCACGTCGTGGTCCAGCAATTGACGCACGTCGCCGCGGACGATGGCTGCGGCAACGATCATCTCCGTGTAAAGCAACGCATGCGGCGCGTAAAGCCGGTGTAGGAAGCGGCAGTGACGGTCGGTCCAATCCATCATCGGCGCGACACATACTCGCCGGTCGAGCGGTTGAGCCGATTCGGTGCTTAAGCGCTGGTGTTCAAGGTCGCGCATTGTCAGTCAATTGCCACATTCCAGGGTGCAGTTCCGACATAGTCGCCGCAAAACGTTCGCAACTCAAGCGGCAGGGAAGTAGTATTGATTGTCTCCTCCCACAACTACGCAATTTATAACTCTGTCGGCGCCTCCGTGTCGACGGTGACGAGGTAGCCGATGAATCGACGTCAATTTGTTCATGCCATGTCCGCAGCCGCCGCCCTTGCGGCATCGAGCCACGCCGCCGCCAAGGAAAAATCGCGCCGTCAGCTGCGCATCCTGGTGCTCGGCGGCACCAAATTTTTGGGTGTGCACATCGTCGAACTGGCGCTTCAGCACGGACACTCGGTTACCTTGTTCAACCGCGGCAAAACCAACGCCGATTTGTTTCCGCAGCTCGTGCACCTCAAGGGCGATCGCGATGCACAGCTCGACTCCCTCAAAGGCAAGCACTGGGATGCCGTCATCGACGATTCCGGCTACGTGCCGCGTCACGTCAAATTGTCCGCCCAATTGCTCGCACCCAATGTGCAGCGCTACATCTTCATATCAACCATCTCGGTGTATGCGAGCTTCGCGCAGCCCAACACCGAGGACTCGCCGGTCGGCAAGCTGGCGGACGAAACCACCGAGAAAGTCGACGGCGGCGCCTACGGGCCGTTAAAAGCCTTGTGCGAAAAAGCGGCTGAAACTGCCATGCCGGGGCGCGTCGCCGTCGTGCGTCCGGGCCTGATCGTCGGGCCGCGAGACCCCACGGACCGGTTCACCTATTGGCCCGCGCGCGCCGCGCGCGGCGGCGAAATGTTGACGCCCGACAAGCCCGGTGACCGCGTCCAATTTATCGATGCCCGCGATCTTGCTGCCTTCGTGCTTCGCCTGGTTGAGCGCAAAACCGTGGGCACCTTTAACGCCACCTCGCCTCCCGGCATGTTCACGATCGGCGATGTGGTCGCGGCGAGCATTACCGCGGCCAACGCGACGGTCAAGCCCAGCCCCGCACCCAGTCCGGTATGGGTGCCGGCGGATTTCCTCGAGAAGCAAAAAGTAGCGCCGTGGTCGGATATGCCTGTTTGGATCCCCGCGTCGGGCGAGTTCGCGGGCTTTGCCGACGCGAGCGTGGTGCGCGCATTGCGCGAGGGCCTCTCGATTCGGCCCGTCCAGCCGACCGTGAACGACACTCTGGCGTGGCATCTGCAACGCCCGGAGGCGGAACGCGCGAAATTGAGCGCCGGCCTCACACCCGAACGGGAACAGGCCGTTCTTGAGGCCTGGCGAGCGGCATCGGGCAATGGACATTGAACGGTGATATGAGGCCGGAATCCGCGGGCGCGCGCCGCGATTCTCGCCTCGCGACCCTTGTTCACCGTTTAGTGGTGGTGCAGCCGGAAGAACTGCCGGCGCTCCTGGCGGCGTTCGCGACCCTGTTCTGCATGTTCTTCAGCTACACGATCCTGCGGCCCATCCGCGACACCATGGGCATTACCTCGGGTGTGGAAAATCTGCCCTACCTGTTCTGGGGCACCTTTGTCTGCATGCTTGCGGTCCAGCCTGTCTACGGCTGGTTGACCTCGCGTTTTCGCAGACCCGTTTTTCTGCCCTGGGTGTACGTCTTTTTCACCGCCAACCTGTTGGGCTTTTATCTCTGGTTCAATCTGCAGCAGGATCACACCTGGATCGCGCGCACCTACTACGTCTGGGTGAGCGTTTTCAATTTCTTCATCGTTGCGGTGTTCTGGAGCTTGATGGCGGATGTGTTCACACGCGAGCAGGCGGGGCGCATGTTCGGATTCATCGCGGCCGGCGCCAGCACCGGGGGCCTGCTCGGCCCCCTGGTCGCGGGCCGGCTTGCGGTGCCGCTCGGCACGATCAATCTGCTGCTCATCTCCGCAACCCTGCTGGCGAGTTCGCTCTTTTTCATGAGGCGCGTCATCCACTGGCATGAGCATTTCGGCTCCGGTGCGCGCGGCGCCGAAGTCAACAATCCGCTCGGCGGCCACATGCTCGCGGCCTTCCATCAAGTGATTCGCTCTCCCTATCTGCTGGGTATCGCGGTGTTCGTGATCCTGCTCTCCTGGGTGTCGACATTTTTATATCTTGAACAGCAGGCCTTCGTCGCCAAAGTTTTTGCCACCCGCGATGAGCGCACGCGCTTCTTTTCCAATGTCGATTTCTGGGTGCAGAGCTTCTCCCTCCTCACCCAGTTATTCCTCTTCAGCCGCCTGTTCAAATGGATCGGCCTTCGCGCCCTCTTGGTCTCCGTGCCGCTGATCATGACCGCCGGTTACGCGATCTTTGCACTGCTGCCAAGCTTTGCGATCCTGGTCGTTGTGTTCGCGGTGCGCCGCGTCGGCGAATACGCCATCACCCGTCCTTCCCGAGATTCGCTCTACACCGTCTGTACCCGCGAGGAGAAATACAAGGCCAAGAGCCTGATCGACACCTTCATCTATCGGGGCGGCGATGCCACCAGCGCGTCGATGTACCAGTTGCTGACCAGCGGCTTAGGTTTTGGTCCCGCGGGGGTCGGCTGGGCCGGCGCGTTTATTTCGGCAGTCTGGCTGGCGGTTGCGCTCGCTCTCGGGAAATCGCACGACCGTGCCGGCTCGGTGACAGTCATCGCGAAAGCAACCGGCGCTTGATTGCGCCACGACCTTCGCGCCGCGCCGCGCTCGAGGGCAGAGGCCGCTCTGCTCAAATGCTCAATTTCGTTTTAAAGAGGCGCGCCTGCCGCCGAGAAATCTCCACCTCGGGACCGTCGCGAAGCTGCGCGTGCAGACGGCCATTCACACCAAGCTCCACAGTTTCGATGAAATCCAGATTGATGATCTGGCGTCGATTGGCGCGGAAGAAGCGGGTCGGATCGAGACGCTGTTCGAGTGCCGCCAATGCGCGCCCCAGAAGCGGCTGTGACTTCCCCCACGACAGCCGAATGTAATTGCCCTCGGAGGTCAGCAGGCGCACTTCTCTAAGCGGCACAAACCAGCAGCGGCTGCCGTCGCGGACAAAGATTTGCTCCAACACCGCATGAGGCTTTGGGGTTCGCGCAGCTTCCGCGCTTTTGACCCTACCCAGGGCCTCGGCAAGGCGCGCCGGTTCGATGGGTTTGAGCAGGTAATCGAGCGCATCGACCTTGAATGCGCGCACGGCATGTTCATCGTAGGCAGTGGTGAATATAACCTGAGGCACGTCCTCCAAGCGGGCAAGTAGATCGAAGCCGGAACCGCCCGGCATTTGAATGTCCAGGAACAGCAGCTCCGGGCTGAGTGTTTCGACCATGCCGGCGGCCTGATCAACATTGCCCGCCTCGCCGACAATTTCCACCCACGGGAATCCGGTCAACAGGCGCCGCAACTCACGGCGCGCCGGCGGCTCATCATCAATGATCATGGCCTTCATGGATGGACAGGAATGCGCAATCGCGCGGTTGCCATGCCCGGCTTCGAGAGATCCAGCTCGAGAGCCGCGCGCTCGCCGAATAGAAGCCTCAATCGGTCGCGGGCGTTGTGCAGACCGACGCCTTCGTGCGCCGACGTTCGTATCGGCGCCGGCGGCCGCGGATTTTCAACCTCCACAATGAGCGTTACATCTCGCACGACGGCGGAGATGCGCAGCAGCCCTCCCGAGGGCAATTCGGCGATGCCGTGCTTGATCGCATTCTCTACGAGAGTCTGCAGCAGCATGACCGGGATTTGCACTCCTGCCGCGTAGTCCGGAACATCCTGCTCGATGCGCAGCCTATCCTCGAAACGCATCGATTCCAGCTCGAGGTAATCCGCGACAATCTCCAATTCCTGGGACAGCGTCACCAACTCATCTTGTGGAGAGGTCAAAGTATAGCGCAGCGTCTTGGCGAGCCGCGTCACGGCATCTTGCGCGCGCGCGGGATTATCGGCGATGAGCGAACGCACCGTGTTGAGCGCGTTGAAAAGAAAATGCGGATTGAGCTGAGATTTTAAGAGACGAAGCTCGGCCAGTTGCAGTGCACGCGCCAGTTCGGACTGTTTGAATTGCGCCGAACGGTGCTCGCGCACGGCGATGGCGGTAAAGTAAAGCACGAGCCAGACGATGAAAACAGCGGTCCAATTGGCAATCTCCAAGGCGATGGCGGCCGGCAGTGCCAACTGGAATTGCAAAGCCGGAGCGTAGTCCCTTAGAAGGAGTTCGGGATCCACCAACACCGATAGGTAGGTGAATTGCGTCACGATGCCGAGGGGAGCGCCGCACACGAACGAGACAACGAAGATCCGCCAGGATAGTTTCCGAATCGGCAGCGCGCGCCATCGATTACGCCGCACGAAATCGCGCAGCCAATGGGAGAACACCAATCCCACCGAGTTGACGAGCAGCAACTCCAGCAGGAGACGCGGCCAGTCCAGATGAAGCACCGTGATGCCGCCGAAGAAGCGACCGAGGGTAATCACTCCCCAGCCTGTCAGCTGAAAAATCCAGTAGGCCAGCTGCGACTTCTGTTGCGTGATTGCTCGTTCGGGGTCGTTCATCCGTTTCCTATGCCGCTTCAGCTGTCTTAAGTTCCACGCAACGCGGTGGCCAAGGGCGCTCGCGCGGCGCGGATGGCGGGAAAAGCCGCTCCGACCATCCCAATGATGCAGGCCCAGAGCACGCCAAAACCAATAAGGCTCCAGTCGACCACAAGAGGAACGGACAACTGCGTCAGTCCCCCGCCGTTGGTACTGACGGCATGCCCATTGAACAGCAGCCATGCGATGCACCCGCCGGTCGCGCCGCCCAGGATCGCCAGCAACAAGCTTTCCGCGAACACCGACACGATGACCGCCGAGGCGCCAAATCCCAACACCCGCAGCGTGGCGATCTCCACCGTGCGCGTACTGATTGCAGAATACATGGCATTCAGCGCACCGAATACCGCCCCGACCGCCATAATGCCGCCGATCAAATAGGCCACGACGGACAACAGCCGCGAGAATGCCTGCGATTGCTGGAGATAGTAGTCTGCCTCGCGCATGACATCGACGTTAAGCGCTGGGTTGCCGGTCAACGCCGCCTTGAACAGTGCAAAAGAATCCGCCGATTCGAGCAACACGGTAACCGATTGAAAGGTATTTCTCGCAAACGCCGACTGCAACGTTTCCGCGCCGGTGAGCATCTCCGCCTCGTGTTGGTCGGCGTGACTTTCAAAAACCCCGACCACCGTCCATTCGGCGCCGCGCAGTAAGATCTGCTTGCCGAGTTCGAGGTCGCGAAACTGGCGTTGCAGGGTGCGACCGACGATGACCTCGCGCACGGCGGAGCCGAACAGGCGGCCCTCAACCAATTGAATTTCGGGACGAACGGCCAAGCCGGCCTCACTCACGCCGCGCAACGATACATTGGCGTTCTCCCCGTTCCGTTTCAGCGGCAGCCTGACGATCGCCAGCGCCTCGCGCGACGCCAGCGGCTTGCCGTCGATCCCACGCTTGATTCCGGGCCCGTCCAAAATGGTCTGGGTCGCTTCGCGCGTGATATTGCTCAAGGTCTCGAAGCTCGCGCCCGTGCTCACGACGATGGCGCGGTCCGCACGCCCGGTGCCGGTCATCATCTGCGATAGACCACCGACCATGGCCAGAATGCTCACCAGAACGCCGACCACGCCGGCTATGCCAATGACGATCACCGATGAGGCGCCAAGGCGTTGCGGCACGCTCCTGATGTTCATGAGGGTGACGGCGGCAATCTGCTTCAGTACGTTCATAGCGTATTCTTCAGCGGCCGGCCAACGCGTCAACGATTACCAGCCGCTGGGCGCGCCACGCCGGAGGCAATCCGCTCGCGAGCGCCAGAATCAACGCCATCGCCAACCCGACGGCGACGACTTTGATCGGCAGCGCGGAGCCGCCGATCCCGAGCGCAGCGGTGACCGGAAAAACGGCGGCGGCGGCGGCCAGTCCCAGCGAGGCAGCCAACACACAGAGCAGTACCGACTCGATCAGCACCAGCACCGTCACGGCGCGGTCCGAGAAGCCGACGGTCTTTAAAATGGCCAGTTCCGGCGTGCGCTCGCGCACCGACTGCATCATGGTATTGCCCGTGAGGAACAGCAGCGTGAAAAGCACGGCGGCCACAATGGCATTGGCCATCAGGCTCACGTCGCCCAGTTGTCTGAGCTGTCCTTGCACATACGCCTTCTCGTCCTGAGTCACGGTCTCGTAGGCGGAGTTGACGAAGAGCGCATCCACGGCGGCGCAGATTTGGGCCGATCGGGTTGGGTCGTCGACCGCCACCACGAAAGCCCACGCGGTCCCGCGCTCCAGCAGCCGAGCTTCGTCGAAGTAGGCGTAGTTCACGAGGATGCGGTTCGCCTCCGCCTGCGTGGAGGGGACATCGTAAATTCCGACGATTTCGAAATCCCAGTCGGCGCTGCCATCGCGCTTCATCACGGAGGTGCGCAGCGGTATGCGGTCGCCGATCTTCCAGCGAAACGCTCGCATGAGCGGTGCTGCGACGATGGCGCCCGCACGGTTGCGGCTCATCGCCGCAAGCTGCTCCGGGGCGATCTGCCATTCAGGATACAGATCGAACCATGCCTTCACGTCCGTGGCGAAGCCGACCAGCGTATTGCTCTTTTCCTGATAAAAGCCGGTAAAACCGGCGATGTACGTCGACTGCTTAATCCCGGGGACCGCGTCGATCTGATGCAAGTACGCGTTGGGCAAGGGCTGAACCTGACTCACGCGACTCACGACATACAAGCGATTGGCATTGGATCCTGTGCCAAAGGCGCTCATCCAGGCATTTATGCCCTGCAGCAGACCGAACAGCAGGAAGGCAATCACGATGGACAGCACCGTAAAAATGGTGCGCGCCTTCTTGCGCCACAAGCTGCTCCACAGCAAGGGGAGGAACTTCATGCCGCCAAACTCGATTCAGCCTGCAGCAGACGACCCTTATCGAGGTGCAACTGTCGCGTCGCACGCTCCGCCGCTTTGGGATCGTGGGTGACCATGATGATGGTCTTGTGCTGTTCGCGATTCACGATCTGCAGCAAATCGAGGATCTGCTCAGCCATTTCCCGATCCAGATCGCCCGTGGGTTCATCGCATACGAGCAGAGTTGGATCTGCCACCAGCGCCCGGGCAATGGCGACGCGCTGCTGCTGGCCGCCCGAGAGTTCCGCGGGCTTATGCGTGGCCCGGTCCGCGAGACCGACCAGTTCCAGCGCCGCTTTGACATTGGCACCGCGCTGCGTCTTGGAAAGATTTGTCATCAGCAGCGGCAGCTCCACGTTTTGCTGGGCTGTCAGCAAGGGCATCAGGTTGTAGAACTGGAACACGAAGCCCACATTGTGTGCGCGCCAGCGCGCGAGCTGCCGCGCTGAAAGCGCGTTGATGCGTTCGCCCGCCACCAGCAGATCACCTTCGTCGGCACGGTCGATACCGCCAATCAGGTTGAGCAAGGTCGTTTTGCCGGAACCCGACGGACCCATGAGCGCAAGAAACTCTCCCGCGCGGATCTCGAGGTCGATGCCGTGCAGCACCTGCACGCGCTGCTTACCGCGAACATAGCGTTTGACAATTCCCTTCAGGGAAACGAGTGCGGTCGTCATGTGTTGCCTCTTAATCGCTGGATTGGGGTCTGTGCTCTTGCAGGAAAAATATACGGCGCGCGCCGCGCTTGGCGGACAGTTCATGTTGAACGGTCGATGCGCGGGGATGAACGGTCGAATCCTCGGCGCGGTGATTTTGACCGGCTCGAGAGCGCTCGCCAGGGGACTCGAGCCGCTCAAATTCACGGTGCAGAGGTACTGACCGTCCGGCCCCACAAATCGACCGTCCGTCATCGCCTTCGAATCACCGCTCCGCCTGCCGTTAGTCTTCGGCTCATGAAGACCGGATCCGACAACATCGACAAGTCATCGCTTCTGCATCAATTGCGAATCGATCGCGGCGCGCCTGCCGTGCGGCGCTCTTCCGCCCGTTGGCGGACGCTTGCCGCGGCTATCGCGATTGGTGGCGCGGGACTCGTTGCGTGGTATTTCTTGCGCACTGCCGCGGTGCCGATTAGAACGGCGGCGGCGATTTCGCTCAGGAGCGGGCCCTCGTCGTTCGAGGCCGCCTCTCTACTGGACGCCTCCGGCTACATTGTCGCGCGTCGCCGCGCCACCGTCGCATCAAAGATCACCGGCAAGGTGATCGAGGTTTCGCTGGAAGAGGGCCAACGGGTCGAGGGCGGGCAGATCATTGCGCGGCTCGACGATTCGAACGCCAGAGCGGCGTTGGCACAAAGCGAGGCGCAGGTGAAGCAAGCCGAAGCGGTGGTGACTTCGGCGCAAACGGCGTATGAGGACGCGCTACCCATTTTTGATCGCAACCTGCGGCAAAAGGCCGCCGCCGTGATCAGCGCACAGAGCTTCGATACGGCACACGCGCAAATCGATGCCGCCAAATCCGACCTTCTGGTCGCACAGAGCGCGCTCGACGCAGCGCGGGCTGGGCGCTCGATCGCAGAGCGCAATCTCGACGACACCACAATCCGGGCACCGTTTTCCGGAATCGTGACGGAAAAGGCGGCGCAAGCCGGTGAAATGGTTTCGCCGATCTCGGCGGGCAGCGGCTTTACGCGCACCGGCATCGGCACCATCGTCGATATGAATTCGCTGGAAGTGGAAGTCGATGTGAGCGAAAACTTCATCGGTCGGGTGCTGCCGCAACAGCCGGTCCGGATCAAGCTCAACGCCTATGCGGATTGGAACATTCCAGGCACGGTGATCGCCACCATTCCGACGGCGGATCGTGCCAAGGCGACCGTAAAGGTGCGCATTGCCATTGCGCCAAAAGACCCGCGCATCCTGCCCGACATGGGCGCTCACGTGTCCTTCCTGGGTGAAGCAGCACCCGAATCATCCATCGCCTCCACGCCTCAATCGACCGGCGTAACGATACCCGCCGGGGCAATCGCGAACATGCGAGACCCGTACATCGTGTATGTCGTACATAACTCCAGTGTGCAGCGACGCGTGGTACAGCTCGGCGCCAAAAATGCCGCCGACCAGACCGTGACAGCGGGACTTAAGGCTGGCGACATCGTTGCGCTGGGCGATCTCTCTCGCTTGCGAGACGGCGCAAAGGTACGGATCTTGAAATGAGCGGGGTGCTGAAGTGTGCAGCGAGGAGACTGGCCACATCGATGGTGGCATTTACGATCTTGGTTCTGTTGGGCGGCGCATTGCAAAATAATCGCGATCAGAAAGCGAATGCCCTGCGCACAACGGCCTCGAGCCAGTACGACGCCAAGGCCCTTGTGGATTGCAATATGGCCGCGCTCGCCAATTCTGCCAACCGAACCGAACTGATTGGCCTCTGCTGGCGCAAACTGGGACAAGCCGCGGTCTTGCGAGTTTCGGTGTGCATCAAATGGTTAGATGCCATTCAGCTGGCCGATTGGCGCGCCGCTCGATTGCTTTTCAACCTTATGCTTGGGCCGTAAGGCCCCCCGCCCCCTACGGTCCTCCGCTTGCCTTTGAAATCAATGACTCCTGGCCGACTTGACAGCCGGTACTTTGCGATACAAAGTTAGTACTCTAATGGAAGGGAGCGAGCCGTATGCGAATAACGTACCTGCACCTGGCTGCTGCCTTGAGCCTACTCGCGCTCGAGAGCGGCTGCGCTTCGCTTGGGGTCAAGGCGTGGGATCGAGACCTGCTGGCGCGCGATGAGATGCGCCTCGATGCGAATCCCGTGGACGCCGCGATCGACGAACATCTGTATTTCAGCAAGGAAGCGTCTTCTGGTGGCCGCTCCTACGCCGGCGGCGGTTGCGGGTGCAATTGAAAAAGCAATCCTCACCGCACACCGCCGGCCAGATGAGGCGCCAACTGATGGCGGCGAGCTGCGCGCTGCTGGGCGCGGGGGCAGCGCAGAGCCAGGAAGCCGACGGGGCTCAGAAAGAGCAAAGTCAGTTGAGTCGATTGCTCGAGGGCGTGTCCTTCGATTCCGCCTTGGCCTACTACCGCGAGGATGGGCGAATTCAGGCCATTGAACCGGTCGTCAACCTCAGCAAGACCTTTGCCGGCGGCGAGATCGCCACGCTCAATGTCACCTTCGACAGTCTCTCCGGTGCCAGCCCCAACGGCGCCCTTCCCAGCAACGTGCCGCAAACCTTTGCTTCGCCGTCCGGCACGAGCCTGACCACGGGCCGTCATCTTTACACCATAGCGCCCGGGCGGCTGCCGGCGGATCCCAACTATTCAGATGACCGAATCGCGGTGGCGGGCGAATGGGAATTACCCTTATCCCGGCTCACGCATCTTAGCCTCGGCGGGAAGCTGTCGGGCGAAGATGACTTCATATCGGCGACGGTGAGTGCCTCGATCGCGCAGGATTTCAACGAGAAGAACACCACGTTGTTGCTGGGCGTCAACAATGAATTCGATTCTCTGCGGCCGATCGGCGGCGCGCCGGTGCCCGATAGCGATTACGCCGCTTTCGACAAGGATGGCAAAAAGAGCAAGGACGGCGTCGGCGTGCTTCTCGGGCTGACCCAGGTGATGAGCCGGCGCTGGCTCAGCGAACTGAATCTTTCCTGGGATCGCTTTCATGGCTACTTGAACGATCCGTACAAAATCACCTCGGTGATCGACGCCTCCGGCAATACCCTAGGCTATGTGTATGAGAGCCGACCGGACGAGCGCACGCGCAGGAGTGTGTACCTGGAAAATCGCGTTGCCTGGAGCGAAGTCTCGGCGGGACTGTCACTGCGCTACATGCAGGACGACTGGCAAATCCATTCCGAGACGGCGCAAGCGCATGTGCACTTCTCGTTTGCCAATCGGCAGCAATATCTCGAGCCCTCGATCCGCTGGTACCGGCAGACCGCCGCGGATTTTTACACACCTTGGCTGACCGAGGAGAAGCCCCTGACCGGCTTCCAAGCATCGGACTCCAGACTGGGCGCGTTCCACGCATTCACTTACGGCGTGAAATATGCGTATAAGCTATCGAGCGACGCCGGCTTGGCCGGCTCGGAGTTCAGCGTGCGGCTCGAGTACTATCAGCAAATTCAAGATCATCGCTTGGCGGCCCCGGTGCTGCTGCAGAATCTCGACCTGTACCCGGGCCTAAAAGCGATCCTGGTGCAATTCGGTTGGCGCTTCTAGGCCCGATCCGGGTCGAACCTCGCGGCACCGATCTCGTTGCGGTCTGCTTCAACGCCATGGCCAGTCCTTGCGAGGTGTTGCTGCGCGCCTCGCAGCTGCCTGCGGCTCGTGAATTCGGCGAATGCGCCGCCGAAGAGGCGTGGCGCATCGAAGAGAAATACAGCCGCTACCGCGCCGATAGCATCATCTCGCATTTGCACGCCCATCGCGGCGTGCCGATCGAGGTAGATGAGGAAACAGCCTCTTTGCTCGACTTTGCGCAGCGTTGCTATCGCATTAGCGATGGGATGTTCGACGTCACCTCGGGTATCTTGCGCCGGGCATGGACGTTTGATGGCTCGGACCATCTGCCGCAGCCGGAGGCGATCGCGGCACTG
>Ga0209006_10004957_pt1 | contig 12099 bp, 10 predicted proteins | sample JacPin_JW_Ref_O2_FD_188567 | JGI IMG/M metagenome (GOLD analysis project Ga0209006, IMG submission 188567) | Forest soil microbial communities from Algoma, Ontario, Canada - Jack Pine, Ontario site 1_JW_Ref_O2 (SPAdes) (version 2) | ecosystem: Environmental > Terrestrial > Soil > Boreal...
AAAAATAGGCGCTGTCCAGCGCTGCGGAAGACGCGCGAGATCCCGCCATGCAACGTCCGCCGCACTCGCTTCCGATCGCGCCCAGGCCAGCAGCACGCGATCGGTGTAGCGCTCGCCCTTGAGCCGGTAGAGCAGCGCGCGCAGACGCCCGGTTTCTTCCTCCGAAAGCCGGAAGTCGGGCACGACGTAGCCGTCGCGGTTATAGTGCTCGACTTGCTCGGGGCGGAGCGGCGCCGTCTTGGCGGCGGGCGCGCGATTCATGGCGGCAAGCGACGATTGCGTCATCGGTATCTCCTATGCGTTTCCCGGCTTCAGCATGTTGAACCCGCTGTTGGCCGATCTTCCCACGGTAGTGTCATCCCTGCTTGGGGTCTGTTCCAATACCGTTTCATTATAGCGCAATGCCGGCCCGGCATGGCCGCTGCGAAGCCGCCATGCGTCATATTCGAAGGAGCCATGCGCAAGCGGCGGCTCGCCGCCATCCTCGCGCCAAGATCCTTTGCATACCTGCAGGGAAGGCCGGTGGCATGGCCGGCCGACTTGGGTAAGCGGAGGTCAAAATGAAGCGTTTGGTGGTACTTGCTCTGGTTGCACTTGGCTTGAGCGCCTGCGTCGCCAACGGCCCGCAGCCGGGTAATCCGACGACCAATTTCCTCCAGGACGACGGCTACGAAAACCTGCCGCCCAGTTGATCCATCGGCGAAGCCGGCCGTAATCCGAGCGATCATTCTGATTTCGGCAAAGGCAGATTCAAGTCCTTGTAGGCGGCCTGGACGAAACTGTTGTCGAAGGCTTGTGGCGGCAATTCCTGGTCCGGCTTGATCGCGTTCAAGGCGCGCAGGATTCCCGTCGAGGCCTGCATAGCGGCGGGCGTGATGAAGCCCGTGACCGATTCGTAGCTCGGCACGTTCAAGGCCCAATAGATGGCGAATGCCTTGGGCGAAACGTTCTTGCCCTCGTTGGTATAAAGCGCCAGCGCGGCGGAAGCGTTATGTTTGAGTTGCTGCGAACGGAGTAGTCCCTTGAGTTCGGCCTCGACCATCGCCTTGGTGAGATCGGGATATTTCTCGGCCGTTTCCTTGCGCACGGCCAGCACCCAGCCGATCATCTTGTCCCAGTCCGTATCCCCCTTGAGATCCGAGAGATTGATGACGACAAAGGCCTGATCGTTCGCCACCACCGTCGCCGAAGTCCAGTCATCGGGCCCGCCGATGTCGAGCCGCTCGGCGGCAACGCCGGCAGCCGATGCTTGGGAGCTTCCGGTATAGACGACGTTCTGATCCGTCCATGTGAGGCCGGCGTCTTCGGCCGCCCGGCGCGCGCCGAATTCAGCAATGCCGCCGACCGAGGCGACGCCCCAGGTGCCCCCGTTCCATTTCTTCAACGCGGCTAGACCCGTGCCGCGGCTTTCAAGCTTTTTCGGAGCAATCATCGTTCCGGTGAAACCTTGCGACAGCATCATCACCGCCACGACCGGCTGACCCTGCACGGCGGCGCGGCTGAAGGCGTTGCCCGACGTCACCAGGAAATCGACCGAACCGCCTAGCAACGCGGCCATCGCGGTCGGACCGTTGGCCATGTCGTTGACGTCGATCTTGGTATGGAATTTCTTTTCGACTTCGGTGAACGCGCCGATCGCCGAGGTGATGTCGTGATTGGCCAGCGGACTGGGGAACGCGCCCGATGAAACGAAATGCACGACATCCGGAGCGGACGGCGATTGCGCGAACGCGACCGAGCCGAGTGACAGCGTCAGAAAGACGCCGAAAGCGGGATACCGAATTGCGGATTTCATCGTGCGCTCCTTCCTCGATAATTTTTTCTGTTGTTCTACTTAGGCACTCGAACGCACTCCAGGTCAACCGAACTGTCAGTTATCTACCTGTGTTGATTGGATATTTTCCCGACCCGGAAAAATTTGCCCGCCTTGCTCGTGGACCGCTGTTCTTCAATGTGAGATTCTAACCGCCTTGATCGCCGCCAGTTGCGATGGTGCGGTGAAGAACGAGGTTTTAAGGCAATGACGATGCAGCCAGGCCGCTGCGCGACGGTAACCGGAGCGGCACAGGGTCTCGGCCGCGCTATTGCTCTGCACTTGTTGAGCAGCGGCATGAACGTCGTCGGCGCCGATCTGTTGGGCGCGAAACTTTCCGCGCTTAAAACCGAAGTCGGAAAAAGCGACCGATTTCACACCGTCGAGGCCGACGTATCGACCGAAGCGGGCGCCAAATCGGCCATCGATACGGCTTTGCGTTCCTTCGGCCGCATCGATGTTCTGGTGAACGTCGCGGGTGGCAGCGGATCGATTCCGGCGCATGACATCGACGAAATCACCACCGAGGTGTGGAACCGCGTGCTGGCGGCGAATATCGGCTCGACGTTTCTTTGCACGCGCGCAGCCGTGCCGCACATGCGGAAAGCCGGTTACGGGCGGATCATCAATTTTTCTTCCGGTCTGGCGCGCGGCGTGTCGGGAAAATTGCGGACCGTGGGATGCCGCCTGGCCTATTGTTCGGCCAAGGGATCGATCGAGGCTTTCACGCGTCAATTGGCCAAGGACCTCGCCGGCACGGGCATTACCGTCAACGCCGTCGTGCCGGGCTTTATCCTGACCGAGCCCGGCGCGAGCGTGCACGACCGGTTCCAGCGCCTGTCAGACGGCGAAAAGACTTTTGTACTCGGCGGGCGAAAGCTCGACGAATTGGCGCGTCCCGCCGATATCGCCGATGCCGTGGCGTTCCTCGCCTCCGAGGCCGCGGGACATGTCAGCGGCACAAGCCTGGATGTCGGCTGATTTCAAAAAGCCGCGCGCCGGCACCCAAAATCCGGCGAAAGGAATCGGCCGGAAGCCAGACCGCACTGTGTTGCACGGCGTCGAAATACGGCATCTGCGCTATTTCATCGCCGTCGCCGAGGAAATGAATTTCGGCCGGGCCGCCCAACGCCTGCGCGTCGCGCAACCGGCGCTGAGCCGGCAAATCGCGAAGCTCGAAGCGGATTTCGGCGGCCCGCTTTTCGACCGCATGCGTCCGCAAATAAAGCTTACGGTCGCGGGCACGGCCTTGTTGCCCCGGGCGCGCGAGCTGCTGACCCGTCTCGACGAGCTCGTGGATTTGACGCGACGTGCGACCGGCGGCAGGCAGGGCACGCTCGAGATCGGTTTCGTCGGCTCAGCGACGTTCTCGGTCCTGCCGGATATCCTGAAGGAATACCGGTCCCGATTCACCGAGGTCGAGCTGCTTCTCCATCACATGACCAAGGGCGATCTCGTCCGCGCTTTGATCGAGCGCCGCATACAGGTCGCATTCACGCGCCCGGGCATCGATGATCCGGAAATCGTGAACGAGATCGTGTCGCGCGAGCCGATGATTTTGGCGTTGCCGGCGGATGATGCCCTTGCCGCGCGGACGTCGCTCTCGCTCCGGAGTCTGGCCAATCGGTCTTTCATCATCCCCAATCCGAAGCTGGAAGATCCCGTCCACGACGTCTTTCGCGAGGCCGGTTTCACGCCCCGGATCGGGCAGGAGACCGCGGATCTGCACACCGCGCTGGGGCTGGTGGCGGCGGGATTCGGGTTCGCGGTGGTGCCGGAATCCGTCCGGCGGTCGCGCTGGGCCGGCGTGGCCTATCGTTCCCTGCACTCGCCCCGGCTCTATACCGATTTCATCCTCAGCTATCGCCGGGACAACACCGGTGAACCGCTGCGGTCGTTCCGGGAATTAGTCCAGACCTACAAGACAAAAACGGCTGACCGGAGAATGCTCCGGCCAGCCAAGTAGGGAGGAAATGTCTAACTGTCCGTCTTAACGGGTTTTCACCTCCTGTTTCGCTGTGGCAGTTTCGGATCGAGCGTTTGCGGTTACTCATTCAACATCGGAATGTCCTTGGCCTCGCGAGATGGCGCGGCAATGCCGCGCAGATAGGCGAAGACATCGGCGGCATCCTTGTCGGTGAAGGCGTCATGTGTGTAAGGCGGCATTGCTGCCGCGGGCTGGCGCAATTGTCCCCTGAATGCATCAAGCGGCAGCTTCATCGGCACGAGCGCCGGACCGGTCATCGCCGAACCGCCTCCGCTGTAGCCGTGGCAGGACCAGCAGCCCTCGGCGACGTAGAGCTGTTTTCCGCGAGCCGCGTTGCCCTGCGGCTTGTCTTGCGCATCCTGCGCCGAGGCAAGGTGGCCTGACGCGAGGAACAAGACGGCTGCGGCCGCAAATAGGCGAGAGGCGACGTTGAGCACGATCGCCCCCTTCACCGCGGCTGCGACACGACGTCGATCAACGCCGGTTCGCCGCGCTTCACGACATCGATCGCCCGCTTGATCGCCGGGCCCAGATCCTTCGGGTCGCTGACCGGACCCTGCGCATAGACGCCGAAGCCCTGCGCGATCTTGGCGTAATCGATATGCGGATCCCGCATTTCGGTGCCGATCCAGGCGCGGTCGAGGCCGCGGCCATGGCGCGCCGCCATGCGCTCGATATGCATGTATTCCTGGTGGTAGCCGCGATTGTTGAACACCAGCATGAGAAGCGGAATGCGATGATGCGCGGCTGTCCACAGGGTTCCGGGCGAGAACATGAGATCGCCATCCGGATTGATCGCCACCGTGAGCCGGCCATGGGCGCGGTTGGCCAGCGCCGCGCCGACGGCGGCACCGCTGCCATAGCCGATGCCGCCGCCGCCCCAATTGCCGATATAGTGATATTGCTTCTCCATCGCCCAAAGCCGCTGCGGCCAATTGCTGATGCCGAGCATCTCGGAAACGAACGACCAGTCCTCGCCGCGAATTTGATCCCACAACTCGGTGCACAGGCGCGCGGTGCTGATCGGGCTCGAATCCCAGTTCGCGGCGGCTTCGTCCCGGTCCGCCTGGAGCATTTTCGCCTGTTGATCGGCCACTTTCTTGCCACGGCCATCGATCGCGGCCCGCCGGTCATCCGTCAAGTTGCGGCGAACCGCCTCGATCAACGACGGCAGGGTCTCTTCGCTGTCGCCGGTGATGGCGAGATCGACGGGGGCAAAGCGGCCGAATTCCTGGTAGTTCGACCGCAAATCGAGATCCAGCGCGCTGATATGGACGGTTTTCACGCCGGGCTTCGTGATCGGATGCGAACGGCGCACGATGTTGTCGTTCATCCGGTTGACGGTGCCCCAAAAACCCCAATCGGGCCCCGACAGTTCCAAGCCCAGGATGACGTCGGCCTGGCGAATGGGAGTGCTCGGGCGGGAACTCAGGTTGAGCGGATGGCGCGAGGGAAAATTCAGGCGGCCCGCCTCGTCCACCACCGGGGCCTGAATCAGCTCGGCGAGTTCCTTAAGCCGGTCAATGCCGGCTTGGGTGCGCGCCATCCGATCCGCGACCAGCACCGGATAATCCGCCGCAACCAGCAGCTTCGCCGTTTCCTCGACCGCGCCGGAATCGCCCTGAACCGCCGTCGTGCGCGGCAGCTTCGGGATCGAAAGCGCCGCCGCGTCGTCGGCCCCGAGCGGATTCTCCTGCAGCCCCGCGTCGATCGCGAGCGCAACCGGTCCCGCCGGCGGCGTAGTCGCGAGTTGGTAGGCGCGTACGGCTGATTCCGCGAAATGCGGGAGCGAAACCGGCTGGTCGTCCCATTTCAGGCAGTCGCGCAGCATGGCCGCGTTGTCCTGGGCGGCGTGGACCCAATCGGCGCCGGGGCGCCGCATAGCCGCATCGAGCAGATTGCCGATCATGATGTAAACCGGCACGCGGTCGCACCAGGCGTTGTAGACCGCCATCGAAGCATGCTGGACGCCGACCACCGCATGGATGAGCGCTAAGGCGGGCCGGCCCTCGATCTTGGCGTAACCCTGGGCCATATGCACCGAGGCTTCTTCGTGCAGGCAGGTGATCAATTCCGGCTGCGAATTACCGCCGTAGTTGATGATCGATTCGTGGATGCCGCGGAACGCCGAACCGGGACAGGCGAAGGCGTATTCGATGTTCAGGCTTTTGAGGACATCGACCATGAAGTCGCTGCCGCTCTTGCTTTCGGTCAGAGGATCTTCCGCCGGCGGAACGCGCGTTTCCGCGGCAAGCTGCATGCGGGAAGGCGGCGTCATTTTTTTCGGCGCGGCAGCCGAGACCGGCGCTGCATGGGCTTTGAGCGACGCCGTCGCCGCCAATGCGCCCGCGAGGGTCGTACCCTTCAGGAAAGTCCGCCTGGCAACGCTGTTATGCCGGTTTTTCTTGTCCATCGTCTTTGCCCGCTCTTCGCGGATCCGGATCGGCGAAGGAAAGGTGCTATCCGCTCATAAGCCGCGGAGCTCGACAGTTACGCCGGATCGGCCGGGGGTGGGGTAACGATATCCCCGGCCGATCCATCCGCGTAATTCGACCTTCACGTCAACGGTCGACCGATACCATCTCGCTTTGTTCGATCAACTTCAATTATTGCCCCGCCAACCCGAGTATTTGCCCGAAGTTGACGGTCACGAAGGCGCCGACGATGAAGCCGTTTTGCGTCTCTTTTGTTTTCGGATTGATGAAATTGTCGGGATTAACCGCGTACATGACGACGGGCTCGAATGCGACCTGCGGCGTAATCTGGATATGCCCGTTGATCTCCCAATATTGGGAATTCCGGGAGAGCGGCGAGCCCCCGGCGCCCATTTGCGACTTGCTGAGGAACTTGGCCTCGTGATCGCCCAAGAGGAAATCGGCGAGCTTCACGCCGAAGATATCGTAGGGGCGGCCCGGGATCAGTGAGTACACATTCAAGCCCAACTCGAACTGTCCCTGATAGACGTTCGATTGGTCTGGCGTTGCGAATAGCCTCACAACCGTGCCGATACGGGGGTTAGTGTTGCTGTTGGTCGCGCCGCCGTCCTGACGCCAGACGATATTCTGACCCTGGATGCCGATGCCCGAGGTATCGCTAACCTTGACGCTGGTCCACGGATCCGTATAGGGGACGCTCAAATGCTCCGTCCAGCCGCCCCACTCCCAGAACATGGGATAGGGGGTTATGGCGTAATTCGTCTTGTAGGCGACCTCCGCCATGTTGATGTATCCGGTATCCCCGTCGGTACCGAAATGGAACCCACGGGTTTTCTGGTCGTGCAGGTCGACTTCCGACATGATCCACTGGACATAGGTCGTCGGTGTAAAATTATAGACCAGTTTGTTGGTCCAGGTTGAGAAGCTCGGCCCCGTGATCGAAGCGTCATAACCGAGCAGGTCGTCCGTGCAGGTCATGATGTTGTCGCAGTTGGGCGTGTACATGAGCAACTGTGGGTTCATCCGGCCGATTTCCCAGTCGAGCTGGCCGTTCATGAAATGCTGCTCGTATGTGAGCCAACTCAGCGTATTGGGCTCGGTGGTGTTCTGATGAACGATCGACAGCGCGGCGCTGTTCGAGACACCCTGCCAGCCCGAATCCGACGCGGCGTTCGTCCCGCCATGCTCCTTCAAGAGGTGGAATGTTTCGGCGATGTGGAACTGGGCGTTCGGTATGCCGAGGAGTTTCTGCAGGTCGATATATATGGCCGGCTTGAGCTTATTGGTATTGGCGAATCGTCCTTCCTTGCCTGTAACGCCTTCGCTGACATTGTCCAGCATCTGATCGGTGTCGGTGATATCGAAGCGAAAACCCCAATTAAACAGCGGCTTTGCAATACCGGCGAGCGGCCCGACGAAATTGGACGACCACATGGAAGCGGGAAGCGTGCCACCCGCATAGACCTGCGCGGGAGCCGGCTGCGTCTGCGCGGTTTGCGTCTGCGTGGTTTGCGTCGGCGCGGTCTGCGCCGCGGCGCCGCCCGCGGTCAGCGCCAACAACGCCACCGCGTGGATTGGCAGTTTGAAACTCTTCATTTTGATACGTCCCCCTTCGGCTTCCCCAATCGCCGCGTACCAATTGATACGCAGTTTGTTATGCAACTTGATTAGTGTGATTATTCGTCCAATCATCTTTATGTCAACTCGAATAGTCTGGTATACCAATTAATACTGACTTTTTATTTTGCGATTATTATATGATTTGCGCAGGTTATAATATTTCTAACTTGAACCCAGACAGCGCTGCCTATATCGTTTAAAAAAAACTTGGGGGAAACGATGTTGAAAAAAGCAGGTATGGCCGGCCTAGCGCACTTCCAAGCGCGCTTTCAGGCGCGATTTGAAACCGAATCGCAATGCTTGGCCTATCTCGCAGAATTAAGATGGCCCGACGGGTTCCAATGCCCCGAATGCAGCAGTTCTGAAGCGTGGCAGCTCAAGGCGAGGCCTCGCGTGTGGGAGTGCCGCGGGTGCGGCGCCCAAATTTCCGTGACTGCCGGAACGGTTTTCCACCACAGCCGTACGCCATTACCCAAGTGGTTCCTCGGCGCCTATCTCATGGGCCGGGACCAGAGGGGTGCATCGGCGATGCTGCTTCAGCGTGAACTCGGCATTTCCTATCAAACCGCATGGACGATGGCCAAAAAGCTGCGCCACGGAATCGGCAATGATTTATCCAATTCGATTGGCAACTCAATTGCGGCGGACGAAGAGGTGAACGGCGTCAAGAAACGCATTCGCGCCAACGGCAAGAGCCGCGCGAACGCCGCCGCGCCGCGCTTTGCCGTCCTGGGCACCAACCGGAGGAGGCGGCGCAATGACCATCGGCCGCGCGCGAATGCCACAGATGCACGCACCTCGCTGGTCGCGTGGGGCGTCGCACGCCACCTGAACAAATTTATCCAGCCGAATCTTCGCGAGGCGGCCCGAGCGGCGGCGCTCGAGACGCTGTCACCGATGCGCCAACTCGCGACGCCAATCCGGCAAACTGCTGCCCCGTCGGGCGCATTGGCGACCAACGACTTTCTGCCGATACCCAAGAATCTGGAAAATGCAGGGGATTGGACGGTACAGACCCATCCGACCGGCTTGTTGCGATATGCCCAGGATTGGAATTTTCGGTTTATTCGGCGCCGCGTCATCGGGGGCGCCGAGGCCCTTCTCATCCGCCGTGCGATGGAGAGTGAGACCATCACCTATCGCGATCTCATCAAGGGCGGCCGGTTGAATGCGAAGCCGCGCACACCGGCGAATTCCGGGAAAACCAAGACCAGAATCTAGCGTTACCGACGAAACGTTGAACGTAAGCCGCTGTTTAGGCGGCGCCGGCGATATTCGCCGCGCTTAGCGGCAACTGGCGAATACGCTTTCCGGTCGCGGCAAAGATCGCATTGGCGATCGCAGGCGCCACGGTGGCAACGCCGGTTTCGCCGATCCCGCCGAATTTTCCTCCTGAAAGCGAAAAATAAACCTCGATTGGCGGCGTATCGGCCAGGCGCAATACCGGATAGGTGTCGAAATTGCCTTGTTCCACGGCGCCGTCCTTGATGGTTATTTCGCCGTGCAGAGCCGCCGAGAGCCCATAAACGATGCCGCCTGTAACCTGCGATTCGGCGATGCGGGGATTGACGACCCGATAACAATCGACCGCCGCGACCACCCGATCGACCCGCACATCACCCTTCGGGTTGACCGTGACCTCGATGACCTGGCCGATCAGTGCGTGATGATTCTCGGCGATGGCGATGCCGCGGCCCCGGCCGGCCGGCAGCGGCGAGCCCCAATTACTTTTCTTGGCGATCAGGTCAAGGACGTTGAGGAGATCTTTACGATCCGCCAGCATGGCGCGACGGAATTCGTAGGGATCCTGCCCGGCCGCGTGGGCGAGTTCGTCGACGAAGCTTTCCATGAAGAAGACATTCTGCGAACCGCCGACCGAACGCCAATACATGACCGGCACGTGAGTGTTCTTGAGCGCGAGACCGACCCGGAAATTCGGCACCCGGTAATAGATGTTGGAAACGCCGTCCACGGCCATTTCCTCGACCCCGCTCTCCACCTGGCTTTCACCGAGGGAGCGCAGGATCGAGCCGCAGGCGATGCGGGAATCGATCGCGACCGGCAGTCCGTCCGTGCCGAGAACTGCCTTGAATGAGGCCGCCGCCTGCGGACGATAACGGTCGTGCCGCATATCCTGTTCGCGGCTCCAAACGAGCTTCAATGGACGCTGCACGACTTTGGCGATGGCGATCGCATGGCGCATTTCATCGTGTTCCGTACGCCGGCCGAAACCGCCGCCCAAATAGCAGTTGTGGATGTGCACCTGTCGCGGATCTATACCGGAAGCCGCCGCCGCCTGTTTCAGGGCATCGGGTGGAGCCTGCGAGCCGAGCCAAACGTCGAGCTTGTCGGGTTGCAGATCGACCGTCGCATTGAGCGGCTCCATCTGAGCATGCGCGACATGCGGCGCCTCATAGAGCGCCTCGATCACCTTGCCGGTCTTGAGCGCGCCATCGACATCGCCGTCATTGCGCGCCGTCACCATCGGTCCATCCAGGGTATCCCGGTACAATTTCCGGAACTGCGCGCTGGTGGCGGCGGCATCGGGGCCCATGTCCCATTGAATACCAAGATCGGCCAGCGCCTGCTGGGCGCGCCAATAACGGTCGGCCACCACCGCCACCGCATCGTCAAGCTTCACCACCCGCAAGACGCCGCGACGGCCCTTGATCTTGGAATCGTCGACGCTCGCGAGCTTCCCGCCGAAGACCGGACACGAGGCCACGGCGGCATAGACCATGCCGGGAATCCGGATGTCGATGGCGTATTGTGCCGTGCCGTTGATCTTCAGCGGCGTGTCGAGGCGTGGTATCGGCTTTCCGATCAGCCTGTATTGGTCGGATGTCTTGATCGCCGGCTCCTGAGCGAGCTGGATCTTGGCGGCGTCGGATGCCAGCGCGCCATAGCCTAGCGACCGGCCGGAGGTTTTATGGAAGACCTTTCCCTGGCTCGCGTCGCATTGTTCGGGTGCGACATTCCACCGTTTGGCGGCGGCGGCGACGAGCCGGGCGCGCGCGCTGGCGCCGGCTTGTTGCAGATATTGCCAGGTGGTCCGGACTCCGCGGCTGCCGATGGCCTCCATGTCGTGGTAGACCCCGTTTTCTTGCAGATTGCGGTTGGCCGAAGCATATTCGCCCTTAATGCGGCTCCAATCGCATTCGAGTTCCTCAGCGACCATCATGGCGGTCGCGGTGGCCGCTCCCTGCCCCATTTCGGCGATGGGCAGGCGTATCGTGACGGTGCCGTCGGGATCGATCACGATCCAGGCGCTAATTTCGTGGGGGCCGGGCGTGTCCGCGCCCCAAAGTTGCGGCGCAAGCGGCAACGCATGCGCCGTTCCGGGAATCGCGATGCCGACAGCAAATCCGCCCGCCGTCGTCACGGTGGTGACGATGAATTGGCGCCGCGTCAGGCCGTTTTTTAGCGATCCGTCCATGGCGCCCTCACTCAAGCTTTGATCAGCGTAGCGGCGTGATGGATGGCGCGCCGAATTCGCGGATAGGTACCGCAGCGGCAAATATTGGTCAGGTTGGAATCGATATCGGCGTCGGTCGGCTTTGGGAATTGCTTCAAGAACGCCACCGCCGCCATGATCTGGCCCGATTGGCAGTAGCCGCATTGCGGCACGTCCTCGGCCAGCCAAGCCTGTTGCACCGGGTGCTTGCTGTCCTTGGACAGGCCCTCGATGGTGAGGATCGCGGCGCCGTCGGCGGTGCCTGCCGGCACCGAGCATGAACGCATCGCCTCGCCGTTGATATGAATGGTGCAAGCACCACATTGCGCGATGCCGCAGCCGAATTTGGTGCCGGTCAGGCCCAACTCATCGCGAAGAACCCATAACAGCGGCGTTTCCGGCTCGATATCGAGTTTGTGCGTGGTCCCATTGACCTTGAGCGTGATCATTGAACCCTCCCTTTCGACGCCATCAGTGCCGGACCGGATCGCTCCCATCCCAACCCACGGAGGCGTGATACATCTCCGTGTACTTGGCCTCGAGAAAATCGGTCATCTCGATCAGTTCGACGAATCCGGGCAGATGCGCCGTCGTATCCACAAAGGCGAGGCGCACGCCGCGCGGCGAACGGTCGGTGAAAGCCACTTCATAGCCGAGGCCCTTGTACTTCTCGATGCCGGCCTCGAGGTTATGGACGGGCACCGCCCAATGGTGAAACCCGTAGCCGCGCTTGGCGATCAGCTCCTTGAATATCGACGGTACGTCGTTGTTCTGCTGAATCAGTTCAAAT
>Ga0209006_10004958_pt1 | contig 12099 bp, 10 predicted proteins | sample JacPin_JW_Ref_O2_FD_188567 | JGI IMG/M metagenome (GOLD analysis project Ga0209006, IMG submission 188567) | Forest soil microbial communities from Algoma, Ontario, Canada - Jack Pine, Ontario site 1_JW_Ref_O2 (SPAdes) (version 2) | ecosystem: Environmental > Terrestrial > Soil > Boreal...
TCGTCGTGAATCGTCAACAGCGCGTACGTGCCCGGCGCGAGCGTCGCGCCCGGGAGATGTTCCGCGATCGTGGCAATCTCGCAGCCGATCGACACCTGAGACCGCTCCCGCGCATCCTCTCGATCGTGCGACACCAGCTCCAGAACAATCTCTTCGAGCTGCCCTTCAGCGGCCATTGCCCACACCGTGTCCATCGAGTCCAGGCGCACTACGCAACCCTCGCCCGCCGCCTGCGCGATCTTCTCTTCCATCCGCGCCAGCGTCCGCGTGACATTTACCGGCGACGCCGGATGCGCTTGCCTCCGCGTGTAATTCAGCAGCTGCCCTGCGATCCCTGAAATGCGGCCGGTCGCCGTCAGGATCTGGTCGATATCGGCTCGCAGCGGATGGTCTTCGGGCAGACTATTGCGCATCTCCTCCGCGTAACCGGTCACGATCATCAGCGGATTGTTGAGGTCGTGCGCCAGCCTGCTCGCCACCGACTGTAGCGCGTCCGCGCGCCCGGACCGCAGCAGTTGATCTTCTAACTGCTTGCGGGCGGAAATCGATGTCATCACCCCTGTCAGCGCGCCGCTCTTCACTCTGATCGCCTCGCGCACCCACACCGTTGCTCCCGTCGCGGTAACGGCGCGAAATTCCGCACTCGCATCTCCCGCTCCGCGAGCGATCGCCGCGTAATAAAACTCCAGCGTCGATCGGCGGTCCTCCGGATGGATCCGTCCCTCAAAAAATTCCGGAGTGCTGGTCCAATGCTCCGCTGTATACCCCAGCAGCGCGGATACGTCCCCGCGCACGCTTCGGAACTCCAGCGTCGCCGCGTCCGCTTCCCACACAATCGCGGGAATCTCACCCAACCGCTCCACCGCTCGTTCGATCGGCGCAGCCGTCTTGGCCTCGCTCGCCTCCTGCACCAGTAATAACGTTTCCACTTCGCTCTCATCGTCCCAGTTGCGAATCGGAACGATGGCCACTGTGAAAGACCGCCCTTCATGCTCCAGTGGAAACGAGGTTTGCGGAACCCCTGTCATGTGAACTTCCCGAATTTTCTCAATCAGGTGGTCGGACGGCAGGATCTGCTCAATCGTTTTTCCCCGCAGGTCTTTGGACTTGAGACCGAAGGTCTGCTTGAATGCGCGATTCGCCGACGACACGCCGCGATCCGCGGAAAGCACCACCACTGGCAGCGGCAGGACTGCCACCATTTCCTGGTAATAGCGGCGCTCCGTCTCCACCAACGCGAGTAAACGGGCCACTTCTTTCGCTTTCCACTGTTCCAGCTCCGTTCGCTCCATCAGTGAGAAAATTCCATGCCGTGAGTTTGCGATCTGAACCGGCATACGACAAGGTACTTGCCGGGTAAGCGGTCCCGGTACCTGGCAGGTACCCGCGCAAAACGTTGTATCATTTCAAAAAACCCATGCGCATCCCATCTCTCCTGCTCTCGCTCACTTTGCTCATGCGGATCCTTCCGGCCGATGGCCCCGGCGATTGGCCACGTTGGCGCGGTCCGGATAACGACGGCATGGCGCGCGGAGACGCACCTTTGCATTGGAGCGATACCGAACACATAAAGTGGAAAGCGGAAATCCCAGGACGCGGGCATTCCTCCCCGGTGATTTGGGGCGATAAAGTTTTCGTGACGACTGCCGTACCAACCGGCGTCGTCCCACCTGCCGAAACTGAGCCTGCACCCGTTGGACGCGGCGGGCGCGGCTTCGGTAACAAAGGTCCGCAGCCCGAGCAGAAGTTGGTGCTGATGGCGCTCGACCGTAAAACCGGCAAGCTCCTCTGGCAGCAGGTCGCGAAGACCGCAACGCCGCACGAAGGGTACCATCCCACGTACGGTAGTTTCGCCTCAAATTCGCCCGTGACCGACGGCAAGTACGTAGTCGCGTTCTTTGGCTCTCGCGGAGTTTATTGCTACGACTTGAACGGCAAGAAGGTCTGGGAGAAAGATTTCGGCATCCAGCTAAAGATGTTCATGACCTTTGGCGAAGGTGCATGGCCGGTCATTGAAGGCTCCAAACTGCTGCTGTTATTCGATAACGAAGTCGACTCATTCTTAGTCGCCCTCGACCTGGCCACCGGCAAAGAGTTGTGGCGCACCCCTCGCCCGGATGGAAACACCAACTGGAGCGGTCCGGTCGTCATCACCTACGAAGGAAAAAAGCAGGTGATTGTCTCGGCCACGAAGAAGGTCCACAGCTACGATCTCGAAACCGGCAAGCCGATCTGGGAGGTTGGCGGATTGGGCCAAAACACCATCCCCGCGCCGGTTGCTGGCGACGGTATGGTATTCGTGATGAGCGGTTTTCGCAATCCGAATCTGCTGGCGGTGAAACTGGGCCGCGAAGGAGATCTGACCGGAACCGACGCCATCGTCTGGCAGAACCAGCGAGGCAACTCCTACACCGCATCGCCCGTGTTGCACGACGGCAAACTTTACGTGGTGACCGATAGCGGCATGTTGTCCTGCTTTGACGCCAAAACCGGCAAGGCATTTTATCAGCAGCAGCGCTTGCCCAAGCCCTACAACTTCAAGGCGTCGCCGGTAGGCGTGAACGGCAAACTCTATCTGGCAACCGAAGAAGGCGACGTAGTAATCGTGAAAATGGGCGAAACCTACGAGGTCCTAGCGACGAATACCTTGGAGGGCCAAGTCTTCATCGGCACCCCAGCCATAGCCGACAACGAAATCTATCTCCGAGGCCAAAACACCCTTTTCTGTATCAAATAACTTCGCGAGACCAGGGTGTCTGGCGTGCTTGCTAAGGTCGACCAGATCCATCGATACCGGTTATAACCCCGTCCCGTAAGGGGGGGGATTCCGGTGTTGACGGAGCCGGGTCTATAGCATTTTTGCGTGAGTCTATTTCCCGATACAAAACGTCGAAAATATCCGATTAAGAATATCGTCCGCCGTAGTCGCCCCCGTAATCGCATCGATCGGCCGCAGCGCCGCATACAAATCGAGCAGCAGCATCTCGTGCGGAATCCCCAGTCCGTTCGCAGTCAAAGCCTGCTCCAGCGCCTCCTGCGATTCGCGCAACAACTGCTCATGCCGCAAGCTGGTAATGAATCCGCCTTCCTGTTCGATCTGCCCCCGTGGAGCAATCGCGTCCACAATCGCCCGCCGCAATTCAGGAATCCCTTCGCCCGTCAGCGCCGAAACTTGCATTCCGATCGACGATGCCCGAAGATCGCACTTATTCGCAACCACCAGCGATTTCCCTTGCGCCCGCCCAATCAGTGCCTCGTCTTCTGATTCCAATGGCACCGACGAATCGACCACCACCACGGTCAAATCCGCATCCGCCATCGCCTGATAACTGCGCTCAATCCCGAGGCTTTCGACGGTGTCCTGGCCTTCGCGAATCCCCGCCGTATCGACGAATTTCACAGGGATTCCCTCGACCGAAGCCGTCTCCGAAACCAAGTCACGCGTAGTACCCGGAATGTCCGTAACGATCGCCCGATCCTGCTCCAATAGTCGATTAAAAAGGCTGCTCTTGCCGACATTCGGCCGCCCGACAATGGCCAGCGTGAACCCCTCATGCACCAGCTTGCCGTAAGCGAAGCTGGAAATCAGCGCCTTCACCATATCGAGAATCGGCCAGATGAAAATCTCGATTTGAGCCGACGAAGCAAACTCGACGTCATCCTCCGCAAAATCAATCCCCGCTTCCAGCAGCGCGATCAATTGCAGCAGCAACTCTTTAACCGGCGCGAGCCGCCGCGAAACTGAGCCCGAATTTTGCTGCGCCGCGATCCGGGCCTGATAAAGCGTAGTCGCATCGATCAAATCGCGAACCGCCTCAGCCTGTGGAAGATCGATCCGGCCGTTCACATAAGCCCGCAGCGTGAACTCGCCCGGTTCCGCAAGCCGCGCCCCATTTCTACAAGCAAGCTCCAGCGCAAACCGCAGCACGACCGGAGACCCGTGGCAGGCAATCTCAACCACATCCTCGGCCGTATAGGATTTTGGCGCCGCGAAAAACGTGACCACCACTTGATCCACATCCGCCAATTCCGCCAGCGCCGCCGCCCACGGCCGCCACGAAAAATCATCAGAAAATTTCAGGATTTTAGAAGCAATGCTTCGAGCGTCAGCCCCCGATAACCGCACCAAGCCAATCCCCCCCCGCCCCGGCGGAGTAGAAACGGCAACAATAGTGTCCTTGAGATTCACAGCGTCTACCCGCTCCCTGATGTTCGTGGCCCATATCTTGTCCCCACGGAGCCGCGACCGTCAGGGAGCGGGTAGACGAGAAGTCTTATCTCCGCGGTCCGCGATCGCGTCCGAACCCACCCCGTTGAAGAAACATGCCAAAACTCGCCGCACTGACGCACCTCTAAACGCAGGCGGAACCGCCTGCGCCACCACAGCAGATCAGTAACTTACAAGCCATGTGGGGCAGGCGGTTTCGCCTGCCAGCGAGTTTTTCCGCAACCTTGCACCACCATCGTTCTTCATCACCTTGGGTGGGCCGTCCCTGATGGTCGCGGCTCCATATCTCGTCCCCACGGAGCCGCGACCGTCAGGGAGCGGGTAGACGAGAAGTCTTATCTGCGCGGTCCGCGATCCCGTCCAAACCCACCGGGACCCCGTGGTCCGCCCCGACCGCCTTGCCCCTGGTGCGGTCCTCCACGACGATCCCCGCGCCCACGCATCCCTCCATCGTCTTCCGGCCTCGGCCGCGGTGGACGAATCGGCTCCGGCAGCACTTTCAGATCCGCAGGAACTATAACCACCTGCCGGATCGGACCCTCGCCGACGCTCTCGCTGCGCACATCCGTCTCGCCGCGCAATGACAAATGCAGGATGCGCCGCTCGCGGCTGTTCATCGGGCTGAAATGAAATGGCGCGTGCGATTTCTTTACTCGCTCCGCCGCCGCCAGAGCGCTCATCCGCAGTTCTTCAATGCGCAATATCCGGCGGTCGTTGGCGTCGAAACAAATCCGCGAATGCTCTTCGCCCGCGAGGCCGAGCGCTTCCATCGTCAGGTGCTCCAGCGCCAGCAGCAACTCGGTTTTATTTTCGAGCAGCAGCTCGACATCGGGTCCCGTGAACCGGACCATCAAATCAGGATTCTCGAAATCCGGGTGCGGCGTTTCTCCCTCCGCCACCGTGAAATCGAGCTTGAAGCCCGCCAGCGTAAACACGTGCTTCAGAAACTTATCGATACGGGGGCCATCTTCGGCAACGGTAAACTTCTTATGGGGCAACGTTCGTTCCTATTTCTTTTTCTTCGGGACCGGCTTCACGTCCACGACCTTAGGCGCCGGTTTCGGTGTGCCCCGATTCAAAAACCACTGCTGAGCGACGCCCACCACGTTTCCGGTCAACCAGTATATTACCAGCCCGGACGACGCAAAGTAGAACATGTACCCCAGCACCAGGGGCATCACCATCATCATCTTCTGCTGCGACGGATCCATGCCCGGGCTCGGCGTCATCCTTTGCGTCAGAAACTGTGTCGCAGTCAGGATGATCGGCAACACGTGAATCGGCAGCGATTCCACCTGCGAAAGATCCGTAACCCACAGCCAGTGTGCGCCGCGCAACTGAATCGCCACGCCCAGCACCGCGTAAAATGCAAAGAAGAACGGAAGCTGCAGGACCATCGGCAGACAGCCTCCCGCCGGGTTCACTCCGTTCACCTTATATAAAGCCATGATCTCCGCGTTCTGATCGGCTTTCTTCGGATCGTTCAGCGACAGGCCTTTATATTTCGCGTTGATCGCCGCAATCTGCGGCTGGATCGACTGCATCTTCTTCGACGATTTCATGCTGGTGATCTTCAACGGAAACAGCACCGTGTTGATCGCAATCGTGATCAGGATAATCGCCCATCCATAATTCCCGCCAACGTGTTCCGCCATCCACTTCAGCGCTTCGAACAGAGGCTTGGCGATAATCGCGAACTTGCCCCAATCAACCACCAGTTCCAGCTTCGGATTTACCCGCTTCAGGATTTCGAGATCCTTGGGCCCGACGTACAACTCGAAAGCGTTGAGTCCTTCCCCACCTATCGCCGCGCCTACCTGCGGGACGTCCTTGCCATCTTTGGGAATCTGATCGGCGTACGTCGTCAATTCGAGCGACGACGCTCCGGCCGGCAGAAAGACTCCAGCAAAATAAGCATCTTCGACGCCCGCGAATGTGTACTGGCCGCTCGAAGTAGCCGGCCCGCCCTTCGCCGTGCTGGCGTCTTTTTTCTGCAGCTCGTCGCTGAAGATACCGTATTTTCGCGGCGCATTCGGATCGTACAGCAGAGCATGCTGCGCAGCGGCCGGATTCGCGATGGTCTCATCGCCGAATCCTCCGCGCCATTCGACCTCATGCGGCAACATCACGCCGTTTTGCGAAACCTGTGACGTCACGCGCGATAGATAACTATCTTTCGAAAACTCAAATGTTTTCTTGACGTCCAGCCGCCCATCGGAAAATTCAAAGGTCAAACTGTCGCCGTCGCGGTTGACTTTGTAAAGCGCTGCGTTTGGATCGGCCGTGGGTTTCTGGCTGCGGAATTCGATGGAAAACGGTGCGGGAACCTTCGCGAGCGCCGCGGGATTCACCAGGTCAAGAGACTTCCCATCATGGTCTTTGAAATTCTTAAGGACCCAGCTCTTGACCACCGCGCCTTTGTTGGAAAAAACAACGTGATAAAGATCGGTATCGATATCGGTCGTCTCTTCCTTGTCGCTATGCACCTCACCCGGCATTTTCGCCGCGGTCACAGGCGCTGGTGGAGGCGCTTCGGCAACCGGCGGAGGCGTTGCTGCCTCCTTCACATCGGTGGTCTTCGACGTCGCGGGCAAGTTCGCACCCGGAGCCGGGGCCGTTGCCGGTTTATAAATGTAAGGCGTCAGGAACAACACCAGCCCCATCAGCACGAATGCGATGAGTAGCCGCGCCTCCATCGAGAGATCCTTTTTCATAGGCTGAAAGCGATCCTTGGTAAATCCCCACGCTTACACGCGGGCTTATAACCCCGTCCCGTCAGGGCGGGGACAGGTGGCGGACGGAATGAGCTAACGGACAGGATCCAGGCCTCCTTCATGAAATGGGTGGCACCGCGCGATGCGCCGCAAGCCTTTTCCAACGCCGCGCCAAACCCCGTATTTTTCGATCGCTTGGATCATATACACAGAACAAGTCGGCTCAAACCGGCACGCCGACGGCAGCATCGGCGAGAGCCATCGTTTATAGATACGTAAACCGCCGATCACAAGTGCCGACATTTCCTGATCACCTCGGCGAACGCCCGCTCCAAATCGGCGAATGGCGCGAGAATCGCAGCCTTGCGCGGATTGAGAACGATATCCAGGTCAATTGTCGGCCATTCCGCGCGATGCAATCGGAACGCCGCCCGCAAACGCCGCTTAATCCGGTTGCGCACCACCGCTCCGCCCAGCGCCTTGGGGACCGTAAGGCCGATTCGAATGCCTGCTCCATCCCGCTCGCGCCGCGCCATACAAAAGGCGGCGAACAAAGGACCGGATACGCGAGTGCCGTTATCATAAACCGTTCGGAAATCGGCGGACCGCAGTATTCTGGAACTCTGAGGAAACGACTGCTTGCCGCCGGAGCCCGATTTAATGGGAGTTCCGGACAGCTCTTTCGTCGCTGACCGACAGCTTATGGCGGCCCCGCGCACGGCGGCGCGATAGCACGGCGCGGCCATTCTTGGTTTCCATCCGGGACCGGAATCCATGGGTCTTCGCGCGCTTGCGATTATTCGGCTGAAATGTACGTTTCGGCATTGGCTTTCTTCTTGGGCGCGCAGGCGCACCTATAGGTCGAATTTGAGACGATTTTATTATAGCAGGCGCACCGCCCCGCTCACATCTCTAACTTACCGTTGACCATCATCTCCTTCACCTTGAACTCTACCGACCGGTAAGGCGGTGTCGCCCCAGGCACGTAAAGCTCAAACGTCACCGTCTTGTCGCTAAGCTGCACCTCCCGCGGGAACGCGATGCGCAGATAAGGATCGCGCTGCGTCGGCGGAAAATTGCCGGTCATTTTGAACTTCTTGCGCCCCACTCGCATGATGGAATCGTCCTCCATGCGTTTAGTCTGCGCCCCGTCGTCAAAGTCCTTCGTACGTGGAATGCGGACCGCGACCACAATTTGCTTCGACAGATTGTCCTCGAGCCAAAGCCGATACTCGGTGTCCATAGGGCTCTCGGCGGGCGGCCCATTTCCCTTGCGGATATAGCGCCTTTCCCGTTCCTTCTCCGCCGCTTGCATCGGCCCCGCAGAAGAAAGATAAACCTGCACCGGAGCCCCATGCGAATCCTTAACCGCCGCCTCCGCCATCTGCGCCCAAGGCGAATCAGTGAATAATACAAGGAGCTCGTTGTCAGTCCAATCGGCAGGAGCCTTCGTTTCCCAGAACGACGCGGCAAGCATCAGGAGCATCGCGAGCGGGGTCATAAATTCGATTGTTGCACGAGCAAGAGGATGCCGATTAAGTGCCACGTCGGGCGATTATATCGGAGGCAGGGTCGCGCTCAACTATGGGTCGCACATCGGCACACCATCGACCAGCAGGAATATCGGGTCCACCTTGCCGCTCGCGCCAATCGCTCCATCCGGGCGACGATACATGTGAAAAGTTCCCAATAGCTGCCGATTCAGATTGTCCATCAGATCGTAAACGCAACTGATTGTTCCATCCTCCTGACCGGCATCGGGAGGTGCGAGAGCCTCGTAAACATCCACCCGCTGCGTGTTTTCCGCAACAGTGTAGATTGGAAAGTGGGGTCGTTCCAAATTTTTCTCAGTTCCCGCTTTGAGACTTTTCGAACGGCCGGAAGATTTGGAGAACTCATGCTCGCCCAGCAACTTCGAGAACTAATCGAAAATTACATCGCCGGAAGCGTTTCGGTCTCCGACTTCTCCGAACGCTTCGCCAGCCTTTACTTCGCAGTTCGGCAGCAGAGTGGCGAGGCAATCGCTGCTGGGTTATGCGGTGCTGTAGTGGGCCCGCTCGCGGAATACTCCCGCGGCCATCGTGCGGAGTCGTCGTTTCGACTGGAGTTAGAAAAGGCACTCTATCAGCACTCAATCTAGCCGAGCCTGACAAGACGAATCGCGGAACGGCACGATCTGCTCATTGCCGGTCGACGCCACGGAGAAGGGACGCTAAATTCTGGAAATGCGATGTCTTCGGAATCGCCATGCGAGTACCGCTCCCGCAAGAAGGCATAAGGATAAAGTGCCGGGCTCGGGTGCGGCGGATTCGTTGGTCACGCTATCCACGTTGTTAAAATCGATCGCCCATGATCCGGTTCGCAGACTCCCATCTTCTTCGTCGCAGAACGGGTCGCCTACCGGGTTCGTAGGGGGATTCCCCTGAAAGCCCGGCGAGCCCACCTGACAAGTGAAATTGCTCGGGACAGGCAGACCGAGTACGGCGGATGCAAAGAATCCGTCGGAGAGATTGCCGACGCCCTGGTTAGCATCCTCGACCAGCGCAACGATATAGGTGCCGGCACTCCACACGCCGCCTGGAAAGGAAAGCGTCGTGGGGTAATATACGTCGCTACACTCCCCTGTAGACGGATCGGGAAGCAAGTCCGTCAAAGCGTTGCCGGTCGGCGGCACAGTGCATGGGCCGGCCACACCGGGGTTCATTTCCGTCCCGTCAGCCATGTAGAGGTCGAGAATCGGCTGAAATCCCCCGCTCGGGATCGTTTGTCCCGCGTCATTGACGCCGCCTGAATAGGACCAGGTTCGCAGGCTCACATTGCTGGTGTCCGCCAGCAGCGTAAACGAGAAAAACTGGACATCCGTGTCGAAAGTGAATGTTCCGGTGAAAGAGAAATCCGAGGCGGAACAACATGCCGAAGCTAGCACGGCGGCAGCTACGGCGACCAGTGAAAATTTCATGGGGCACCCGAAGTATAGCCGATCAGCGGACAAAAGCTAAATCCGCTCACCGCAATAACAAATCGACGCAGCACAACTCAACCGCCGTGACCGCAGGGAGTGCCTATGGGCCACGGCCCACCCAAGGTGATGAAGAATGGCGAGAAGCTGACCGCTCCCAATAGAGCCGCGACCATCGGGAGCGGTCATTCCCGGAGCCTTCACACATTCGTTCTTCAACGGAGCGTTACTCACACGTCAGGGAGGTTTTTAGCAGTCGACCCCCTTGCTCACGCCAGGGATCATGTAGCCGGCCTAAAGTGTTACCTACGTCCCCGGCCCGTACCCCGCTTATAGCCCCGTCCCGTAAGGGCGGGGCTTCCGAAATGGACCGAGGTCCGGAACCTGCCTGACCCGATCACCGCTCCCCCAAAACGACCGCAGCATCGACAAGCAAAGCCCTGATCGCCGGCACCCCGCAAGCAACCAGACTCGCGACCAGCATAAGCCCCACCGCGACCGCACTAGCCCACCACGACGACGCGGCGGACCCAGGTATGAACCCACGCAGTAGCCGCGATCCATAGAAACTCGCAACCATACCCGCCGCCGTGCCGAGCATCGCGACCGACATCCCTTGCCTGACGATCATCATGAAAATACTCGCGCCGCGAGCCCCCAGCGCCACTCGAATCCCGATCTCGCGCCTTCGCCTCGCAACCGATCCAGATAGGACCCCGTACAATCCAGCCACCGCCAACAGCAATCCCGCGCCGCCGGCAATCCCCGCGATTCGCAACGCGGCCTTCACCGCGAACATCGCGCCATTATCGAAATATTCCCGCAGCATCCGCGCATCGCTCGCGGGGATCTCGAGTGCCAATTTCCGCACGGCCCCAAAAACATTCCCGGCCGATTCCACATGCAGCGTCATCCGCGACGCGTAGTTTTGCGCGTACGGCAAATAGAAAAATGGGCGCGGAAGCTCATCCCAGCGCATATACTTCGCCGTTTTCACAACGCCGATCACTTCCATCATTCGTCCCCCGACGCGCATCTTTTCACCGATGCCGATGCGCTTCGCCAGTTCCTCATTTACGATTACCGGCGCCATATCCCGAGCGTCGAACGTGCGGCCTCGCACGATCCCAATATGCATCCGCTCGAAATATTCGGGCGTCACGATGTTCATCCACACCGTCATTTCTTCCTGCTCGCCAATGCGAATCTGTTTCTGTGCACCCGTCATTCCCAGAGGAACGCTCTGCGCCAGCGTAACCCCTCGGACGCCAGGAAGGGCTTCGACGCGTTCCATCAACTCGCGATAAAATGCGCGCGTCCGTGTTTCCGAATAGCCGAGCTGTCCTGGATCGAACGTCATCACCGAAATGCGATCGGCGCGATATCCCAGGTCGACGTTTTTCGCCGCGTTCAATCCGCTCCATAACGATCCACCGGTTCCGAGGAGAGCCGCGGCCAATGCGATTTCGATCATCGCCAGAATGTTTCGTAGTCCGTTTTTCACGCTCCGATCGTACGCTTTGAGTGTTGCCCACATGTTCACGCGAATACACGCGGGCGCCACGCCGCAGACGATTGCTGTCAGCACTGCCGCGGCGGTGGCCAGTATCGCGATCCGCCAATCGATACGCGCGGCAATGGATATTCCGAAATCAGTGGGCAGGACGATGGATCGGAGCAGCGTCTCCTTCAAGACCCACGCGAGAGGCAGTCCGATCGCGCAGCTTATTAGAGATATGCCGCCTGCCTCCCGCAGCGATTTCATCAGCAGCTTCACGCGACCCGCCCCCAAAGCCATTTTCAACGCTGTATCCCGCGCCCGCGCCTCGCCGCGCATCAGCAGCGCTCCGCATGCATTTGTGCAGGCGATCGCCAGAATCAGCGCCGCCAATGCGCTCAATAGCCCAGCCAGCGGCGCCATCATTTTGTCCGTCCGTATACGTGCCGTCATCTCATCGAGGACCACAGCACGGCGTCCGCGATTGGTTTCCGGGCGCTCCCGTTCCAGGCGCGCCGCGATGCTTGCAATCTCCGCACCGGAGTTGATGCCGCGAACATGCACCGTCAGAAACCGGCGCGCGCGATCCTCCAGAATCTTGCCGTCGCCATAAGAGCGAATGGGAATGAATAGGTCCGCATGCATGAACCGGTCGAGCCCGAAATTTTCCGGCGCCACGCCGACGATGGTGAACAGCTTG
>Ga0209006_10004959_pt1 | contig 12098 bp, 7 predicted proteins | sample JacPin_JW_Ref_O2_FD_188567 | JGI IMG/M metagenome (GOLD analysis project Ga0209006, IMG submission 188567) | Forest soil microbial communities from Algoma, Ontario, Canada - Jack Pine, Ontario site 1_JW_Ref_O2 (SPAdes) (version 2) | ecosystem: Environmental > Terrestrial > Soil > Boreal...
CCCAAGCGCGATCGACTCTCCGCCAGCGACTCCAACCGTCGCCCCGCACAATCCGCCCATCACAACGCGCGCGCTCAATCCCACCGGTGCCGTCCGCGCCGGCGTCGACGGCAATTGATCCGCAACCAGTTCCACCACCGCCAGCAAAGTGAAAATCGTCACCGTGATGATCGACGCCATGAAATGCATCGGCGTCCCAGCCAGGCTCAGCCAACCTAGTCGCGCCGCCCACGAGGTCACAGTCGGCCCCGTGAGCGATCGCAGTCCCGTCACTATTCCGACAAGAAACACAAACAGCACCACATTTGGGTGATTCATAAGGCCGTCAGCCTCCTCCGAACCCACATGTTTGTCAACCGCGCTGGTGCTGTGGCCGATGCGACCTTTTCGCGACCTTGAAACATCTGAGTGTTGAACATAAATTTTCGTAAATCATCGTCTTTTTCGAGCATCGGTCGCTCTCGCCCCAATTGCTCCGAGAACCCGCCAAACCACCTTTTATCAGCACCTTACACCCGAAATTACGCGTCATTGACACTTCAACCTTCACATTCCTCTATTCATTCGACTGTAACAATTGTTGCGTATAAAACCACCCATCCCGATGTGAACGTGACATCCGCAGAGGCCCAAATTTTAATGACGGACAGGAGTCTTATGGCTTCAGCAGCAACCGCGAGAGCAGCAGCACCCCTAGCGCCTCCGCCACCGATCGCCCCCGAGCAGCCAGCGAAGCATTCAGTTCATGACAAGATAAACAAAAAGCCGAGCAAAGCCGGCGCTCTGATTTTCGCAGCCGTTCTGATCGGCGGATTGGTCTTCATCGGCTCCAGCATCGCTCACGACCTCGCCGGTATTCGTATCCTCTCGGCTTGGCCCTACGTTCTCTTGGGCCTGGCGCTCCTGGTCGCGCTCGCCTTCGAATTCGTCAACGGGTTCCACGACACCGCCAACGCCGTTGCCACCGTCATCTACACCCACTCCATGGATCCTCAGATTGCCGTCGTCTGGTCCGGTTTCTGGAATTTCGCTGGCGTCGTCACTTCCACCGGCGCCGTCGCCTTCGGCATCGTCTCGCTGCTTCCCGTCGAACTGATCTTGCAGGTCGGCTCCAGCGCCGGCTTCGCCATGGTCTTCGCCCTGTTGACCGCCGCCATCATCTGGAATCTCGGCACCTGGTGGCTCGGCCTGCCGGCTTCCAGCTCGCACACCCTGATCGGCTCCATCATCGGCGTCGGTATCGCCAACCAGTTGATGAACGCCCGCAGCGGAACCAGCGGCGTCGATTGGGCTCAGGCCGCCAACATCGGTAAGTCGCTTCTCCTCTCCCCGATCTTCGGTTTCGCTCTCGCCGCCGGCCTCTTCCTCACGCTCAAGGCCGTCATCAAGAACAAGAAACTCTATGAAGCCCCCGAGGGCACCGAGCCACCGCCGTTCTGGATTCGCGGCTTACTCATCCTCACCTGCACCGGCGTCAGCTTCTTCCACGGTTCCAACGACGGACAAAAAGGCATGGGACTCATCATGCTGATCCTCATCGGCACCGTGCCCACGACCTACGCTCTGAACCACGCCGTCAGCGCACGCGAAACCCAAGACTTCATCGCCGTTTCACGCCAGGCCGCCGACACCCTGAACAAGTACGTCACGCCTGCGGCTGCCATCGGCGATCCGCGCGAAGACGTCACCGACTACATCCGCGACAAGGAATTCAAGCCCAACACGATGCTCGCCCTGCGCGAACTCGTGAACGGCGTCGGCACCGAAATGGCCCAGTTCGGTGATCTCAAGGCCGTTCCTCAGGATCAGGTCCGCAACTTCCGTAACGACATGTATCTCGCCAGCGAAGCGCTCCGCCTGATGCAAAAGTCCGGCAAACCGGAAATCGGCACCGCCGACGCTGCCGTCCTCAAAAACTACAAGTCGCACATCGATCACGCCACGCGCTTTATTCCTCTGTGGGTGAAAGTCGCCACCGCGCTCGCTCTCGGCCTCGGCACCATGGTCGGCTGGAAGCGCATCGTCGTCACCGTCGGCGAGAAAATCGGCAAAAACCACCTCACCTATGGACAAGGCGCCGCCGCAGAAATCACCGCTATGGCCACCATCGGCGCAGCCGATTGGTTCGGCCTTCCCGTTAGCACAACCCACGTCTTGTCGTCGGGCGTCGCCGGCACCATGTTGGCGAATCACTCCGGCTTGCAGTGGTCCACCGTGCGCAACTTGGGGTTGGCTTGGATCCTCACCCTCCCCGTCGCCATGATGCTCTCCGGCTTCCTCTTCTGGACCTTCCGCAACATCTTCTAGTCGCGGACCAACTCATCCGAGCGTCGTTCTAACCAGCGATGCTCCACCCAAACAATCGAGGGGCACGGTTCAACCCGTGCCCCTCTTTTTTTCGCCCCGCCAACACCCGTCAACACCCACGGCCAACATCGCGCTGTCATCAATTTATCCCCGCCCCCAACTTCATCCGTCGCCGCACCAAATGATGCCCGCGCGTCTTGTAGGGGCGGCGCTTGCTCCGCCCGGCCGACCCGCCTCGGCACCATATCGGCCGCTATATTCCCATCCACACACTGTCGCGATCCGTAGGGGCACGGCACCGCCGTGCCCTTCCTCGCCTACGCCGATTCCCCCACAACCTCCGTGTTAACCTCCACCGCCGGCGCCATTCCCCTCGCCCGAAACGTCCCAATCAACAACACCAAATTACTCAGCAAAATCACCGCGAACGCCAGCGACGGCAAGAAACTAAACGCATCCCCTCGCGCAGCCAAAACATTGATCCCCAACACCGCAGTAATCAAACCGCGCGGCACAAACCAAACCATGATCTCCCGATCTCGCCACGTAAAATCCCGCCAGATCGGGCGCCCCGCTTCCACCGTCATCCATCGCGCAACCAGCAGCGCGCCAAAACACCCAAGCGCAAAGAACAAGTTCTTCCGCAATCCCAAAAGATCCACACGCGCTCCCAGAAGCACGAAGAAAAACGTGCGCAGCAAAAACGCCAGCTCGCCGTGGAACGTCAGCATCGCTTCATGCTGTTGCTCGATATTCCCGCGCTTCCCGATGGGTATCGACGTCGGCGAAAACCAGCCCATCACGTCGGGCGCCTCATCGATATGTAGTCGTCGTCGTACGACCGCGAGATTCGACAGCGTAAGACCGAACACCAGCACCGCCACCAGCTCATTTCCTTCCAGCGCGTGCGTTCCCGAATACACCAGCAGCACCGCCGCGAACGTCAACACATGCCAAAACCGTTGGTCCGTCAGCAAAGGCAACAGGTACGACCACAACATCCCCGCCAGCACGCCGCAGCAAACCGACAAAACGAGGCTCGACAGCAGGCTCCACGCGATCGCCCCAGGCTGAACGCGTCCTCCCGCCGCCACATGCAAGAGCGACGTCACCGCCAGCACCGCCAGCGCGTCGCTCAGCGACGCCTCGACCAGCAGCGTCATTTTCACGTCCTGCCGTAAGCTCACCTGCTGTAACACCGGCAAAACAATCGAGCTGCTGATGCAGCCCAGCACCGCGCCGACAAGCAGCGCAGAGATCCATTCAAAATGCATCGCAAAGTGGCAGACACACGCCACGACGACGCCCGCCATCAAGTAGCCGACCACCGCCAGAAAAAACCCGCCGACAAAATGACTCAGAATTTCGCGGAGGTTGAGCTCCAGTCCGCCTTCGAACAGGATCAGCATCAGCGCCAGCGACCCGAATCCCTGTGTCGTTCCACGAAAAATATCGGGATCGACCCAATGCAGCACCGGCCCGATCAACACTCCGGTAAACATCAAAATGATCACGTCCGGCACGCCCGTAAAACGCACCAGCCGGTTCGCGATAAACGCCAGCACCAGCAGCCCGCCCAGCATCGCAAAAAACAGATTCAGGTCCATAATGTTTCGGTCAGCACCCAGCTCTTCGGCCTGAGAAACCGCTGCAGGGGCACGGCACCGCCGTGCCCGTTCTTCAACTCGTCATCTGCCGTCCAATGACGGCGATCCGAGGCTCATCGAGCGAGAGATAATGCCGCGAAGCCAGCGCTCACGCAAACAAAATCAAGGTGAACCCACGGTGACTCCATGATGGCGATATGCCCGATCAGACACCCCGAATGCTTGGCAAGATCATTTAGGGGCGCAGCACTGCTGCGCCCCATGTCCGCACGCATTCAACCTCGGAGATTTAACGCAACGATGTGGAATCATCCAATCCGCCTCATCGCTACTCTCGCGCTAGCAATTCTGGTTTTCGTTCCCACCACAAACCTCGCCCAAACTCATCCCGCAACCGCCCAAACTCAATCTGCCCCCTCCACCCTTCTCGTCACCGGCGCCGTCAGCCAAGACCTCAAATTGAGCATCGACGACCTGAAGAAACTCCCTCGAAAATCCGTCAGCACCAAAGGCCACGACGACCAGATGCACCAATACGACGGCGTTCCTATCGGTGCCCTCCTGGCCAAAGCCGGCGTCCCGCAGGGTTCAGCCCTGCGCGGCAAGAGCATGGCGCTGGTGCTTATCGCCGAAGGCAGCGACGGCTACCGCGCCGTCTTCTCCGTAGCCGAACTCGACGACGATTTCGCCGGCGAAGCCGTCTTAGTCGTCGATTCAATTGACGGCCAACCGCTGAGCCCGGACCAAGGCCCGCTTCGTTTGATCGTCCCTGCCGACAAACGCCAAGCCCGCTCCGTCCGTATGCTCAAATCTCTCACCGTCGTAAACCTCACTGGATCCCCACCAAACTAATCGGTTGGTAGCGCCGGCATCTTGCCGGCGTTTTTGCGCCCCGTTACCCACTCAATGCCAGCCACCTCATGTAGCCTCTCCACAACCCACCGCCATTCTTTCGCCAAACATTCGCTTGACTTTCGCTTTATATTCGCTATTCTGCGCTCGTAGAGGAAACGGGAAACGGCGGTCGGCCCCATTGCCTCCCTAGGCTCTCCCGGGCCGCCCGCCGTCAGTTTCTGCCCGCCATTCGCTCAAAGCACCTAGGAGATGCCATGCAAGCCTGCCTCGAACACAGCACTTTGCCGCCGCCCGAATCGACTTCCCTGCCCCTCGTTGAACCCACTCCGGCGTGGACGATTCGCGTTGCCCGTCCCTCCTCGCCAGGTCGCAACGAACTGGCCCAAGAGCTGCGAGACGTCCCCAAGGCTGCTCTACGTCGAGTTTTCGGCAAGCTGCTCGGCACTCGCCTCTGGCAACAAAATCGCTCCGTTGTACCCTCTTCTGGCAACCCGAAAACTTTGAACGCTGCAACGCCAGTCTCGGACGTTGAAATCTCCGGCGGGATGCTGCGCTACCTCTGCGCCGAAGCTGCGGCCACGCTGCGCGAGCGCGACCGGCTGGCGAAATCACTCTCGCTGACTGTGCAGTATCCCAACGGTGAATCAGAAACTGCCCATCAACTACTACTCCAATCGACGAACGATCCCCGATCGCTGGAATCCGCAGCGCGCGCTGCGATTCGGGGCATGCGCTCCGACGCATTCGTCGCCCTCAAGCTCGACCTCACCGCCACGGCAACACAGGCGTAACGAAGGAGACACCACGCTGCCGCAGCCATTGCGCGGCTTCGCCAGCCGGTTGCATACTCTGGAATATGAGAGTTCTAACGCGCGCACTGTGCCTGCTCGCGCTCGCCGCACTTGCCCGTCCCACGCTCGCCGATGAAATTCACCTGAAAGACGGAAAGACCTTCTACGGCACCATCGTCGGCTACGACAATAAAATGTTCAAAGTCAAAACCGACTTTGGATTCATCTACGTCGAAAAAGACAAAATCGCTTCGATCATTCCCAACAAGACCGAAGGCCCCCAATCCGCCGGAGCGAATCCCGCGCCAGGCAATGGCGCGACCGCGGGAGTTAGTGGTGGTAGCGTTCCCGCGGCTCAGCGGTCACAACCAGACGCAGCACAGCCTGTAAGAGCGAACGCTGTTGAGCCAACGGCTGAATCCGCAGTGGAAACCGTTACAGTGCCACCAGCACCGCGTGTTTCAAGCTCTCCCGTGCGGCCGCAACTTCCGGTGAACGCCCCGAGATCACACGCGATCGCACCTTCGATCAAATCAACACCGCCGACCGAAGCCGTTTCGCTTACCTCGTCAGCTTCATCTGCTCCCCTCGCCGCACCCACGAGCGAAACGCCCCAAATTCCCGAAGAAGTGCAAGGCAACACATACACCAATCACGTCTACGGCTTCCGCATGTACAAGGCACCAAGTTGGCAGCTCATTGACAATGCGACTGAATTACCAAACGCGATCGTCGCAATGGGCACACAGAATGAATCGACGTTACTCGTCGTCGGTCGGGAAAAAACGAAGCAGCAGCTCGACTCCGCCGCGAACACCGTCGAAAAGCGGCTGCAGGACGTCTACACCGATTACCAGAAAACCTCACAGCGTAAAACGACAGTCGGCGGATTGCCTGCCGTTGAATACCGCTATCGCGGAAAAGCCGATGAGCACGATTGGTCGGGGACTCTCGTCGTCGTCGCGCGTGGCAGCGACATTTTCACCGCGCTCGGCATGACTTTCGCCGACACCGACTTGATCCAGATTCAGGAAAACGTCATCGCCAAAGCGATCGCCAGCCTCGACTTCAGCGTGCGCTAAACCACGGCTAGCGCGGCGTTCAATTCCTTTTGGAAAATCAATCGGCGGCGGAAGAGTTTGACGGTTCAGCGGGCTTTTTGTGTTCGCGAATCAACGCGATCAAAGCTTGTGCGGCTCGCGGCAAGCTGCGATCGCGGCGATAGACCAGACCTAGTTCGCGCCAAAGATCGACGCCTTCGACCGTGAGCAGCTTCACTTCGCCAGCCTTCACGTAGTCTTTCGCGAAGCTCTCGCTGATAAACGACACGCCGGCATCAGCCGCGACGAAACGCTTGATCATGCCAATGCTCGGCAGCTCCATGCTGATGCGGATCCGCGAGCGGTAAGGACGAAACAACTTGTCGAGCACCTGCCGCGTAAAACCCGTCTTCGGGAAAATCAGCGGCTGTGCGGCCACTTCTTCCAGCGTGATCTTCGTGCGATGCGCCAGCGGATTCCGCGTGCTGACCATGAAACGCAGCCGATCTTTGTGAATATGATGCACGCGCAAATTTGGCGATTTCGTCGGTAACGTCACGATGCCGACATCGACCGACCCATCTTCAATCCGCTGCAAAATCTTGTGGCTGAAATTGCGATAAATGCTAATGTGAACCTGCGGAAACCGCCTCTGAAACTCCGCAAAAATATCCGGCAACAAATACAAGCACGTCGCTTCGTTCGCGCCAAACAGCACCGGTCCTTGCACAACGTTTCCTCGATCGGCGACAACCTGCACCGACTCGTCCCGTAGTCGCAGCAGCCGCTCCGCGTACTCGAAAAGCACTTCACCCGCAGGCGTCAACTCAACAGATTTTGCCGAACGATCGAGCAACTTGGCGCGATAGGCTTGTTCCAACTGACGAATCTGCGCGCTTACGGCCGACTGCGACCGAAAAACCTTCTGCCCAGCGCGCGAAAAACTCTTCAGTTTGGCGACGTATACGAAAGTGGCAAGTTGATCGAAATCCATAAGTGAACCGTTCGCCGTGCATTATATCGGAATCGTGCCGACGAGCGCGGTAAATCCTCCATGGGATAGAGAAGCATCACGACATGAACCGGGTGTGAACAGCGTGCGGACGTGGCACACGTGCAGCGTCTAAGCGTGCAAAGCAGCTGGCGAATCTGTGGAGCCCTGGCCCACAAACAAATTCTCGGTGCGCGTCAATCGCGTCATCACCGGTTTCCACGTATCGGCAACCGTCGCCTGCAAGTGCACCGGTTGCACGCGAACGAACGGCAGCCCATTGCGCCTCGAAAGCAGACGGCTCGCGCGCGGGCTCGCAGTGAACTGCACATGCTCTTCGAGTACGCGCCGCAACCAAGCCTCTTCCTCAGCGTCGACCTCATGAACCCCGACGAAATCGCGATTGAGTACATCTTCGACTTCTGCGCGCAAAACGTACGCCAAGCCGCCCGTCATGCCGGAACCGAAATTCAAACCCAACGGACCGAGCACCAACGCAACCCCGCCGGTCATATATTCGCAACCATGCTGCCCAACGCCTTCGACAACCGCCAGCGCCCCACTGTTGCGCACCGCAAACCGTTCGCCTGCGCGACCTGCAACATACAGCTGCCCTGAAGTCGCCCCATACAATACTGTGTTGCCCGCGAGCACATCGCCTCGGCGCGAAGCCGCCGAACCCGCCGACAGCGCAATCGTGCCCCCCGACAATCCCTTGCCTACATAATCGTTCGCTTCGCCATTCAGTTTCAGCGTGACCCCTTCGGCAAGAAACGCGCCGAAGCTCTGCCCCGCCGCCCCCTCGAACGCCTGCACGACTTCACCGTCATCGCCCGTATTATTCGCCCGGCGACGCATCAATTCACCGCTCAAACCCGCACCGACACTGCGATCGAAGTTATGAATCGTCTGCGGCCGTGCGCGCTCTTCCGCAGGCTTGTCAAAGTAATACGAATCGTCCGCCGCCCCTGTGTGCTCAACGGGAACTTGTCGCGGCGCCACGCGACGCGCCTCGGACACCGGCACGACCATGAACGCATCCATCCCAGATCGCGTATCAAGCAGATCGTACCAGCCGCGCAATTCGTCGAGCGATTTCACGCCAAGCTTCGCCAGCTTCCCGCGCACTTCCTCGGCGAGTGATCGAAAATACGCTACGATCATTTCCGGCTTGCCCGCAAAACGCATGCGCAGCGTTTCATCCTGCGTCGCAATGCCCACCGGGCAAGTGTTGAGGTGGCACTGCCGCGCCATCACGCAGCCAATCGCCAGTAACGCAGCCGTTCCAAATCCAAACTCATCGGCGCCCAAAATCGCCGCGATGATGATGTCCCGCGAAAACTTCAACCCACCGTCAACGCGCAGTGAAATTCGCGACCGCAGCCCCGCGCGCACGAGAGTTTCATGCGTTTCGCGCAGACCGATCTCCCACGGCAGAGCCGTGTTCTTGATCGAAGTCAGCGGCGAAGACCCAGTCCCCCCATTGTGTCCGCTGATCGTAATGACGTTCGCGCCGGCCTTTGCGACTCCTGCGGCAATAATTCCGACACCGGTGGTCGAGACCAGCTTTACGCCGATGCGCGCACGCGGGTTCACCGCGCGCAAGTCGTGAATGAGCTGCGCCAAATCCTCAATGCTGTAAATATCGTGGTGCGGAGGCGGAGAAATCAGCGGCGTCCCAGGCGTCGCGTGCCGAATCTTCGCAATGTACTCGGTGACTTTCTTTGCCGGAAGCTGCCCGCCTTCGCCCGGCTTCGAGCCCTGCGCCATCTTGATCTCAAGCTCTTGCGCGTGAACAAGGTAATTCGCTGTGACGCCAAACCGCCCCGACGCAACCTGCTTGATCTTATTCGCCGCGTGCGGCTCATCGGTGTACAGCTTCGGATCTTCGCCGCCTTCGCCCGTATTGCTGCGCCCACCAAGCTGATTCATCGCCAGCGCCAGCGTGCGATGCGCCTCCAGCCCGAGCGAACCAAGCGACATCGCCTGCGTACTGAAATTCTTCACAATCTCATCGACCGGCTCGACTTCTTCGATCGGAATCGCCGTCGCCGAAACCGTCTCAAGTAAATCGCGCAAGAAAACTGTGCCCTGCGATTCAGCCAACTCTTCAAACGCGGAATACTTCCCCGCCGTCGGATTCTTCACATGCGCGTGCAGGCGGCGAACGATTTCCGGCGAATTGGCATGCAACTCCGCCCCCTTGCGGAACCGATACAGGCCGGAATCGCCCATATCCTCCATCGCGCCAGAAAACCCATGCTCGTGCATCCGCAAATAATCCTTGAGCAGATCGTCAAGACTCTTCTGCCCAGGAAAATCCGAAACATCCTCAAAAAATTCAGAACAAAACTCTTCGGACAAACCAACAATCTCGAACAGATGGCTATTCCGATAGCTCGCCAGCGTAGAAACGCCCATCCGCGCCAACACTTTGCGCAGCCCAGCGTTGATCGCCACGCGCATGCGCTCAGCGCCGCCTTCTTCCAGCGATTCCGCAAATTGGTCGGCGAGATAAGGCACAACCGCGCTCGCACCCGCAGCCACAAGCAGCGCAACGTGATGCGTATCAAAAACTTGCGCCGATTCCACGACGAGCGGCACATCCCAAAGCCCGTCGCGCACCATCGCCTTCCAAACCGTCGCAGTCGCCAGCAACGCAGGCAACACCCCGCGCTCACTGCCGATCCCGCGATCGGAAAGGAGGAGGAGTCCCGGGCGTCCGCCGTCACTCAGAGGGGTAGTCAGCTGAGTAATGCTACAGCGCGCGCCCGAAACTCCCGTTGGGGTAGGAAACGTGAAATCCATTTTTTGCACGGGACCAAACGTCGCCGACAATTCGGCGAGCTGCCCCGCGCTTATGATCGGACTCGGCAGCACGACGCCGTGCGGCAAATGCACCGCGAGCGACATCACCTGCGATTCGCGCAGCGGATCGATCGGCGGATTCGTCACCTGCGCAAACCGCTGCTTGCAGTAATCCCAAAGCGTGCGCGGCAGCGTCGACAGAAACGCCGGCGGCGCATCGTCTCCCATGCTCCAGTCAGCCTCTTTGCCGTGCGGAAGCGCCGAGAACAAAATTTTAAATTGGTCCTCAGTCCACCCAGCCGCTGCCGCAACGCGCCTTGGCTGCTCGACAGTCGGCGGGGCGACTGGCACAGCTTTTTCCCCGAGCGGCCGAACCTGCGGCAACGAATTGCGCGACTGCTGCGTCGCAAGCCGCTTCAAAATTTCGCGCCAGCGAAAAACCGTGCCCGTCACCGGATTCGCGAGTATCATTTCGCCCGGGCCAAGCCGCTGTCGTTCCGCAATCCGAGACTCAGGCAAATCCACCAAACCAGTTTCCGATCCGGCGATCAACAATCCGTCGTGCGTCAGCGTGTAGCGCAACGGCCGTAGCCCGTTGCGATCCAGCTTCGCCCCGACAAAATTCCCATCCGAAAAAACCAGCGCCGCCGGCCCATCCCACGGCTCGCTGTCCTGCGATAACGACGCCAGCGCCCCGCGCACATCCCGCGACAGCAGCGGGTCGTTCTCAAACGCCGGCGGCACCATCGACAGCATCGCCGCCTCGGTCGAATGTCCTTCGAGCAGCTTCTGTTCAAACGCATTGTCAAAACTTGCCGAGTCGCTGACGTTCTCTTCCAGAATTTCGTACCAACTCCCAACCGTCAGCTTCGCCCGCAGTTCGCGATCCTTCGCCCGAATCCACCGGCGATTGGAAATAATCGTGTTGATCTCGCCGTTGTGCGCCGAATACCGAAACGGCTGCGCCAGGTGCCACGATGGCGAAGTATTAGTGGAATAGCGTTGGTGAAAAACGGCGAACGTTGTTGCAAAAAGCGAATCGCGCAAATCTTCGTAAAATTGAGGGAACTGCCACGGCGTGAGAAGGCCCTTGTAGACGACCGTCAGCGAAGACAGCGAACAGATATAACAGCGTTGCGGCAGCATCGACTCGGCGCGCTTGCGCAGCAGCGCGAGTCGGAACTCGAATTTCGCCGGCTCTCGCGTCGCGTGGAACGGCGAAACGTAAAATTGCCAAGCCTCGGGCATCGTTTCCAACGATCGCGGCCCGAGAACGGTAGTGTTAATCGGAACGCGTCGCCAGCCGAGCACTCGAAGACGCTCGGTGTCAGCCGCGGCTTCGACAGCGCGACGCGCATCGTCAGCCGTGCCCGCCGGAAAAAACGCAAAACCCAGCCCGAAGTGCTCCGGCAGCTCGATCGACTGCTCCGCCGCACGCGCTCGAAAAAAATCGTAAGGGATCGAGGTGAGCAGTCCGGCGCCATCCCCACTGGCGCCATCCGCATCGACGCCGCCCCGATGCGTCAACCGCTCCAGTGCGTTTAACGCATACTGAACGATGTCGTGGCTTGGCGGGCTGGCCAGTTGCGCAATAAACCCAGTCCCACAGGCATCGTGGTCCGGGTGGCCCCAGTTGGGGTGCTTGCGCCGACCTCTTTGTCGCCCCTCGTGGCACAAAGACATATCTCTTTATGTTTCA
>Ga0209006_10004960_pt1 | contig 12097 bp, 10 predicted proteins | sample JacPin_JW_Ref_O2_FD_188567 | JGI IMG/M metagenome (GOLD analysis project Ga0209006, IMG submission 188567) | Forest soil microbial communities from Algoma, Ontario, Canada - Jack Pine, Ontario site 1_JW_Ref_O2 (SPAdes) (version 2) | ecosystem: Environmental > Terrestrial > Soil > Boreal...
GAATACCTTTTGAAGACTGAGATCGAGCAGCAATCGAGACCTCGAGGTCGGCGCGGTGGACCTTCTTGGCCGATCTCCAGATCGTCAGCCCGCCGGGAACGCGTGTTCCCCAAGAGCGGCTTGCGGCCGTCTAGCAAGGACCTAGACCAGGCGTGCAAAAAGTTCAGCCATCTCACAAAAGTGGTTGGGAATAAGCTATGAACCACACCGCTGCACGCCGATCGCTTGCGCCGCCGAGTGGCCAGGCAGCGCCTTCACATCAATTTGTCTCTGATACCTGGTTTAAGGCCGAAGACAACCTCTTTCGAGCGAGATCTGAACGTCGGCGGATCGGATTCGTTCGGCAAGGAGCGTATGTAGCGATCGACGTTACTTTAGCTTGCCTCGGGGCAACTATCATCTACGGAGCGCGTTTTGGTTTTTCTCATCACCTCGGCTTACAGATTGCTCCTGTTCGCGAATTGGTTCATCAGGCGTACAGGCATGCCTACCCAGCCTTCTTAGTGCTGTATGTCGCGCTGATTGTGATGGCTTGTATGAGCCAACACCTGTATCGCACGTCAAGAGAAATCAGTGCGCTCGAAGAAAGCCTCTTGGTGGCTAAGGCCATTGGGTCTGCAACTATGTTGTTGGTTCTTTTCATCTTCATTTCCGGCAATAAAGAAATCTCACGTTTGGTTGTGGCCTCCGCCGGTCTCTTAAATATTGGCACGCTAGCCGGCTGGCGTTATGCCAAGCGGCGCTATGTTCTTCATCGTGCGCGCCGCGGCCAAGGAGTAGCCCGCGCGCTGATCGTCGGGGCGGGAAGAGTCGGCCAAGCACTTGCAACATTGTTTGAAAATAACCGCCAACTCGGTTACGCGGTCTGTGGCTTTCTGGATGCACATCCAAATGGAGACACGCGCGTATTGGGATCAATCCATGATCTTCGAAAAGTTGCCTTGGAGCAGTTCGTTGACCAACTATTTGTGACGCCACCCACAGAGCCGGACCTCGTCAAGGAAATTTGGATCGAAGCACGTCGACTTCGTCTCAACTTAAACGTGGTGCCAGACATTTACGATGGCTTGGCGTGGCGTGCGCCAATAAGGTCGATCGGGGGGTTTCCGACCATCGAACTGCACGGGCAGCCGCTTCCTGCATTGGGTTTGGCGGTGAAACGCGCTATCGACGTCGTTGTAGCCTCAGTCGGGCTTATTTTTGTGGCACCTTTGCTGGCTCTTGCGGTTATTTGGATTCGTTTGGACTCGTGCGGTCCAGCAATCTATTCCGCGCTGCGGGTCGGGAGAAAAGGGGGTAAGTTTCGGTGTCATAAATTGCGCACAATGGTCATTGAGGCCGACGACCAGAAAGAAGCGCTGCGCGGCGCGAACGAGCGCAACGGGCCGGTCTTCAAGATAGAGAACGATCCGCGTGTCACACGCTGCGGGCGCAGGCTACGGAAATACAGTCTGGATGAACTGCCGCAACTCTGGAACGTGCTTTGCGGCAACATGAGTCTTGTGGGGCCGCGGCCCCATCCGGTAGACGATTACGAGCGCTACACCCTCGAGCACCTTCGGCGGCTGGATGTGAGGCCGGGCATTACGGGTTTGTGGCAGGTGACGGCGCGGCGCGATCCATCGTTCGAAAAGAACATGGCACTCGACGTTGAGTACATTGAGAACTGGAGCCTGTGGTTGGACTTGAGGATTCTGGCCCGCACTTTACTAGTCGTCGCCAAGGGAAATGGTCAATAAGTTTTGAGTGAGAAGGCAACTTATGGGGATCGTTCAGATTAAGGGCAGTCTGGAAGGTAGATTTTGCTGAAGGCGCCGAGTCAGGAGCCAGGACGGAGGCCTCGCGCAAATCGCAACATCAATAACTATAAGGAGCAACTGATGAAAGCTCTTGTTACCGGCGGTGCCGGGTTTATCGCGTCGCACGTCGTTGACAGCTACCTGAACATGGGATTGGACGTAGCCATTGTAGACGACCTGTCGCGCGGATCGATGAATAACGTCAACCCCAAGGCGCGCTTCTATAAAGCGGACATTTGCGACTACGCCGCTATGCGTCGTATTTTCCAAACAGAGCGTCCTGACTATATCAATCACCATGCCGCACAAATGGATCTGCGGCGTGCCGTCTTTGAACCTGTCTTCGATGCCGAAACGAATATCTGCGGCAGCATTCACCTCTTGAATTTAGCGGTAGAGTTCAAGACGAAGCGGATTGTGTATGCGTCAACTGGGGGTGCCGCATATGGCGAGCCCCTCTACCTCCCAATTGATGAAGATCATCCCGTCAATCCGACCAGTCCCTACGGTATTAGCAAGCATACTGTCGAACATTATTTGTTCGACTATCGCGTGCTGTACGGGCTGGAATATGTTGTGCTGCGGTATGGAAATGTATACGGTCCACGGCAGAGCTCAAAAGGTGAAGCTGGTGTGGTTGCGATCTTCTGCGAGCAGCTTCTTGCCAAGCAGACTCCCAAGCTGTATGGAAACGGAAAGAAGACGCGGGACTATATTTACGTGGGCGATGTGGCTAACGCCAATGCACAAGCGCTAGAGCACGGCAATGGGGAGATCTTCAATATTGCCTTCGGACAACCCACCACGGATCGTGAGATCTTCGATGCAGTTCGTCAGGTACTCGCTATTGAGCCTCTCGAGCCAATCTATGCGGAGAAGCGTCCTGGGGAGGCCGACCACTGTCATCTGAAGATCAACAAAGCGAAACAGCAATTGAACTGGGCTCCAACGGTGACGCTCGCAGAAGGCCTGCAGTTGACGGCAACGTTCTTTCGAGAGCGCGCTAGCAGCACGGTAGGAGTCTGAGTAGTCATGAAAATAGCTCGCAGACGATTCTATTAGCACTCTCAATGGGCGGCATGCACTCGATCGCGTTTCTCATGGATGACTCGCATGTTCACGGTGCTGATCTCACAGATCCAGAACTCGGTAATCCCGGTATCGGTGGAACCGAGTATGCTTTCGTTTCGTTGGCACATGAGTTAGCGAAACGTAAGCTAGCCAGAACCACTCTCATCCACCGTAATCAATCGAATCGGTATCCATCGACGCTGTCAATCCTTCGTGTCGACAATTATCCGGCCGGATTGCGAGACCTGCTTCGTGAGACCTCGGCTATAGATTGCATGGTCATCCGCGGTCATGATTCATTGCCTGGCGCCGGCGTGATAGATATCATTCCTGCTAATCTTCCTGTGATTGCCTGGACGCATAATCATCTGAGACCCTCAACACTTCGATATTTGAGGCGGTACGAGCAGATCAAGCAGGTGGTATATGTCGGGCGTGAACAGTGTGCATTGGCTGCGGGAGCAGCGTGCGAGCATAAATCCACCTACATTTATCCCGGTGTTTATGTTCGATCGCGTTCAGCTCCTCGCAAGGAGCGCCGTGCTGTTTACGTAGGGAGCCTTGTTCCTCAAAAGGGTTTTCACAGGCTTGCGAGATTATGGCCGTGCATTCGTAGCTCTTGTCCGACGGCTGAACTCGATGTGATTGGTAGTAGCCACGTTTACCATCAGGGTCAGCGATTGGGATCTTTGGGTATTGCGTCTCCCGCTTACGAGAAATTGATCCTGCGTTATCTGCGAAACGATCCCGAACGACATGGGGTTGTTTTTCACGGCAAGATGGGCAGCGACAAGTTTGACATTATCGCGCGGGCGCTGGTCGGGCTACCGAATCCAACCGGCTTCACGGAATGTTGCCCAGCAACTGTCGTGGAAATGTCCGACTGCGGAGCCGCAGTGGTTGGGATGCGCCAGTGGGGGCTGTGTGACACCATACTCGATGGCACGACTGGCTATCTATGTCGCGATGATCGAGACTACATAGCACGAGTGACATCTCTCTTATCCGAGCCCCATCGGGCAGAAGCAATGGGCGCTGCGGGTCAGCGATTTGTTAGCGACACTTTTTCTCATGACATCATCTGCAAACAGTGGGAGTGTTTGTGGAACGAGGTGTTATCGTCTGGCATTCCTAAGGTTTCGACTCCATGCATAAGAGGCAAATACCCGCTTCGGAAGATACGCGTGGCAAACCATCGCCTCCACTCAGCTAGGCTGCACGCCGCATTGCATTTTGTTGACAGAGTTCGCGGCGTTTTTCTCAAGAGATATTGAGTCTGCTCAGGTGAGCTGCACCTGACAGGCAACCATTAAAATAATTGGAAAATAGATGTCCTCTGCAGAAGCGCTTCCGATAACGGGAAAGAACGGGCAAGTCGTTCGCCCTGTTCGGACTAGAATGAGGATCGGCTCGGGGTCGCGTTCCATGCGTGTGCCGCTGGCGAAAATTCTTGTGTTGGCAGCGTTCGCGCTCTGCATGAGCGCACCGGAAGAGCTTTTTTATAATCGTATCGAAAGCGAGCTGAACCCCGATGTTGGTGCGATTAAGCTCATATTGCTGGGGCTGGGTTTCGCCATTCTGTTTGTTTGCAGGGGTCACAAGCAACATTGGGCTATCGCGGATCCATTTGTGATGCTGATGGCTTGGGCCGTGATCTGCTGGATCGTGTCTGGCGCCGATATGCTTCCTGCGCGCAACTTGGTCAGCAGCTTTGGCGGTATCGTAGTAGTCGCCTCGTTTTGTAGTGCCGTTCCCTATGTCGGGGGCATTCGCGGTATCGTGCGTCTACTGGTGTGGGCTCTGGTTCTCACGGCGGTGACGAGTGTCATCCTCGGAATCCTCGGTCTTCAAGCGATGCCGGGCGAACTGGCATCGGCCACTCAATTGGAATGGTTCCACGGTATCGGTCTGCCGGGGTATGCGGTGGCAGGTTGTGCTGTTCTTATCGCATGGGTACTCGCTCGCTACCTTTCCGGGCCTGGTGTCTGGCTCGAGCCAGTAATAGTGCTGCTGTTGCTGATCCCCGCTTTTTCCTTTCTTCGTACTTTCCTCATCGGAATTGTATTCAGCATCATCGTCGCGACCTATGTGGCAGTTAGACGAACTCGACGAAGAAAACCGGAACGCCAGCAGACATATGATCACGGTTACAAGCGCCTTCTGCTGCTCCTTACGGCGATTCTTTTTCTTGCGGCTGCGATCTTCTTGCTGAAAACAAGTACTCGAGAGGAGGGTAGTGAGTTAAGCGGTCGAGAAATAATATGGCCCATCGAGATCGCCAGCATCATCCAGCATCCTCTGTTCGGCATCGGACCATTCGGCGATGTCAAACTTCTTCGTTTTATCGAGGATTTGCCCCAAGTCGGTGCGGCGCACAGTGAATATCTGGGGGCAGCGGTCTGTTACGGGGTGCCCGGGCTCATCCTATTTGTGGGCACCCTGTATGCGATTTGGAAGCGAATTCTGCGTTACCGGCCTACGAGTCTCGATGAACGCTCGTGTCGCTATGCGGCCTTGTTTGCGCTTGGGAGTCTTTCGATAACGATAATCGCCGAGAATGTGATCAGGGATCCCCGCCTTTTCGCGCTGTATCTACTTTTTCCAGCTTTGTGCTTGTCCGCGGCTGCGACTAACCTTAAGAAGGCCGCGAGATGACTGCCTCCCGCCGCATCATCACCAACACGTTTGCAACCTACGTGAAGCTCGTGGTATTCGCCCTGACGGGACTGTTTGCCGTCCCTGTCGCGCTGAAAACTTTGGGCGCCGTAGATTATGGCATTTTCTCGGTAATCGGCGGGTGTTTAGCCTTTCTCATGTTTTTGAATTTCTCGTTCGGAGTCGCGGCGCAGAGACATATCGCATACGCACTAGGAGAGAGAGGTAAAGAAGAAGCCACAAAATGGTTTACGACGAGCTTGATTGTCCACCTTGCTGTGGGCGCTACTATAGCAGGGTCAGCTTTTCTTGCATCGAACTGGGTTCTGCACCATCTGCTCACCCTTCCCCAGGCGCGGCTTGCCGCGGCAGCCTGGATCTACCGCATGGTCGTTGTGACGACGGTATGCAATGTTCTGGCAGCGCCGTATCAGGCGTTGCTCATTGCACACGAATCGATCGCCTCGATTTCGCTGATAAACACCGGAAGTGGCGTGTTTCTCCTTGTCGCCATTTTCTGCCTCAAATTTCTTCCAGGCGATGCTCTTTTGTGGTACGCGGCCATTTACTGCCTGTTTCAAGTGTCCGTCTCCGTCGGTCCGGCGTGTTATTGTTTTTACTCCTATCCGGAGTCTCGGTTCTCATCCCTCACGGTAGACAACTTACCCAGGCGCCTTAGGGAGCTTGTAAGTTTTTCTGGGTGGAGCTTGTTAATTATTCTTTCCCAAATCGTCCGTGTGCAGGGCCCGGCATTGGTGTTTAATGTGTTCTTCGGACCGATTGCCAATGCCGCTTACGGCCTGGCCGTTCAGGTACAAGGATTTGCTAGTAACTTCGTTTGGGGATTCCTAGGTTCAGCGACCCCTCCGATCGTGAAGCGCCAAGCCTCAGGCGACTACGGGGGAATGGCACGTCTCTCGAATCAATCGAACACCTATGGCTTCGCCATTCTTTGGATTGCTCTAGGTCCGGTTCTCTTCGAGATGGGGTTCTGCTTAAAGCTGTGGCTTCATACACCTCCTTCGGGAACGGCAGCCTTCCTGATGCCGGTGCTCATTGCTCTTATTGTTGATCAGCTCACCTTGGCCTACGGAGTGTCACTTGTAGCGACGGGGCGGATTGCCAACTTTTCACTAGTGTTTTCCATTGCGAACAGTATGGGCGTGCCTGCGGGATACTTCTTGCTTCGGGCTGGCAAGCCGGGGACGTGGCTTCTCTGGGCCGTTGTTGGCGGGGCTGCGCTTGCGGGCTGCGGACGGCTTTGGTTCGCGCGTAGGCACGCCACAATCTCCATCAGGGACTGGTTGAGTGACGTTTTGTTCCCTGCAAGTTTGTCTGTGCTCGGGTCTGTTGCAGTGGCGCTGGCGTTAATGTATTTCCTTGCAGACGGCTTGGCCAGGTTCGCCCTGATAGTGGTGTTAAATTGTGCAGTCGTGTGCCTCGTCATGTGGTTTTTTGGTACCAGCGCAGAGCAGCGATCTAAATTGAGGACTCTCGCTGCGTCAGTTCCTATTCGCTTGTCCGCTAGGCCGGCTGCGCAAGGGTGAGGGTCGCCGTGGAAACGTTTGAACGCAAGTCATCAGCAGGAGCAATGCACCAGAAACTACTCTGGCAGTCTGGAATATAAGGGGATGATGCTCACAGTCACTCTCCCCGTATACAACGCGATGCCTTACCTGCCGGCAGCCGTGGAGAGCATCCTCAGCCAATCCTATGCGGATTTTGACTTTCTGATCATCGACGACGGTTCTACTGACGGTTCCGCAGATTACCTTCGTTCGTCATGCGATCCGCGTATCAAATTAAAGGTGCGCGAGAATCGAGGCCTTGGAGCGACTCTCAATGAACTGTTCCGCGATTCACGAACCGAGTACGTCGCACGTATGGATGCCGACGATATCAGCCCTTCGGACCGCCTCAGTAAGCAAATGGCATACCTTCGCGAACACGGTCACGTTGTTGCGCTTGGTACCGGATTGGCCTTCATCGTAGGGGATCGCCTAGTGGGTGCTCCCCGACCGGCTGCTGACCATTCGGCTATTCGCCATAGGCTTCTCCAGAAACGACCCGGGCTGAACCATCCAACTATGGTTGTAAAGCGTGCGGCATGGCAGGCAATTGGCGGATATCGCTTCTCTGGAGCCGGTGAGGACTTGGATTTTTGTCTCCGCTTGTGCGATGTCGGACGAGTTGCAAACATTCCGCAACCGTCGTACCACTACCGTTTACGTGAAGAGTCATTGAGTTTTACGACTCGCGGTGAGACCCAGGTTGGCTACGCTTTCGCAGTTGCCTGCGCCAGAGCGCGCGAGCATGGATTGGCTGAGCCCGAGTTTCTGAACTTTCATTCTGCATGGGAGCGAAGATCAAGCTGGACTCGCTTTGGGCAATTCTTTTCCGATGCTGGTCAAGGCCTTTACCGACGTTCAATTATTCGTCGGGGTGAAGGCCACGCAGTCGCATCATATGTGTATCTCGCGGGGGCTGCAATATGCCGTCCCCGTATTGCTCTGTCGCGACTTGCCACTCGACAGGCCTAGCTGATGTCTGTAACCCGTTACATGCTCCGAAACCGGCAGCACACTTTAGGGAAAAGAATGCCGTTAGTACTGCGGGCCCATTGTTACACACCTCAAAAGTAGATTTCCGAGAATGAGTCTTGTCATGAACCTCATCGGTAAGGCCGCTAGCACTTGGCCATACGAGACCATTACAGGCCGGATCTTACGGCTACCTTTGCGCGCCATCCCGAAAGCTGTCGTCGTTTCAATCCCTTCTGGCCCTGCAAGAGGCATAAGGTGGAGTACGGGAGCCGGTGTGGAGGACTTTTGGCTGGGCACTTATGAGTTCGAGAAGGCGAAACTCTTCGCGCGGCATGCCAAGCCTGGATGTACAGTTTATGATGTCGGAGCCAATGTTGGCTTCTATACTCTGATTGCCTCGCGGGCGGTTGGACCGGCGGGCCGAGTCGTTGCGTTCGAACCCTCACCGCGAAACCTTGGCTTCCTGCACCATCATTTGAGGCTGAATCACAATACGAATGTCAAGGTTCTGGACATCGCTGTTTCCAACTCCGAAGGTCTGACGCGATTTATTGTGGGCAACGATCCGCGGACATCGAAAATGATGGTTGCAGGCGACATTACCGTGCGCACGACTACTCTCGATCGCTTGACGGAAGAGCTCCCCTTGCCAGATCTAATCGAGATGGACATCGAAGGTGCGGAGTACTCGGCATTGTGTGGCGCCAACCAACTGCTCCGGAAGTCGAGTCCTGTGATTTTTCTTTCCACGCATGGCAGAGACGTTCACCGAGCCTGCTGCGAACTCCTGCGCACCCTCGGCTACAGGCTGCATGCGATTGGTCCGATGTCGATCGATGACACCGATGAGCTTTACTGCGTCAAAGAGTACTGAAGCTCTTCCGAGGGAAATTCTTAGAGGAAAATCTCCGTTCAAACCCGAAATTCGAATTGAAACACCTGAGTCGTCAAGGAGCAGAACCCCCTTCTCGAAAACGCGAGAGTTGAGAAGACTGATCTCGTTGTGAAACTTGATGCACGTCGCAAGCAATTCGCGTGAGCTGGACGTATTACTAGCACGAAGACGAGCACCTCGTATTCTTCCGCCTTGGAGCATGGCACATACTGCACAGTTTCAACACAGCAACAGCGCTGCCTATCCTCGGATGGAAACGAGGAATTCGTGGGCGTTGTCGTTGTGGCGCTAGGGAGAACCCGGCCGGGAAAGTGTGAACCCATGATTTGTTTTACCAGAGCAAGGAGGGACGAGCCTGCACAGGATGAGAAATATGCCGATCGTCGCATAGCTGCGTGGCTTGCTACCCAGTCGGACAACGGTGTTACCGCTAGGATCGCCGGTCACACGTTTCTTCCGTCGCTCCTCGGGCCCGATTCTCTGGTCTTGGATATTGGTGCGAATCAAGGGCAGTTCACGCGAGCGATTGTGAGAGATTTCGGTTGCAGAGTTCACGCTGTGGAGCCAAATCCGTATCTATGCAACGGTCTCCAACAGTTGGCCATCCCGGGGGTGACGGTCCATGTGGTAGCCCTTGCTGGTATGCGTGGTCCTCGGCCGTTCCTGGTAATGAACAATTCGGAAGCGTCGCACTTTCCGAATGCGAGTGCTTCAAACGAAGGATCTGTTCAGGTGCAGGCTGTGACGCTGGAGGATTTGATCTCGCAGATGCCGGCCCCTGCCAGCATCGATTTAGTAAAAATGGACATTGAAGGTGCGGAGCTCGATGTCCTCGAACATGTGCGGGCAGGATCCCTGGAGCGTGTGAGGCAACTGACCATCGAGTTCCACCAGTTTGTTTACCCCGAGAGTCGTGTCCGGGTCGAGGCCATCAAAAAGCGATTCGCTGACCTTGGTTTTTGGGTTGTTGACTTTTCTCGAACGAACTACGATGTCTTGTTCGTCCACCCTGCCGCAGGTCTCAATAATCGTGTGCGAGCCTCGGTTCTTTTTGAAAAATATCATCATCGCTTCAAGCGGGGCCTGTCTCATTGGCTGGGCCCTAGGCACAGACGGTAATTCGAGAGCCTAACACTATGGCCATTGCGAGGAAGGAAAAGCTGATGAGCCCTTTTGTGGGGCTCTTTATTGCTGGCACGAAAAGGATTGCGCCGCACTCCGTCATGACAACGAGATTCGAGCATGAGGGAACCTCTGATTAGTTGACTATGGTGCATGTTTCGAAACATTCAGCGACAAGGGAAGTAGGTGAAACGTAATGGCAATCGGGTATCACGAGCTTCAGTTTCTGCGCTTCGCGGCGAAGCAAGCGCCGTTCGGTCGCGTCGCGATGATCGGCCGACAAGAACTGAGTCTTGACAGGGAAGAAGTCTGTGGCTTGTTAGGCGTTGGGACAGAATACAAGCACGAGAAATATTGCGATGGTCTGCTGTTGCGGCATTTCGGCGCTGCATGTGTAGATTCTTGGGATTACTCTGACTACGAAGGAGCGAGCCACATCGCAGATATGAACAAGCCTCTGAACGAAAAATTGTCGAAATATGACACGGTAATCGATACCGGAACCCTGGAGCACGTTTACAATGCTCCGCAGGCACTTCTGAACGTGTCGGAGTTGTGCTGCGACGACGGACAGATTTTACACGTGGTGCCAGGGAACAACTTTTGTGGTCATGGGTTTTGGCAGTTTTCCCCGGAACTATTTTTTTCACTGTACTGCGAGTCGAACGGCTACTCGGAGACGCGAGTCTTTCTGGCAAATGAATTTCGAACTGATATTTGGTATGAGGTAAGAAAGCCTGAAAATGGTCAGCGGGCGAATGTAATATCGTTTACACCTACTTTCGCGCTTTGCAGAACGGTGAAAGCCCGTAAATGTCGCCATGATAGCGTTCAGCAGTCGGACTATATCCACTTGTGGCAACACAATGGTAAACCACAGGTCAACGTCAGACCAACGTGGCGAGCAAAGATCGCATCGGCCCTTCAGACTTCGCCTCTTATTGACTTCGCGTTCTTCTCATACATCAAGATTTCAGGTAAGCGGTCGTTATCAGACCGAAACCCACATCTGACTGCGCGTTCGGTGCGCTTTCTTGCCCAATGAGCATTATGCAATCACCGTTGCTCGTTTGTGTCTAGTTGTGTATCGCGTTCGGCGGAGCCGTGTGCTCGTGGCAAGCGACACCGACTCGCGCTTCTGGAAGAGAGTCGTATTTACTCCGATATCCTCGTGTTCCGGTTTCCCTGTTGAAGAAACCGATCAGCTCTAGCGAAAGGAGACTTCTACTGGTGAGCCGAGTCCTGAATCTTATCAGCAGAGCCGCCTTCACTTGGCGAAAGGACACCATTACAGGCCAACTCCTGAGGTTACCCCTGCGCGCCATTAGAAAAGGCGCCACCGTTACTATTCTTTCTGGCGCTGCAAAAGGCATAAAGTGGACTGTCGGATCCGGCGTTGCGGATTTTTGGGTGGGCACTTACGAGATCGAGAAGGCGAAACTCTTCGCTCGGCATGCCAAGCCTGGATGTACAGTTTATGATGTCGGTGCTAATGTTGGCTTCTATACTTTGCTTGCCTCGCGGGCAGTTGGACCGACGGGCCGAGTGGTTACGTTCGAACCATTACCGCGAAACCTAGCTTTCCTGCGCCATCATTTGAATCTAAATCACAATAGCAATGTCACTCTTCTGGACATCGCTGTCTGCGACTCCGAAGGTGTGACCCAATTCGTTGTCGGCAACGATCCGAAAAAGGCGAGAATCACGGCTGTAGGGGGGGACGTTACCGTCCGCACGACTTCGCTTGATCGCCTGATGGGAGAACTTCCCTTGCCGGATCTAATCGAGATGGACATCGAAGGTGCCGAGTACTCGGCATTGCGTGGCGCCGAGCGACTACTCCGAAAATCGAGGCCGGTGATCTTTCTTTCCACGCACGGTCGAGACGTTCACCGAGCATGCTGCGAACTGTTGCGCACTCTCGGCTACAAACTGCACGCGATTGGCCCAATGTCGATCGATGACACGGATGAGCTTTACTGCGTGAGAGAACACTGAATCTGTTCCGAACC
>Ga0209006_10004961_pt1 | contig 12097 bp, 14 predicted proteins | sample JacPin_JW_Ref_O2_FD_188567 | JGI IMG/M metagenome (GOLD analysis project Ga0209006, IMG submission 188567) | Forest soil microbial communities from Algoma, Ontario, Canada - Jack Pine, Ontario site 1_JW_Ref_O2 (SPAdes) (version 2) | ecosystem: Environmental > Terrestrial > Soil > Boreal...
GATCTCGCGGAAGGTCTGCCGCTTCGCTCATACGTCCAGATTCGCCACGCTCAGCGCATTGTCCTGGATGAACTCGCGCCGCGGCTCGACGACATCGCCCATCAGCTTGACGAAAATATCGTCGGCCTCGTCGCCTTCCTTGATCTTGACCTGCAGCAGCGTGCGCGCCTCGCGGTCGAGCGTGGTCTCCCAGAGCTGGTCCTTGTTCATTTCGCCAAGACCCTTGTAGCGCTGGAAGGTGACACCCTTGCGGCCCGCATCGGTCACCGCTTCCAGGAGACCCGAGGGGCCGGAGACCTGGGTCTCGTCGCCGCGTCGCACGAAGAGCGCCGGGGCGCTGAACGCCTCGCGCAACACACGCGCATGTTCGTCGAGGCGGCGCGCCTCGGCCGAGGCGAGCAGGCCGGCGTCGAGCGTCAGCGCCTGGCGCACGCCGCGCAATTCGCGCGTCAGGATATAGCCGCCCATCTCGGTGCGCCCGCTCCAGCCGCGCTCGGTCTCCTCCGAAATGGCGTTGAGCCGCTCGGCGATCAGATGCGCGCGCGGTTCGGCGTCGACATCGTCCACTGTCGCGAGCGGCTTCAAGGCGCCTGCCAGCGCCGCCTGTTCGACGGCGCGCCGATCGTAGCGCGAGTGCAATTGATCGAGCACATGGCGCAAAGCGCGCGCTTCATTGACCAGCGACATGAGATCGGCGCCCGCGCGGCTCTCGCCGCCGGCGAGCTTCAGCAGCGCGCCCTCCAGGCCGCCATTGACGAGATAATCTTCCAGGCCGCGCTCGTCCTTCAGATAAAGCTCGGACTGGCCGCGCTTGACCTTGAACAGCGGCGGCTGCGCGATGAACAAATGGCCCGCCTCGATCAGCGAGCGCATCTGGCGGAAGAAGAACGTCAGCAGCAAAGTGCGGATATGCGAGCCGTCGACGTCGGCGTCCGTCATGATGATGATCTTGTGGTAGCGCAATTTTTCGAGGTTGAAATCATCGCGTCCGATCCCCGCGCCAAGTGCGGTGATCAGCGTGCCGATCTGCTCGCTGCCGAGCATTTTGTCGAAACGCGCGCGCTCGACATTGAGGATTTTGCCGCGCAGTGGCAGCACCGCCTGAAATTCACGGTTGCGGCCCTGTTTGGCGGTGCCGCCGGCCGAATCGCCCTCAACGAGGAAGATTTCCGATTTGGCGGGATCGCGCTCCTGGCAATCGGCGAGTTTGCCGGGCAGGCTGGCGATGTCGAGCGCGCCCTTGCGGCGCGTCAGTTCGCGCGCCTTACGCGCCGCCTCGCGCGCCTGCGCCGCCTCCACCACCTTGCTGACAACGACGCGCGCGTCCTGCGGATGCTCCTCGAACCATTGCGCCAGCAATTCGTTGACGAGACCCTCGACGACCGGGCGCACTTCGGAGGAAACCAGCTTGTCCTTGGTCTGCGAAGAGAATTTCGGATCCGGCGCCTTGATCGAAAGGACGCAGGTGAGTCCTTCTCGGCAATCATCGCCGGTCAGGTCGATCTTTTCCTTCTTTGCAAGGCCCGAACGTTCGGCATAGCCGGTCACCTGGCGCGTCAGCGCGCTACGCAGTCCGATCAGGTGGGTGCCGCCGTCGCGCTGCGGGATGTTGTTAGTGAAGGGCAGCACATTCTCGTGGTAGCTGTCGTTCCACCACAGCGCGACCTCGACGACGATCCGGTCGCGCTCGCCCTTGATCAGGATCGGCGCCCCGATTAGCGCCGTCTTGGCGCGGTCGAGGTAGCGCACGAAAGCTTCGAGGCCGCCTTCGTAATAAAGCTCCTCGCGTTTGATCTCGGCATGGCGCGCGTCGGTCAGGACGATGCGCACGCCGGAATTGAGAAAGGCGAGTTCGCGCAAGCGATGTTCGATCGTCGAATAATCGAACTCGACCATCGTGAACGTCTCGGCCGATGGCGTGAAAGTGACCTGCGTGCCGCGCTTCGGCTTGCCGTCGACGAGCGGCGCCGGTCCGACGATGGCGAGCTTGTCGATGGCGTCGCCATGGGCGAAATGAATGACGTGTTCGAAGCCGTCGCGCCAGATTTCGAGCTTCAGGCTGGTCGAAAGCGCATTGACCACGGAAACGCCGACGCCATGCAGGCCGCCCGAAACCTTGTAGGAATTCTGATCGAATTTCCCGCCCGCATGGAGCTGGGTCATGATGACTTCGGCCGCCGAGACGCCTTCTTCGTCATGAATGCCGGTCGGGATGCCGCGTCCGTCGTCGCTGACGGTGCAGGAGCCGTCGGCGTTCAACGTCACCGTCACCAATTTGGCGTGGCCGGCCAAGGCTTCGTCGATCGCATTGTCGACGACCTCATAGACCATATGATGAAGGCCGGAGCCGTCGTCGGTGTCGCCGATATACATGCCCGGCCGTTTGCGCACGGCGTCAAGCCCGCGCAGCACCTTGATCGAATCGGCGCCATAGGCGTCGCTGGCGAGGGATTCGGGGCTCTCATACGGGTCAACGGGCGTCTGTGTCTGGTCGTTCAAAGCAGGGCCTTTTTGGGCTGGGCGGAGGGCGAAGCGGCGGGGCGCGCGCCTCGATTCGACTGTGCCCCCATTATAGCCTGCAAAGCGCGAAAATTGCACGATTTTTAGCGGCGGAAGCTCCTTCTGACGCATCATTTCTTTGCATCATAATTTCCGCTCGACCCATCGCCCGGAGAGGCCGACAATGATGCGGCGCGACGGGTTGATTCGTCGGGCCGGGCGTCGGGGCGCCTGGAGCTGAGCAGGATCGATGGCGGACTTCAACGAGCGCGAGGAATTGCACAGGCCATTGGGTCTGCCGGCGCCCAAATCGCGGCGACCGGCTCCCTATGGGCGCCTCGTTCTCATCGCCGGCGCTGCGCTCATCGTCGGCCTCGGCATTTTCCTTGTGGAGACCGACGATCGCCTCGGCGGCGAGCCCTATGCAATTGCCGTTCTCGATACCCATCCCGCCGCTCCGCCAGCTCCGCCAGCGGCCGTCGCGCCCGCCGCGGCCGCTACGCCCGCCGCGGCTCCGTTGGCCGCCTCTTCGGCAAGCCAGGTCGAAATGTCGAGCGGCGTCAAGGTGGTGCGCGCCGGTAACGGCGCGGCGCCGGGCTCGTTGATTATCCAGGTTCCCGACACGATCGGGCTGCATCTGACGCCTGCGCCGGACAAGAGACTGGTCGATAAATCCAGATATGGGCTGTTGCCGCGCATTGGCGCCGATGGAACGCGCCCGTCCGAGGCTTACGCGCGGCCGCCGCTGATATCAGGCAGGCTGAAGGCCGGAGCGCCGCGCGTCGCGCTGCTGGTCGGCGGCCTCGGCCTTAGCGAGAGCGGCACGCAGGACGCGATCGTCAAACTGCCGGGCGCCGTCTCGCTCGGCTTTGCGCCCTATGGCGCCGAGGTCGAGCGCGACGTCGCCCAGGCGCGCGAGGCGGGTCATGAAGCGTTTCTGCAGGCGCCGATGGAGCCTTTCGACTATCCCGCCAACAATCCCGGTCCGCATACGCTTCTCAGTGGCGCTTCGCCGGCCGACAATCTCGACAATCTGCATTGGCTGATGGCGCGCTTTACCGGCTATGTCGGCGTGACGAATTTTCTCGGCGCCAAATTCACCGCCGACCAGGGCGCCTTCGCCCCGGTGCTTGGTGAAATCGCCGCGCGCGGCCTTCTCTATGTCGATGACGGCTCGTCGCCGCGCAGTCTGGCGCGCGACGAAGCGCCGGGCCTCAATCTTCGCGCCGCCGTCGCCGATGTCGTGATCGACGCGGATCAGTCGCCGCAGGCGATCGAGGCGGCGCTTCTCAAGCTCGAGGCTTTGGCCAGAGCCAATGGCGCCGCGATCGGAATCGCCACGGCGCTGCCGATCAGTCTAGAACATATCGGGCGCTGGACGGCGAGCCTTGAAGCGCGGGGGCTGGCGCTGACGCCGTTGTCGTCGGTCGCATCTCGTGCGCCCGGCCCGGCCGCTCAGGCCAATCCTTGATCGCGCGAAGCGGAGCCACGCATGAAAAGCGACGGATTGCCCTATCGCCGCAACGTCGGCGCGCTGGTGTTCAATCGCGAGGGTCTCGTTTTTGTCGGCCGCCGCAGAAAGCGGCGCGGCGGCATGGAGCTCGTCGCCGGCCACGAATGGCAAATGCCGCAAGGCGGCATCGACGAGGGGGAGACGCCGCTCGCCGCGGCGCGGCGCGAACTCTTCGAGGAAACCAACATTTCCAAAATTTCCCTGCTCGCCGAGGCGCCAGACTGGCTGAGCTATGATTTGCCCCCCGCCGCCCTGGCGGGACGTTGGAAGGGGCGTTATCGCGGCCAGACCCAGAAATGGTTCGCTTTCCGCTTCGAAGGGATCGACAGCGAGATCGATATCGAGCGACCCGCCGCCGGCGCTCATCACCCCGAATTCGACGCCTGGCGATGGGCGCCGATCGAAACGCTGCCGGAGCTGGTCGTTCCATTCAAACGACCGGTCTACGAGGCGGTCGTCGCCGTCTTCGGCAAGCTTGCGACGCCCGCGTGAGGCTCTATTTGCCGGCGACGATCGCGGTGCGCGCCTCGGCCATCGCCTCGGTCATTTTGCGCCGGATGCGGTTGTCGGACATTTCGACCTTGGCTTGCGCCAGGGCGGTCTTGATCGAGTCGAACAACGCTTCGTCGGAGGCGCCGACCTGGGCGGCGACCATGGCGCTCGCATAAGAATCGGCTTGCGCGCCGGCCCGCCCGATCAATTGCGCAAGCCACAGCCCGAGCAGTTTGTTTCGGCGCGCGAGCGATTTGAAGGCAATCTCTTCATCGACGACGAAGCGTTTTTCGAATCCCTCTTCGCGATTCTCGAACTCGCCCATTGTGCACTCCAGGTTTCCCACCGGTCGCAGAATAGCAGAAAATCGCGACCGCGTTCCGATCAGGCGTCGCCAGCGGGCGAACCGGGATAGGAGCGCCTTGGGAGTGCGGATGCAACACAGGCGGCGCGCCGATCACGGCAGCGCGCGGATGATCTCATCGAAGGGCGAGACGTGGTTTATCCATTCGGTCAGCGATGCGCCGGCCTGGCAGCTCATCGGACCGTATGTTTTGATGGCGAACCAGATCAGCGCGAAAATGAAAAGGCGATTGAGCGCCACGGAAATTGCCCATTTCAGCATGACGAAGCCTAGGCCGGCTCGCTGAGCTGGGCGACGCGCCGTGCGAGCGCATTGCGGTCCGCCTCGAGCTTCCTGATCCGTTGCGCTGTTTCGATGGAGACGATCTTCTCGTCATTGGCATGTAGAAACAGAATTCCGGCCTGCGTTTCGTCTCTCCAGACGATGCGCGCGCGCCGGCTTTCGCCTTTGCGATGGATCGTGAAGTCGAACTCGCCTGGGACAATCGCCGCATCGGAAAAGACGATCCTTGCGCCATCCTGAGACAGATTGCGCACCAGACAATCAAAAGTGGAGCACCGATTGTTGAAGGCGATCCGGCCGGCGAGATAGGTGCGGCCTCTATGAATCTTGCGACGGTCCAGCATTGAATCCCACCTTGGCACGGTTGAAAGTCCACAGCCGGGGTTCGAGCAAATGCCTTGCCACGCGGTAACCCCACGTTAGGGTTAACCGCCGGGCGATGCGCCCGGTTCGAACGGACGAGCGGCGCGATCAAAGTCGCAGCCGGTCTTGGGTTTCGTGAAAATCGTTCGAAGTAAGCCACGAGAGCCTGGGACCGCGCGCGTCCCGGATTCATCCCAGGCAGGCGCGCGCCAGCATCTGGAAGGCGCGGGCGCGATGCGACAAAGCAAGCGAACCGTCGGCCGGAATCCCGTGTTTTTCCTCGGCGCTCATTTCGCCAAAGCCGCGCGAATGGCCGTCGGGCAGGAAAATCGGATCATAGCCGAAACCGTTGGCGCCGCGCGGCGGGAAGACCAGGCGTCCGTCGACGCGGCCTTCGAAATATTCGACATGGTCGTCGGGCCAGACGAGCGCGAGCGCGCTGATGAAATGCGCGCGCCAGGGCTCCGGCGCTTCTTTCGCCAAAAGCTCCCGCTCGACGCGCGCCATGGCGGCGGAAAAATCCTTTGAGCCTCCCGCCCAGCGCGCCGAATAAATGCCGGGCGCGCCGTTCAAAGCTTCGACGCACAACCCGGAATCATCGGCCAGCGCCGGCATTTCGGCGGCACGGGCGGCGGCGAACGCTTTCAATTTCGAATTGGCCTCGAATGTGTCGCCCGTCTCCTCGGGTTCGGGCAGGCCGAGATCGCCGGCGCTGACCAAAGCGATCCGCCACGGGACGAGAAGCTGGCGAAATTCGCGCAGCTTTCCCGCATTATGCGTCGCCGCGACAAGAGGCCCGCTTAGTTTTCGATGCATGCGGACCGCCTCGTTCATTCCACGACGATCTTGTAGCGGACGCCCGGCTTGAGGGCCGCGTCTTTGTCCAGTCCGTTCAGCAGCAAAAATTGCTCCAGTGGGCGATCGGCGAGCGCCATCCGCCGCGCCATCGTCTCTGGCGTGTCGCCCGCCACCGCTTCGACGATCTCGACGCGCTGGGGATGCGCGGCCGCCGCCTCCTGCGCGCTGAGGCGATGGAACGAATTGATCGAAGCGCGAAAGCGCGCGTCGACAGCGGGCGTCAACGCCCTGGCGGCGAAAATAAGCCGATAGACTTTGGCGCCCATCCGCACGGCGCCGAGCCGGAAGCTCCATTGATCGCCCTGCGCCACCGCTGTGGCTGCCGGAAGATCGTCGATCTTCAGCCCCTCCACCGAAGCGGTCTTCAATCCATCGATCCAGCCAGACGCGATCGTCGTCTCGAGGCTTGTTGACTGATCGACATTGACGCTGTCGAGCCGCAGCGCCTGCGCGCCGCCTTCGCCGACGCCGATCAACGCCACCGATTGGTTTTCGAGCACGAAGCCTTCGGGCGCGGCGAAGGCGAAGCCAAGCTTGGGATGGACGAAACGGGCTCCGCGCACCAGGCCTTCGGAGGGATCGTCGCCGAACGCCAGGCCGCTGATCGCGGTGAGATAGGCGTCGCGGCCGCTGTCGCCGACGCCGGGCGCGCCGATCTGGCGCGCCTGGACCACCGCCTGCGCGATGCGTTCGGGCGTCGAGGGATGGGTCGACATCATGTCCGGCTTGCCGGCATTGGCGTTTTCGCCCAGCAGCGAGGCGCGCATCGCTGTCCAGCGCCCGAGCGAACCGAGAAAACGGGACGCCGCGAAGGGATCATAGCCCGCCTGCCCGATGGTCTTGATGCCAATCTGATCGGCCTCGAATTCCTGTTGGCGGGAGAATTGCGCAAGCCCGAGCCGGCCCCTGGCTTCCTGTTCCTCTGCCTCTTCGGGTCGATCGAGCACAGCTGTTGAAACGCGTGCGAAGAGCTGCGCCGTCTTCTCTTTTTCGGCGCGTTTGGCCGCATGCTGCGCCGTGACATGCGCGATTTCATGCGCCATGACGGCGGCGATTTCCGAAGAATCATCGGCCAGCGCGAGCAGCCCGCGCGTCACGAAAATGTCGCCCGACGGCAAGGCGAAGGCGTTGACGATCGGCGAATTGAGGATCGTCACGCGATAGGTCTCGGAAGGCGTTTGAGTGGCGGGGGCGAGGCGCGCCAAAATCTCGTTGAGATAGCGCTCGGTCGCCGGCGCGCTATATTCGCCGCCGAACAGCGCGATGAGGCGCTTGCGCTCGGTATTGGCCGGCGTGCCGCCGGTCGTCCGGGGGGCGGCGGCCGGCGCCGAGCCGACCGATGGCGCGCTCGGCCCCTCCATCGCCGAGCAGGCGGCGGCGATGAGCGGCAGCAGACAAAAAAGGGCCATGCGCGCCCGGCCCCAAAAGCCCGAGGCGCGGAATCTCGAGGGACAGCCGCTCGGAGCCCCTTTTCGCAACTGCTTTTCGACCCAATTCATCTGCCCGGCTTTACCTCGCTCGTCCCAGCGGCCTGAGACAATCGTTCGATCTGTTCGGGTCCGGAAATCGCCATCCGGAGCCCGAATCTCGCATCCATTGCCCCCCGCACTCTTATTTTGGCGCCCGCCAGACCGGACAAGTTGAGCCCCGCGCGTTCAAACGCTTTGGCCTGCCGCGAGGCGACGACCGCGGTGAAAGCGCCGCGGCGACCGAAGTCGAGCCAGATGCGGTCGCGACCTGTTCCGACCCGTAGCACAACGCCCTCGACAATGGCGAATTGTCCGTCGCGCTGGCGCAAATCATCAAGATCGGCGGCCTCCACCACCCCATAATATGGATCGGTCCACAGGCCAAGACCGCCAGCGCGGGCGGAATCTTCGGCGGCGAGCCGTTCGGCCAGACAATCGCCCGCCTCGATCTCCGGACGCACGCGGGCGAGCCCCGCCGACAACAGTCCGAGCGCTATCGATCGGGGGGAGGCGGCGCTTTGATCCGTCGCCCCGATATCGACGAGCAGACGGCCCCACCGATCGGTCCTGGCGACGAGCGCGTGCAAATCCACTTCCCGACCGGCGAGGCGCGACGACAGAAAGGCGCGCGCTTCTGCCGCGCTTTTCGGATCGCCGCGGCTGGCGTCGGGAATATCGAGCCCGGCGAGCCGCGCCACCCGCCCGTCGGCGAGCGCGATTTCTCCACGCTCATTGATCGAGGCGACGAGAGCGCGCTCGCCGCCGCCGAGGCAGGCGGCCCCGGCGCCGAACGGCAGGGCGGCAAGCAACAACGCTTTGATGATGAGAAGGCTGATGCGACGCGGCCCGGGCGGATTCATCAAATCTATTTTGGTTCGAAATCGGTCTTTGGCGAAATCCGTCCTGCGCTCGCAGGTGCGCGGGTTCGGATTTCATGATAGAGGCATTTTCGCACGCACAAAATAGCGTCAGGTCCCGGTAGCTCAGCAGGATAGAGCACAGGTTTCCTAAACCTGGGGTCAGGGGTTCGATTCCCTTCCGGGACGCCAGCAAAATCAATCATTTATCCGATCAAAGCGTCATTGCCTTCGCTGCCGTTTTTCGCTGGGTAGACATGAGGGCAACGGGAATGTGATTAGCGTCGCCGCTCCAATTAATCGTCCCCGAATCAGCTGCGCCGCGGCATGCCCTGGACGCGAAAATTCCCCGAGCCGATCAAACTTAAGCACGGCCGCAAGATCGCGACCACCGGGCAGGCGCGCATGCTCGCGCTGCCAGAGGGCCATCAGTCGAGACCGGCCGATGGAGGTGAAAGCGCCGACGCGCGCTGGTCACCTGTTCGTTGCGGCGTCTTTCATGAAGCTGTGATCTTGGCCGCCCAAGTTATTGGGTCGGCGTCCGATAAGCGCGGAGGCGGGTCAGGCGATGGCGGCGGCGCCGAGGACGGGCGAATGGCCAGGCGTGAGGCTGAGTAAGGCGAAATGTCAGGATCGACACGAAAGTCCGACAGATGGAGCCGATCCCCTATGACGGCCTATCTGGAATTGACCGCGTTCGCGCTTGCGGGGCTTGTTATTCTCGTGTTGGCCGAACGGGTTTGGTGACGCCTGAAACAATTGGCGTCGTGATTTCGAAAAGGTTGTAGCCGCCAGGGAGATGGGCGGACGGCTGGGGAGCTGATCGCTCCATCGTTTCAACCAACCGCTTCACCCGTCGATGCGTTAAATAACCAACGGACGTTCGATGCAGACCCAGCGATGACGTTTCAGATTGAGCCGCGGCACTCATTTTCGCCCGCTGAAATCGAAGAGATCGAACTTCGTCTCTATGAGTCCAACAGCGTAGCGATAGGACGCCGCGATGGCGAAAGCATAGGCTTTTTGATCAGAGACGGTTCCGGACGAACGGTCGCCGCCGTCGCAGGTTACTCTTGGGCCGCCAGTGCGGAGCTGAAGCAGATGTGGGTCGAGAAATCGCATCGCGGACGCGGGTATGCGCGCGCTTTGCTGAACGCCTTCGTCGCCGAAGCTCGCACCCGAAACGTTCGCAGAATTTGGCTGGCGAGCTACGATTTCCAGGCGCCTGGAATGTATGAGAAGGCTGGGTTCAAACGCATGGCCGAGTTCAAGGATTGGCCAGAAGGCCACTCAAACGTCGTGCTCTGCAAGACACTCTAACGCTGATGCGACGTCAAAAGGCGCAGAGCGGCCCAGTCAGCGCTCGGGCGCTGGATTTGCCTTTGCTCTGTCAACACCACATCCTTAAGCCAAGACCGAAGGTCTGATCTGATTGGCGGCGCAGATAAGAAAGGCCCCGCCGGGGGAAGGCGGGGCCAGGAGGGGCGTGCGACGGCTGGGGGGCTTAAAGTCGCACGCGGGTCATCAACGCTGGCCGGCAAGAAACGTTCCTCAGCGTCGCTGGTTATGCTCATCATCGCATTTGCCGCGGCCGCCGCCACGCGTCCGCCGAACGTCGAAGGGCCTGGCGTGTGAGGAAGGCGAAATGACCGGGCTAGGATGCGCTTGGTTGGTCCGGGCCATACCCGGCCGGGCATTCGGACCGCCCGCGGGCGCCCTCACTCTCTGCAACTGCCGCGTAACCTGCACGGGTCGATAGCCGCGATCAGCGTCGCAGTGCGGACAAATAACATGAAGCTCTTCAATCGCGGCTCGGCCTCCGCGTCAATCGGCGGCGCTTCGCCGAGTGAGATGAACTGTCGGCATTCTTCGCAGCGCACAACAAAATACCACTGATGCGGGTCTGAAAACTCCGCCATCGCCTACGCCTGTCTCTTGGATGAAATGGGGATGACTTCCGCGCTGGGCCTGGGCGCGGGATGCTGGATCAGCATCTTCTCAAGCTTCCAGACCTCGAAGCCGTCAAACGCGTGTTGCGTCTTGCGGGCCTCGAATAGCTCTCGCCCCTTTTGTATCGCCTCTTCGTCCGATAGGCCCGGCAATTCCTCGACCCCGGCGATATGGCCGTCTCTCATAAAATAGCAGCGCACGACCCGCTCCACTCGGGAATTAAATGCGCCTGAGACGATACAAAATCTCAAAGGCGGTTGCATTAAAAAAAGACGTGTCAACGGGACCAAGATACCGACATACCGTCCCGGAGTTCGTATGATTTCTGGACGTTCGGCCAAAAGCCCGGCGCCGCCCCCATTCTGCGCACGGTCAGGCCGCAAGTTTTTTGCTGCTGTTCGCACGCGCTCGCGTGATCCAGGTTGAGGATCGCTGCTGGCACTGATCCCCAGCCTGGGTTATGCTCGGCGCACAAGGCCGGGGGGCGCGGACATGTTCTATGTCCTTGAGTTTTTCCTTGAAGACGGATCAGGTGAGAGGCACAGGCTGCGATCTATTGGCTATGAGGCGCAATCCGAGGAAAACGTGGTGCGGTATGCTTCAGCGTTTCTCAGGAACGTCATTGTGCAGGACAAGAAACCCACCATTTGCTTGGTCAAGGACGTCGGCGGTAAAGTCCTGAATATTGTGTCGGCGCAGTCGACGGTTACGCAGGCCGCCAAATAGGAAACGCCCTGATGCCGTTTACACACCCGCTCGCCAGAGCCGCTAAGGCGTGGGCTGGCCCACATCGCAATCAACGAACCCTTGTCATCATTACGACGCTGGTCCTGGACCCCAAAAGCAAGCGCTTCAAGAAGGCGCTGGTGGAACAACTTGCCGTAGCCGCTGATGAATATCTGGTGGCAAATCCTAAAGAGGCCAGCGGTTTTATTATGATCAACAGAATGCGGGACTGGGCTGGCCACGGCTCCTAAGGGTCGGAAGGGCTGCTCCTTTCGATTATCGCCTATCGCCGCTGTCCGCATGCACACGGTCTTATCGAGGAGACGCGATGACCGCCCCAGCGCCGGCCTGACGCGCCCCGTATGCGCGGAGCTCGGCTCATCGGACCTTTTTTGAAAATCCCCACCACCTATTCGGACGCTACCGTTCTCCCAGCTCGGGACGGCCCTTCCTGGCTTCCCCGATTCGACTCCCCGGCCACCATTGCTATCATTGCGCCAGCCGCAGCCGATGGGCCACGCGGCCAGAGCCGCGCCTGTGATTCAGCCTCCAGGGCGGCCCACTCTCCGACCGTGCGATCGTGCGGCGGACCATCGTCGTTGGGGGACACAAGGCGTGAACATCGGATCGCCTCTGCTCGCGCCGCAAGCGGACTTACGCAGTCCGGTAATCGACGACGCGCTAACACCAACTATTTTCCACGAACCATGGTGGTTAGACACCG
>Ga0209006_10004962_pt1 | contig 12096 bp, 13 predicted proteins | sample JacPin_JW_Ref_O2_FD_188567 | JGI IMG/M metagenome (GOLD analysis project Ga0209006, IMG submission 188567) | Forest soil microbial communities from Algoma, Ontario, Canada - Jack Pine, Ontario site 1_JW_Ref_O2 (SPAdes) (version 2) | ecosystem: Environmental > Terrestrial > Soil > Boreal...
AGATTCTTGGAGCTGAGCGAGCGGTAGGTTTCTTGCAGGTCGATCAATGGCTGCTCGGCGTCCTCCGGGACCGGCGTGAAGCCAGCCTCGCCAAAACCGCTTACGCCCAGTACGTTGAACACCAGCACGCTATGATAGGCGGCAATCGCGCGCCCGCTTTCGGACACAATGGTGGGATGCGCCACTTCGGCTTCGTCGCAAACGTTCTGGATGTGATAAACGACGTCGTTGGCGTATTCCTGCAGCGTGTAATTGACGCTGGATTCAAAATCGGTCTGCGAGCCGTCGTAATCGATGCCGAGGCCGCCTCCGACGTCCAGCGATTTTAGCCCGGCGCCGGCGCGTTTCAGCTCCACGTAAATGCGCGCGCCCTCCGTCACCGCGGCCTTGATCTGCCGGATGTTCGTGATCTGGCTGCCCAAGTGGAAGTGCAGCAGCTCCAGACAATCCTCCATGCCGACGGCTTTCATTTGATCCAGCGCCTGCAGGGCTTCGCTCACGGTGAGGCCGAACTTGGAGCGATAACCGCCGGAGGATTTCCAGCGTCCCGACCCTCGGCTGGCCAGTTTGAGCCGCAGGCCGATAGTAGGCCGCACGCCGACGCGCTGGGAGTGCTTCAGGATCAAATCCAGCTCGGTGTACTTCTCAACCACAGGGATGATCTGCCGGCCGATTTTTTTCGCCAGCATCACCATTTCGATGTATTCGTCGTCTTTGAAGCCGTTGCAGATGATAGGCGTTTCGTTATCAGCCACGGCCAGAACGGCGAGCAGTTCGGGCTTGGAGCCGGCCTCGAGACCGAAATGATACGGCCGGCCGAACTGAAAAACCTCCTCCACCACCTGCCGCTGCTGGTTCACCTTAATCGGATACACGCAGCGGTAATCGCCTTTGTAGTTGTGCTCGGTGATGGCGCTCTGGAACGCCTGGTACATTTCGCCCAGACGGTGCTTGAGAATTTCGGCGAAGCGGATCAGGATGGGGAGCCCGATGCCGCGCAGCTCCAGTTTCTCGATCAGCTCGCGCAGATCGATGCCGCGCGCCGCCTCTTTAGTGGGATGCACCCACAGATGCCCGTTCGCTCCGACGGAAAAATAGCCTTTGCCCCAACTGGCGACATCGTACAGCTCGCTGGCGTCGGTGACGGTCCACCGCTCGGTTGGTTCATAAACGGCGGCTTCACTGAGTTTCAATTCGCGGTTACCTCCGGGGGACAAGGGCGCCCGGAATTCAGGCGCTAAAATTCAGTTTCCTGCGAATCGCCGTCCAGGGCAAGTAAATTTTTGATTTTAGGCGAGTTTGAACTTCTGGTTACGACGGAAGCTGGCCGCTGCCGCCGTTGCCATGGCGCTCGTACCAGCGCCGAACGATGTCAGTCAGCGCGTCGAGCTTGTCAGCTACGCCAGCGAGCTTTTCGTCGGTGCGCTTCTGGCTGTCGGCGAGAGTCAGCAGCGTTTCCGCAGTCTTCTGGATCGCCGTTTCCGCGCGTTCCAAGCGATCGTTCATCAGCACCTGGGCCGTTAACAGGTGGCGCTGGCTATTGGCGAGCTGACTCAGGGTTGACCCCACCTGGATCGAAGCGCACGCCGGGATCGGGTTGGGCGTTCATGTGACCTCATTCTACTATTTTCGGAGCGCCGTAGCCCGCGATCCTGCCGTGGCGCCGGCCTCAAACTCGAAACGTGTCGGGGCGCCACGTCACAATGGCCTGTTTGATGTCCTTGGACTTCATTTTCGCCGCCAGCACCTTCGCCACCAGAGCGGGCAGTTCGTTGTCGGAGGCAAAACGCAGCGCGATCAATTGCGATTCGGTGAGCTCTCCGATGCGCGCGCTCAGATCGGCCGACAAAAGCGCCTCCATCCGTAGCCGCTCCTCCAGCCGGATCAGCCGGTCCTGCACGCGTAGCGCATTGGAGCGAAGCAGGAAAGCCGCCAGTGGGAAGATTAATCCGATCAGCAGCAGAATCCAGGCGTCCAACCGAGCATAGTGCCGCACCACGTTGATGATGGTGAGAATCAGCAACGCCAGCAGGCCCGGAAGCAGAACGAAATGAAACGGCGGATGGGTCCGCGCATGATTAGCGAAAGTTTGCGGAGTAGTCGCAGCCAAGGTTCCTCCTTAAGGAACAAGCATGAGGAGCATGTTTCTTTGACTTTAGTTTGAATCGCTTTGTATCATCATACTTCCTACACGCTTGCATGCAGGAAGGTTCTCAACTGTGCTCATGAAGTACAAAGTAAGGAGAGGGTAGCGATGAAGCTTCCATCGAAACGATTATTGATGTATGGCGGTGCGGTTGCTTTGCTGGGCGCCACGGTGCCGTTCGGAGGCGTGGCCTTCGCGCAGGCCAAACCGCAGATGGCGGACGATGTCTTCAAAAACATCAAGGTTCTGAAAGGTCTTACCGTTGACGAATTCATGGGAACGATGGGCCTGTTTTCGGCCGCGTTGAATGTGTGCTGCGGCGATTGCCATGTAGGCGCCGGCGGATCCAATCCGCAGTGGGACAAAGATCCTCCGCGGAAATTGGTAGCCCGCCACATGGTGGAAGTAATGAACAAGATTAATAAGGAAAGCTTCGGCGGGCGGCAGGTGGTGACCTGCTGGACGTGCCATCGCGGCAGTACTCCCCCGGCTACCACGCCAGCCATCGATGCCATCTACAGCGATCCGGTTCCCATGTATCCCGATGTGCTTCCGCAAGCTTCTGCGGGCGCCGTGGTACCCTCCGCCGATGTAATTTTCGAGAAATACGTTCAAGCTTTAGGCGGCGCTGACGCCTTATCGAAGCTGACCAGCTATGCCGGCAAAGGAACCAGTACCACCTTTGGAGCGGACCAGATCAACCAGGCGGAGATCTTTGCCAAAGGGCCGGATAAATACGTCACCATCGTTCATCAGCGGGAAGGCGACATGATTCGAACCTACGATAGCCACGATGCATGGGTCGTTTTGCCTCTCACGGTGACGGGTGAATACCAACTGACCGGCAGCGCGGCCGAGGGCGGAAAACTGGATGGGGAGCTGGCGTTCCCGGGCAATATCAAGTCGTTTTTTAATACCTGGCGAGTGAGCTATCCAGCCAATATCGATGGCCACGACGTGAACGTCGTGCAGGGCAGCGGTCCGCTGGGCTTTATCGCAACGTTTTATTTCGATAAGCAGACCAACCTGCTTTTGCGGATGGTTCGCTATGCCACCTCGGCGGTGGGCCGCGTTCCAACCCAAATTGATTACTCCGATTATCGCCCGGTGGCGGGAGTCATGATGCCGTTTAAGCGCACCTACGGATGGGTGAGCGGCCGCGAGGAATTCACTCTGACCGAGATAAAACCGAACGTTGCGGTGGACGACGCGAAATTCGTCAAACCACCGGCGCCGGCTGCGTCGCCAAAATAGCTGATGAGCGGCTGTCGTTTTCGGAGAATCGCTTGAATTCATTGCCTCAAGTGTGCTAGGGTAACGTCTTTGGGACACCAGTTTTGGGGCGTGCTGTAGCTATCGGAAGGCGCCTTCTCGCAGTCTGTAAGTTCCCTTCTTAAACATAATGGAATCGACGTTACACGACCTGGGTCAACTCCTGCTAAAAGCGATACCGACGCTTTTCCTTTTGCTGGTCGTTCACTTATACCTGAAGCAAATGTTCTTCCGCCCCATGGCGGGCGTGCTGGCCAAGCGGCGCGCGGCCACCGAGGGTCAGCGTGAATCGGCCGAAGCGCTGCGTGCCAAGGCGGGCGAACAAACCAAGTCCATTGAGGAACAATTGCGGCAGGCACGCGAGGCGATTTATCAGGAGCAGGAAGAGGCGCGGCGTGGATGGCTGGGCGATCAGGGCGTCCAGTTAGACGAAGCCCGCAAGCAGGCCCGCGAGCTGATCCAACAATCCAGGCATGATCTGGATGATGAAGCTGCCATCGCCAAGAATCAATTGGCTGACTCCGCGGAAACGCTGGCCGACCAGATCGCGAGTTCGCTGCTCGAAAGGACGTCCGCTTAATGAGGCGCGCTACGATGACTCTCGCGCTGGGTCTGGCTTTCGCCTCTTACGCGCTGCCGCAGGAAGCACCGGCGAAATCGGAGAGCGCCGCAAGCGAGCAAGGCGATCCATGGATTTGGTGGAAGTGGGCCAACTTCGCGATTTTGGCCGTGGGGCTGGGCTATCTGATCGGCAAGAACGTGCCCCCGTTGTTTCGCAAGCAATCTGAAGAAATCCAAAGTGCGCTGGCCGAAGCCGCGAAGGTCAAGCAGGATGCCGCCGCTTACGCCGCTGGTGTTGAAGCGCGGCTGGCTAACATCCAGCGCGAAATCGAAAATCTGCGTGAGACCGCCCATGCCGATATGACCGCCGAGAGCGAGCGGATCCGCCGCGAGACAGAGCATCACCTGCAGAGAATTCGGGAACAATCCGTGCAGGAGGTTGAGCTGATGACGCGTGCCGCCAAGAGCGAGCTGCGGAAATATGCTGCTGAACTGTCCATCGGCTTGGCGGAACAGCGCATTCGCGCCCGCATGAATCCGGCCACGCAGGAAAAGCTGGTTAGCGGATTCCTTCAGGATTTGCGCGGGCGGACGGCGAACTGATTTATGGCATCCGCCGTCGCCAATCGATACGCTCACGCCCTGGTCGATATTGTCATGGCATCCGGATCGCCGTTGAAGCCGGAAGATGCGCTCACGCAACTGCGCGACGTTGAAGCGCTCATTCAGGAATCGCAGGAGCTGCGCACCGCGCTTCTGACTCCCGCGATACAAAATTCGCGCAAGCGGGCCGTGATGGCGGACCTGTTGGCGAAAATCGGCGGATCGCCTTTGATCCGAAATTTCGTTTATGTGGTGATCGATCATCGCCGCATCGGCATCATCGAGGAAATTCGCGAAGCCTTCGAGTTGCAACTGGACGAGCGCATGGGCTTTGTGCGTGCGGAAGTATCTTCGGCGGCGCCGCTCGACGCACCGCTCAGCGCGGGCCTGGAATCGGAGCTATCGAAGCTGACCGGGAAGCGTATGCGCCTGCGGTTTGACGTCGATCCGGAGTTGCTCGGCGGGGTGGTCGCGCGCATCGGGTCCACGGTTTACGATGGGTCGGTCCGCGGCGAACTGCGGGAGTTGCGGAGAAAAATGGCCGGACGGGCGGCCGAATAGGGGATGGAATTGATTTATGGCTCAGATCCAAGCTGATGAAATCGCGCGCCTGCTGCGCGGTGAAATTGAGCACTACGATAAGGCTGTCAGTGTTACCGAAACCGGATCGGTGATTTCGGTTGGCGACGGCATCGCCCGTGTTTACGGCCTTGAGAACGTGATGTCCGGCGAGATGGTGGAGTTCCCGCATGGCGTCACCGGCATCGCGCTCAACCTGGAAGAAGACCAGGTGGGAACCGTGCTGCTCGGCGAATATCAGGACATTAAAGAAGGCGACGAAGTCCGCCGCACCGGCAAAATCATGTCCGTGCCGGTGGGTGACGCGCTGGTGGGCCGCGTGGTGAACGCGCTGGGCGAGCCCATCGACGGCAAAGGGCCCATCTCGACCAGCGAGACGCGACCGGTGGAAGCCATCGCGCCCGGCGTGGTAGATCGCCGTTCGGTGAAGGAGCCGCTGCAGACCGGCATCAAGGCTATCGATTCGATGATTCCGATCGGCCGCGGCCAGCGCGAGCTGATCATTGGAGACCGGCAGACCGGTAAGACCGCCGTCGCGCTGGACACCATCATTAATCAGAAGGGCGGCGACGTGATCTGCATCTACGTCGCTGTTGGCCAGAAGCGCTCCACCGTGGCGCAGGTGGTGAAGACGCTGGAAGATTACGGCGCCATGGAATACACCATCGTGGTGGCGGCTACGGCGTCCGATCCGGCGCCTATGCAGTACATCGCACCGTACGCCGGATGCGCCATGGGCGAGTTTTTCCGCGACAGCAAGCGCCATGCCCTGTTGATCTACGACGATCTCTCCAAGCACGCGGCGGCGTATCGCGAAATCTCTCTGCTGCTGCGCCGCCCGCCCGGACGCGAGGCGTACCCTGGCGACGTCTTTTACCTTCACAGCCGATTGCTGGAGCGCGCGGCGAAGCTGAATGAGGAAAAGGGAAGCGGGTCGCTCACGGCTCTGCCCATCATCGAAACGCAAGCCGGCGACATCTCGGCGTACATTCCGACCAATGTGATTTCCATCACCGACGGCCAGATCTTCCTGCTGGCCGATCTGTTCAACTCCGACGTCCGTCCCGCCATCGACGTCGGCCTTTCGGTAAGCCGCGTGGGTGGAAGCGCGCAAATCAAGGCCATGCGACAAGTAGCCGGATCGTTGCGTTTGGATCTGGCGCAATATCGCGAGCTGGCGGCTTTCGCTCTGTTTGGATCTGAGCTGGACAAGGCGTCGCAACAGCAGTTGGGCCGCGGCAAACGGCTGGTGGAAATTTTGAAACAGCCGCAATATAAACCGGTCCCGGTGGAGAAGCAAGTGGTGATCATCTTCGCTGGAACCAGCGGCCTGCTGGACGATCTGGCGGTGGAGCAGATCCGTCCGTTTGAAGCCGAGCTGAATAAGTTTCTCGACTCGTCGCAGTCCGCTTTACTCCAGGAAATCCGCGAGAAGAAAACGCTGGACGATCAGGTGAAGGCCAAGCTGAACACGGTGCTGAAGGAATTCAAGGACCGCTTCGTTTCCCAGCACAAAGAGGCCCTGGTCACCGTTTAGCCCATGCCCAGCCTGATCGACCTACGCCGGCGCATTCGCTCGGTGAAAAACACGCAGCAGATTACCAAGGCCATGAAAGTGGTCTCGGCGGCCAAGTTGCGTCGGGCGCAGGATCGGGTGCTGGCAGCCCGGCCTTACGCCCAAAGTATCCAGCGCATGCTGGCCAATGTGGCGCAAGCGGTAGACGAACAGAACGACGCCGAGGAAATCGACCTGCTGGCCCGGCGGCCTGAGAAGCGGATTCTATTGCTCGTGATCACGGCGGACCGCGGCTTGGCCGGCGCCTTCAATTCCAACGTCATCCGCCTGGCGCAGAAATTCATTGTCGAGCACCGCGAGTCCGAAGTCCGCTTGGAGCTGGTTGGCCGCAAGGGCCGCGACTTCTTCAAGCGGCGTCAAGCCAACATCAGCGGCGAATACACCACGCTTTTTCAGAAGGCCCCGCGCTATGAAGATGCGCTAGAGATCGCGCGCAAGGTGATCGAGATGTTCCGCAAGGCGGAAATCGACTCGGTCTACCTGGTGGTCAATAACTTCAAAAGCCTGATGGCGTCGCTACTGGTGACCACGCGTCTGCTGCCGGTGGAGTTTCCAGAGAAGCAGGAACAGGTGGATTACATCTACGAGCAGCCGCCCGGTGAGCTGCTGGCGGCGCTGTTGCCGCGCTACATCGAATCGCAGATTTATCGCGCTATGCTGGAGTCCGACGCGGCTCAACACGCCGCTCGCATGACGGCTATGGAAGCCGCCAGCACCAACGCTTCCGACGTCATCAGCGCGCTGACGTTGAACATGAACCGGGTGCGGCAGGCCAGTATCACGAGAGAGATCATCGAAATTGTGAGCGGCGCGGCCGCGCTGGATTGAAGATGGCGTTATCGAATGACAATGCGGCTGGCGTGGCGCACGCACTCCTGCGTGCCGCGTTGGCACTCGTGCCGACGCCTGGCTTTCGACGCGGTACGCACGAGGGCGGAATGTCACTTGGTTTTTCGCCGGATGGTATACATTTCGCTCCCGAGCGTCGGCACGAGTGCCAACGCGGCACGCAAGAGTGCGTGCGCCACGCTGAAATAACGAGATGAAGAGGTATTGAGGTATTTATGGCAACAACAACAGAGACGCAGGTCGTAGGCAAGGTCATCCAGGTTTCCGGTCCGGCCATCGACATTCAGTTTCCGGAGCACCAGATCCCGGTGATCAACACGGCGATCCACATCACCAGCGAAGGTTTCAATACCTCGGTGCCTATTGACGTGATGGTGGAGGTGGCGCAGCATATCGGGGAAGGCCGCGTCCGTACCATCGCGCTGCAACCCACCGACGGCATGGTGCGCGGGATGAAAGCAGTCAGCTTGGGCCACGGCATCGAAGTCCCGGTCGGAAACGAGACGTTGGGGCGCGTCATGAACGTCATCGGGGAACCGGTGGACAACATGGGTCCGGTGAATACCGCTCAACGGTGGCCCATCCATCGGCATGCGCCGGCTTTCGATGAACAGGCCACCGAGCTGCAGATGTTCGAGAGCGGCATCAAGGTAATCGATTTGCTAGAGCCCTACCTGCGCGGCGGAAAAATCGGCCTGTTCGGCGGCGCCGGCGTGGGCAAGACCGTCGTCATCATGGAGCTAATCAACAACATCGCTCTGAAACATGGCGGCGTGTCCGTGTTCTCGGGCGTGGGCGAGCGGACCCGTGAAGGAAACGACTTGTGGATGGAAATGCAGGAATCGGGTGTCCTGGATCCGCACGACTACACCAAGTCGAAGGTCGCACTCATTTACGGTCAGATGACGGAGCCGCCCGGAGCGCGCCTGCGCGTGGGCCTCACCGGCCTGACGGTCGCTGAATACTTCCGCGATGAAGGCGGCCAGGACGTGCTGCTGTTCATCGATAATATTTTCCGCTTCACGCAGGCTGGTTCGGAAGTATCGGCGCTGCTGGGACGCATGCCGTCGGCGGTAGGTTATCAGCCCAACCTGGCCACGGAAATGGGCGAATTGCAGGAGCGCATCACTTCCACCAAGAAGGGCTCCATTACGTCCGTGCAGGCCATTTACGTGCCTGCGGACGACTATACCGATCCGGCGCCGGCCACCACCTTCGCGCATCTTGATGCGACGACGAACCTGACGCGCAGCCTGGTGGAACAGGGCATCTACCCGGCCGTGGATCCGCTGGCATCCAGCTCTCGCATTCTCGATCCACGCATCGTTGGCGAGGAACACTACGCCGTGGCGCAACAGGTGAAGCAGATTCTGCAACGCTACAAGGATCTGCAAGACATCATCGCGATTCTGGGTATCGACGAATTGTCGGACGACGACAAGCAGACCGTGGCGCGCGCCCGCAAGATCCAAAAGTTCCTGTCGCAGCCGTTCCACGTCGCCGAGCAGTTCACCGGCATCAAGGGCAAGTATGTATCGCTGGCCGATACGGTGCGCAGCTTCAAGGAAGTTGTGGAAGGCAAGCATGACGAACTTCCCGAGCAAGCCTTCTATATGCAGGGCGACATCGAAGACGTTAAGAAGCGCGCCGAAGAGCTGAAGAAGTAGAGCACGGACTTCATGGCGGACACGTTCGAAATCGAAATTGCCACTCCTGAGCGGCTGCTGGCGCGCGAGAAGGCGGTGCGCGCGCAGATCCCCGCCAAGGACGGCTATATCGGTATGCTGCCGGATCACGCGGCGCTGCTCTCTGAGCTGGGGATCGGCGCTCTCACTTTCACCACGCCCGAAGATCATCGCTTCAGCCTCGCGGTTTGCGGCGGCTTCCTGGAGATTAAGGACAACATCGTGCGGGTGTTGACCGATGTGGCCGAAAAGGGACACGAGATCGACGTCACGAAAGCCGAGAAAGAGTTGAAGGAGGCCCAGGACGCGATGGTGAATCCCGCTCTGGGCATCGATATCGCCTCCGCGCTCATCGCCGCCCGCCACGCCCAGGCTCGCATCGACGCAGCCCGCAAAGCGGCCAACAAGGAAGAATAGCCGCCACCTCGGATAGAATGGAATAGAGCGAATGTTTCGCGCTATCTTCTATCTTCTTCTCACGGTGGTCGTGATTACCGTGCTGAAGAGCATCATCGGGATTGTCCTCAAGGGAGTCTCGGAGGTGCTGAGGCCCGGCTCCAGCACTCCGGGCGCGGCGCCGCGTCCCGCCCAACAGGTGCCGCTCACTGGCGAGTTGAAGAAAGATCCGGTCTGTGGAACTTACATCGCAGCGGCCACTGCCATTCGGGAAAAGGTGGGCGGGCAGACCTTCCACTTTTGTTCTCAGGAGTGCCGCGATAAGTACGTTGCTTCGCTGGCTCGCTAGCAAGCTGGCGCAAAGACCGCTTCCTCACGGTCGCGGTTCGGTAACGTTTTGCTTGGTCCTCACCGCGATGCTTTCGCCGGCCGCAGCGCAGCCGGTTTTCTACAAAGACATTCTTCCCGTCCTCCAGCAGCATTGCCAGGAGTGCCACCGTCCGGGCGAGATCGCGCCGATGCCCCTTTTGACTTACTCCGAAACGCGCCCGTGGGCCAAGGCCATTCGCGCACAAACCGTCGCGCGGAAAATGCCGCCGTGGTTCGCGGACCCGATGTATGGCCACTTCGCGAATGATCGCTCACTCTCGCAGGCGCAGATCGATACGCTGGCGGCTTGGGTGAATGCGGGCGCTCCGGCGGGCGATCCGAAAGACGCGCCCCCGCCGCGCGAGTGGCCGCAAGGCTGGAACATCGGAACGCCCGATCAAATCTTCGAAATGCCGGCGCCTTTCCATGTTCCGGCCACGGGCGCGGTCGACTATCAATATCTGATCCTGCCCACGCACTTCACCGATGATCGCTGGGTGCAGAAGGTGGAAGTGCGCACCAGCAGCCGATCTTCGGTGCATCATGCCGTGGTCTACATCCGCGAGCCCGGATCGAAGTGGCTGGAAGGCGAGCCAGTCGAGAAGAACTTCTCCGTGCCCATCGCGAAGGGTTTCACCACCAGCGATCTGTTGATGGTTTACACTCCGGGCAATTCCTACGATCAATGGCCGGCGGGAGTGGCTAAGCGAATCAAAGCCGGCTCGGACCTGGTGCTCCAGATGCACTACACAGCGAACGGCACAGCCACGGAAAGTATCACACGCATCGGCGTGGTCTTCGCCAAGGAACCACCGCAACAAGCGGTTTTATCGCTGCAAATGAGTAACGACCGTTTTGTGATTCCTCCGGGCGATTCCAACTATCGCGTGCAAGTCTCGGGCACATTGCCGAACGACGCGCTGCTCATCGGCATGTTCCCGCACATGCATCTGCGCGGAAAAGCGTTTGAGTATTTGATCACTGAACCCAACGGACACGTGGAGACGCTGCTCAAAGTGAACCATTACGATTTTCAGTGGCAGCTGAACTATCGTCTGGCCCAGCCGCGCCTCATCAAAGCGGGCACGCATCTAACGTGGATTGGTTATTTCGACAACTCGCCGAACAATCCCGGCAATCCCGATCCAACGGCCGAGGTGCGCTACGGCGAACAGAGCTGGCAGGAGATGATGATCGGATTCTTCGATGTCGTGGTGGATGCGAGTATCGACAAGCCGAAGTTTTTCGAACGCAAACAATCTTCAGGCGCTATCACCGTTAGCAAATAAAAAACGACGAAAACACTTGTCGTCGCCCAACATGGGAAGTACACTAAAGCTTCGACGCTCTTATGTGGGGAAAACAAAACGACGGACAAATGATTCAGAATCCACCGGCGCAGCCAACGCAGCCAGCACCCGCTACCGCGCCGGTAATCAGTCAGCAACGTCAGGCCCCTGCGCCTGCTCCAACTTCGACCGTATTTGGCAAGTCCATGAAAATCATCGGCGAGGTTACCAGCGATGAAGAGCTCTATCTGGATGGGGACCTGGATGGCAAGCTGAACCTCCGCAACCGTTTAACCGTGGGGCCGAACGGCAAAGTGAACGCGAACATCAAGGCCCAGGAAATTATCGTTTTTGGCACCATCAAAGGCAATGTCGAATCGGAGAGCCGCGTTTCGCTGCGTACCGGCGCTTCTATTGTGGGGGACATCAAAACCGCCGGTATCGTCATCGAAGATGGAGCTTATTTCAAAGGCGGTATCGACATCTCGAAGAACGGAGAGGGCAAACAGGCACCCAAGGCTCAGGCCAACGCACCGGCCGCAGCACAAGGCGCAGCCGCTGGCCAAAAACGTTAAGTGGCGAACATGTTTGCAACAGTTTGCTGCTGGTACGCGTCTACTTAAGTGAGGCCGCACCCTCAGTATTGAGGAACATGTGACCGGGACTGAGGCGTTCGTTGGAAGGCGAACGCCTCTTGTTATTTCAGGCCCCTTAACTTGTTCTCCACGCGCTTCCGCAAGGCCCTCTCGGGCTTTAGATCCAACGCCGCTT
>Ga0209006_10004963_pt1 | contig 12096 bp, 11 predicted proteins | sample JacPin_JW_Ref_O2_FD_188567 | JGI IMG/M metagenome (GOLD analysis project Ga0209006, IMG submission 188567) | Forest soil microbial communities from Algoma, Ontario, Canada - Jack Pine, Ontario site 1_JW_Ref_O2 (SPAdes) (version 2) | ecosystem: Environmental > Terrestrial > Soil > Boreal...
ACCATCGAGGAGAAGGCGCAAGCTTGCAGCGCCTGTCATGGCGAAAACGGCGTGCCGCAACAGAAAGATCACCCGGTCATCTGGGGCCAGCAGCTCGGCTATTTGTTCATCGAATTGCGCGATTTCAAAGTCGGCGCGCGCAAGAACGACTTGATGTCGCCGATCGCGCAAAGTCTCGACCCGACCGACCTGATGCCGCTGGCGCAATATTTCTCGCAGAAGGCTTGGCCCAATCTGGCGCAGCCGCCGGCGACCGGCGACGTGCTGGCGCAGGCCCAGCGGGCCAACGCCGCGATTGTCTGCACCAGCTGCCATCAGGAAGGTTTCAAGGGCGACAGCGTGCAGCCGCGGCTCGCCGGCCAGAACCACGACTACCTGGCCAAGACCATGACCGATTTTCGCACCGGCGCGCGCGCCAACAATCCGAGCATGACCGACCTCATGAAGGCGATATCGGACTCCGATATTGCGGCGCTGGCGACCTATATCGCCGGATTGCAGCTCTAGCGGCGCTTTACTGCGCCGAAAGCTTGTCGCGCACGTCGACGTTGGTCGCGAGATCGAGCGCGGTCTTGCCCTGCTTATCTCTGCGTGCGCGGTCGGCGCCGCGGGCCAGCAGCAGCTCGACGACATCGCCGTAACCAAGCTCGGCGGCGATCATCAAAGCGGTGCGCCCGCGATCGTCGGCATCGTCAAGGGCGGCGCCATGGGCGAGCAGGAGATCGATGACGTGCCCGCTCGCCGTGGCGCCGACACCCTCGTCATGGCCTGCCGCCCACATCAGCGCGGTGAGCTCGCCGCCGTAACGCGTCCGGGCATCGATCCCGGCGTCGAGCAGGCGGCGCACAATGTTATCGAAGCCTCGCGCGGCCGCGTACGTCATCGCCGCTTTGCCGGTGGTATCGCGGACATTCGGATCGGCGCCATGGGCCATGAGCTCCTCGACGATCCGATCGTTGCCGGCGAATGCCGCCGCGATGAGCGCCGTAAGGCCGGAGCGTCCGGTGAGATTGGGATCGGCGTCCTTTGCCAACAACAACGTGACGGTCGACGGCTTCTGGTGCTCGGCGGCACCGCGCTCTTCGCCGCCGTCGACATTGCGGGCGTTGATCGGCGCGCCGCTGGCCAGAAACAGCGCGACCAGTTTGAGGCGACCCTCGCGCGCGGCGTGGGTCAACGGCATGGCGCCGCGCGCATCGCGCGCCTCGACCGAAGCCCCCTCGCCTATCAGCTTGCGCGCCAGATCCTCACAACCGCTGTCGGCCGCCGCAAACAGCGCGGCATTGGTCTGCACCGAGACCGCCTCGGCCTTGACCAGATCGTAGTTGCGCTGGATGTCGAGGCAGGAGTCTTCGGCACGCGCCGGCGCGCTCACGCAACAGGCGAACAGCAGTGCCAGCGAGGCGGCTTTGCGGTATCCGGCCATGTGGCGGATAATACTCCATCATTTGGGAACCTTGAATCGTGAACCGCCGACATTTCATCGAAGGCTTCATGGGCCTGTTCGGTGTTCCGCTAAGCTACGCGGCGCCGGGTTTGGCACAGCGTGCAACAACCAAGGCAATCCGCGTCACTATCGACACGAGGAGAAAGCAGGGCCGGATACCGGACGATTTCACCGGCCTCGGCTATGAAATTTCTTCGGTCGCGATACCGGGCTTGCTCAGCGACAAGAATCGCACCTATGTGCGACTTGTGCGCGGACTGGGAGCCAACGGTGTCATCCGCGTCGGCGGCATCACATCGGACAGCGCCTCCTTCGCCGCCGATGCCGTCGCCTCCTCGGCCGCGAAAGCAACCGTGATCAACGCCGCCAACTTGCGCGAGCTGGGTGCTTTTCTTGATGCCACCGGCTGGCGGCTGATCTGGGGGCTCAACCTCGGCGGCGGCGATATGAAAAATGCTGCGGCAGAGGCCGTCGCGGTCGCGGCTGCCGTCAACGATAAGCTTCTAGCCTTCGAGATCGGCAATGAACCGGACGGTTTTGCCGGCGATGCGTTCAATGCCCGCCGCCCGAATAATTACGGCTACGGCGACTATTTGAAGGAGTATCGCGCCTATAAGGCCGCCATTCGCAGCAAGCTACCCGACGCGCCTTTTGCCGGGCCTGACGCGTCTTGGGCAACCGATTGGGTATCGCGCTTCGCCGCCGACGAAGGCAACGACTTGAAGTTTTTGACCAAACACTACTATCGGGCCGGCGCCAATAACCCGTACCTCGATAAGCTTATCGATTCGAGCCAGCGAGCAGAGTACGAGGCGCGCGCAAAGAATAATAAAATCGAGCTGTTGATCCGCGAGGATGCAAACCTCCGCGGCATGTTGCAAGAGCTGTCGACGGCGGCAGCCGCCTCGCATGTTCCATTCCGCATCTGCGAAGCGAATTCGTTTTATGGCGGCGGCCAACCCGGCGTGAGCGATGCATTTGTTTCGGCGCTTTGGGTTCTCGATTTCATGTGGACCTTAGCGTACGGCGGAGCCGCCGGTGTGAATATGCAAACCGGTGTCAATCATCTCGATTTTGTCAGTTACTATTCTGCGATCCGCACCGATGCCAATGGTGCTGTTTCAGTCGGACCGGAATACTACGGCATGTTGGCTTTTGCGCAGGCGGGCAACGGTGAGCGCATCGCGCGGGATTACGATGCTGACGGCGTGAACCTCACGGCCTACGCCGTACTTGGCAATCATGGAGATCTTGCGTTGACCTTGATCAACAAGGACCAGAATGCCGACGCCGATGTCACGATTGCCACCGATCGGACTTTTCAAAACGCGACCGCTTTGCGACTGAGCGGCGCCACGTTGGACAGCGGAAACAACGTCACCTTCGGTGGCAGTGAGGTCGCCGCGAACGGCAGTTGGCAGCCGACGGCCGTTGAATCACTGCACGCCGTCGGCGGCGTCGGCGAAATCCATGTGCCTGCCGCCAGTGCCGCGATCGTGACATGGAGCGCATAGGGCGCACAGCCGATTCAACCAGCCCTAGGCGGCGGCGCCGGTGATTGCCAAAAATGCCTGCTCGATCGTGGCGGCGCCGGCGCTCTTGATGAACTGCGCCGGCGTCGTATCCGCCAACACTTTGCCGCGATGCAGCACGATGACCCGGTCGGCATCGGGCACCTCGTCGCACAAATGCGTCGCCCACAGCACCGCGACCGAACGCTCCGCCCGCATGGTCAGGATCAGCTTGAGCAGATCGCCACGGCTGGCCGGATCGAGACCGACGGTGGCCTCGTCCATGAGCAAAACGCGCGGGTCATGCAACAGCGCTCGGGCAAGCTCGACCCGCCGGCGATTGCCGCCGCTCAACTGAATGGTTTTGTCGTGGGCCCGCTCGGCAAGACCCAGCCGCGCCAGTTCCGCTTCGATACGCGCCTTCGCGACGGCGCGCGGAATGCCGTGCAGGCCGGCGTGGAACAGGAGATTGCCGGTCACCGTCAGCTCAAGATCGAGGGTGGGCTGCTGGAAAACGATGCCGAGCTTCGCCAAGGCCGGCACCGGGTCACGCGACATGTCGTGCCCCATGACCTCGATGCGACCGGAATCCGGCACGAACAGGCCGGATAGAAGCTGGAACAGCGTCGTCTTCCCGGCGCCGTTCGGACCGAGCAGCGCAATAAATTCGCCGGCCGAAGCCCTGAAACCGACCCCATCAACGGCGCGAATCGCCCCATAGGTCTTGACGACATTATCCAAGAGCAGCGCCGGCGCGCCCTCGCCCGTTGCCATTTATTCTTCCACCCTTGCCTTGCCCGTTCTCCTTATTAAGACATAGGGTCACAGCGAAGCAATGAACGGTTGCCCGATGCTCAGACCAGCTGCAGCGCTTGCCTTGGTGCTCGCAATCACCCCGGCCGAGGCCAAGGATACCGGCCTGATCTACGTCAGCAACGAGAAGAGCAACAACATCCTTGTCGTCGATCCCAAAACCTACAAAATCGTCAACGACATTGCGGTGTCGCGGCGTCCGCGCGACATGCATTTCAACGCCGATCACAGCAAGCTCTACGTCGCCTGCGGCGACGATGACGTGATCGATGTGATCGATGTCGCTACCTCCAAGGTCGTCGGCAAGCTGGTGACCGGATCGAGCCCGGAAACGTTCGCCATGGATGAAACGCGGCGGCGCATCTACGTCTCCGACGAAGAATCGTCCACGGTCGCCATCATCAACATGGACCGCAACATCATCGAGAAGGAAGTGCCGACCGGCGCCGAGCCGGAAGGGGTGCTGGTCAGCGCGGACGGCAAGACCGTTTACGTGACCTCCGAGGTCGGCGATCTCGTCCACGCCATCGACGCCGACAGCGGTTACGTGACGCAAGACGTGGTGGTCGGCACGCGGCCGCGCCGTTTCGCAGCGACCCCGGACGGCAAGGAGCTTTGGGTGTCCACCGAAATGGCGGGCGAGGTTTCCATCATCGACCGGCAGAAATTTGTCGTCACCGGCAAGATCGATTTCCTGCCGCCCGGCATGCGCAAATCGGACGTCACGCCGGTGGGTCTGGTCATGACCAAAGACGGCAAGACCGCTTATGTCACGCTGGGGCATGCGGCGCATGTCGCGGTGGTCGACGTGCCGACGCGCGCCGTCCAGGGCTATATCCTGGTCGGCAAGCGGTCATGGGGCGTCACGCTGTCACGTGACGAAAAAACCCTCTACGTGGCCAACGGGCTGGGCGACGACATCACGATCATCGATACGGCAAGCCGCAAGGCGGTCATTTCGATCCCGGTCGGGCGCGTGCCGTGGGGTATTGTCGTCGATGATTAGGGCGCTCGTGGGCTCATCGACGCGGTGGGCGGCCAAGCTCAGCCCGCTTTTCATTCTCGCCTGCATCGCCGCGGCGGCGGCCCAGGATGCGTCAGCGCCAAGCTCGCCGACGTCGCCGCAACAGCATGTCAAAATCGCTTTCGTCCAAATCGACGGCGATCCGCGTTACACACCGATCCGCGCCAGCGACCGGATCATTCTGAAGGCTCCCGACCATCCGTTCGCCGGCGCCCAGATCGGCATCGACGAAGCGGCGCCGCTCGTCAGGCTCCTGAACACCGACTTCACGCTCGATCGCATCGCAGTCAAATCGGCGGCAGATATGGCATCCGCGGTGCTGCAAGCCGCGGATGCCGGCACCCACTTCTTCCTCATCGACGCAACGGCAGACGCCTACCGATCGCTGGCGGCGGCGGTGCACGGCCGCGACGTGCTGCTGTTCAACGTCTCAGAGCCTGATGACGCGCTGCGCCGCGACCTCTGCGCGGCCGAGTTCGTTCACGTTTATCCGAGCCGCGCCCAACTCATGGACGGCCTTGTGCAATATGTCGTGTCGCGCAAATGGACGAATTTTCTGGAATTCCAAGGCCCCTCGCCCGACGACGCGGCAATGACGACGGCGTTCGAGCATTCGGTGCAAAAGTTCGGCGCCCATATCGTCGCGCAACGTAAATTCAAGCCCGGCACCGATCCGCGCGACCGCGAGCAGAACGATCCTCTCCTGCTGAGCGCACTCAACCGCGATTTCGACGTGGTCTTCGTCGCCGACGGCGATTTCGATTTCGTCCGCACGGTGCCTTACCACCTGGTGCGGCCGCGCCCGGTCATCGGCAGCATCGATCTCGAACCGGTGGCGTGGCATTGGACCTGGGACCATAACGGCGCGCCGCAGGTCAATTCGCGCTTCGAAAAACGCTCCGGCGGCCGCCGCATGGAAGGCGCCGACTGGGCCGCATGGGTCGCGGTGAAGATGGTCGTGCAATCGGCGCTGCACACGCGCTCCGCCGATTTTTCGACGCAACGCGCGTTCATCCTCGGCGACGGCAGCTTCGATGGCGATAAGGGTCTTGCGGTGAGCGTGCGCGCTTGGGATCATCAAGTCCGCCAGGCGGTCCTGCTGGCGGCGCCCTATGAGGTTGTCGCCAGCGCGCCGATCGAGGGTTTTTTGCACCAGACCAACGAACTGGATACGCTCGGCGACGACCAACCGGAATCGACGTGTCATCTCAACCGCTAGCCGAAAGCGCCCATTCGCCCATGCACTTCGTCCACGTCATGCGCGCGCTACGCGCCGTCACCACGCGGGAGCTGCTCAAATTCGTGCAGCAGCGCGGCCGGCTGCTGTCCGCGTTGGTGCGACCGCTGATGTGGCTCGCCGTGTTTGCCGCCGGCTTCTACAACGTGTTCGGCGTCTCGATCATTCCGCCGTATAAGACTTACATCACCTACCAGGTTTACATCGTGCCCGGCCTGCTCGGGATCATCCTGCTGTTTCATGGCATGCAATCCTCGCTGTCGATGGTCTACGACCGCGAGATGGGCGTGATGCGGCTCCTGCTCACGGCGCCGTTGCCGCGCTGGGTGCTGCTGGCGTGCAAGCTCGCCGCCGGAACGGCGCTTTCGGTCATCACCTGCTATGTGTTCCTTGCGGTTTGCATTCCATTCGGCGTGACGTTTGAACCGATGGCCTGGCTCGACGTGCTGCCGGCACTGATCATTTCCGGGCTGATGCTCGGCGCGCTATGGCTGTTCCTTTCGGTCTATATCCGGCAGGTCGAGAATTTTGCCGGCGCCATGAACTTCGTGATGTTTCCGATGTTCTTCTTTTCTTCGGCGCTCTACCCCTTATGGAAGTTGCGCGAGGGCGGCTCCGAATTGATCTATTACGTCTCGCTCGCCAATCCGTTCACCTATGCGGTGGAGCTCATTCGCTTCGCCCTTTACGGCATGTTCGAGCCACTCTCCGCGCTGGTCGTTTCCGGCACGGCGGTACTGTTCTTCCTGCTCGCCGTGCTCGGCTATAATCCGCAGCGCGGTATGATACGCCGCACCGTCCAAGCGCAGCCGGCCTAGACCGGCACTGCGATCGCCTTTCGCGACAGCTCATTGCGGATCGCAGCCACCTCGTCCGCCGTACGTGCGCTGCGAGGATTTTGAATCGGCACGTCGGCTGCCACGCGAGCGGGGTTACCGGTGAGTAAAAACACGCGATCGGCCAGTCCGATCACCTCGTCGACGTCGTGGCTGACGAGAAGTGTCGTCACCGGCCTGCGCGCGACAAGCTCCGCAAGCTCGGCGCGCAAGCGCGTCGCCAGCTCCGCATCGAGGGAGACGAAGGGTTCGTCGAGGACCAGCAGTTCGGGCTCGACCGCAAACGCGCGCGCCAGCGCCGTCCTGCGCGCGAGGCCGAGCGAGAGCTCGCCGGGATAATGGCGCCGGTGTCCGGACAGCCCGAGCGTGTCGAACAGCCCGTCCAAGACCGCGTCGCTCGCTTGCGGCGCGGCGAGGCGCACGTTCTCCTCGACGGTGCGCCACGGCAACAGCCGCGGTTCTTGGAAGACGACGCCGAGCCTGCCGTGCGCCGGCAGCCGCACGGTGCCTTCGAAGTCCGAATCGAGCCCGGCAATGATGCGCAGCAGCGTGGTCTTGCCGCAGCCGGACGGACCGACCAGCGCCGCGATCTCGCCGCTCGCCACGGCGATCGAGAGCGCGCCGAGCACTTGCAGTTCACCGCCCGAGGCTTTGCGATAGGATTTATGCTTGATGTGAACTTCAAGCCGTTCTTGGTCGCCAGCGCGAGACATGTCGTTCAAACGGCTGCACCAGGAATGTTTCGACGGCGAGCATGACGGCGACGAACGCGAGAGCATAAGCCAATATTCGCGTGACGTCGAACAATTGGAAGGCAACGCCGATCTCAAAACCCACGCCATTCGGCCGGCCCAGCAATTCGACGATCAGCACGATCTTCCAAACCAGCGACAGGCCGGACCGTGAAGCAGCCGCGAGATAGGGCGACAGCTGCGGCAAGACGACGTGACGCAGCCGCTTCCATCGGCTCATGCGAAACACCGCGGCCATCTCGTCAAGATTGCGGTCCAGAGCGCGCGCGCCCTCGCGCACCGTAACGGTGGCGAGCGGCAGCTTGTTGAGGACGACGGCTGCGAGCGCCGCTGTTTCCGTAAGGCCCGCCCATATGTAGGCCAATACAATGATGACCAGCGCCGGCAAATTGAGCAGCAGCACCAGCCACGGATCGCCGATACGATCCGCCAGGCGAATGCGGCCCATGGCAAGTCCGAACACCGTGCCGAGCGCCATGGCGATCGAAAACGACACGGCAACGCGTGCCAGCGTAACGCCGAGGTTAAAGGCAAGCGCGCCGGAGCGTGCCTCGGCGACGATAGCGAGACCGACCGCTTGCGGGCTTGGCAAAAGCCGCGGGCCTGCGAACTGCGAGCAGGTAAACCAGACCGCGAGGAGAAGAGCGATCGAGGCCAGCCGGAGCGCCAAATTCATTCGCTCGGCCCTGCCGTGTAAAAAGTGCCCGGATCGAGCTCTCGCGCCGGCCCGACCAGATCGGTACCGCCGATCTCAGCCAGCACACTGTACAGCGTTCTCGCGTCGGCAACTTCCGCACCGAGCGGCCTTCGCGGAATGCCCTCCAGATAGCGCTGCCGATAGACGTCGAGCGCGCCCGCCGCGCTTGCCGAGATACGCGGCGCGAGCCGTTGCCACTCGTCCGGCGATCGCGCCAGGATGTCCTTCGCCTGGCGCGTGGCAGCGAAGAAGCGATCCAGCAGTGAATGGTTGCGCTGGGCCCAGTTTGCATTGAACACGTAACCGACCATCGCCACCGGCCCCGCGGCGCCCAGGCTTTTCACCACGTCGTCCATAGCCACGGTCCGTCTCATGCCGTTTGCCTCAAGCTCGGCACAAAAATTCCAGAACGTCAGCGTGGCGTCATTTTCGCCTTGCAGGGCCTTTTGCTGGAGAAGCGGCGGCGCGCCATACACGATGTCCGCTTGCGCTTTGAGATCGATATTTGATCTGCGCGCCAGCGCCCGCAGCAGTAACCAGCTTTTATCGAGCGGCCCGCCGGCAATGGCGAGCTTTTTGCCCTTGAGATCGGCAATTCCCCGGATCGGTGAATTGGCCGGCACCATGACGGCACCAAGCGCGCTCGAATAGGGATAGAAGACCACGTCGTCGCCAAGCGCGCGTTCCCGCGTGACCCAGAGCCAGTCCGACAGCATCAGATCGACAGATCCGCTTTCGAGCGCGACCTTGCCCGCCTCGGTGCTGGCAAGCTCGGTGGTTTCGATATCGATGCCGGCCTGCCGATCGAGGCCGTGCGCTTTCAGGATGTCCAGCTCCCAGGCGAGCGTGCCGGTCTTTTGCACGGCGACGCGAATGCGATCTGCCGCGATCGCGCTCGATACGGCAAGCGTCGCCGCGGCAACGATCGCCATGCGGATGCACAAAAATACGCCCGAACATCGTACGCCGTTCATCCGCACGCGGTGGTTCACCCTTCGGCAAATGTCGGCGCCATGGGCCGCAGCCCAACGATACATCGACCCTCCGTTATGGCCGACCGGCGACGCGAAGTTCGCTCACGGTGCCACAGTTCAGCGCGCCGGCAAAGCCCGGAGCCGGCGCACACGCTACGGCAGGCTTGGAGCATGCGACAAAACTGCCTATCATGCTTCGATCGGCGGGTAGCCGGAAAAAAATAATCGGGAGGAGACGAATGACTCGAACGACGCTTTTGTCTGCATTGTTGACGACGGTCCTCGCCGCGGCTCCGATTGCCGCCCTCGCCCAGACCGCAGACGATCTGAAGAACGACGAGAAAACGCCGGGCAATGTGCTGGTCTACGGCATGGGCTATTCCGGCAACCGCTACAGCCCGCTCACCAAGATCACCAAGGACAATGTCGGCAAGCTGGTTCCGGCATGGTCATATTCGCTTGCCGATCTGCAAGGCGGTGAAGCGTTTCCGATCGTCAACGACGGCGTCGTCTACGTGACGACCCACGATTCCACCGCGGCCGTCGACGCCATCACCGGCAAGCAAATCTGGCGCGTCAAACACGAATATCCGCCGGACACGTTGCGCGTGGTCTGCTGCGGCATCGTCAATCGTGGCGCGGCAATTTACCAGGGCATGATCATCCGCGCGCTGATGGACGATCGCCTCGTTGCGCTCGACGCCAAGACCGGCAACCAGGTCTGGGAAGCAAAATCTCCCGATCCCGCCGTGCCGGCGAACGGCTATGCGATGACCGGCGCGCCGCTGATCGTCAAGGGCGTCGTGATTGTCGGCGTCGCGGGTGCCGAGTTTAGCAATCGCGCCTTTATCGAAGGCTACGATGCGGCGACCGGCAAGCACCTGTGGCGCACCTACACGATCCCGGCCAAGGGCGAACCGGGCTCCGAGACCTGGCCCGGCGATTCCGAATTGACCGGCGGCGGCTCAAGCTGGGTGACCGGCACCTACGACCCCGATCTCGATCTGGTGTTCTGGGGCGTCGGCAATCCGGCGCCGTGGAATCCGCGCGCACGGCTCGGCGACAACCTGTACACCGACTCGATCTGGGCGATGCGTCCGGAGACCGGCGAGCGCGTCTGGTACTACCAGGCGACGCCGAACGATCCGTTCGACTACGATGCGGTGCAGACGCCGATCAACGCCACGATCAAAGTCGATGGCAAGCCGACCAAGGTGGTGATGCAGGCCAATCGCAACGGCTTCCTCTATGTGGTCGATGCGAAGACCGGCAAGCTTCTCGCCGCCAACGCCTACGGCAAGGTGAATTGGGCGAGCGGGGTCGACATGGAAACGGGGCGGCCCGTGGTGACCGACGTTTTCAAAGGGGCGCTTGCCGGCGAGAACGTCACTGTCTGGCCGTCGATTTCAGGTCTTACCAACTGGCAGCACATGTCGTTCAGCCCGCAGACCGGCCTGCTTTACATCAACACGTTAAACGTGGGCATGACCTATCAGGCGCCCGAGCCGCCGAAGCTCACGCCCGGCACGCCCTCCGGCGTTCCCACCGTCAAGCGCACCGTGGTCACCGACGATCCGAACGTGCGCGGTTTTCTCAAAGCGGTCGATCCCATGACCGGCAAATCGAAATGGGAGACCCCGTACCGCAGCCCGAACTACTCATCCACCATGGTGACGGCGAGCAACCTGGTCTTCACCGGCGTGATGACCGGCGAATTCCAGGCGCTCGACGCCGATACCGGCAAGATCCTGTGGAGCTTCCAAACGCCGTCCGGCATCGTCGGTCAGCCGGTGACCTGGGAAAAAGACGGCAAGCAATACGTCACCGTCATGAGCGGCATCGGCGGCGTCTATGCGCAACGCGGCGGCGATCCCAACCTCGTGAACCTGCCGACCGGCGTGACGTTGTGGACGTTTGCGCTGTTCGATAAATAACGTCGATACACTGCCCCTCAAGAACTAAGAGGCCGCCAGTCGCGGCCTCTTTCACATCTCAATGCGTGAGCGCCTATGATTGGCAAGAAGTTTTCTTCAATCACCGTCGTGCTTCTCGCGGTCGGCTGGAGCGCATCCTACGCCCTCGCGGAGGACACCGCGCCCGACCAGGACAAAATCGACGCGGGCGAAACTGTCTACAACACGCGCTGCGCCGTCTGCCATGGCGACGAGTTGGTCAATAGCGGCCAGACCTTCGACTTGCGCCGGCTGAAGGCGGATGAGCGTCCGCGCTTTGATAATTCGGTCCGCAACGGCAAAAACCAAATGCCGCCATGGAAAGGCGTGCTCAGCGACGATGAAATCGATCAGCTCTGGCATTACATCCGCGCGCACGCCTACCAAAAGTAAAGACCTACGAGGCGGTCGCCAGAAGCCGGACAGCGGACCCTATAAGCTCCGCGAGACTGCGTACATCGAGTTTTTGCTTGAGCTGCGAGCAAACGTTGACGACGGTCTTATAGCTGACATTCAGCTCCTCGGCGATGCGGCCATAGGGCTTGCCTTCCGCCAGCAGCGAAAGGGTTTGCAGCTCCCGCGGCGTCAGCTCGGCGAGCGGGTTCTGGCGCGCGGGCGTATGCACCAGTGCCACCCGCATGGCGAGATCTTCGCTTAAATATGGCGTGCCGGTTCGGACCTTTTCAAAGGCCTTCATCAATTCAGCGGGCGACGTGTCCTTGAGCACATAGCCGGTGGCGCCGGCTTCGAGCGCGCGCGCCACGATGATGGGATCGCTGTGCATGCTGAAGACCAGAATGCGCGTGGCCGGATCGTGCGCATTGATGCGGCGGATCAGCGGCAGGCCGCCGAG
>Ga0209006_10004964_pt1 | contig 12096 bp, 11 predicted proteins | sample JacPin_JW_Ref_O2_FD_188567 | JGI IMG/M metagenome (GOLD analysis project Ga0209006, IMG submission 188567) | Forest soil microbial communities from Algoma, Ontario, Canada - Jack Pine, Ontario site 1_JW_Ref_O2 (SPAdes) (version 2) | ecosystem: Environmental > Terrestrial > Soil > Boreal...
CGCCAACTTCCCCGGAGTAATCGATCCCTTTTCGTTCTCTTGAAACTCGGCGTAGGCTGAACCCATCGTATACGCGTCGATCGCTTCCTTAATCGTTAGCTTTTGGTCGGGGAACCATCCATCGGGGTTCTTGCCGTCGAGCGTTGCGCGGGTAGTCGCGGCATACAGAGTGAGCATAGGGTTGAGTGGTGCGACATTCCAATCTGTCCCCAACGCTAGCCGCACACCGTGGTTGAGGAACGTGCGGAAGGCATAAGTGCGGCTCGAACGATCGTGTCCAATGCGTCCTTCAGCCCAGCGTCCGTCATCGATCGCATGATATGGCTGAACGGATGCAATCACGTGCAGTTGCGCAAAGCGATCGAAATCCTTAGACGCCATGTGCTGAGCATGCTCAATGCGCCAGCGACGATCTCGGTCGCCATGCGCTTTTTGAACGGCGCTGTAGATATCGAGAATTAGGGAGATTCCCGCATCACCGATCGCGTGGGTGCAAATTTGCAATCCAGCCGCGTCCGCTCGCGTCATGCGATCCTGCATCAGAGAAATGGGATGCATCTCGTCAGACAACAGGCCGCGATTATCCCCATGATCTGCGTAGGGCTAGAAAAAGTATGCAGTCGCTGAGCCGAGCGAACCGTCGGCGTAAGCCTTCACTGCACCAACGCGTAGATAGGGGCCGCCAAATGCCCGCCGCAGGCCGATTTTTATTTGATCGTCAACCTGCGGGATCAACGGCGCGGCATAGATACGCGTCGTCAGCTTGCCTTCATCCAGCAATTCGGAATAGATCGCGATGTCGGCGTACTCGGGATTCATGTGCTGCACGCTGGTGACACCGAGCGAGGCCGCGTGATCGAGTGCTCGTTCAATGGCATGACGTCGCTGCTCATGAGTCAGCGGCGGAACAATCTTAAACAACTGGTCCATCGCGGCGTCTTTAAGCGCACCTGTAGGATTTCCCTGTTGATCGCGCACTATCAAGCCACCCGCGGGATCTGGCGTTTGCGCAGTAATGCCCGCTAGCTTCAAGGCCAGCGAGTTCGCCAGAACCATATGGCCGTCATAACGCTCAACGGCCACCGGTGTTTCGGGAGTAGCCGCATCAATCAGCGCCTTGGTCGGCAGTTCTGCTGGATTCCACTTAGTCTCGTCCCAATCGCCGCCGAGCAGCCATTCGCCCTTTGAAAGATGGGTGGCACGCTCACCAATACGGCTCGCGAATTCTTGCGCACTGGTTGCATCATTCAATTCGACGTAGTCGAGTTGCGCTCCGCCGTCCACGAAATGCACGTGCGAGTCATTAAACCCTGGCAACAGACGTTTTCCGTTCGCATCGATCACACGAGTGCCAGCACCACGCCAGGCTTCAATCTCTGCACTTGAACCTACACCAACGATTCGCTCGCCGAGTATGGCGACAGCCTCGGCTTCGGGCAATTTTGAATCAACCGTCCACACGCGCGCGTGGTTGATGATTAGGTCGGCAGCGGGTTTGGTTTGACAAAACAGCCGTAGCACACAGCTTGAAACGATCACGAACTGTAGCAAGCACCGCTTCATCTTGTCGTTGAGCGCAAGTTGGATCTGGCAGCGTCTAGAACTGCTAACAACCTCGCGAGGAACAAATTATCGTTCTCCCCATTTTAGTTTCGAGGCAAGTACCTCAAAGAATGTTTTTTGAAAACGCAAGAGCTTCGCTGGATGTTCGGCCTTGACGCAACGCACGATGTCGCCGTCTCGAACCGGCATGCCGATCTGTCCGTCGAGGCTCAGATAAGCCTCTTCCTGTCCGGTCTTGACCTGAATATCGATTTCGACCGTATCGCATACCACTACAGGGCGATGTGTTAATCCATGAGGAGAAACGGGCGTGATGACGAAAGCATTCACATCCGGCTTAAGAATCGGCCCACCCGCTCCAAGAGAATATGCCGTGGAGCCAGTCGGCGTGGCGATAATAAGGGCATCGGCTTTATAGCTTGAGACAAACTCCGAGTCGACAAAAAGTTCGAAGTGGTTCAGACGCGCAATCGCGCTCTTACTCACTACCAGTTCATTTAATGCGATGTGTGTCGTGACAGTCTCCCCTGCACGCACCAGTGAACAACTCAGCATCGATCGGCTGTCGACGATGTAGCGCTCTCTCTCGATCGCTTCCAGAGCGGGATACAGATCCGCCAACTGTAGCTCGGTCATGAATCCGAGCGTTCCGAGGTTCACGCCGAGAATCAGAGTTCCAACCTTGGCAACCGCCCGCGCCGCAGAGAGCAGCGTTCCGTCCCCTCCGAGCACGAGCGCGAGGTATGGGGATCGCCGGCCCATCTCGCTCCGAGCTATGGCGTCGGCGGTTGGAAAATAGGCTGTGCTTTCTTTATCGAACACAACAGCGTAGTTGCGCTGCTGCAACCACTTTTCTAGCGCCGGCAGCACTTCCGAGAGCTCGGGACGCCCTGGCTTCGAAATTATGGCAACGGTTTTCTGGAGGGTGGAAATTTCCGGAGACTGAGGCATGTCTTGCAATCGTCTACCGATGTCCTTCCGAGTTTCGCTGTGATATCGAAGTTTCGATTGTACAGAATCAGCAAATGCCAGGTGAGGGTAACTTTGCGTGGAGCAGGAATTCACGATTGCCTTCGCCACCGAGAATAGGCGAATCGATCGCCTCGGCGTGGGTGCAACCAAGTTCAGCGAGTGCGGTTTCGACCCGCAATACCGCCGCTCGCTGTGCGGATTCGTCGCGCACGATTCCCCCCTTGCCGACCAGTTCCCTGCCTGCTTCGAATTGCGGTTTCACAAGCACCACAATCTCGAGCGCCGATGAAGCCGCTCGAATAACCGCCGGCAGGACGAGCGTGGCAGAAATGAACGAAACGTCCATGGCGATGAAGCCAATACTTTCGCTCGAAAGCCCGTTCGCAAGATCTTTCGGACCAAGATCTTTCGGACCGGGATCTTTAGCATGAGGATCATTGATTTGAAGATCGCGAGCTTGAAGATAACGCGCGTTCGTTTTTTCCAGAAGCCGCATACGGGAGTCGTTACGCAACCCGAAGTCCATCTGACCGTACCCCGTGTCAACTGCAATTACTTTTGCGGCTCCGTGCTGCAACATGCAATCGGAGAAACCGCCGGTGGAAGCTCCCACGTCGAGGCACGTTCTTCCATGAAGATCGATGTGCCAGTATTCCAGTGCTTTTTCCAACTTCAGGCCACCGCGGCCCACATAGCGGAGATCTTCACCCAGAAGGCGCACCGTTGCGCCTGTATCGATCGACGCGCCAGCCTTTTCAATTTTTTGTTCATTGACGAGAACTTTTCCCGCCAGAATCAGAGCTTGCGCGCGCTCTCGTGACGGCGTCATCCCGCGATCCACGAGCAATTTGTCCAGGCGTGTCCTCAAAAATCGTCCGTCGCGCAATACAGAAAGCACCCGAGGCAGTGCAGAATGATGAACCTGATTCGTTAACAGGAGGTTACAAGATTAAGGTTCCGCTTTTCCACAAACTTTTCCTCTATCGTGTTGAAAACTTCCGCGACATACCTTCGATCACGCCGATTTCCATATCGCAACAAAAAGAGCCGCACTGAATGGCGGCTCTTACCATCTCCTCAATACCTGTCGAGCGACCTTATCCGGCAACTTCTTCCAGAGTCTTCTCGTCGATGTCGAAGTTAGCATGCACATTCTGTACGTCGTCATTGTCTTCGAGAGCTTCCAACAGACGAATCATCTGTGTTGCTTGCTGCCCTTCAAGCTTGATGTAGGTGTCGGGAATCATGGATACGCTGGATGACGCAGGCGTGATCCCAGCTTTCTTCACCGCCTCCAAAACGCTCTCGTACGCGGAGGGTTCGGTCAGGATTTCCCAATTTTCGCCTTCATCCTTCAGATCTTCGCCGCCCGATTCGAGGATGATGTTCATCAAGTCATCTTCCTTGGCGGCCGACTTCGGGACAACAATGTCGCCTTTCTTGCGGAACATATACGACACCGAGCCCGCCTCCGCCATGTTGCCATTGTTCTTCCCAAACACGTGCCGGATCTCGCTAACGGTCCGATTGCGGTTATCAGTCGAAATTTCCGCGAGCAACGCAACCCCGCCAGGGCCGTAGCCCTCGAGCGTAAATTCTTCATAGGTCAGGCCGGGCAATTCACCCGTCCCGCGCTGAATCGCCCGTTTGATATTGTCGGCCGGCATGTTCTCGGCCTTGGCGGCGAGGATCGCTGTGCGAAGACGGGGATTCATATCGGGATCACCGCCTGACTTGGCCGCCATTGCGATTTCCTTGATCAGACGAGTAAAAATCTTGCCGCGCTTGGCGTCGAGCGCGCCTTTTTTGTGCTTGATCGTTGCCCACTTAGAATGGCCGGACATAGCTCTACCTCATCTCTTGTCGTTTTAGAAACGAGAACTCAAAGTACGCTGATTCTCGGAATTGTTTGAATCCGCCCAAGGAGGAAATCACAGGATCAGCCTCGACCTAAAACGTTCAGGCGAAGCAAAATTATAGCATGGGTTGAAAACCGCTCCAGTTCCTCTCTCCCGCGGACACGAGTGCGTCATCGGCGAGTTAACGTGTTTCAGGCAAGCAATGGGTTACCCTTTGTGGAGAAATCTTCAATGCTCGCAAACGCTCTTGATCGCCAACTGACCCGGCTCGAGGCTTCCCGCTATCGCTTCGGCGGAAGCGAAGCCCCTCGCGTCGTTGGATTGCTGAAACGGCTAAATGCCGCCCCTTTCCGCGATGCCGCCTCGCTCATCCGTTTCCACGAAACGTTACTTTTTCTCCGCGCCTTTCCTCAGGCACCCGACGTGATGCGCCTCACCGAACGCATTCTGAGAAATTTCCATAAGAAAATTGAAGCATTCCGCCAATCCGGAGCCGACATGGACGACTTCGACACCTTCGAAGTCTCAGGAATCGCGGGCACCGATATGCAAGACACGCTCAGCTTTGACGTTGCCCGTTGGCTCATTCAGCGAATGTCCGGCAAGGTTGAGATTGCTTGGGAAAACTACGAACCGGGGCGGCAGTTAGGCACCACTGCTCCACGCTTCATTCCTTTGCTGGAAGATGATGGGTTTGTTGAGGCCGATACGCCCTGGCGTGAATGGCTGGAATCTGCAGGAGGGAAAAAGAGTTCGACCCCCGCCTGGCTGATCTCGTGCTTTGAACGCATGCCACTCTCGTCCCAACAGCAAGCTGAGCTCTACGAATCGTTACGTGTACCGTTGCGATGGAAACTCGAAAACGCTGCCATCACGCGAACGCGGAACTTTAAGTCCGTCCGAACTGTTTTTTACCACAGCGAACCCCTTATTAGCCGCAGCCAAGTCTCCCTGGCTGCCGAATTAGCACGCCGTCCTCCGAGATTAACGAAGCTTTCGCGTCGAGCTGGTGAGCAGATTATGGACCTGATCCGCGAGGTCATGCTGGTTCGATACCGCGAGCTCTACGGCACAACGCTGGGCGATCCAGCATCCGTCGTATGCGCCGAGGTGGGACGGGGTGTAACCATTTATCTTTGGAACCTTCCGCCGGATCGCCGCTTGCCGTTGCGCGCCTACGTCGCTGGACTGACGCTCAAGAATGGCGTGCCGATTAACTATATCGAGGCCATCGGACTCTGCGAGTGGATGGAAGTCGGCTTCAACACCTTTTACACTTTCCGCGGCGGCGAAGCAGGATGGATCTATGCCCAGGTGCTCCGCTGCCTGTGTCACTTGATGGGGACGACTTGTGTCTCCGTGTATCCCTATCAACTCGGCAAGGACAACGACGAGGCCATTGAATCGGGCGCGTTCTGGTTCTATCGCAAACTGGGCTTCCGTCCGGGGCGCGCCGATCTTCGCCGGCTGGTGGAGCACGAAGAAAAGAAGATCGCCGCTGACCCAAGATACAGGACTCCAGCGCGCACCCTGAAGCGCTTGGCCGCCGAGCATATCTTCTACGAGCTGCCGGGCAGTGAAGTGGGCGCATGGGATCGGTTTTCGACCCGCACCATCGGAATCCGAGTGAACCGGCGGATGGCGCGAGGGTTCGGGGGAGATGCGGGCCGCATGAGCGAACAGGCCCAGCATAGGCTTGAACGATTCCTGGGCGCCAGTACGTCGTCGTGGGAAACTCTCGATAAGACTGCCTTTGAGAATTTTGCTTTGGCCCTGACGCAAGTATTACGAGCGAGTGCCTGGAATCGACAAGACAAAGAGTGTTTACTCCGAATCATCCTCGCCAAAGCAAATCGCAACGAGATGCTCTATCTGCATCTCACGCAGCGTCATGATCGTCTGCGGAGCGCATTATTGAGGTTGGGATCGTAGCCAATCATTACCCGACTACTCCTCGACTTTGAATCTGCTACGGGTGCGTCTTGAATGCTTGTCTCGCCTTGTACGCGTAGATCACCGCCAATAGCGGTGGAGCAAGCAAAAAACCCCAGAACGGAATCACAAATCCAAGCACCAGCGGCGCGAGGATCGATACCCATATAGGTACCCGCGCAACCCGGCGCATTATGTACGGCTGGAGCAGAAATCCGTCCACCACCACGATCACCGCATAAAGAATGCAAACGTAAAGAGGATGTTCCCAGTCGGCCCAGCGCACAGCCGCCGCTAGAACCGGCCCAAGCAATCCCAGGATGGGACCGAAGTGTGGAATGATCTGCACTGCGGCGGCGACCGCCGCCCATAGAGGGGCCCAGGGTACACGGATGATCTCGAGGCCAATCAACCACAGAATGCCGATCGCAATCGAGTCTTGCAACTGAGCGATCGCCCAGTGTTTGAGAGCCGAGGCTGTGATACGGAAATGATTCGTTGTCGTCACTGCTAGATGGTCGCTAAAAATGAACGTCGCTACGAATGGACGGTCGAAAACGCCTTCGCAAATTCTAGGGGCAACGTCGGCGTACCGCCCGGTTGGGAGCAGACAAAACGCGCCACTTCGTTAGCGATACCATTAATTTCGTCCAGATCCATTTTGTTCAGCAATCCAAGAACCAGCGCTGCCGTAAAGGAGTCGCCTGCGCCAACGGTGTCAACCACCTTCACAGGACGAGACGCACCGTCGGACCACCGGAATGCATCGCCCTGACGCTGGTAGAGCAGGGCGCCATTTGGTCCACGCGTTAGCGCAATTAACTCCAAGCCGAAGTCTTGCGCCAGACGCTCGATCTGTTGATCCTTCGCCCCAGACAGGCTGAACATCTCGGCAAGAATCGGAAGTTCGTCGTCATTCAACTTTAGTATGTTCGCCAGCTGAAGTGATTCCTCAATGACACGCCTGGAGTAGAATTTTTGACGAAGGTTAATGTCAAAGACGCGTAGTGCATCCGCTGGGACCGCCCCTACGATCCGCTGAATAGCCTCACGCGAACGGTTGCTTCGTTGCGACAGGCTGCCAAAACAAATAGCTGTCGCCCTTCGAGCCACCGCAAGTGCGTCCGCGCTGGCTGCGACAAAATCCCAGGCCACATTCTCCACAACCGTAAAATGAGCCAGTCCGTTCCCAGAAAGTTCAACTTTGGCGATTCCGGTCGGTGCGGTTTCGTCAATCTGCACGCCAGATTCCGGCAGGCCCATCTCTTGAAACCGGCGAATAATTTCGCGCCCGTACTCATCGTTCCCGACCCTTGTGATGACCTGTGTCTTCCCTCCCAGCGCGTGGGCGTGATAGCCGAAGTTCGCCGGAGCTCCACCTAGTTGGGGGCCGGTGGCAAGCAGGTCCCACAATACTTCTCCGAGCGCCACGATATCGAAAGCCATTGCCGCCCCTATTCGATGCCCAACTGTGCTTGGATTTGCTCCAGCGGAACGCCCTTCGTTTCGGGCACCATCGTCTTCACCCAGATAAGCTGAATCACCATCATCCCCGCGAAAAACGAAAAGACATAACCTGGCGGGAAACTGGAGACCATTCGCGGGAAAAATGTGGTGAGCAATGCGGCAAAGACCCAATGACTAAAACTCCCCAGGCTCTGGCCTTCGGCGCGATGTCGGTTGGGAAATATTTCGGATATGAAAACCCAGATCACCGCCCCCTGCCCGATTGCGTGCGCGGCGATGAAAGCAAACACACAAATCGGCACGATGCTGAAGTGTTCCGTAAAAAACGCCCAAGCCACCATGCCAAGTGAGCCGATATATCCGAACGACCCAATATAAAGGAGCGTGCGCCGGCCCAAGCGGTCAATCAGCCACAGACCGACGAAGGTGAAGATGAGATTGGTAACGCCAATGCCGATAGATTGAAGCAAAGCGGCCTTCGCTCCCAAACCCGCCAGCTCAAATATGCGCGGCGCGAAATAGAGAATCGCATTGATTCCGGACATCTGGTTAAAGAAAGCAATTAGAATCGCAAGCAAGATCGGTTTGCGAAGACGCCGCGTCCAGAAACGTCCCGACGACCCGGGTTCAGAAGATGCCGCGACAATCTGGTTCGCTTCGGCCTCAATTTCCGCCTTGGAAGCTTCCGGCTCAATCCGTTGCAGAACATCCATGCCGGCCTGGCGATCGCCTTTTCGGCTCAACAGCCAGCGTGGACTTTCGGGCAGTCCGATGCAGAACATCGCATAAATTAGAGAAGGAAACGCGGCCACACCCAGCATCCACCGCCAGGCGTTTTCGCCAACGCCCGCCAGCAGGGCGTTCGACACGAACGCGATCAGAATGCCAAAAACAATATTGAACTGAAACATGCCGGCAAGTCGCCCGCGGTATTTAGGAGGGGCAATTTCCGAAATATACAGCGGGGCGACGACAGTTGAGATTCCGATTCCCAAACCGCCAATGACGCGCGCCACAATAAACATGGAAACATTTGTGGCCAAACCTGAGCCGACGGCTCCGACGAAGTACAGAACGCCGATCCAGAGCAGCGTTGCTTTCCGGCCGTATCGGTCCGATGGCCATCCTCCAAGCAACGAACCGACCACCGTGCCGTAAAGGGCGGAAGCCATTGCGATCCCATGTAGCCCGGAGCTCAGTCCCCACAAGGACTGAATCGTTTTCTCGGCACCTGAAATAACCACGGTATCGAAGCCGAAAAGAAATCCTGCAAGGGCCGACGTAAGCGACCAGAAGAACACACGACCATTCATAAGGTGGATGGCATCAATGACGAAAGCGCATCTCACAATAAACGCATCGCGGACGGTGCGCAAATGCTTATCGCAACACGGCACCCGCCGACTTGAACCGCCCCGTGTGACCGTGTATAAACTGTAAGGCGCACGCAAACGGCAGCAATGATAAAATCAGGTGTCCCGGCGTAATGCTCGCAGACTGCGATTCGCCCTCAAAAGGTCTGCATAAGATTGATTTCAAAGCGGAAGTGGTGGAACTGGCAGACACACCATCTTGAGGGGGTGGCGCCGAAAGGCGTGGGGGTTCAAATCCCCCCTTCCGCACCATTGCACTAATAACGACAGCTGGTTGGCTGATCTCTTAAGTTGACAATCACAGCTTGTCGGATTCGAGCTTCGGCTCCCTTGGAGTTTTTGGCATGTGGGTAACAGTACTGATCACGATTGTTCACGTTATTGTTTGCTTCTTTCTGATTGCCGTGGTGTTGCTACAGAGTGGTAAGAGCGGCGACCTTGCTGCGGCCTTCGGCGGACAGGGTAGCCAAACCGCCTTTGGTCCGCGCGGCGCGGCCTCGGTTCTTTCCCGGGCGACGACTTGGTCCGCGATCATTTTCATGCTCACGTCGATCACCCTTTCCATTTTCGCAGCGCGGAAAACCGGACCAGCATCCGTTTTATCAGGAGTGAAGCCAGCCCAGACAAAGTCTCAACCGGCTACTCCAGCTCCAACGGCTCCCCCAACCGTTCCGCAGAATCAGGCGCCCACTCAGAAGTAGAAGTTCAGGTCTCAGTAAAAACAAATTCTGGCTTACCTCTGTTGTCAAACCGGTTTTCCTGAGACCTAACGCCTGACAAACAAAGCCCTCAAACCTGTCCCTTGAGGAACGGATTCTCTTCCCTCTCCTCGCCTATAGTCGTTCTTGGGCCATGGCCGGGAATCACCACCGTGTCATCCGGTAGGGCCATGACGCGATTCTTCAAAGAACGAATAATCTTCTCGAACGATCCTCCAGGAAGATCGGTGCGTCCGATGCTGCGGGCGAACAGCGTATCACCGGCGATCAGCAATTTTTCCGCCGGAAAATAGAGGCAGACACTGCCCTCGGTGTGGCCCGGGGTATGAATTACGTTGGCTTTCAGGCTCCCCGCCTGCAGCGATTCCCCATCGGCAATACTCGCTTCGATTGTGACCTTATCAGGCGTCGCCATCCCCAGCCATGAAGCCTGGACGTCGAGCATTTTCAGCAAGGCGTAGTCGTTCTGATTAAGGAGTATCGGAGCGCCCGTCGCCGCGCGCAGTTTCATCGCTCCGCCAACGTGGTCGATGTGCGCGTGCGTAATGACGATCTGCTTCACTTCAAGTTTGTTTTGGCGAACTATAGCGAGGACGTCCTCGATATCGTCACCTGGATCGATAACCATGGCTTCGTGCGTGGTCTCGTCACCGATGATCGAACAATTGCATTGCAGCGGTCCAACGGGCAGGATTTTGTGAATCATGTTTCCATTCTCGCTCAGTGGCCTGGAAAGTCAGCGTTTGGTGGCAGGTTGATTGTGTAAGTCGATTCCCCCTGAACCTGACCGGAACAAACAGGTGTATATTGTTGCCTTCCGGACTCTGACTAAACATAGGCTGGCTTACTGTTTTTAGTATTTTCAACGACTTGGACTATACATAAAACCGTAGATTCTGCCCATGATTAGTTGTAAGCAATAGATATATCAAGGTTTATACCGCAGCACCTTTGGAATGTCAGTTGCTGTAACGCCTAGTTACGGAATTTTGCGATTACGCGACCCTGCCGGTACAGGGAAACAATAACCGAGAACCAACTTCTAAGGAGCGAAATCCATGAGGACCAGTTTTACCGAATCTACACGAATCATTGCTGCGGTGCTGGCATGTTTGCTGTTCGCCTTCTTGACCGGCTGTAGCAGCACGCACGTGACGCCGGTCCCAGTAGTCACAGCGGTGAGCGGAGGTGGACAAAGCACAACGGTTGCGACCCCCTTTGCAGCACCCTTCGTGGCGACGGTAACGATTAACGGGCAGCCTGCGACAGGTGTTGCGGTGGTTTTCACAGCCCCAGCTGATCCGGGTTGTACATTCGCGAACGGGACAATTGACCCCAACGGAGTGGAGACGGAGACGGATATCACTGATTCCACTGGCACCGCGACTTCGTCCATCTGCACGGCCGATACAGTGTCTGGATCCTACATCGCCGGCGCCGCAACCCTTCCAGCGGCTGGCGCGTCCTTTAGCGTCTCGAACATGTCGGGTCCGCCGGCTACGATCACTGCCGCCAGCGGAACCCCGCAAAGCGCGGTGGTTGACACCGCATTTGCAGACCCACTCGTAGCCAACGTCCTCGATGAATTCGGAAATCCGGTGTCCGGCGCTTCGGTCACGTTCACGGCTCCAGGTGGAGGCGGCGCCGTTCACGGCGGAGAGCCGGCAAGCGGAACATTCGCCAATGAAAACGCCCAGGAAGTGGATACTACCGACGCGAACGGCAATGCTACCTCGTCCACTTTCACGGCGAATGACGCGACCGGTACTTACAATGTCACTGGCGTGGTCACCGAGTTGGACCCCGTCGACTTCGTACTTACGAACACGCCGGGAGACGGTGTTCGCAAGAAATAAGATCAGTACCCACTCTAAGTCCTTAGCGGCGCACTCCGGTGCGCCGTTTCTTTTGCTGCCGGCTAAGAGCCGGTCCTCGGCAATAGTTGTCTCCGAAACTCAGTTGCCAACGACGGCGCTTTGCGAACACAGTCTCCGGCTCGCTTAACGGATTCACGCACCGCCTCCAGATGCCGACCTGTGATACCAGCGATTTCGTCGAAAGAAAATCCTTCAATCCCATAGAGAAGAAAAGCTTCGCGGTCGGCGCGGTCAGCGCCGAGGAGAGCGCTCTGCACTAACGCAATCATTTCGTCGGAGTAAGCCGCCTGCTCCGGCGTTGAGACGCGCTTGTCTGGAATCGTGCTTTCGCGGG